>WNFD01003816.1_pt1 | contig 15559 bp, 10 predicted proteins | sample 5400491 | NCBI WGS metagenome assembly WNFD01 (sample SAMN13153343, study PRJNA577476) | soil metagenome | isolation source: 120 cm saprolite under Douglas fir tree site 2 hole 2 replicate 2 | place: USA:California | collected 2015-04-18 | reverse complement strand
CATGCCCCGCGAAGGCGGGGCATCCAGCAAGCCCTGTGCGCCGGGACGAACTGAAGCTGTGCCCAAGCGAAATCTCGTTGGTTACTGGATCGCCGGCTTTCGCGGGCGATGACGACTTGTGAATCGAGGGTTAGAAACGCAACACTGGCCGCCGCTCAGAAATCCGGCTTATCGGTCTGCGGGACCTCGGAGTTCTTGCCAGAGTACCATTGGAGGTTTTCCGCGCAGATTACTTCGGTCCACGGGCCCAGGTTGGGCCGGTAAGTGATGGTCGCCGTCCAGAGCGCGGTGAACACCGCGCTGTCCTCGACCGTAAAGTGGAGTTGCAGCACCTTGCCGCGGTAGTTGGGATCGATCTCCACGACACCCGTCGCGCCGGTGGCTGGGACGTACGAGTTCTCTTTGGCGTTGCGCTCCAAGGCGTCTTTGGCGTCGCATGGCGAACGGCCCGACCTTGATCCCCACTGTATCGATCACCAGCGTGTCGCCTTCGTAATGACCGACGGAGTCCCCGTACCAGGACGGCGTGACCTGCGCCGGATGTGGCTCGTTCATCCGCACATAGCGCAATTCATGGCCTTGGCGGTAGACCATCAGGATGTGGTCCGGCTGCTGGAAGATTTGCAGCAAGAAATCCCAAAAGACATAGGGCACGCCGCCGGGCCAACACTGGTTGCTTGGCGTCGGATAGCCCTGGCCAGCCAATGAAATCTCGCCGTGCTTCTTCACGACCTCAGCCGCCCAGGGCTGCAAGATCGGGTTGGTGTAATCGCCGACCAGTTGCTGGAAGTTGGCGACGCCATCGCGGCGGCGCGACCTGTTGCGCACCGGCCCGGGCCCCGTTGCCGGCTGCTCAAAGCCTGTAAGATAGGGATGAGCCCAGGTGCCTGAAAAATCCGGCATGGAAGCCGCGCTTCGCGCACTGCTGCCGGCTGGTGCAGCTGCTGGCGACACCGCCTGTGTCCAGGCCGATGTCGAAATCGCGGACACTATTGTCACCAATAACAGGAAATCCCGCCGCTGCACATTCATGCCTCTCTCCCCGCGGTTAACCTGCGCTCATCGGGCGATGCCCCAAAAAGCCTAGCATGCCGATGCCTGCCCGCGTAAGCCGCAAATCGCACACGCTCCACTGCTACTGAAGCAGCCCTTCGAATATGGTGCCGCGGTCGAAACCCAGGCGCGCGAGCCTGAAGCTGATGCTGGTCTTTAGCACGCCGAATCCGTAGGCGATGCTGCGATACACATTGATGGAAGATGCGTCCGGGAAGTACTTTGCCGGGCACGAGATTTCGCCGACCTTGAAGCCGCGATAGATGACTTGCGATAATATCTGATTATCAAATATAAAATCATCTGAATTGCGCTCGAGTGGAACGGCTTCGAGAACAGCTCTCGTAAATGCCCGGTATCCAGTATGATATTCCGACAGCTTGTAGCCAAGAAGGATATTCTGGGCAAATGTGAGTACGCGGTTTGCCATATATTTGTACCGAGGCATACCGCCGGCCAGCGCTCCTACTCCAAGAACGCGCGAACCTAACACGACATCAAATAATCCAGAACACAGCATTGACGCCATCGGGAGTAATAATTTCGGAGTGTATTGGTAGTCGGGATGTAACATGATAATAATATCGGCGCCACGTTCCAGCGCCAACCGATAGCAGGTCTTCTGGTTTCCACCGTAGCCCTTATTGCAATCATGTCTGACCGCGAAAACGCCTAAGTTCTTTGCCAGCCGAAACGTGCCGTCCGTGCTTGCATCGTCGACCAAAATCACGTCATCGACGACATCGGCGGGAATCTCCCGGAATGTCATCTCGAGCGTCCGCGCCGCATTATAGGCGGGTAGCACAACGCAAATCTTGCGGTTTGCGAGCATGCGGCTTCCTCCCGATCTGTTGCGTCTGTGCTGATTGTTCCCGTCGATCAGCGCGCGCCAACTCGATGGCGGACGATACCTGAATGGCTCCGGTCGCAGAGCTCCGGTCGCCGCCTGGTAACTTCCCACCTTCCCTGGAAATTGTTAACATGAAATCGATCCGGGGACATCCTGGGATCCAAGGACATCCTGGGAATGTCCGGTTAGAAATCGGTGAGGGCGCCGGGCCATCGGCGACAGGGAGGGGCCATGGACGACAGGGTGGATGGGAGGCTCGCCGCCTCTCACGGAATTGCGGCACACATGCTACCTTCAACGGTTCCGCAAAGGGCGCTCGCATGACCGGCCAGAAAGCATCGACCGCCTACAGCGCAACCGCCCGCGCCCTGCACTGGATCACGGCCGCGCTCGTTCTGTTCATGCTGCCGCTCGGCGTGGTCATCACGAACGAGTGGGGCGGACCGCTGCAGGACCCTCTCTACGATCTGCACCGCTCGATCGGCACCGTCATCATCCCGCTCGTTTTCCTGCGGCTCGGCTATCGTCTCATGCACCCGCCGCTGCCGCTGCCAGAGGACATCCCGCCGCTCCAACAGTCGGCCGCACGCGCCACGCATTGGGGACTCTACGCGCTATTGGTGGTGCAGCCATTCATCGGCTGGGTCGCCACTTCCGCCTATCGCGCATCAATCATGGTATTCGGACTGTTTGAGCTGCCGCCGATTTGGCCCCAGGATCGCCCTTTGTCCGAACGTCTGTTCGTGGTTCATGCCCTGATCGGCGCCGCCATCGCCTGCCTTGCGGCCGTGCATATCGGCGCCGCGCTTTATCATCATTTCGTGCGCAAAGACCGCGTCCTGATGCGCATGATCACGGGATGACGACGCTCCGGCTCAAAATTCCCATCCGCCGATTCCGGGCTTTTGGTCTATCCTCGCGGGCAATTCGAAAACAGCACATGCGCCAGCGCAAAGCTCAAGTTATCCGGGGAGATCTTGGTCTTGTCTTCGCGTAGTCACTCAGATGATCAACTCGTCGCTACGCCGTCCAGCACGACCGCGCGCGAGGCCGCCATCGGGCGGTCGAACGTCCAAGTTTCGTCCGCCATCGACCGGCTATTCAAGGCGTGGCACTTTTGCGCCCTGATTCTGCTTATCTGTGGCGGCGTGGGCGTGTTGTCGGTCGCCCTCGGGCCAGATAACTACTGGGACCTCCGCTATTATCATCTCTATGCGCCGTGGGCATATTTGCACGACCGATACCTTTATGATGTTGGTCCGGCGCAAGAGCAGGGTTTTCTCAACCCCGTGGCAGACCTGTTCTTTTACGGGCTGATCTCCTCGTCCGTGAATGAAACTCCGCGCCTTATCGCGTTTATCATGGGCGCCATGCACGGCATCAATGCCGCAGTGCTTTTCGCCATCAGCTGCCATGTCATTCGTCCAATTCAGACGTTCGAGCGGTGGACGCTGACGGCGGCCGCCTGGTTGATGGGTGTGTCCGGGGCCGGGTTCGTATCGCTGGTCGGAACGACGACCAATGATCTCACCAGTTCGCTGTTCGTGCTGGGTGCGCTGTTGGGCGTTCTCAAGGTCGCCGGACCGCGAAACGAGCGCGCGGCCCGGCTCGGCTTTGCCGGATCGGGATTATTGGCCGGGATCGGTATCGGATTAAAATATACGTCGGCGATTTATATACCGGGATTAGGTGCTGTCGCTCTCCTTGTGGCGATACGGCGCGGGACGGTTGGCGGTCTGATCGCGTTTGGTGGCGGCGCCCTCATGGGATTTCTCGCGGTTGCGGGACATCACATGTTCATCCTTTGGCACGATTTCGGAAACCCGACATTTCCCTACCTCAATCAGGTCTTTCATTCGCCGTACTGGGAACCTGAAGCGGTTCGGGACGCGCGATTCCTGCCGCAAGACTTCTGGCAGCTGATCACCTACCCGTTTTATTGGACGACGGTCGACACCTATATCGTGGCGGAACCGCCTTTCCGCGACTGGCGCGGCGCTATTGCCTATGTGGCGATGGCGGCCGGACTCGCGGCGTTTGCTATGCGCTTTGTACGCAACGGTTACCGTCGGGCGGAGACATCAACACGGACGCGCGATCTCGATCTCGTTTTCATATTCGTCATCCTGTCGTACTTCTGCTGGGCGCTTGGCTTCGCCTACTACAGGTACGCCATACCGCTTGAAATGCTGACCGGGGTCGTCACGATCGGGGCGTTGATCTGGCTCTTTGAAGACCGCCGCCTGCGGATCATCTCCGCAATCATGTCGTTGATCCTTGCCGCCACCACCACCGTTTATCTTGACTGGGGTCGCGGCCGGTACGGAGATCGATACGTCGACGTACGCGTGCCGGCGCTGCCGGCGCACAGTGTCGTATTGATTGCCACTTGGGATCCGGTCGCGTTTTTCATTCCATTCGCTGAGCCGACCGCCCGATACCTGGGGATCGAGAATAATTATCTGGAACTGTCCCAGGATAACAAGCTTGCATCCGAGGTAAAACGCATCATGAGAACGCCCGGACCGCCGAAATTTATTCTCAGCATTGACGAACTCAATGCCAGCAAATTGAAGCGCCTATTGGGGGAATTTGATCTGCGGCTGAGCGCGTCGCCCTGTCAACCCATCTGGTCAAACCTGGATGGGCACGCCTTGAGCCTCTGCCGGGTCGCCGATGACTAAGGCGCGTTCTGATCAGATCGGATCACATCTCCGTCGTCATGAATTAATGAATCGCAGTTGATCGGAGTTCGGAACATGGACCGCGCCTTGGCGAAGGAACGACAGGGGACAATCAAGCCCGCAGCGATCAGCCGTCGCGTCAAACCTATTCTTTTCCTTCTGTTCTTCTGCTCGGGATTTTGCAGTCTGCTCTATCAGGTCGTTTGGGTCCGCATGGCCTTTGCGCATTTCGGTGTCATTACCCCGGTTCTGTCGGTCGTACTGTCCGTCTTCATGCTGGGCCTTGGACTTGGTTCGTGGCTCGGCGGCAAATGGGCCCAATGGTGGAGTTCGCGATTAAAGATTTCGCCGGCCTACTTTTACGGTGCGGCCGAGTTTGTCATTGCGACCGGCGCGTTCATCGTCCCGCAGCTGTTCCGGTTCGGTGAGGCCTACCTGCTCAGGGCCGGAGAAGCCAGTTCAACGGGCTATCTGCTCATATCGGCAATTTTTATCGTCGCCGCGATCCTGCCCTGGTGCATCATGATGGGTGCTACCTTTCCCCTGATGATGTCGTTCGTCAGGCAGACGGATCCTGCCAATCAGACGAGCTTCAGCTTTCTTTATGTGGCGAACGTCATGGGTGCAACGGCCGGCACCGCGATGACCGCTCTTGTTCTGGTGGAGCTCTTTGGCTTTAGCGAGACGTCTACCATCGCGGCGGCTATTAATTGTTTGATCGCCGCGGTCAGTTTCCTGCTCGCGTGGATTAGCCGGTTTGAACCAGAACGGCCTGCCGCGCTGCACTCACCAAATCGAGCTCCGGCGCAGAGCGGATCGCGGGCGTCCAGGCATTGGCTCGAAGTGATTTTGTTCACGACGGGGTTCGCGTCGCTGGCCATGGAAGTCGCCTGGACGCGGGCATTTACCTTCGTGCTGAAGACGACCATCTACGCCTTCGCCATGATCCTGACGACCTATCTGCTGTCGACGTGGATCGGTTCCTATCTGTACCGCCGCGGCTTGAAGGGTGGATGGCTTATTTCGACGGAAGGCGTTCTCGGCGCATCGTGCGTGTTCTCGTTGCTGCCAATCGTGCTCAACGATCCGCGCCTGGGCCAGAACGTCGCTGTAACACTGTTGAGTATCGTGCCCTTCTGTCTTGCGCTTGGTTACCTGACGCCTCGGTTGATCGACGAGTATTCGGGCGGCGATCCCGCCAACGCCGGCCGCTCCTACGGCGTCAACATTGCCGGGGGAATCCTGGGCCCCCTCGTCGCCGCCTATGTGCTTCTCCCCACAATCGGCACCCACGCTGCGCTTCTCGTTCTCAGCGTTCCGATATTCCTGCTGTTCGTCTGGGCGATGCGGCGGGTTCTGCTGTCAATGCGGCATTTCGCCGGGACTGTCCTCCCGTTCGCCGCATTATTTGCTTTCTCGATATTCGTGAGCCGCGGCTACGAGGACGGAAGCTTTTACAACGGCCCGCACGAAGTCCGCCGCGATCATGTAGCAACCGTCATCGCATATGGCGAGGGAATGGATAAGCGGTTGCTCGTGAATGGCGTCGGCATGACGTTTTTGACGCCGATCACCAAGGTCATGGCGCATCTTCCGCTGGCGATCAACAACAATGCCAAGTCCGGGCTGATAATCTGTTTCGGCATGGGCACGACCTTCCGCGCCATGCATAGCTGGGGAATCGATACGACGGTGGTCGAATTATCTCGTTCGGTGACCGAGTCTTTCGGTTTCTTCTTTCCGGACTTCGAAGATGTCATCCGCGACCCGAAGGCTCACGTCGTCGTCGATGATGGCCGCCGCTATCTGCTGCGCGGCAACGGGAAATTCGACGTCATCACCTTGGATCCTCCGCCTCCGATCGAAGCGGCCGCGTCGAGCCTGCTCTATTCCAAGGAATTCTACGATATCGTGAAGGCTCATCTCGCACCCGGCGGAATCCTTCAGCAATGGTTCCCCGGAGGCGAAGAAAATATCCAGTACGCGGTCGCGCGCTCGCTACGGGAGTCCTTCCCCTATGTGGTCGCCTTCAAATCGATCGAGGACTGGGGCTATCATTTCCTGGCCTCCATGTCGCCGATCCACAACATTACGCCCGCAGAATTTGTGGCGCGTCTCTCAGGACCGGCCAAACGTGATCTCATGGAGTGGAATTCGAATATCTCGGTTGAGAGGATGGCGGAGAATATCCTGTCCCGGCGAACCGATATCGCCAAGGTGCTCCCGGTGGACGGCAGGAGCACGGTGGTCACCGACGATCTTCCATATAACGAGTATTTTGCCTTGCGCCGGAGCGGTCTCATGAACTAAGGCGTGTTCCGGTAAGGTTGAAGCCCAGCCGGCTGAATGCGCGCCCCTGGACCGGATCGATATCACGGCTTCGAGCATCGCACGTAAGTCTCTTTGCCGTTCTCGCTCGACCAGTTCAGGTTTGATCCGATGAGCTTCAGGCTGACATTGGCATTCCACGACTGCCCTCCCGCCGAGCATGCGGCCTGAATACGCCACGCCGTCGCAACCTCCCGTTTGATCGACCTGAAACTGCATTTGACGCTGTCGGTCTCTGCACCGCGTGATCGGATGACGAGCGGAGCGCCGACGCCCCGAAAGCGCTGACACTCCTCAACGCTCTGCGCCCAACCGCCGATGAAGGTGCTGGAGGCAGGGACGGTTTGTTTCGACAAAAGCCGCTGTTCGGTCTCCCGGTCCCATTTGTCGTCCTCCGCAAGCCCATTCATTACCTTGAAATCCCGTAACGCGTTGCGGGAGGCCTGTCCCCAGATGCCATTGCCGTTACTTGCGAAATAACCCAGATCGTGCAGCTTCGTTTGTACCCAAAGTGCATCGGAACGGTTTGACGGATTTCGCTCCGCCTCAGGCGGCGGCGCGATCGGGATCGCCGCCTCGCTGATCGGATTGGACGGCCGAACGCTGATTGCGTCTTTGGTTCGAAGTAGATCGGGCGGCCCGATCAATGGAGGTGGCGGGCCGCCGATATCGGGCGATTGCATTTCTACAACCGTCGCCGGTGCGGCCTCGACAAGAAAATTTGAAGGTGCGGCCCCCTTCGTTGCGGCCGCATTTGAGGCTGGCGGGTGGCTTGCTGGCGAATCGGCACCGGATGACTCCGACAGGCGCATCGCCACATCGTTCGGTGGCGGCAGGCCTTGCCGCGCACGCGCCGTCGCGGTGGGCACGTGCCGGCGCCGTTGGCTCACGTCGGCCGAAGCGCTCGGCACGGCGTCAGGCGACGGCGTTGCCTGTAAAGCATATGCGGGCGGAGGACTTGGCGGTTGAGAGACCCTGACACCCAGGAACGCGATCAGCGCGACCGCAGCGACCGCAGTGCTCCCAGCCGCAAGTTCGGAAAGAGAGAATGGCTCCTGCTCGTTGCTTAGGTTCATGCGTCGATCAGTACTTGAGTTCATGCGCCGATCAGTCGAATGCTCAACCCTGAATGCGAGTGGTTCAGCAGGGCGAACCTTGCGCCGCGGCGCATTTGCGTAGGGTGGCCCCGCGGTGCGTGCTGAGCTAGCCATGTGTGCGCACGGCCACCAGACGCTCAGAGCGCGTCACATGTCGCGGCGTAGCCAAGTTGCGCGGTCTTTGCACGGTGAGAGCGTCGCCTGCCTCATCGCGCTCGATCAACCATAGCAACAGGCGCCGCCTGATCGCCCGCCGTAACCCGTGGGCCAGGCCAGGGAGGCAGAGAAAGCTGACCGTCAACAACGCCAATGCCGCGCCGCTTACGAGCGGAGCGACCGCCGCGGGCGACGACCCATAGTAAAGCGTGTGAAAGCCTGCATAGAGAAAGATGACTGCCAACAATGTGGTGCCGCCGACAAGCGGGGCGACGGCGGGGCGACAGCTGGCCTGTTTCCTGCCCGGATCGGCGAACACCAACAGGAGAAGAGCGATGATCATCAAATGACCGATCCCATCCATCTTGCCGAAATCGAATGTTGCCGCAAACAGCAGCAGCGCCAGAGCGGCGGCGGCAAAACGGCGGACCAGGGGCGTCCAGAACAAGGCAAAGGCAAGGCCGAATTCGACGACACCGGCGGCGGTAATGACTGTGCCGACATCGAAGCCCAAGGTCAGCTCGGGATGCTGCGCCAAGATCGGCGCGATCCAGGAGGGATACAGGAATTTTTCCATCGACGGCCACATCAGCGAGAGAGCGACGGTCCACCGCAGGCAATCGAACCGGAAGGCACGGAGCTTGGCGTTCTGCGATACGGACAGCGCGAAATAAGCGGCGAGCCCAAGAAAAAACGGGTAGTCCAGCATGTGGAACAGACCATCGCTGGCAGCGCCGTAGCCGTAAAGCACGAGGATGCCGGTCGCCGCGGCCGGCAGCGTGGCGCGTGCGATCAAATAGAGCGGAATGAGCACCTGAATGGCCGAGAGCCAGATACTGCTGCCTTTGAGTTCCGGCGTGAGAATGCAGTCGCCATCGGCCCATAGCAGAGTGAAAGAGACGGCCGCGACCGCGCGCAGCAGACCGTCCGTACGCTGATGCAGGGGTGCGGTCCAACGATCCAGGAGCCTGGAGAGAGATGCACCGAGCTTCGTCTGTTCGATCGCACACCCGACATAGAGCACCGTCACGAACAGGGCCGAGAATAGCCAGAACGTCGGCGTGAATACCGCCTGCGGCGGAAGCGGATCATCGGCCGCATTGCACGTCACGAACCATTTCACATGGGCTGAGGCCGTGGTGGCCATGGGGATCGCACCGACCATGGCGCATCCGAGCCAAATGGCGGCGGTCGCTGCTCTTGATCCAGCGCCTCTGGATCCGGTGCGCCCGGATACGGCGCACTTTGCATCTAGCATCGGTGAATTGTCGTCTTGTCTCGTCGTATCGATGGTCATGGCCCCCACCCGTCACATTCCAATACCGACACACAGACTCCGCTTGTCACATGGCGGCGGTCCGACTCGCGTCTATCCGAACGCCGACTGGCAACCGACTAAGAACAAGGTCACTTTTCCGCCACCGAGAAACGGAACATCAAGCCCGTCTCAATCTCGACCGCGCGTCCATTCAATCTATAGGGTTTGAGTTTCCACTGGCGCACTGCGTCCTCAATGCTTTTGCGCTGCTCCGGCGTCGCGCGTATCACGTGGACGTGCTTCACGGAGCCTTCGGTATCGACAATTATGCGCACCGGAATGGGCATGAATTTGGGACCGACCGGGGTCGGCTCAACTCGTTGCAACAGGTTCTCCGGTACCGCGTAGTTCTCGATGCAATAGGGGACCGCAGCGCCGGAATCCCGCTTTCGGGCAGACGACAGTTTGTCCACGCTGAACGCCAGGCTTCCCAGCAACTCCGGATCGCGTGAGGTCAGATTGAGGCTCACGGCATGACAGCGAATCTCGGTGGTGAATGTCACGCGATAGAGCCCGACTCCGCTGAAATCCACCCGGTAGAGAAGACGATCCGCGACTTTCACCTCGGTCGGCTCGCGATCGATCGTCATGCCGTCGACTTCCGACATGGCCTGGCGGAAGTCGTGCACCATCTCGGCGATGTTGCCGTGCGACTTGGACGCAAAAAACATGTCTTGCGCCACAATCATGATAGCCGCGTTCTGCTCCGATTGGGGAACGAACGAATTCAGCACATAGTACCCGGCATCGGAGGGCTCCGGCCCCGCCAACCCTTCGGTCCATCCCTCCGGCAGCGGATAGGACAGATCGAAATAGTCGTTGACATAGATTCCGCCCAGCACCTTTCCATCCTCGGGAACCGGCATGGGAGACACGACGGTGCCGTAAGGCAATGTTACGGCACCGTACCGCCAGCCCAGCCAACTCGCGAGGCTGGTCGCTACCACTACACTCACAAGCAGCAGCAGCCGGCGCATGGCAGTGAGGAGCCGCTTACAGCGAGCGCAAGAACGCCGCCAAAGCCTGCTTATCAGTGAGGCCCAGCTGATTAAAGTTGTTGATCACGCCGTTTGCTTCCGAGCCTTGGCTGGCATGCTGCTGGATGGCAACGCCGATATCGGCGGTGCGGCCGTCATGCAGGAAGAACAGGCGCTGGCCGACGCCCCACAGCGGCGCGCTACGGAACTGCCTGCCGTTGGCAAGGCCTTGGGAGACGCGGTCCTGGAGTCCCGTTCCCATATCGTGCAAGGCGAAGTCGCTGAACGGCTGGACCGTCTGATTGCTCACCCCGGTAATGCCGGACTTTCCGGTGGTCTGACTAGTGATGTGGCAGGCGTTGCAGCCGATATTCGAGAACACCTGCTGTCCTCGGGACACGGACGCAGTTGACGACGTCGAAGTCGTCGACGTTGAAGAGGTCGAGGACCCAGCCGCCGCCGCTACGGCGGAGCTGGCGGTCGCCGCAGCAACCTGTGTCCCGGATGTCGACTGCGCGGTCGCCGTGCTGGAGGTCGCCGGGGTCGGCGGCGCCAGCAAGCGCATGAAGGCCGCAAAATTGATGATGTCCGACGAGAAGCCCGATGCCGGGCTTGCGCCATTGGAGGTGTCGGTAAAATTGGTCGTGCTCTCCGGCAAGTTGTTGAACTGGCAGCCCGGATTCTCTTCCCGTTCTTGCGGGAAGAGATCGTTGGTGACGCCCATTTCAACGTTGTAAGCTTCGCCGGCGAAGATCAGCAGGGACTTGTTCTGCGCCTTCCAACCGAACCGCGTGATGGTGCCGTCATTGCCGTTGCGATTGAAGGATCCTGATATTCCCAACGCCCTCTTCTGTTGCCCAGCGGCCGCAAAGGCGGCCTGGAGACCCGAATCGGGAACGGCCTCCACATATCCGAGGCCGAATGTGGGCGTGGGTATGCGGAAAATGGCATTGTTTGCGGCAACTGCGGCGGCAAAGTTCGGCTGCTGGATGTTGCAACCCTGCGCATCCGAACGGCCTGTGATGACGAAGAGATCGTGCACACCGCCATCGGGCGTTCCGTTCGGATTGTTCACGAAACGCACCTCGCGTATCGGCCCGTTCGCGGTGATAAAGGATGGTATCGTATTATTAGGTACTGTCGCTTGCGGATTGCTTGCGGGGCTCGAGCCACCGAGGGCCGGCTGTGCGTGGCATCCGCCGCAGCTATCGAGATTGAAACGCGGGCCCAAGCCCTGGGCAACTGTCTCAACCTCGCCGAATACGTCCGCAGCTGCGGTGAAAAAGGCCTGCTCGTTCTGGCTGAGACCAGGAAGCGGGCCGCCAGCGCCCGGAGAGCCGCCTCGCGGACCCGGATCAATCGACTGTTGTGTGGTGCTTCCTCCCCCGGTACTGCCACCGCCACCCCTGTGGTCTGGTGTGAAATTCTGAGCAAAGTGGCGATGCAGATCGAAGCCGCCTCGATCTTGAGCCTGCGCGAAAGCCGGCCCTGACAAAGCGGTCGCCCCCAACATCACGGTAGCAATAGTGGTGAGAGACCACCTCCGTCCAAGCTGTGTCATTATCTATCTCCCCATTTATACGATGAGCTATTCCAGCGAAGCAACGACTACATAATCAAAGTCGACGGTCTTTTGTACGACAACAAATGTGAAAAAGAGTGAAATCAACAAGGCTGTGAACACACTAAGTCGCCGACAAAACCGCCAAACACAATATACTGCAGTTTAGTACTGTATTTTCGCTATAATTTCGATATCCCCGCGCTGCAATTTTTGCGCAATATTACCGTTGTCGAGACCGTTCAGTTGGGCTCAGTTGAATGAATGATAGTTGAGTTGCATAGAGCAAATTTCGTTCTGATTCTGACGGGGTGACGCGGCCGTACCATCGCCCGCGAAAGCGGGCGATCCAGTAACCCCCGGCGACGCTGCGGAGAACTGGACTCCTGCTTTCGCGGGAATGACACCGCAGAGTCGGGGAGAGGTGATTCGACCTGTTATTTTCGTAGCCGACAGCGCGGCGTCAGCGCGGTACATCCGCACCGCTTATCATCGAACCTGCGCTGTTCTTCATCGTATGCAGCTTGTCTCGGAACTCTTCGGTCACGGCGCGCGCGTTGACGCTGTTTCGGATCAGCTGCGGCCTGATGAAAATGATGATTTCCGAGCGCGTCTTGGTGCCGCTGGTATTGCCGAGCAAATCCCCCAAGAACTTGATCTCGCTCAGTCCTGGTATTCCGGACTTGGTTTTCTGATCATTTTCGCTGATGAGGCCGCCGAGCAGAACCGTTTGACCGCTCGTCACCGCCACCGTGGAATGGACGCGCCTCGAGGAAATCGTCGGCGTCAACGTCTGTTGATCGGGATTGACGACGGCGGATATCTCCTGATCGACCTCAAGCTCGATCGTTCCGTTCGAGTTCACGTGCGGCAGCACCTTCAGGATCACGCCGGTATTGCGCATCTCGATCGTATTGACCAGCGGCGTGGTCGAATTGGACAGGATCGTGGCCGAGCTGGTCGTGATCGGAATCTCGTTGCCGACCTGGAGGAGCGCCGGCTGATTGTCGAGCGCCACGATCGATGGCGAGGAGAGAACCTTGACACTGGTAATCGTGGACAGCGCATTGAGGATGACGCGCGGCTGCGCCTCGGATCCGAGCAGCAGATTGAAGCCCGGCAGAACGCGCTGCAGCGCGGTCGCCTGGGCGGCTGCTTGGGCGGCGCCGAATAATCCTACCGACCCTTTGTCCCTCGCGGCTCCCACGTCCCTGCTGGTAAGGAAATACTGAACCCCATAGGCCAGGTCATTCGTGAGCGTGACTTCGGCGACGGTCGCCTCGATTGCGACCTGCAGGCGCGGCCGATCGAAGTCGTGCACCGCGTGCTCGATGACACGGTGATCCTCCTGATTGGCGTAGACCACGATCGCGTTGTTGACGCTGTCGGCGGTGATTCGGACATTCTGGAACGCGCCTCGCGACGAGCCGCCGCCGGACGCACCGCCAAATGCGTCGGCGCCGCCGGGCGCATCCGCGTCGGAGTCCTTGCGGTTCGAAAATGTCTCAAAGGCCGCTGTAATCGGCGCGCCAGCACGACTCCCCGCCCCGAACGAGCCGCCGCTGGATTGGCCGCTCGTACTTCCATTCGTACTCCCGCTCGCACTTGAGGCTTGTGTGCCGCTTTTGAGCGAATCGAGCCGAGACTGGGCGGTGGTCGTCCCCGGTGCGATCGGATTGGTTGGCGTATCGCTGCCCGTGCCGGACCGGTTCGAAACAAAGATATTGGTGAGGATCTTGGCGATTTGCGTGGAGTTGCCGTATTTCAGCCGATAGCTCCGCAGCGTCGTGCCGCTGGTATCTGACCGGTCCAGGCGTTCCACCCATTGCGTCGTTTGCTTGAGCATATTCGGGTTCTTGGCGACGACCATCACGGCGTTCATGCGCGAGATCGGCTGGAAGCTGATGACGCCCTGCCCTGGGCCGCCTTCGCGGTTCTCAAACACCCGTTCAAGCTCCCCAATCATGGTCTCGGGCGAGGTCGATTTGAGCGGGTAGACTCCAACCGATTGATTGCGCAGCCACTCCACATCGAAGGTCGAGACCACGTCGAGTGCAGCCTCGCGCTCGGATGCCGTGCCCTGGATCAGCAGAAGATTTCTCGCTTGATCAACACGAATCGCACCCGGTCGCGCGAGCATGTTTTCCGCCGTCTTCGCCACCGTCGTGGCAGAAATGTAGCGCAGCGGCACGACCGAAACGCCGAATCCCGGTTCTCCGGCTCCCGCACTCACAGACGCGTGTCCTGCCGCGTCAGGAATCGGGACGATCTTCATGAATTTGCCATCGCGCACGATCGCGGCATTTTGCATGCGCAGCACACTTTCAAACGTCGACAGCAGGTCTTTGCGCGGTATCGGTCCGACGGAGCCAAGCGTCACGGTGCCTTGGACCTTTGGATCAACGACGAAATTGAGATGCAGGACGTCGCCAAGCAGCGCCTTGGCGACGGTCGGAACGTCGGCGCCTTCAAAATTGATCTCGACGCCGTCGCCCCTGATCGCAACCGGCTCCAGGGACGCGGTGCGCACTCCGTAGCTGGAGCCTGGGTCGCGTGAGGCGGGCGGCGGTGATTCGGGCTCGGTGCCCGGAAACAGCAGAGGTTTTGATGATTCGCCGGCCTGTCTGTCAGACGGCTCGTCAGTTGCGGGGAAGCGGGCGCTCAGGTCGGCATTGCGAACGGTGGTCGAAACGCGGTCCGGTGCGTCGTCGTAGGCGCCAAACTGCTTCTGCAGCGACGTAGAACAACCGGCGAGAAAGCACACCGGCAGGACCACAATTCCAGCCTGCACAAGACGCGAGACTCGCCGCCGTCGGAGACTTTGCATGGACTTCGATCCCTTCGACACCCAAAGCAAGTCGCAAGTGACCTCGGAGCCACCTCTCGCCAATGCGGGCAGAGGAGAATCCGCGGTCCTAGCCACAGCTTTCGACATCACTCAGTGATTCGCCCCACGGAAACGATGCGCCACGGTATCCGCCGACCGCCAGCTCAGCTGACGATCCCGCCTATCCTGTCAGTATTGTTAACTTTGAGAATGGACTTTATGAGGCCAAACAAGAAGCGCAGTACGGCAATCTAGCGATCTTTCGGAGTAGGCAAAGGGTTTCTTGAAATTTGACGGTGGATAAAAACCTATAAACATTGGTCTATTATGAGACCAACAAGAGGCGTGCCGCAATCTGGCGACGTTTTCGGAGGAGATGCCGCAATCTGGCAACGTTTTGGAGCAGATGAAGGTTTCCTAAAATACCTTTTGGCGGAAAATGAATAGACATTGCAGTTTATGAGGGCGAGAAGCGCCGGTGCCGCAATCTGGCGACTTTTCCAAGCCGACCAAAACAATTTCTCTACATTCTTTTTTGGCGAAGAATGAATATGAGCTTCGATCGTAAATAATCACCTCGGCCTGTGAGACCTTGTGGCCCTAGGTGATTGCGGATCAGACGGCGCGGGATCATTCTGCCGCATTTGGTTCTGCGGTTGCGTTTGACCCGGGGATTGGGTGTTGGCCGCCGGCGCTTCCGGCCCGGTA
>WNFD01003607.1_pt1 | contig 15565 bp, 16 predicted proteins | sample 5400491 | NCBI WGS metagenome assembly WNFD01 (sample SAMN13153343, study PRJNA577476) | soil metagenome | isolation source: 120 cm saprolite under Douglas fir tree site 2 hole 2 replicate 2 | place: USA:California | collected 2015-04-18 | reverse complement strand
GCTCACCCGCCGCACCTTTCTCGCCCGGCCTCGCACCGAGGGTCTGTGGCTGCGCATGACCTTTCGCGGAGGAGATGTCTTTGAAGGGCTTGCTCCGACTGACATTGCCCTGCTTGACGACCTGATCAACGATGCGGGCGTCCATGTCACCCCGCCTGATACCCGCTCGAACACCCAGCGGGTATATGTTCCACGCACCTCGCTTACGGAACTCCAGCTGCTTGCTGTTATCACGACGCCGTCGCGCCGCAAACCTCTCCCGGCGGCCTCCGTGCCTTCCATGCAGGAGGACCTCTTTGAGAAGCTGATTCCTCCTAACAACCGACCTAACTAAAAGCAGGGAGTAGGGAATAGGGAGAAGGGAAGAGAAAAGCAGGGGTTCGCGCCGCTCGCATCTGTCTTGGTCCGCTACTCCCTACACCCTATTCCCTACTCCCTGTCTCTATAATCCTCCCCATGCAATCCATCAAACTAGCCGCGCTAGCCGAATACCTTGACGCCACCCTACGCGGCGATCCCTCAGCCGAAATCACTCGCGTAGCAGGCATCGAAACTGCCGAACCGGGCGACCTCACCTTCGTCTCCAACCCCAAATACGCTGCGCTGGCCCGAACCACCAAGGCTACGGCTATCCTGGTCGAACCGGGCTTCCCCGAGGTCCGCACCGCTACTCTTCGCGTTGACAACCCCTATCTCGCCTTCGCCTTTGCCGTTGAACTCTTCTATCGGTCTCCGAATTATCCGCCGGGCGTCCATCCCACTGCCGCCATCGCACCTACGGCCAGCATTGGAGCCAATGCCCACATCGGGGCTTATGCTGTCATTGGCGATAACGTCACGATTGGCGACAACGCCACGATCCTGCCCCACGTTGTGTTCTATCCCCAGGTGCAGGTCGGCAATAATCTCTTCGCTCATGCCCACGCCGTTGTTCGTGAACATTGTCACCTTGGCGATAATGTCATTTTGCAAAACGGAGCCGTTATTGGGGCCGACGGCTTTGGCTTTGCCCGCCAGTCGGACGGCAGCTGGTACAAAATTCTTCAGTCTGGCGCGGCAGTGCTTGAAGATGCCGTTGAGGTCCAGGCCAATGCCTGCATCGACCGGGCCTCGATCGGCGAGACCCGCATCCAGGCCGGGGCCAAGGTGGATAACCTGGTTCAGGTCGGGCACGGGTCGATGGTCGGGCCCAATACGCTGCTGTGCGCCCAGGTTGGGCTTGCGGGGTCAACTACCATCGGTAAAGGCGTGATCCTGGCGGGCCAGGTTGGCGTTGCCGGCCACTGTACGGTAGGCGACGGAGCGATGGCCACCGCCCAGAGCGGCATTCCGGGCGATGTGGCGCCGGGAAAGATCGTCAGCGGCTATCCGGCGATCGATAACCGGCAGTGGCTGCGGTCGGTTGCACTATTTAATCGACTTCCGGAGCTGCTTCGAGATATAAAATTGAAACTAAAATAACCGTCTAAGTGGTGACTATAGTCGTATAAAGAAGCATCATAGGGGGTAGATTATGATTGAGCCTCCCGACAGCATACCGAGCGTTATTCACAGGATGCCCAATACGCACATACAACCCGTGCGCGTCCTGCTACTCGATGACGAGCCCAGCAATCTGCATCTGCGCGCCGCCATCCTGCGCCAGCATGGCTACGAGTGTATTCCTGCCTCCACGATCGAGGAGGCTACTGAGCTCTTCAATAAAATCGACATTGCCGTCCTCGACTACCACCTTGGAGCTGGTCAGTTCGGCACCGAGGTCGCGGCTCTGCTTCGTCGGCGACGGCCGCATGTTCCGATCATTATTCTTTCGGCGACGCTGGACCGGTACTTCGGCGGCGTGGAAGATATGCACCTGCTCAAAGGCCACAGCTCGGTCGACGATCTGCTGGACGCCTTGAGCTCGCTTGGCGCCAAACGCCGCGGCGCTCCTGTGGTCGTCGACGCTCGCGATTTCTTCTACTCTCGCATCTCGCTGACTATCGGCTCGGACGTTCTCGTCCAGATATTCGATGAGAAGGGCATATGGCAGTATTGCAACGACGCGGCCGCCGAATATCTCGGCCAGCCTCGCGACTGGTTCACCGGCCGCTGCGTGTTTCATGAGCTGCACCCGCTGATGCGCGACTGGCGCGAGGTGATTCAGACGGTGTGCCACAGCCGCGAGACTTATATCGACCGTACGCGCCGCGGGCTGCTGAACCATCCTCGGGCGGAGGAGCAGCAACTGACCTGGAGCGTTCTTGCGTTTCCGATTACGCTGCACGATAACCGCAGCGGAGCTGTCCTTACGGCGCGCATTCTGGACAAGGCGCCGACTCGCACTTCGGACTTTCTTCCTTTCCTCTAGCGACCGCGTACCAGGCGGGCTGGAGGTTGCTGGAAGCGGCTGAGCAGGATAGCCCCTGCGAATAGAAGAAAGACGATGAGGAACCAGCCGCCGAAGACCATGTTGCGGAGGATCGCCTCTTGCTCTTCGACGAGGCGGAGGGACCTGCCGGTAAGGAGGAAGCCCGGGTGCGGGCCGGAGACGCGATGGATGACTGCGGCGATGCGTACGTTGGGCTGCGGCTGCCAGGTGATGGTGTCGGTAGGGTGGGAGCGGAGATAGTGGAAGACGCCGGAGGGTGGAGTGGGGATGGCCTGGTTGAGGTAGCCCGTGGCGGTGAGGGGTGCGCCTTGCTCGTTGTAGAAGATGACGAAGGGTTCGAGACTGCGTTCCAGGTCGACGTAGTTGCGGGGGATGGCTTCGTCGGGTTTGACGCCGGAGGCGATCTCGGAGGCGTAGAGGGCGGCCATTTGGGCCTGGGGCTCGTTGGCTCCGCGGCGGAGGAGACCCTGAAAGACGAAGGCTGCGAAGGCGCCGAACAGCGTGAGGATGATTCCCAGGGTAAGGGCGTGGAAGAAGATGGGGCGCGCTATGGCTTGGTCGCGAATCATGAGCAGGTGCTCCTTGATGGCGGATTTGAGCAGGTCGGCGAAGAGGGAAGGCCAGAAGTAGAGGCTGGAGGCTGAGTCGGCGCGGGCATCGCGCGCCGTCTGCAGGAGCTGGTCTTGATAGAGAAGACGGAGACGCCGGGGGTAGAGGCGGAGGGCGCTGCGGTAGAGGGCGAAGAGGGGCGGGTTGGGCGGCTTCATGCTCGGGCTCCTTTGGGGAGGGCTTTGCTGCGGGCCGCTCGAACGATGTTGCCGAGGCGGGAGAACTCGGCGGCGAAGATTCGGCGGCCGAGGTTGGTGATGCGATAGTAGCGCCGGCGGGCGTCGTCGGTGAAGCCGGTTTCTTCGACGAGTTGGTCGCGGATCATGCGGTCGATGGTGCCGTAGAGGGTGCCGGGGCCTAGCTTGATGGCTCCTCCGGCGGGTTCGGCGGCCTCTTTCATGATGGCGTAGCCGTGTTTTTCTCCGCTGGCGAGGGCGAGGAGGATGGCGAAGACGGCTGGGGATAGGGGTAGGTGGTCGTTTGTTGCGCGAGTGCCGGTGTCGCTCATGCCATGCAGTGTATATCTGTTACGGATATAGCTGCAACAGATATTTTGGAGCACGTGCTAGTTGCAAGCGGAAGAGACGGCGCGGGGGCTTATTCCAAAAGCAAGAACAAAAACGAAATGCGGGGGTTCTTCGCTCCGCTCAGAATGACAAGCGCAGGGGTGGCCGCGGTGTTGTGGCTGGTCGGGCATTTGTGATCCCACCCATCCCGCCCCGATTCGCAAAGTGCGCGATGGATGGGGCACCCGGAGCTTTTTTCTTGGGGTAGTGTTTTATTGGAGTCGTTTTCGTGGTTTAGGGTTTTGGTGTCGTCATGTAGCTGGACGCCTCGGCGTGGGAGATCGCGTCGGTTGCAAAGGTGAAGGTTCCTTTATCCTTTACTTCGCGCGCGGCTCGAACGAAAGCTCCGAGGGCGGCGCGGGCGAAGGAGCCTCCTACGCTGATTCGCTTGACTCCGGCGGCTGCCAGTTCCTCGACGGAAAAAGTTGCGCCAATGAGGGCGTTGACGGGTTTGGAGACGGAGGCGCAGACCTCACGGATTGCTTCGAGGCTTGGAAGTCCCGGTGCGTAGAGGACATCGGCGCCTGCGTCGGCGAAGGACTGCAGGCGGCGTATGGTGTCCTGGAGATTGGGCCGGCCGTGGAGAAAGTTCTCGGCTCGTGCTGTTAGCAGGAACTGATGCGTTTGGGCCGTTTCTGCGGCGGCGGCGACCCGCTCGACGGCAAGCTGGAAGTCGTAGATGGGAGCTCTCGGGTCGCCGGTTGCGTCCTCGATGGAACCGCCGGCCAGGCCGATGACGGATGCGAGACGAATGGTCTCCGAGCAGATTTCAGGCGATGGGCCGAATCCGTCCTGGAGGTCGGCTGAGACGGGAAGATGGGTTGCTTCGACGACCTCTTTCGCATTCTGAAGAATTCCGTCGCGCGTCAGGTTTGCTGTCGAGTCCTCTTGTCCGATGGAGAAGGCGTAGCCTGCGCTGGTCGTGGCGAGGGCTTCGAAGCCTAAGGCGGTGAGAATCTTCGCGGTTCCCGCGTTCCATGGATTGGGAATGACGAATGTCCCGGGGCGTTCATGCAGTGCTTTGAATGCTTTGTATTTCTGTTCATGGGTCACGTTGATGGCACTCCTTATTCCATTTTGGCGCATTCAGCTGGCAGGTGACCAAAGATTCGTATGAATTGCGAAAAACGAGGCGTACCGTAGCGCGCATGCCGAAGAACTCAACTATTTGTAACGTTTATTGGTTCTTTAAGAGGTTGTTTAGGCGCTATCGCGTTGCGATCAGGCCGCTCAGCAAGGAGGAAGAGGAAGACTGGCAGCCATTTGGGATGTAATGCACTTCGCATTTGAGTTTCATGATTTTTTCGATTGCGACACCGATGGAGCATCAGCGGTGGCGCTTGAAGAGGGCGAGGGTGGTGGCGAAGAGGCCTCCTGCGGTGAGGGTGAGCAGGATGATGGCGCGGCGGTAGGCTCGCTGAGTTGCGGGTGGGGTGGCGGCGGTGTTGTCGAGGCATTGGGTGCAGCCCTGGGCGCGGGCTGGAGGGGGGCTTAGGGTTAGAGCGGCGGAGAGGATGGCGGTGGTGAGGAGACTTTTTGTTGTGATGGTTTTTCGACGAGGATGGGTTGGCGGCAGGGGTAGAGAAGCAGGTTTCTCCACTTCGCTGCGCTCCGGTCGAAATGACGATTTTGTTTGTTGGGTTGTGGGCATGGTTGAAGGAGTGATGAGTTGAGGCTAAGGGCTAAAAGCAAAAGCTAAAGGCGAGAGCAAAAGCTAAAAAGCAAGAGCATGAGCGAAAAAGCAAGAGCATGAGCTAAAAAGCAAGAGCAAAAGCTAAAAGGAAAAGCTAAAAGGAAAAGCTAAAAGGAAAAGCTAAAAGCAGATCCTCCGCCTTTGGCGAAGGATGACAACAAAAAAGCAACAGCAAATGCAAAGGCAAAGACAAAAGCAAAAGCAAAGACAAAAGCAAAATGCGGGGGTTCTTCGCTGCGCTCAGAATGACAAACGGTTAGTGACTGGGTGACAAGCGGTTGGTGATTGGTGAATCTCTATTGGAAGAAGGCCAAGAGGGTGAAGAGGAAAAGCCAGAGGATGCCCATGGCGTGCCAGTACCAGGCGACGCCGTCGACCAGAATCTGGCGGGTTTCGAGTTGGCGGGAGATGTTGAGGCCAATAAAGGCGGCGATGAGCGCTGCGATGCCGAGGAAGAGATGGGCGGCGTGGACGCCGGTGATCAGGTAGAAGAAGTGGCTGCTCTGATTGGTCCGGAAGAAGACCCTCTGAACGGCTAATTGCCGCCATGCGGTCCACTGACCGGCGAGGAAGAGCAGGCCGAGGGCGATGGTGGCCGAGAGCCAGGGGATTGCATTGCGGGTGATGGGTTTGCCGAGGCCGAGCCACTCGTCCATGACATCGGTCTCGCGGAACATGGTGCGGCGGGCCATCTCCATGGTGGCAGAGCTGAGGAGGAGGACGGCGGTGTTGAGCCAGAGGATCGGCGGGACGGCGGTGGGGAGCCAGGCATTGACGTAGTGGTTGTAGGCGTCGATGTGGCCGGTGGACTGGTTGACGAAGAAGGTGCTGATGATGGCAACAAAGAACATGAGGTCGCTGGCGAGGGCGAAGAAGATGCCCATGCGATAGCGATGGAGGCGCTCGTTGGGGCCGCGGCGACCGTTGGGGCGGTCGTTCCAGTTGTCGTTGTCGCCTCCGCCGCCGGTGCGCTTGTCGGTTGGCGGACGGCGGCCTGAGCCGTTGTCGTTGTCTTCAAGGCGGCGTTTTCGTTCCTGGTCGGTTTTGTTGGGCGTGATAATGGCAGGCATAAAGGTGCACTCTGAAAGCACGCGTTGTGGACAGCTTACTCCGGTTTTGCGTTTGTGGTGTCTTCGATCGTTGGCTGGACGACGGTGTGTTGGACCCATTGAGGGACGAATGCGTCACCAAGGCCGGTGGAAGAGTAGTGGCATGGGGCGCGGTGGACGGTAACCTCCGATGTATCGGATGCCGGTAAGAGGGTGAAAGGATTCAAGGCGGGATGCCATTCGAGGGTGGTGGCCTGCCATGGGTTTGACGTTGCGAAAGGTCCTTTGCGCAAGCTGCGAAAGAGATTAAAGAGGAAGACGAGCTGGGCGGTGGCGAGGAAGATCGCCGCGTAGGTGATGAAGCGGTTGAGTGGGAGGGTGTGGGCGAGGAGCAGGCCGGTGGGGCTGAGGGCGCCGCCGGGGCCGGGGATGCCGGTGAGTTGGGCGTAGTTGCGGGGTTCGCCAGCGAGGCCGGTGAGGTGCATGGGGAGGAAGACGGCGTAGGCACCGATGAGGGTGCACCAGAAGTGGAGGCGGCCGAGGGGTTCAGACAGGAGACGGCCGGGGTGGTTGCTCGTTGCAGTGATTAATGGGAACCAGTAGTAGGTGCCGGCGTAGAGGGCGAAGACTCCGGCCATGGCCATGATGAGGTGAAAGTGGGCGACGACGAAGAAGGTGTTGTGGAGGTACTCGTCCAGTATGGGTTGGGCGAGGATGGGGCCGGTGAGGCCTCCGGTGATGAAGAGGCTGACGAAGCCGAGGGCGAAGAGCATGGCGGTGGTGTACTGTGGGCGGCTGCGCCAGATGGTGGCTAGCCAGCTTAGGACTTTGGCGGAGGCGGGGAGGGCGATGGCCATCGTGGAGATGGAGAAGGCGGAGCTGGCGAAGGGGTTGAGGCCGGCGACGAACATGTGGTGTCCCCAGAGCAGGATGCCGAGGAAGCCGATGAGGAGGGTCGTGACGATCATGGTGCGGTAGGCGAAGACTTTTCGGTGGCTGAAGTTGGCCAGAAGCATGGAGGTGAGGCCGAGGCCGGGGAGGATGGCGATGTACACCTCGGGGTGTCCGAAGAACCAGAAGAGATGGAGCCAGAGGAGGGGGGTGCCGTCGCCGCCTTTGTGAAGGACGTTGTTTACGAGGTCTCCGGTGGGAAGGAAGAAACTGGTGTGGGCGTGGCGGTCGCAGAGGAGAAGCAGGATTGCCGCCAGGAGAACGGAGAAGGCGATGATGCTGACGAGCGCGGCGGTGAACCAGCCCCAGACGGTGAGGGGGAGGCGCTCCCAGGTCATGCCGGGGCAGCGGTTGCGGATGATGGTGGTGAGGGTGTTGATGGAGCTTGCGGTGGAGGCGATGGCGAAGAGGGCGATGGAGATGAGCCAGAGATCCATGCCGAGGCCTTGGCCGGGACCGGCGCTCGGGACTGCGCTTAGTGGCGGGTAGGCTGTCCAGCCAGAGATGGCGGAGCCGCCGGGGACGAAGGTGGAGCTTAAGAGGGTTAGGAGTGCTACGGCAGTTAGCCAGAAGCTGGCGGCGTTGAGGACGGGGAAGGCCATGTGGCGGGCGCCGATTTGTGCGGGGAGGATGAGGTTGCTGAAGCCGGCTTGTGGTGCGGTGGTTAGGACGAAGAAGAGCATGATGGTGCCGTGGATCGTGACCAGGGCGAGGTAGTCTTCGGGGAGGATGGGGCCGTGGAGCCAGAGAGGCCATGCGGGCCAGACGAGGTGGATGCGCATCAGGAGGGACAGGAGGGTGCCGATGACGACGGAGACTAGCGCGAGGGTGAGGTACTGGATGCCGATGATGCGGTGGTCTGTGAGGCGAGGGTGTAGGGAGTAGGGAGTAGGGAGTAGAGGACTTGGCTTGGGGTCCTGGTGTTGACTGGGTGTGCGTGGGGTCGGACGGTTCATGGGGTGGCTGCTTTCTGTTTCGAAGCTAGCCAGAGAGCGAATTGTTCTGGGGGGAGGATGCGGAGGGTGGCGTTCATGCGGTAGTGGCCGAGGCCGCAGAGTTGGGTGCAGAGGATCGCGTAGGTTCCGGGGGTGGTGGGGGTGAAGTGGATGTGGATGGTCTGGCCGGGGACGGCGTTTTGTTTGAGGCGGAGCTCGGGGATGGAGAAACCGTGGATGACGTCCTGGGCGTTGAGGCGGAGATCTACTTCGCGGTTGGTGGGGAGAACGAGTTCGGAGGTGACTTCGTCGTCGGCGGAGTGGGGGTCGGTGGCGTCGATGCCTAGGGGGTTGCCTTCGCCTGGGGCGACGAGTTGCGGGCGGGTGATGCCGAAGGTGGCGTCGAGGCCAGGGTAGCGGAAGTACCAGGCGAACTGGACGCCAGTGACTTCGACTTGCAGGGCCGTGAGGGAGGCTCCGGTGTAGCGGGTGGCGGCCCAGAGACGCTCGGCTTTGATGGTGAGCGTGGCGAAAAGGATGGCGAGGAGGGCCAGGGGAAGGTACTCGATGCGCCAGAGGTTTTTTTGTGCTGGGTGGCGGCGGGCGAGGAGGCCTAGGAGGAGGATGAGGTGTGCGACGGCGAGGAGGGCGAGGGCGATCCAGAGGTTGAGGAGGAGATGGTGGTCGAGCGCAGGGCCGTGGGCGCTGGCGTCGGCGGGCAGCCACATGGGAGGTTGTGTTGATTGAAGGATCGGCGCTTGGACCACGCTTCAGGATAACCCCGTGAGTTAAGGCCGGGGAAGAGGTGGCGGCGAGGTGGTTTGCGGGCAGGGCTTGCGCCGGTCGTTGATCCAGCAGGGGAGGATATCCGCTGCGGCGTCGCGGACGACCTTCGGCTGGGTCGGATCGGCTGCGATGGCTTGAAGATGGGTTTTGGCGATGAGAAAGCTGGCCTCGGGAAAGGTTTGGCGCGGAAGATTGAGGATTGTCGAGCCGCTGAGAGTTGGGTCGGCGGCGTCGACGAAGGGAAGGATGGCCAAAGCAAGCCGCTGACTCTGATGGTTCTGGCCGGCAATGGCCTGTATGGAATCTCTCAGTTCGGAGGTGGTCTGATCGGGGCGGTTGAGGTACACGATGATGGCATCTTCGACGTCTGATCGTTGACTGCCGCGTGCTGCCAACACAAAGACGATGGCAGAGCCGATGGTTGTTGTGGCATCGTCTCGCTTGAGATAGGCGATCATCGACGGAAAGGCATCATTTATGGGCGATCCGAAGCTGCCGAGGGCCAAGATAGCGGCGCTGCGCACGCTCTGATCCGGATCGGTAAGGTGCGCCGCGATTGCTGGAATGTATGGATTGAGAAGTACGGGCATCTTGCCGGTGCGAAGATTTTCAAGTATCAATCGTTGGTTCATTGCCAGTACCGCAATGAGTGCGAAACCTCGAATCGTTGGATCGGGGCTCTCTACTGAATGGAGAATGGTTGGCACAGATTCGCGCAGTTGTTCGATCGACGCCTGATCAATAGCCGGGCTTAGGCCTCCGATAGCTGCATCTCTCGCGGCGGTGTCTTTGCCGTGCAGTACTGCTTCATTGAAGCTGTTTAGCGAAGCGATGACGGGATTAGCTTCCTGCGCGTGAACTGGTGCGACGGGAGCGATGATGGAAGTGATGAGGAAAAAAATGCAGAGAAGAAACATAGGACGCATCGAGCGCTCCGCAGTCATAGAGTTTCCTTGTGGTTCCGCACGAGGTCGAGGAAGAGCTGGTGGACGCGGGTGTCGGAGCTGAGTTCGGGGTGGAAGGTGGCGGCGAGGAGGTGGCCTTCGCGGACGAGGACAGGGAAGCCGTCGCGGGTGGCGAGGGTTTCGACGTTGGGGCCGGTGTGGGTGATGCGCGGGGCGCGGATGAAGACCATCTCGAGCGGGCCGCCTTCGAGTGTTGTCGGGGCGGTGAGGATGGTGGAGTCGATCTGGCGTCCGTAGGCGTTGCGCTCGACGGTGATGTCGAGGGCGGCGAGGGATTTTTGCGCGGGGTTCTCTACGTTCTTTGCGAGGAGGATCGCGCCGGCACAGGTGCCGAAGGTTGGGGTGGTTTCGACGAAGGATTGGAGGGCGTCGAGGAAGCCGCCGCGCTCCAGGAATTTGAGGAAGGTGGTGGACTCGCCGCCGGGGATGATGAGGCCGTCGATGTCTGCGAGTTCGGCTGGGGTGCGGACGAGCTTTGCTGTCGCGCCGAGGGCAGTGAGTGCTTTGGCGTGGGCTTCGAATGCGCCTTGCAGGGCGAGGACGCCGATGGTGAGAGGTGTGTGGGGCATGCTCTTTTGATTGTAGAGAAATGGTGGGATCTTAGTTGGACGGCATGGCTTCGCAAAAGCGGAGGATGCGGCAGTGAGGGTTGGTAGTGCGAATCGGGAATGGTAACAATCGTAACGAACGATTTCCATTGACGCGTGCTTTTATCACTCGGATACTGAAGACCACTCAACCGAAACGAGGCATTCAGTGGAAGCCGATTCATCTGCACCGGAGGGCACAGTTCTGCCTCCACCTCTTAGCCAGGATCAAAAATTCTGTATGGATTGCGGCAAAGTCATCCTCCGCCGCGCCGAGATATGCCCAGCATGTGGCTGCCGTCAAACAGCAGCGCCATATCAATCTCCTGCTGGATCATCAAACCCATTTAGCGGGACGACATCTCGATCACCCGAGCTTCAGAGTTCGTTTGTCACTCAAATGGCCATTCTGATTGTCCTGAACATCCTTTGGAATGGCTTGGGAAACCTTGCTATCGGCGATAAGAGGGGTTGGGCCTTCGGTTTCTTCAATTGGATAGTCTTTGCCCTCTCATTTGTTACTGTAGGCATTCCTGCTCTCTTGTTCTTTGCTTATTGCGGCTATGCCGGGTACCAATTCCTCTTGGAGCACCAGGCAAATAACACAAATTCCATGTTTGGAAGTGGGGCTGTTTAATCAATGGGAGAACTATTTACACCGACTCATCTCATCATCATCGGTTTTTGTGCTTGTATTTTTTTCGTCGTCAGGGGCGGACTAAGGCTCGTGATGCAGACTCTAAGAGGAAGGGCGACGCCAGCACAGGAGCAGATGCCGACGTCCAGCGTTCAAACTACGTTGCCGAATGGCGACAATCCACCCGTTCACAAATTCTGCTCCGAATGTGGAAAGCAAATTCTGCGGCGCGCTGAAATCTGCCCCCTGTGCGGATGTCGAGTCGCATAGGCGATTGATACCTCTGGAAAAGAAACTGCAATTCTCATGTCAGTAGAAGCCTAATTATTAACTAGCAGCCGCGGGTTTGCATGGGTTGGGACCCTTCAATGGCGGCGGCGAGTCCTTTCACGGTTCCCGTGACGGATTCGCCGGCTTCGGCGACTAATCCTTGGGTCGTCGAAGTGCATGGTGGCGATGACGATGGCTCGGGCGAGATTCTTGACGGGGAGGATGGGGACGATGCGGGCGATGGATTGTTCGGGCATTTTCGAATAGCCTCTTTATCTCGATGATCAATCCTTTATCGCGACGATCAATCGGAGGTGACGGAGATCATGCGGTCATTTTCTTCCCGATGTATCTTCTGGGAATTGGGCAGAAGGCCGGTTAAGAGGCCGATTGCAGGAAGGTATGCGCACACTTTGTAGACGAAGATGATGCTGGTCATGTCGGCGAGTTTGCCGAGGACTGCGGCGCCTATGCCGCCCATGCCAAAGGCGAACCCGAAGAAGAGTCCGGAGATCATTCCGACTCGTCCGGGAACCAGGTCCTGCGCGTAGACGAGGATTGCTGAGAACGCTGATGCGATGACGAACCCGATGATGATGCTGAGCACGCCTGTCCATAAGAGATTTGCGTACGGCAACACGAGCGTGAAGGGCAGGACGCCGAGGATCGAACACCAGATGACCGATTTGCGCCCGACCCGGTCCCCAACAGGGCCGCCGATTAAGGTTCCGGCTGCTACCGCGGCGAGGAAGGCGAAGAGGTGGAGCTGCGAGCTCTGAACGGAGACATGAAACTTACTGATGAGGTAGAAGGTGTAGTAGCTCGTAAGGCCGGCGAGGTAGAAGTACTTCGAGAAGATGAGCGCGATCAAAACGGCGATCGCTGTGATCACCTGTCTTCGCGGTAATCCGGCAGATTCTTCTGGGTGCTTTGCGGGTTTGTTTTGCAGATGGGCGAGGTGAGCCTTGTACCAGCGGCTGACTCGGATGAGCACGAGGATACCCAGGAGTGCGGCGATGGAAAACCAGGCGGAACCGATCTGTCCGTGTGGGAGCACGATGAAGACTGCCAGGAGAGGTCCGATCGCAGAGCCGGTGTTGCCTCCGACCTGGAAGAACGATTGGGCGAATCCGTGCTTTCCACCTGAGGCCATTCGCGCTACACGTGACGACTCGGGATGGAAGACCGCCGAGCCCATGCCGATCAGTGCAGCTGCCAAGAGAAGCAAGGAGAAGGTGGGGGCAATCGCCAGCAGCAGGAGGCCGACGAGGGTGAATATCATCCCGATGGGAAGGGAGTATGGCATCGGCTTTCGGTCGGTGTAATGTCCGATGACCGGCTGAAGGAGTGATGCTGTGATCTGGAAGGTGAGGGTGATGAAGCCGATCTGGGTGAAGTTCAGATGGAACGATGCCTTGAGGATGGGGTAGATGGAGGGCAGCAGCGACTGCATCATGTCGTTGAGCACATGGCAGAAGCTGACAGCCGCCAGGACGCGAAACATCGTTTTTTCTTCGGTTGTGTTGGCTGGGTTTATTGCTTGCTTCGTGACAGCCTGAGTGCTCATTCTGGCTTTCTCCGCAATCTCTTTTTGTTATGTTAGCGATCTTGTCCGGCGCGTTGTTATCGCGGACAGGTCATTCTCTATATCGAGAACCGTCCTAGGTACGGAAAGAGCGAGGGCGTCTCCGATTGTCTGAAGACGAGACGAGCGTGGTTGCGATGCAAAAAACTATGTCGCTGGACACGATGTTTTCCTGCGAGCGAAGCGTTGGATTGTTCCAACGCTTCGTCATCGGGGTTCTGCGCAGATCGCGTGTTACCAGCCGCGGGTTTGCATGAGTTGGGACTCTTCGATGGCTGCTGCCGCCAAGCCCTTCATGGTGCCGGTTACGGATTCGCTGGCTTCGGCGAGGATCTTGGGGTCGTTGAAGTGGGTGGTGGCGATGACGATGGCGCGGGCGCGGGAGACGGCCTCTTCGCGCTCTTTTGGATCGTTCTCGACGTCGAGCGGAGTGGCGCGCTCCTTCATGAAGATGCCGGAGCCTACGAAGACGGTTTCGGCGCCTAGCTGCATCATGAGGGCTGCGTCGGCTGGGGTGGCGATGCCGCCTGCGCTGAAGTTCGGGACGGGGAGCTTGCCGTTTTTGGCTACCATCCTGACGAGTTCGTAGGGTGCGCCGTGGACTTTTGCGGCGTTGTAGAGTTCTTCGTCGCCGAGGACGGTGAGAGCTTTTATTTCGCGGACGATCTGGCGCATGTGCTGGACGGCGTGGACGACGTCGCCGGTGCCGGGTTCGCCCTTGGTGCGGATCATGGCTGCGCCTTCGGCGATGCGGCGGAGGGCTTCGCCGAGGTTGCGCGCGCCGCAGACGAAGGGCGTGGTGAAGGCGTGCTTGTCGATGTGGTAGGTCTCGTCGGCGGGAGTGAGGACTTCGGACTCGTCGATGAAGTCGACGCCGATCTGCTGGAGGACCTGGGCTTCGGCGAAGTGGCCGATGCGGGCCTTGGCCATGACGGGGATGGTGACGGTGGCCATGATCTCTTTGATGAGTTTGGGATTGGCCATGCGAGCGACGCCGCCTTCGGCGCGGATCATGGCGGGGACGCGCTCGAGGGCCATGACGGAGATGGCGCCTGCCTCTTCGGCGATGCGGGCCTGCTCGACGTTCATGACGTCCATGATGACGCCGCCCTTGAGCATCTCGGCTAGGCCGAGCTTGAGGCGGATGGACGGGGTGTCGAAGGACGGGGAACCGAAGCTGCCGTTGTGGGTGTGATCTGCCATGGGATTTCTCCTGAATTCTGTGTCTGGCGCGCGGAGGGTGGGCGCACTGCGTTGCCTGAATGTCCGCGAGAGTTTAAGTTTAGCAGTTTTGTATTAGGGGTGACCGAGTTGCGTTTGAGTTTGTGACGGGTTGACTCGATGAGAAGGCCTCAAACGTATACCGAGCATCCTCTGGCTTCGAGATCAGCGATCCAGACGGGTAGCTTCAGGGTGGTGACCCATCTCAAGTCCAATTTTTCCAAGCGAGGGAGTGTTGCGATGGTCGAGGGCAACTCAGTCAAGGGATTGCCCCGGAGATCGATTTGACGTAGTTCCTGCATTGCTCCGATGGAGCCGGGCAACGAGGTCAACCTGTTGTTCCTTAGGTGGAGCTCTCGCAGGCGTGAAAGGTGCCCGATCGACAGCGGCAACGATTGCAGGCGGTTGTCGGCTATTCGAAGCTCGAGCAAACTGGACATGCTGGAGACGCATTCTGGGAATACTTCAAATGCATTCTCGCTGATGTTGAGATAGCGCAAGCGCGTCAGGCTCGCAAAAGACGACGGCAATGAGGTCAAGCGGTTGTCGTGCAGATAGAGGAAATCTGTGAGATTGGGAAGGTCGCCAATCTCATCGGGTAGCTGGGTTAGCTGGTTATGTCCGAGGTCGAGCATGCGCAGCTTTTTCAAATGGCGGATCTGGCCGGAGAGTTTGGACAGGTTGTTGTCGGCCAGGACGAGTGTTTCGATTTCTGTCTGTTGCCACACAGAATCAGGTACTTTCCCGAGTTGTTTCTTCCACAGATTTAAATTTGATGCGGAGGGACCTGGCATGGAACTTATCTTAGGGCTGCCTTCCGGTATTGGCGAGGTTGGGTCCATGGTGCGGATTTCGCGAGAAATTCAATTGCGGTTCATACGTGGTGAGAGGTAAAGGGGGCATGCTTCGCGTACAGGGCGGTGTGTCGGCCCGCTTGATTCTTAGTGGAGGTGTGATGGGCCCCGAACTGACGATTGTGATTCCTGCGAAGAATGAGGTGGAGATGTTGCCCAGGCTGTTGGAGTCTTTGTGCCGGCAGGACTATGTCGGGATGTCTGCAACGCGGGTATTGGTGGCGGATGCGGGGTCGACCGATGGGACCGTGGAGGTGGCGCTGGGATTTCGCAATCGGTTGAAGGTGGAGGTTGTCGCGGGTGGGCTGCCTTCGGTGGGAAGAAATGCCGGCGCGAGACTGGCGATGACGAAGTATGTGCTGTTTCTGGATGCGGATGTGGAGTTGCCGGAACCTACCTTGTTGCGACGGGCGCTGTGGAGGATGGAGCGGCGCGGGTTGCATCTGGCGACGACGAATATTGCCTGCCGCGAGGGTCGATTTTTCG
>WNFD01003857.1_pt1 | contig 15568 bp, 36 predicted proteins | sample 5400491 | NCBI WGS metagenome assembly WNFD01 (sample SAMN13153343, study PRJNA577476) | soil metagenome | isolation source: 120 cm saprolite under Douglas fir tree site 2 hole 2 replicate 2 | place: USA:California | collected 2015-04-18 | reverse complement strand
TGTCCCCAGATCACTCCGCAGTGCTGGCAGCGGTGCAAATGCCTTCCAGTTTCAACCGCGGTCGCTGTTGAGATTCCAGCCATTCGTCCTCCCTAATAGCCACTCTCGTAACAACTCCCATACTGGCCAGGCCCTTGTGTTCCCCGTCCGCTAATCCAGTTTCCGATAGCAGGAAAAGCAGGCGCAGCCAGCGTAACCACCTCCACCACCTCCGCTAGCAGGAAAAGCAGGCGGAGCCAGCGCAACCACCTCCAGCACATCCGCAGCATCCAACACAGAAACAGCCGGTAGCGATGCAACCTCCGCACGCTCCCGCATTGCAGCAAGGCTGCGCAGTTTGCTGACACTGCGGATTGCAAACGGTTCCAACACAGGCGCCCTCGTTACATACAATGTCGCCCTGACTCGCCGCAGAACCATCGCTGTAAACCAGACTCCCATCATCCTTTTGATAGATCTCATTTCCATTCGCATCTTTTCCCGCATAAGCGGAGCAGGAAGCGCACCCGCAAAACGCAGAGCCAGGCGTTTTGCCGCACATCTTCCGCCCACCCGCTGTGCCGGCGCCCGATCCTCCACCAGAAGCGCCGCCTCCGCTTTTACTGCCCCCACCCCCCTTCGGCGCCGGTCCAGATGTCCGTCCAATACGCAAGGCTTGAGCCAATTTGCAGAAACCTCCGGACAGACGCAGGGATCCGGCAGCTTTGCCAGTCGCCATTCCGCGCGTTTTGCTCTGCGACATGATCCACAAATAGAAAAACAGGACGATCACGCCGATAAGCAGAATCGTGTTGCGTCCTTGGTTCATGCGTAGAGCACCGGAATCTTGGGATAGTCGCACGCGGAAATTTCCAACACACCCACGCGTTTGACGGGACGGAAGTTCGTCACCGGAGCGCCGCTCTGATAGACAGTTGCGGGATTCTCCGGACGCAAGTTGTAGTTTGGAAGGCTGCAACCCGTTGCGGAGCCGGCGCCACCGGAAAGGACGCATTTCCAGGCGGAGTCGTTCGCGGTGCCAGTCGGCGCGTTGAAAACTCGATTGAGCCACTCGATAAGCACCGCGGCGATCACCGCCGCGAGCACGCCGAGCCATAGGAAGGTCCAGCCTTTCATGCGAAATAACTCCCCACAGTTTCATCCGGCGAAACGCCCAGGGAACCTGTCACGATCGCAACCCAAGGCTTCCAGTTGCCAGCCCACTTCTGCGCGAGCTTCGTCCAGGTCCAAGACGCAGAGTAAACAGTAGATTTTCCGGCAACGATGTTGCTCACCTTCTGATAGAGCCAGGCCCATCCGGTTTGCTTGTCCGGGAATCTCGTGATCGAGGAACCGGAATGAAACTCAAAACCATACTTCAAACCGCCATCGGAAATATCTCCCGGATTGTTCAAGCGATCCGGATTGCTGCCTTCGACGTTCGCACCTTCCGCACGCGCGATCGCCCGGCATACGTTCCACACGCGATTTCCGGAGGGCCAGGTCGATTCATCAAAAGTGATGCTCATCGGCCCGCTCCCCGTTCCGTCCTGTCCGTCAAGAAAAGCGTTTTCAGACGCCAGCACTTGCGGAGAGCAGGGATCGCAACAACCCGCGGGAGCCCCGGAAGCACAACACCCAGAAGATTGAGATTGCGCAAACTCATAAATAGCTATCGCCCCGATCCCCAAAAACAGAATGAGCCACATCTACCCTCCGGTATCCATGACCGGCACACCATTTTCTAAAAACACAGCGGGAGGGTTGACTCCTCCGTTGCAGGGAGGAAAGCCGGCCGCGCTCGCCGGCGTGCAGCCATAGCAACATGCGTACATCGGAGTGAAGGTCCATCCAGTGGGACGCACGTAGGAATCGCGCGAGATTGTCTTGTATGTCACTGGAGTCCCCCATAATTGTCCCCAAAGACTATGCCGCACTTGAACCACGTCGCCATTGGGTTGCGCATAATCGAAATCGCTGCTGTTCGGATCAGAGGCCACAATCCCTCCACCTTGTTCCAGAGTAGCCGCTGCGATTTGTGGCGCCTGGCTCTGAGCTTGCGTAGGCCCAGTAACACCTGGAATGGATCCTTTCTTGTTGAGACACGTGAGACCGTTGAACCAGTCAGCGAAGGCAGCCCCGCCTTTGTAAACGAAATAGCCCCCGATTCCCAGAGCCGCAAGAATCAGGAGGATTTCGCCCAGTTCCACGTCTTCACCCAGATCCGCCATCTCACGCCGCTTTCATCCTGCCAAACCATATAAAGCCCACGATCGCCGCAATGGCGATGAACACGAGTGCCACGGCATGGATCCGACTCTGCGCGATCTGCGTCTGCGCCTTGACTGCCAGTTGTTGCTGTTTTTGCTTTCCAGAGAAAATTCCAGACAGCGTGTGTGAGCCATTCACGATCAGGGCATTGATGGTGTCGTTCGTTCCCACGGTCGCATCATTGGCCGCGCAGACAGCGGGACCACTCGCGCTCACAGGCTCGCCGGAACCCTGGCAACAGCAGCAGGAAGAATTCACGCAGCTCATAGGAACCTCCGCAAACTCACGCCCGCAAAAATCCATAGAACAATCACAATTCCCGCGAACAAAGCCAGACCTCCCCAGATGGATTTTTTAGGAGCTGCCCAGGGCGAAGGAACGTTCGAACCGGCTTGCGGTGAAATCGTACCTACGGGCGGAATCGGTCCGGGGTTATCGCCGCTCTGCGCCGAAATGGTTGAGACGTGACAAGCAGTGGGACCCGCCGAAACCGGAGGAGAGTAAATCGGCAGTCCCGTTGTTGGATCGCACGCCAGAATGAATTGCGGTATGGGCCGGCACGAACTGAATTTCGTCCCGACCGGAGGAGTCCAGGTTGATATCGGAACGGGCCCAGGATAGCTGGGAGGACCTTGTTCCACGATTGGAGGTGCTCCGATTCTGCCAGCATCGCAACGAAGATCAGCGGGAAATCCGCCGCCGCCACCGGCACCGCAGCAAAATTGTTCCGCAAACAGAGCCATCAACGTCCTTTCCCGTTTTTCACGCTCCCGGCATACGCACTGATGGGCACGTTTTTGAAATCTGGAGCGACGTTGCCAGGCTGCGCCTTGTCGGCGTAACGGGGAGCCGTGAAAAAGCCGGTCGCGGGACCGCGCGGATTCAACGGAACGCTGGATCGCGCGCTAATCGGAATGATGCTGTTCGATCGCGCGGGACCGCGGCGCCAGGGCCGTTCTTGTGCTGCTCGGGTCATACGTACCACCATTGAACTTCGACTTCGATCGGCTGATTGCAGGTCACAAAGTATTCGCCGTTGATTCCGAAAAAATCTACGATGCCTTGTTGAAACTGTAAACCTCGCTGCGGATTCCCGGCCACGTCGATACCGGATAAAAGATCATTCTGTTGCTGCGCACCATAGACCGTGACCGGATCGAAGATTTGCAGTTTCAGATTCACCTTGCGCGTAGTGTGCAGGATGCGCGTGGCGACCGCTCTCGCTTGCGTCGAAGGTGGGATAGGAATTCTCATAAAAAAACCAATAGCAGAACAGCGAGGCCGATCAACACGGCATCGACACCCTGTGTCAGAACATTTCCGAGAAAGTCCGGCAACACAGGCTTATTCGTATTTCCAAAGACCAGGTCAAGACCCGCGATCCCGATCACGACCCACAACAGAACTTTCCAAATTTTCACGGTCGCTCCAAAAAAAATGCCGCACCAGGCTTTTCTCAAAGGATGGCGCGGCGTCTCCGACTCGGAATCAGAGATCGTGTTACCGCTTGTTGGCTGCCCGCCCCATTTGAGGATTGGGCTTGATCGAAGTCGTGAGCAGCTCGACGCGGCCGGCAGTCTGCGTCACAACGGTTCCAGCGATATCGAGCTGCAAGCGCCGCGTCACGAAGTCTTGCGTGAACAGCACGCGATCGATGTCGTGATTGCGCACGAACTCGATGACACCGACACCCACGGGCCAGGCCTGCACGCCGTAATCGCGCGTGTTCTGATCCTGCAGCTGCGGGAAGCTGTTCCACTCGCGGATGAACTTGGTATTGACGCGCATCCCAATGTCCGTGATGCCGGCATCCACGGCGGGATTGATCGGATCGACCAGCGACAATGCCGCGGAAGTCGGCTGGCCGGCCGTGGTGTCGCGCACGTATTGACGCAAGAGAATCGAGCGAATCGATTCGCCGGTGGGAACCTGGGCGATCAGGTCGCGCGTCACAGGGAAGGGAGTCGCGCTCAAATCAATTTCGCGCGATTGCCGGCGAACCATCGCGGTGAGCGGATTGTGCGACTGATCGAGAACTTGGATCGCCTCGATATCGACGCTGGGCAAGCCAGTCTGCGCGGAGTTGTAGGCAAAATTCGCGTAGGTTCCGCCATCCATGAACGAAGCCGCGTTTGGTCCGCCCCACTGAACAACCGCTTGCAAAAAAGAGCAACGCGGCGCGTCGAGCAGATAAAAGGGAAGCTGTTTCTGGACGATCTTTTCAGGCGGAAATTGCACGTCGATCTGAAAGAGCCAGTTGTACGTTCCGTTCTGCGTGGAGAGCAGCGGACTCGTGTCTTTCGTTCCCGGCCCAGGAACGTCCGAATAGATTTCCCGGTAGACGAACATCGTGGGGCCGGGAACGTCGAGAGGCGTATCCTGACCGAAAATGTCGTGGGTAAAGTTCACTTGCAGCCGCTGAACAAAATTCAAAATATCTTCCGGAAGCAGCGTGGTACCTGGCGCCGTGATCTGAGTTTGTCCGCGGAAGTTGAACGTCAGGGCATAGAGATAGAGCGCACGCGGAATGTCCAAAGTGAGCCGCTGCCCGGCCGCGAGCGTCTGGCCTTTTACGATCGGGATGTTTTGCAGCCTCATTGCCCGTTCTCTTTCTCGATCTCGGCCATTTGATCTTCCTGGCCCGGAGCTTCCTGGATAATCGGCTGGCCGTGAAAAACGGCGTTGCCGTCCTTGTCCTCGGTGATCTGGCCATCAAGAAGCGGATTGCCTTTGGCATCGAGACCATCGCGGGCAATGACCATTGAGTTTCCGCAGCCTGGACATTTCACGTCCGTCCGCGGAGCCGCACTCGCAAGATGAACGCCACGCTGATGCAGAGAGCCGGCTTTGGGATTCGCCGCGGCAACGCAATCCGCGAAGCGGCAAACGTAGAGGTGATAGAAAACTTTGGAGCCAGATGCGAGGACCGGCGCAGCGGCTTTTCTTTCGAGCACAGCGGCCGCGTGCGAAGCCGCGCCAGGCCCGAAGATGGCGTCGAGATCCTTCGCGTTGAATGTTTGTTCGTTGCTCATCATTGCACCTGGAAAGCTGCAAAAAAATAAACCGTGCTCGCGGGAGGCGTCAGAGAGCCGGCAGTGGGATTCACGTATCGCAACTGCAAAGTGTTCGCCGCACTCACCCGGCCAGTTCCCAAATTTCCGACTTGAGCCGTGGGCGCACCTTGCGCCATGATCGCGACAAGATCGTTGACCGTCAAACCGGTGACGGTGACGGCCTGTTCCGTCAACGACGCGCCTGCAACGGCCGCGGAAGTGAAGGTTACGGAACCCACCTGCCAGGCTTTCAAAAACGAGTTGCGAGCAAGCGCGATTCCGATCGAAGTCGGCCAGAGTCCCTGCGTCTGGAAACCGGTGAATTTTCCTTGCGGGATGGCCATGTCAATCCACCTTCCGAACTACGGCCAGAAAGACATGCAGGCCGAGGATCACCACCACGCCGATGATCAAGAGCTGCGCGAATTTATTGTTTGCGATGGTTGCAGCTTGCGGGACCTGGGCGATCCAGCCGTTCACTTTCGGAACGACGTAGACGATCACGAAGCCAACGAAAAACGCGGTGAGCAGGAAAGCAATCACGCGCCCACGATGCACCCGCCCCAGAAAAGAAAAAACATATATGAATGGTTTCTTTAACCTGTCCCAGAAACACTGTCCATAAAACATAACCTTTTATGTACGTTTTAGAGACAGTACAACTGGACTAGCTTCGAACGGTGAAGCTCTGGGAAAGGTTGCTGCACCAGAAGGAAGCGGAATTTTGGATTCGTCTCTCCCGCGCAATGTTCACGCTTCAGCCAGGGGAGAATGCTTCGCTCCTGGACCGCATCCTCTATCGCAACCTCTCCAAAGCGGGACACGCGGTGTGCCTGCATTTCGCGCAACGGGCCATCGCCATCGAAAGGATCAAAATGGCTCAGGAAGATTGCAAACACGATAAAGCCGGCGTCGATGCGACGTTCTGTCCGGAATGCGGCAAGCAGCTCGGCGCGGATCCGGAAGTCGAAGCCGCAGTGACACGCGTATTCCGAAAGCTCATCTCCGAATACGACGTAAAACCGAAGGTCAGTCCAAAAACGAAAGCGAAGGAAGGCGGAGAAGAAGGGAAAAAGTCGATGGCTGAAAAACTCGGGCTCGGCAAGGACAAGAAGTGAGCGGACTTGTTGATCCCCAGGGCAGGCCAATCAGTAAAGGAGAACCTCTGATCGGCGTGGTGCTCGAAGGAACAAAAGTAAATTTTGGTGCCAACCAAGCTCTCCTGCGGCAACTGCCACTCGAAACGAAACGCGGGATCGTCGAAGCGATCACCAAACTTGTCCTCGGAATGGTGCAGTGAGAATGCCAGCTAAGATTTTCGCGTTGACTTTTTTCATAGCCGGCACTCTTTCCGGTTGCGGCGCCGGCCGGCTCCCGCTCTCGAAGCAAACTCCACACGAAAAATTCTGGCATGACTGCCAGGGAGTGATTCTCGCAAAGCCGGACGGTTTTCAGCATTTCATTTGTCGAGACGTGAAGGATCGCCGCTGGGAAGTGCTGATCAGAAGGGAAGGGAAGTGATGGCCGAAGCACAAAGAGCAAAGAGCCGATGGTGCGAGCAATGCAAACGCCGGCACGATCTGAACCACGAGCATTTCAAGGGCGCGAAGAGCGATCGAGCCGCCGACACCGTCACAGGAAGCAAGAGCGCCGCGGATCTCGCCCAAAAAGCCGCGGATGGAAAACCTTCGACGTTGCAATCGAAAGTCGCACTCCAACGAATGCAGGCCGAGCAGGAAGCGGCCGTCCGCGAAGCGATCGAGCGCCGTTGGGGACGCCGCATGCGAATGATCTATGGAGTTTGGGGAAAGATCCTCGACGATCCGAAAATGCGGCTCACTGAAACAGAGGAAAAAGATTTTGGCCAGGTCCACGCGGACTTCGCGCTGGCCTGGGGACTCGCAGCCTCCAACAAACTTGAAGCCACGTTCGACGTCCTCACCATGCACGGCACCGCCATCGCCGGCCGTTCGAAGTGGGTCGAGGAAATTCTCAAAGGTTTGAAAAAGAGCGAAGAACCGGAAGCTCTGCCGGCCGACGATCCACGGCGCGTTTCAACAGTCACGTCTCGACCAGCACACTGATGCTCCAAAATCTCATCATCGGGATCCCCGGAATGAAGGGGTACGGGAAGAGCACCTACCTCAAGGAGCTCGTCGAGGACGAGAGCTCCCTTGTGATCGTGGATACCCTGGGCGAGCACAAAGATTGGTGTCCGGAATGCCCAGGCGAGTCGATCCGCGAACAAGTGGAAATGCTGGCCGAACCTCCGGAGGAGTTCCGTTGGAGCTTCATGCTCAACCCTTCCGACTCAGAAGCCCACCTGGACTACCTCTGCAAGGCCGCGTACCGCGCTGGAGGCATGACCTTCGTTTTAGAGGAGGCCGACTATTTCTCTAGTGCAAATCGGGACTGCGAAGGCATGGAGCTTTTGATTCGCTACGGACGGCACCGCGGGATCAATCTTGTGTGGCTCTGCCGCAACGTCGTGGAAGTGAGCCGGCGCCTCAGCTCGCAGACCGACGTGTACGTGATGTTCCGCACGGCTGAGCCTCTTTATATCGAGAAGCTGGCAAAACGACTTTCTCCAGAGCTCGCGCTCGAGATCCAGAGTCTTCCTAGATTCCATTACCTCATCTGTCAGCCAGGTCAGACAGAGGAAGTGGTTCGTGGTTGCACGCGAGGAAACAGTTCTATGGACAGAGTGAAAATTCAGGAGAAACAATTTGAGAGCAACGAAGATCCCACGGCACAAGAGGAATGAGCTGAAGCGGATCGTCCTGTCGGTCCTGGAAAGGCGTGAATGGGTCTCCACTCCGATGATTCGTTTGCTCGCCGGCTGGGTAGCTGGCCGGCCGCTCAATTTCCATCTGGCCCGCTATCAGGAATATGGCCTGGTGAAGCGCCGCGGCCGCTGGAACGCCAAACCCGTTTTATGGAGGATCACACGTCAGGGGAAGAAAAAACTCGCCTGGCTCCGCAAAGTGATGTGAATTCGCTCTCTCACCGGATCCGCCGCGGAATCGAACGCGCGAAAAAGCGCGGAGTGAGAGTCGGACGTCCACCTCTGCCCATAGATCCCAGGAAAGTAAAAAAATTAGCAGCCCAGAAGTCCCTGCGAGAGGTCGCGGAACAACTGGGCTGCTCGAAAAGCTACGTCGAAAGAATTCTGCTCAAATACGCGTGATTTTGAGCCGGAAATTCGGTCGCGGGCTGTATCCCTCCTTTTTTGCCTTTTTGATGGACTCACATTCCATCTCGATCACGTCTTTGAGGTACAGGCGATCCTGGTGAGCCGCCTGCAGCGCCATTCGGAAACCAGCTAGATTGCCGATCGACACCCGTTCCCAATCTTCGCCATCGATCTCCACCGGATCTTCCAACTCGACGACGTAGGCCAACGAAGGTTTTTCGTCCATCACCGTCTGATAGATCCGAACGATTTCCCCCTTGAGGATTTTGCCTATGGCCCAAAACTCTCCGGAGGCAAACGGCGCCTCCGCATCGAGTGTCCTTCCTTCAAAAACTTTCGCAGTTGCAGTTCCTGTCATGCGTTCCTCCTAGATTTGAAAACTCAGCTCGCGCTGCTCGAAAAAAAGATCGAGATTGCTTGGAGGAGGGACCTTTACTTCGGGCTCGGGATCCGGAGGTTTCTCCGGCCTCCACCAGAGATCGTCGGCGCACTTAAAAAGTTTCAACTGGCGAATGCCTTTTGGATCGATGAACGTATCGCGCTCTCGAAAGAGATCACCTGGGATGCCGTCCTTCCACCGGCAATTTCCACACGCACATCCCACCAGCTCCTCAAACGTGTCCTCATTTTCTTCGAGAGGGATTTCCGGCCGCTCCTTCTCGCCAAGAAAACTGCCAAACATCTGCACTCGCCGCACGCTAGTGAATGCCCTGAGAAATTCGACAACACGTTCAGGACTCTTGGAAAAGTCAGAGGCTTTCGTCGCATATTTCACCAGTTCACACAATACTCGACGATCAACTCTCCGCGTCTTTCGGCCCTTTTTATCGCGAGAATAAAGGGGTTGAAGATTGAGGACGTGACTTCCGGTGGCGCGCCTCCAGTGCACGCGAAGCCGATGTATCCAGCTTTTGGGGAGCCGATCTGTAGTTTCAATGAGAACGTGCAGATGTGGATGCCATCCGAGTCCCTGGGCCTGGTGAGGATTGTAGACAGCCTCCACGGAGTAAACACCTCCGCTAACGAACTTTTTCCATTCACGGCATTCCCTCAATTCCGCGAACTGCGCTATAAGATTCGAGAGATCTTCCTTGGCAAGCGTGGACCAGCTCCTCACAGTGATGGTGAGGAACCAATAGCGTTTTTTTCGATCGATCCGTTTCAGGATCCGGCCGATCAAGGGTTTGCTGCGCCTGGCAGCACACTGCTGGCAAAAAACTGAATTACAGGGGCAGGGAATCAGCCGATGAGTGCCGCACTGGAAATTGAGCTTCCGAAACCAGGTTCCACAGAAGGCCAAACGCAGTGCGTGGTCCTCCAGCTCCGGATCTTCCTTCGAGGCACGCAAAAGCGACCGGCAAACGTCCACGAGGACTCGATTTCGCCGGCAAAGCCGCTCCAACTCCTCCCCCTCAAGGGTTGTGCCTTCAAAGACTTGAGCCGTTTTCGGGAAGATGTTGCTATGTGTTGTATGAACATACGCCCCACCCCCCCCCGCCCCCCGCCCCGCGGGAACCCCGCCCGCGGGGACGAGGGGAGCGGATTTACTCCCCGCCGCCTGCATGGGGGCCTCCAAAGTCACCTTCCCCCCACGAGAATAGCGGCAACCACGTCCCTGAGCACCTGGAGCGCCTCCAACTCTTCGAAGGTGAGCCGCTTGTCCCTGTGCCAGTAGTGAGCGTCTACGAGCTTGCTGACAATCTGGCAGGCACGCACTGAATTCATGGGGCGGCGCTGTGCAGGTCCCCCGACCGGCTGGACGCCGCCCCTTCCCCCAACCGAAGCACCAGGCGTTTGGGTCGCGGGTCGCATCCCTGCGTTGCCCGCACTTTGCCCCTGTGCCTTTGCCGGGGATTCCAGAGACGACATCGGCACTCCCGATGCCCCCTCCGAACTCGTTTCGATCACTCGCCTCAGAAAATCGCCTACAGGCTCTCTTTTTTGCGTCATTTTTGTACCCCCGCTCGAAGATCCTCGAAGCTGGCGCCCGCCGCGGAGCGATCGCGAGCTCCTCGAGAAATCTGGAGGGCAAGATTTTTCACTTTTCCCAAGTAGAACTCTCGTTTGAACATCCCCTCTCTCCAAACGAGATAGCGATAGCAGCCGCATCGAACGCGGATTTTTGCAGCCGTGTACTTGTGAGTGGTCCAGCGACCATCAGGGACACGAACAAAAATCTTAGGAGGTTCTACCTCACACATTTTGGGATCCCTCGCGGATCGGCCGGTGGACCGTTTCGACCTCGCCCGCGATCGCGGGCCCTTGTGGGGTAAGACTCTCATTGTTCTGTCCTTACCAGGAACATAGTCAGGGCACCCAAAAGCAAAAGCCCGAGAAGAAATTCGGCATGCAAAATCCGGATGAGTTGAGACACTCCGAACATCACCAATGCGGTCAGACAACTGAGGAGATGGGCTTTGACCGGATTCCGGAGACACCAATTGTCGAAGTTTCGCAGCTCGCAGTAGAGCTCCCAGCGGGTTTTCATTGTCCTTCACCAGGCGGACAAGCATCGTCCCTCACCAGGCGGACACTTTGGAACCAGACGTTCGCATGGACCGCGGCCCAGGCCGGCATTTGAGAATGGCACTCGATAAACCAACGGTGAACGTTCTGCCGACGAGTGAAGAGATATCTCGCCAGGGTAGAGCAGCGACCGCGTTTTCCCCGGAGGAAGTCGCGAAATTCCGACAGCCACTCTTTGAAACGTTCCTCCCGCGGATTCGGAGTGTTTGTCCGCCTCGGTAAGGACAAAACCGCTACCTCGCTCTCCGAGTGAGTCCTATAAGTTATATTCGGGGTAGTGGACATAGTGTGTCCCTTCAAGGACAGCCAGACCATAACCCAAGACCCTTGAGTTTGTCAATAGACAGGAAGGAGGAGTGTGTGAGAAAATCAGGAATGAGAGGGAAGAGGAAAATGGCCGCAATCACCTTCACCCCAGCAATCCTGAGAGAAGCTGTAAGAGTCGCCGCCGCACAATGGGGGCGCCAGGGTGGAAAAGTGAAGTCTCCCGCCAAAATAAGAGCCGCCCGCGAGAATGGAAAGCTCGGCGGACGTCCGAAAAAAAAGGCTGCGTAGATGAAAAGGTTTTGTTTGCTGTTCCTTCTCGCGCCAGTCTTTGGATTTGGCCAATGTCAAATGTCGAAGACCAATTGCGCTCTGATCTCCGAGAAATATCCCTTCGTTTTTATCGCAGTCACGGCGGAAGTACATTCGCAGACTCAGACTGTGGGAGAAGGCCGTCTCGTCACTCCGGACGATAGCAAAATGCAAAACGATGGGAGTCACGAGAGGCGTGCGACCATCGGTTACGATTGTGGCACGCCCCTTTTCCCGATGAGCAAATTTGCTGCGCGGCTTGAGAAGCCTCACGTTCTGAAAATATCAGTCCGTCAGTTGGGCTCGGACAAACACCACGAAGTCACCTGCAAATTCTAGATCTGCAGGTTGAAGAAATACGCGTAGGCCTTCTCCAGGCCGGTATCGACGTAGGCGATTCCTTTATCCACGTATTCGAATGGATTTTTCTTCAACTCCGTATCCGCGGCTTTGCTGATCGCCATCGTACCGGCGTGAACGACGTCGACGCCAGCCTCGATAGTGAACAAGACTCCGCCCAGGGTATCCTTGATTCCAATGAGCGTGATCCTGGGAGCCGCGGTCACGACTTTTACGGCCGCGCGGGCGATCCGCGGGACCGCATGGTTTCGGACTTTGGCCTGGGTGGGAACCACGGCAAACAGAGCTAGTGCCAGAAACGACACAAACTTCAAAAGTTTCATTTTCTCGATTCTCTTTTCCCTCCGATCACCGAGTCGAAACCGTTTGCCCTTTAACGAAGACGATCAGGTCATCGACCTTTTGCTCCAGCTTGGCCAGGCGATTTTCGGTCATGTAGCCGTAGCCCAGGATCGTCAGAATCAGCGTCCCGATCAAAGCCCAGTCCGAGAGCGTGCGTTTCATCAATTCGGATTCCCCCTCACCCAGTAGTCCACAACGTCCGTGACGCCGGTGCAAGTGACAGTGAAAGCGGATGCAGATTTCGCGGAGACTCGCGCGCCGCCCGATGTCGTTTCGTCGGAGATCACGATCGTCGGCGTCGAAACGAACGCCAGTGCAAAAGTCTTAATCACAGTCGACGCAGCACAAGTGAGAACGCCGCTCATGTCATCATTGGCTGCGCCGGCGAGAAGATGGTTTTCACCAGAGCCGCTTCCACCGATTTGAATTCCTTGACTCGCCGCTCCCGGGCTGCCAGTAAAAACAGAGAAGAGAAGATGCGCATTGGATCCATTCAGAACCTCTAAGGCCTGGCCGCTTCCGGAACTGGGACCGTTTAGAATCAACGGAGCATTCAGGCCGCTAGGTTCATTGATCTGTTGTGTGCCAGTCGGAGCGAGGACCACGAAGCCAGAAGTCGAACTGCTGATGATCTGCGGCTTCGCACCGGACGCTCCCGGCTCAGAAGCAACAGAGATCAGCATCGCCGCGCCAAGGACAAGACACACAATCGAAATCAGCAAATCTTTTCTCATAGCGTGCTCGCTTGAACGTCGAGGACTGAGGTGATCCCCGCACCGCAAGCCGATACCGTCACAGTCATTACCCCGCCAGGCCCATTCGAAGTCAGAGGTACAGGCCAAGTGATGGTGCGCGTCGAAGTCGAAACGAAATTAGCATCAGAGCTCCATACGTTTCCACCCACCGTACTGTCGTTGACCGTGATTCCACAAACGGGAGTCCCCGACGTGGCCCTGACCGCAATCGAAAATAGATAGGCTCTTCCCGACGCGGGACTCGAAAGCATGCTGAAGACATTGGTTCCGTTCGTCGCAGAAGTCTGCTCTGCGACGGTGAGAATCTTCAGCGGTTGGAGAGGTCCACTGACAAGCTGAAAACCTGCAGCACTCGCGCCGGGACTTTGACCTCCAGGAGTTCCCGTTTCTTGCACAATGGCCAAATCGAAATTATCAGGTGAGCCCGAAGCCGTCGCAGCACCTGTTATCCTGATGGCCACCTGAGCGGCAAACATTGTGGTGACGAAGCAGCTGCCCAGGCCACTGGCCCCTGGACTAGCATCATTCGCAGCAGCCAGAGCATTGCAAGAGGCGTTCGTAGTCGTGTTTTGAACAAGAGTGTCCTGGGTCCAGCGACTCGAATTTGCCGAAAGACTCGGAGCCAGATCGATTCCAAACGGAGATTGCCAAACTGTGACCGTCTGCGAAATGTGCGAACTCGTAGGATTCTGATTGCGGATGAAAATGTAAACGGAGACTCTCGGGTTCAAGGGCCGAAAGATCCAGATCTGATTTGCCTGAGACCAGGGGAGCCCTCCAGCCGGCGTAAGCGTGCAGGCCGAGACCTGGCTGCAATTCGTGCGAACGTCCTGAGCACGCGCTGAGACCCCCCAAAAAAGCAATAGCAGTCCCAGGGACGCACGAACGAGAAGCTCCTTCACCTGCAGCATCCCCCCATTTTCGATTTTCATAGCGCCCCCTGTTTCACGTCTCCATAGATCCAAACCACAGTCCCTATGAGGATCAGAAGGATCCCGGTCCAGATCCACCGAGCTTGAGAAAAGCCTTTCATTTCGCGTGGTACACAAAATACCTGTTGCCGCAGGGCTTCTGTCGTTCCACCCAATTGAAGACCGTACAGGTCTTGACGATCGGATCCCCAGTACAAAGAGCAAAGCCGCAAGTCGTTACCAATGGATCGGAAAGATTGTTCGTTGCAAGGGGATTGGTGTTCACGGATTCAACCTGCGCGCTGGCCGGCACACAAGCCGCGGCTTCATTCCTCGCGCCTCCAGATCCCGAAGCAGCCGGTCCCGATGTGCTGGCCGTTCCCCAGCTCCAAAATTTATTAAACCAACAAGTCGAACTTTGTTTTGAGGCGCCTGCCCAAAGGTAGCTCACGACCTCGGAACCAACGAAATACGCGGCGATCCCGAGAACGATCCAGACCCAATTTTTCGCCAGCCAGCTCATGAAAATGTTGCGTCCTCTCCGTCGAGATAAAGTGTCGCCGTCACTTCGATCCACGCCCTGGGCGATGCCGCGGGATTTCCAGCGTCACGCATCCCCCGCAGACTGATCCAGTGCTTGCAATAGAGCACCGGACTTCGCGGACCGTGATCTACGAGCCACCATTCCTTAGACCCAGGGAGTCGATAGATTCTCCAGTCAACCAATCCACGATCAACTGCACGGCTAAGTACACCGTCGCGACCAGGAGCGCGGACTTTACAAGCGTCCGCAGGTCCACGACGTAGAGAGTCTGCAACGTCTGTCTCTTTGCCGGCTCCTCTCGCGTTGCCGCCTGACCCCCGGAAAAAGGCCGCCACTCTTGCTTTCCACACTTTGGACATTTGTGCGCCTCCACATCGTCTGTCCCCAGATCACTCCGCAGTGCTGGCAGCGGTGCAAATGCCTTCCAGTTTCAACCGCGGTCGCTGTTGAGATTCCAGCCATTCGTCCTCCCTAATAGCCACTCTCGTAACAACTCCCATACTGGCCAGGCCCTTGTGCTCCCGGTCCGCTAGCAAGAAAAGCAGGCGCAGCCAGCGCAACCACCTCCAGCACCTCCGCAACCTCCAACACAGAAACAGCCGGTAGCGGTGCAACCTCCGCACGCTCCCGCATTGCAGCAAGGCTGCGCAGTCTGCTGATCCTGGGGATTGCACACTGTCCCCGCGCACGCGCCACAATTGAATGCGATGTCGCACTGCGTAGCTGGGGAACCATCGCTGTACCTCAAACTCCCATCCGAATTTTGATAGATTTCATTTCCGTTCGCGTCCTTGCCCGCATAGGCGAGGCAAGAAGCGCAGCCACAAAACGAGCTGCCCGGAGTTTTGTTGCATGATCTCTGACCCGATGCCGTTCCCGATCCAGATCCCCCGCCAGAGCCGCCTCCACTTTTACCTCCGCCGCCCGCTGCCGGCTTTTTTCCAAGGAGCGCGGCGAGTTTCGACAACACACCAGGCGATTGAGTTCGCGAAACTTTCGAAGCCGCCATCCCGCGTGTTTTGCTCTGCGACACGATCCACAAATAGAAAAACACGACG
>WNFD01003606.1_pt1 | contig 15568 bp, 13 predicted proteins | sample 5400491 | NCBI WGS metagenome assembly WNFD01 (sample SAMN13153343, study PRJNA577476) | soil metagenome | isolation source: 120 cm saprolite under Douglas fir tree site 2 hole 2 replicate 2 | place: USA:California | collected 2015-04-18 | reverse complement strand
AGCTGCAGGTGATCGTGAGCAACGTGACGGAGGCGGGCTTTCGCCCGGAGGCGAGCTTCCCGGCGAGGTTGACCGATCTGCTGTACACGCGCTTCGCGCGCTTGCCGGACGGTCCGCCCATGTTCGTGATCCCCACCGAACTGGTGGACGACAACGGGCCACAGCTCGCAGCGATGGTGGAGGCCCTGGCCGCCGGTCTGCCTCGCGGGCCTGGATTCCGCGACTGGCTCGGGGCTCGGGTGCGGTTCTGCTCCTCGCTCGGGGATCGGATCACCACCGGCATGCCCGCCCCGGACGTGCGCGCGGCCCTCGAGCAGCGGCTCGGGTACACCGACGCTCTCCTCACCGTCGCTGAGCCGCACGCGCTCTGGGCGATCGAGGCGGACCCCGCCGAATTGCGGGCGGCATTTGCGATCGATGTCCTCCCCGACTCGGTGATCTTCGCGCCCGACATCGGGTTCTACAGAAACCGCAAACTGCGGCTGTTGAACGGCGCGCACACCGCGACCGCGCCGCTCGCGCTGCTCGCGGGCGTGCGGACGGTGCGCGAGGCCACCGAACACCCTCGCCTGGGCCCGTATATCCGTCACATCTTGTTCGAGGAGATCGTGCCGGCGACGGACTTGCCCGCCGACGCAGCCCTCAGCTTCGCGGCCAGCGTGATCGACCGGTTCCGCAATCCGTGGCTGGATCACGAGTGGCGGGTGATCGCCGCGAATCAGACCGCCAAGTTGCGGGCCCGCGTGGTGCCTTCGCTCACGGGATTCGCGCGAAAGCGGGGGATGGCGCCGCAGGGCTTGGCCTTGAGCCTCGCGGCCTACCTGCGCTGGACTCGCTCGCACCCCGCCGGCGACGCCGATCTGCCCCTCATCGAGCGACACCGGCGGGCGGCGCATACGCCCCACGAATTGGTCGCGAGCGCCCTGGCAGACAGGGATATATGGGGGGTCAATCTGGCCGAGCTGCCGGGACTACGCGAGGCAACGACGCGCTGGCTGCTGCTGCTGGAGCGTGATGCCATACACGCCGCTCTCGAGGCGCTGCCCGGCTCGCCGGAGCACGCCGTCACCGAGCGAGAGTGACCGTGACCCTCGCCACGGCGCCTCGCCCAGAGCTCGACCCGCTGCTCCGGAGCGGCGTGATCGCGGTCGTCCGAGTGTCGGAGCCGGTGCGGCTGGGTCCCGCGGCCCGTGCGCTGGCGGCGGGCGGCGTGGGCGCGGTGGAGGTCACCCTGACCACGCCGGGGGCGATCGACGCGATCGCCGACCTCGCTTCCGACAAGAGCCTCGCGGGATGCGTCATCGGTGCGGGCACCGTGCTCGACGAATCCGCGGCTCGCTATGTGATCGACGCCGGCGCGCGTTTTGTGGTGAGCCCCGCGCTCAATCCGGGCGTGATCCGGCTGTGCCGCGACCGCGAGATCCCGTGTATGCCCGGCGCCTTCACTCCCACCGAGCTGCTCGAGGCGTGGCGCGCGGGCGCGCCGGTCGTGAAGCTGTTCCCCGCCTCGGCTGTCGGTCCCGGCTATATCCGCGACGTGCTCGCGCCGCTGCCGTTCCTGCGGCTCGTGCCCTCGGGTGGGGTGTCGCTCGAGAACGCGGGCGATTGGATTCGCGCCGGTGCCGCCGCGGTGAGCGTGGGTAGCGCGCTCGCAAGCGCCGCCCTCCTCCTGAGCGACGAAGCGACGCCGCAGCTCACCGCGCGCGCCCGGTCGTTCGTCGAGCGCGTGGCGCAGGCCCGGCGCCACCCGGGCAACGCACCGTGACGCGGGCGGTCACCTTCGGTGAGTTGCTGTTGCGGCTCAGCCCGCCCGGCGAGGAGCGTCTGTTCGAGTCGAGCGACCTCGTGACTTGCTTCGGCGGGGCGGAGGCGAACGTCGCGGTCGCTCTGAGTCATTTTGCCGTGCCCTGCGACTATGTCACGCGCGTGCCCGACAATCCCATCGGGGATGCCGGCGTGGCTGCGCTCGAGCGGGAAGGCGTGGGCACCCAATGGATCGTGCGCGGCGGCGAACGCCTGGGGATCTACTTCGTCGAGCCGGGCGCCGATCTGCGTACCATGCGCGTCGTGTACGACCGCGCGGGCTCGGCGTTAGCCCGGATCGAGCCGCGGTCGCTCGACTGGCCTCGGGTGCTCAACGGCGCCGACTGGTTCCACGCTTCAGGCATCACCCCCGCGCTGGGAGACGGGCCGGCCGCCGCGCTCGCGAGCGCAATCGCCTGCGCGCGTGCCCAGGGCATACCTGTCAGCTTCGACTTGAACTACCGCGAGGCGTTGTGGCGCGACCGCGACCCGCGGCCGCTCGTCGAGCCTCTGGCGCGGCAGGCGACGGTCCTGATCGGCAACCCGACAGCTGTGCGAGCTATGCTCGGGATCAACGCGGACGACACTTCGCTCGCCGGTCCCGGGCCGGCGCGGGAGCTTGCGAAGCGGCTCGCCGACCGCTGTGGCGTCGCACAGGTGGCGCTCACGCGACGCGAGATCCTCGGACCCCGACGGCACGCCTGGAGCGCGGTGCTCTACGATGCAGAGACCGCTACGTTCGCGCAGAGCCGGCGGCACTGCGTGGATGTGGTGGACCGGGTGGGGGGTGGCGACAGTTTCGCCGCGGGCCTCATCGCGCGCCTCGTCTGCGGGGACGCGCCGGCCGAGGCGCTCGAGTTCGCCGTGGCGGCGAGTGCGCTGAAACTCACCGTGCCCGGTGACTTCAGCCGCGCCAGCGTCCGGGAAGTCCAGGACCTGCTGCGCGCATGATCCCCAGCTTCCGCTGGTTCGGCCCGACCGACCCGATCCCGCTCGGCCACATTCGACAGATCCCCGGTGTGACGGGCGTCGTGAGCGCTCTGTACGACGTGCCGGTAGGCGATGCCTGGAGCCGCGCGCGCTTGGGCACGCTCAAGGCTCAGGTCGAGGACGCCGGGCTTCTCCTGGCTGTCGTCGAGAGCATCCCGGTGCACGAGGACATCAAGCTGGGACGCCCCGGGCGCGATCGCCTCATCGACAACTACTGCGCCAGCATCACGAGTATGGGTGGGCTCGGCATTCCCGTGTTGTGCTACAACTTCATGCCGGTGTTCGACTGGACGCGCACTGATCTCGCCATGCGGCTGCCCGACGGGTCCACCGCGCTCGCGTACGACGACCGGGCGCTCGCCGCCATCGATCTGTCGCGCGGGACCGGAGAGTTGCCGGGATGGGCCACGAGCTACAGTCCTGCCGAGCTACAGGCACTGTTGGCCGCCTACCGCCACGTGGACGCGGAGCAGCTGTGGGAGAACCTCGGCTATTTCCTGGAGCGCGTCGTGCCGGCCGCGGAACAGGCCGGCGTGCGCCTCGCGCTCCATCCCGACGATCCTCCCTGGCCCATCTTTGGGCTGCCACGGATCATCACCAATGCGCGAGCCCTGGAGCGCTTCGTAGCGCTGGTGGACAGCCCGGCGAACGGTGTGACGTTCTGCACCGGGTCGTTGGGCGCGAGCCCCGAAAACGATCTGCCGGCCATGGTGCGCCGTCTGGGAGCGCGCATTCACTTCGCGCATTGCCGCAACGTCCGGATTACGGGTGAGCGCCGGTTTCACGAGACCGCCCATCCCTCGCCCTGCGGCAGCGTGGATCTGTTCGAAGTGTTGCGCGCCCTCAGAGAGGTGGGATTCACGGGTCCAATGCGTCCCGATCATGGCCGCATGATCTGGGGTGAAACCGGCCGGCCCGGGTACGGGCTGTACGACCGCGCGCTCGGCCTGACGTACCTGCAAGGTCTGTGGGAAGCGCTTTCCCGGAGCGCCAGATGAGTAGCGCGGCCGCGCCCCGGCGAATCGGATACCGCTGGACGGTGTGTGCGCTGCTGTTCGTGGTCACCACCATCAACTATGTCGATCGCCAGGTGCTCGGCATCCTGGCGCCCACGCTGCAGCGGGAGCTCGGGTGGTCCGAGGCCACCTACGGCGACGTCGTGTCGTGGTTCAGCCTGCCCTACGCCTTCGGCTTCCTCGCGGCGGGCCGGCTGTTCGACCGGATTGGGGTGCGGCGCGGGTTCGCGGCGGCCGTCGTGGCGTGGAGTCTCGCCGCCATCGCGCACGCGTTCGCCCGTACGACGGCTTTATTTTCCGCGGCGCGCGCGCTGCTGGGCGTGGCCGAGTCGGCAAACTTTCCTGGCGCCATCAAGGCCGTGGCCGAGTGGTTCCCCAAGAAGGAGCGGGCGCTTGCGACCGGCATCTTCAACGCGGGAACGAATACCGGCGCGATACTCACACCCCTCCTCGTCCCCTGGATCGCGCTCACGTGGGGTTGGCAGTGGGCCTTCGTCGCGACGGGCTCCCTCGGGTTCGTCTGGCTGCTTTTCTGGCTCGCCCTATACCGCAGTCCCGGGTCGAACCCGCGCGTTTCGAGTGACGAGCTGGCGCATATCCGCAGCGACCCGCCCGACCCCGAGAACGCCCACGTGTCGTGGATCCGCCTGCTCGGGTACAAGCAGACGTGGGCGGTCGCGGCCGGAAAGCTCCTGGCCGATCCCATCTGGTGGTTCTACTTGTACTGGCTCCCAAAATTCCTGGACTCGACATACGGCATCAAGCTTGCACACGTCGCGGTCCCGTTGATCGTCGTGTACCTCGTGGCGGACGTCGGCTCGATCGGTGGCGGGTGGCTGTCGAGCGCTTTGATCAAGCGAGGCTGGACGGTGAATCGCGCGAGGAAAACCGCGATGCTTGCGATGGCACTCCTGATCGTGCCGACGGCGCTGGCTCCGCTGGCGGGGAGCATGTGGACCGCCGTCCTGATCGTCAGCGTCGCCGCGGCGGCGCATCAGGCGTGGTCTGCCAATGTGTATACGCTGGCGAGCGACATGTTCCCGCGCGCTGCGGTGGGCTCGGTGGTGGGGATCGGCGCGTTCGCCGGCGGGATCGGCGGCTGGGCGTTCCAACGCGCCACCGGCCGGATTCTCGAAGCCAACGGCAACAACTACACTCCCATCTTTATCGTTTGCGGGCTTGCCTACGTCTCGGCCTGGACCATCATTCATCTCCTCGCCCCTCGGCTCGAGCCCGCGAGCACCGCATGAATCGTCACGAGGTACTGACCATGCACCAATCCGTACCGCGACGAGCCTTCCTCACGGCCACCGCCGCAAGCCTAGCGGGGGCAGGGCTGACCCCCTCGTTCCCCCTTGCCACGTTGTGGAGAGGGGGACAGGGGGTGAGGCCCGAGCCGCTGAAGCTGGGCGTCGCGAGCTATTCGCTCCGGAACTTCCCCCGCGTCAAAGCGATCGAGATGGTGAAAGCGCTGGGCACGCCCTATATCAACCTCAAGTCCATGCACCTGCCCTACGAACTGTCCCGGGACGAAGTGGCCGCGGCGCGGCGTGAAATCGAGGGCGCGGGCCTGCGCATCGTGGGCGGCGGCGTGATCACCTTCGAGCAGGATACCGACGAAGACGTGGGGAAGTACTTCGCGTACGCCCAGGCGGCCGGCATGCCGCTGATCACCGCGCACGCCGACGTGCCGATCCTGCCGCGCATCGAGCGGTTCGCCAAGCAATACGACATCAGGGTCGCCATCCACAACCACGGCCCGGAGGACAAGCGGTTCCCTTCTCCCTACGACGCCCTGAAACACGTGCGCGACATGGATCGGCGGATGGGACTGTGCATCGACATCGGGCACGCGGTCCGAGCGGGCACGGACGTCGTGCGGGCGATCGCGGACGCGGGTCCGCGGGTGCTCGACATGCACGCCAAGGACCTGCGCGATCCGACCACCGCGGCGAGTCAGTGCATCGTCGGCGAGGGCGTCATCCCCATCGCCGCGATCCTGCGGCAGCTCGAGACCATCGGGTATCAGGGTTACGTCAACTTGGAGTACGAGATCGACGCCGACGACCCGCTCCCGGGGATGAAGCAGTCGTTCGCCTACATGCGCGGTGCGCTCGCCGGGATCGACGTCGCCCGCCGCGGCCCGCGTTAAGAAGGGAGTAATGAGATGATCCTACCTCTGTTGGCCGCGCTCGTCGCCCAGGGCGCGCAATCCGCTCCCGCGCCCCCGAACGCGCTGACCGCCGCCGAGCGGGCCGCCGGCTGGCGGCTGCTGTTCGACGGTCGCACGCTACGCGGGTGGCGCGGGTTGGGCTACGACAGCGTCCCCACGGCGCATTGGGTGGTCGTGGACGGCACGATCAAGAAGATCGCGAGCGGCGACGTCCCGAAGCTGCCGGATGGTCAGCCGCTGCACGGCGGCGACCTGATGACCGTGGACACGTTCGGCGACTTCGAGCTGACCTGGGAGTGGAAAGTGACGCCTGGCGCGAACAGCGGCCTCAAGTACAACGTCTCCGAGGAGCTCTCGGTCAAAGAGGCCCCGAACCACGCGGCCCTGGGATTCGAGTATCAGATCCTGGACGATGACCGGCACCCGGACGGCAAGCTGGCGACGCATCGCGCCGGTGCCCTGTACGACCTCATCGCGCCGAGCCGGCCGACGCACGTCCGTCCGGTGGGCGAATGGAACCAGTCCAGGCTCGTCTTCAGGGGCAACCACGGCGAGCACTGGCTGAACGGTGAGAAGCTGCTCGAGTTCGAGCTCGGCACGGCCCGAATGGATTCGGCTATCACCCAGAGCAAGTTTCGCTCGCTCCCCTGGTTCGGCGAGCGGCGCCGCGGGCACATCATCCTCCAGGACCACGGCGACGAAGTGTACTTCAAGAACATCAAGGTGCGTGATCTATGAAGCGCCGCAAATTTCTGAAGACGGCCTCGGCCGCAGGGTTGGGTTTCGTGGGCTCGCCGCACCTTTCCTCCTGGCTCCGCTCACCGGCCGAAAGGGTCACGGTGGCCGTCATGGGCATGAACGGACGGGGCACCGTGCTGGCGCGCGGCTTCGCACGTGCCGCCCACGCCGAAGTGGCGTACGTGTGCGACGTGGATTCGGTCGTGCTGGCCAAGGGCGGTGCCGTCGTCGCCGGCGTACAGAGTAAATCGCCCAGAGGGCTCGGCGACTTTCGCAAAGCGCTCGAGAACAAAGACGTGGACGCCCTGGTGATCGCGGCGCCCGACCACTGGCACACTCCCGCCGCGCTGCTCGCGATGCAGGCGGGGAAGCACGTTTACGTCGAGAAGCCGTGCGGGCACAACCCGCGGGAAGGCGAGCTGCTGGTCGACGCGCAGCGCAAGCACCGGCGCGTCGTGCAGATGGGGACGCAACAACGCTCCGCGCCCCGTTCGATCGAGATCATCCAGGCGATCAAGGAAGGCGCCATCGGGCAGCCCTATCTCGCGCGCACCTGGTACGCCAACACGCGGGGCCCGATCGGCCGCGGGAAACCAGCGCCCGTACCGGCGAACCTGGACTACGAACTGTGGCAGGGCCCAGCGCCGCGTACGCCGTACCGCGACAACGTCATTCATTACAATTGGCATTGGTTCCGGCGCTGGGGAACGGGCGAGATCCTCAACAACGGCACGCACGAGATCGACGTCGCGCGTTGGGCGCTGGGCGTGAGCTACCCTGTGCGCATCACGTCCGTCGGCGGGCGCTATCACTACGCCGACGACTGGGAGTTTCCCGATACGCAGGAGGCCTGGTTCGAGTTCGCGGACGGGAAAACCATCATCTGGCAGGGGCAAAGCTGCAACGGGCTGACCACGTTCGGTCGGTCGCGCGGCACGGCCATCCTGGGCACCGCGGGCAGCGTGGTGCTCGACCGCGACGGTTACACGATGTACGACCTCAAGGAGAAGGTGATGAAGTCGTCCCTGGCTGCGCAGGCGGGAGACGGCCTCAACACTACTGCCGACGACGAGATGACCGCGCTGCACATCGCCAACTTCGTGGATGCGATCCGCACGGGGACCGCGCTGCGGCAGCCGATCGAAGAGGGCGCGAAGAGCGTGCTGCTGGGCCACCTCGGCAACATCGCGCAGTCGACCGGCCGCGTCCTGCGTGTCGACGCCACGTCGGGCCGCATCACGGGCGATGAAGCAGCGATGAAATGGTGGCAGCGGGAGTACGCCCCGGGCTGGACGCCCACGGTGTAGGCCCGTGACCGCCGTCCTCGACCCAGACCGCTTTTTCGATTCCGATCCTGCGGTCCGCCGCATCGCGCGGGGTCTGTACGAAGAGACCCGCCGGCTGCCCATCGTCTCCCCCCACGGTCACGTGGATCCGCGGATCCTGGCCCGGGACGAGCCCTTCCCGGAGCCCGCGGCGCTGATGGTGCAGCCCGACCACTACATCCTGCGTCTGCTGTACGCTCATGGCGTCTCGCTCGAGTCCCTCGGCATTCCGCGCCGGGACGGAGCGCCCGTCGAGACCGATCCGTGCAAGGTGTGGCAACGCTTCGCCGATCACTACTACCTGTTGCGCGGCGCGCCCACCGGCGCCTGGCTCGAGTACGAGCTGCACGAGGTATTCGGCATCGGCGAGCGGCTGTCCGGCGAGACGGGACCGCGCGTCTACGACCAGATCACCGAGAAGCTGGCTTCCCCCGAGTTCCGCCCGCGGGCGCTGTTCGAGCGCTTCGCGATCGAGGTGCTGGCCACGACCAACAAGGCCAGCGATCCGCTGCAGCACCATCAGGCCATCCGGGATTCCGGGTGGCGGGGACGCGTAATCCCCTGCTTCCGCCCCGACGCGGTGTTTCAGATCGCGTCCCCCGGCTGGCCGGCCGAGCTGGAAGCGCTGGGCCGGGAACACGGCGCGCCCCTGGTGGACTACGCGGAATTCCTCCACGCTCTGGAGGATCGCCGTGCGTTCTTCAAGAGCATGGGGGCTACGGCCACCGATCACGCGGTGCTCGAGCCCTACACGGTTTGGCTACCGCCCAACGAGGTGGAGGTCCTGTATCAACGGGCGAGGCAGCGCGACGTCACGCCGGCGGACGAGAGGCGCTTCATGGGCCACGTGCTGATGGAGATGGCCCGGCTGTCGCTGGAGGATGGTCTGGTGATGCAGATTCACGCCGGCGCGCTGCGGGACCACAACCGGCTGCTGTTCGAGCGGTTCGGTCCCGATCGCGGCGGGGACATTCCCCTCAGCACCGAGTTCACCCGCAACCTGCGCCCATTGCTGAACGCCTACGGCAACGACTCCCGCTTCACGCTCGTAGCGTTCACGCTGGATGAGTCCACGTACAGTCGCGAGCTGGCGCCGCTCGCCGGGCACTATCCGGCGATGCGCTTGGGACCGCCCTGGTGGTTCCACGACTCCCTGGAAGGCATGCGACGCTTCCGCGAGCGCACGATGGAGACCGCGGGGATCTACAAGACCGCCGGCTTCAACGACGACACGCGCGCGTTCTGCTCGATTCCCGCGCGGCACGACCTCGCGCGCCGGGTAGACGCGAATTTTCTCGCGGGACTCGTCGCGCGCCATGTGATCGACGCGAGCGACGCCCGCCGCATGGCGCGGGCGCTCGCCTACGACCTGGCGAAGCAGACCTACAAGCTGTGACGACGGACCCTCACGTCGTCCGGGCGCCCGGGCGGGTGAACCTCATCGGCGAGCACATCGACTATTGCGGCCTGTCCGTCTTCCCCATGGCCCTGCGTCGAAGCGTACGCATCGAGTTCAGCCCCCGCTCGGATCGAGAGATGCGCCTCGCCAACCGTGACCCCGGCTTCGCGCCGAGCGCGTTCGCGGTGAGTGAGAGCATCCCGCCGGGTCCAGCGGGAGATTGGAGCAATTACGCCAGGGCGGCGGCTCAGGCCCTGGCCCAGCGATTCCCGGGTCTGCGGGGCATCGACGCGCTGGTGGAGAGCGATCTCCCGATCGCCGCGGGGCTCAGCTCTTCGTCGGCGCTTCTCGTTGCGATCGCCCTCGCCATCATGCATGCGAACGGGGTGACGATGGCGTCGCTCGACCTGATGGAGCTCTTGGCGCGGGGCGAGCGCTACGTCGGCACCGCGGGCGGCGGGATGGACCAGGCGATCATCCTCGGTGCCCGGGCCGGGTGCGCGTCACGAATAGACTTCCACCCGCTCCGACTCACTCCCACAGCCGTGCCGACTGGCTGGCAGTTCATCGTGGCGTGGAGCCTGGTGCACGCCGAGAAGTCCGGGGCCGCGCGGCAGGCGTACAATGAGCGGACGCGACAGAGCGATGAGGCGCGGCGCCTCGTGGCCACTCGGATTCGCCGGCCCGGGGACACCACCTACCCCGCCCTCCTCGCGGCGGCCTCGGTCGATGGGCTGCTGAAAGAGGCGGGAGCGAGCCTGCCACAAGTACTCTCGCGACGGTTCCGCCACGTGATCACCGAGGGAGCACGCGTGCGGCAAGCGGAGGCGGCCATGGCCGCTGGGAACCTCGGGGTCTTCGGGCAGCTGCTCGACGCCTCGCATCGGAGTCTGCGGGACGATTACGAGGTGAGCCATCCCGAACTGGACCGACTCGTCGAGGTGGCCCGGGAGGCAGGCGCGGCGGGGGCACGACTCACAGGCGCGGGGTTCGGTGGCTCGATCGTCGCGCTGTGTCGCGTCGAGCGGGCGGCGGAGGTCGTCTCCGCCCTGCGGGAAAAGTTCTACGCCCCGCGCGGCGCGGCGGACGATGTCGAGCGGCACGTATTCGCGGCCGAGCCGTCAGGGGGTGCGGAGGTCATGAGTGCGTGAGCGCGACGAGATCTGTCTCGTCGAAGTACCACAGTCACTCAAACTGCCGAAGCCGGTATCTTCCCACCGTTGTGATTCGTTCGGTAAGTCGGGAGCCTCGCTTCTCATGTACAGCTCATCCGTCGAGCCGGATGAGGCATTCAACCCGCTTTTTTGTGTTGCCCACCGGAGCGGATCACCCGGAGCATCGAACGTGTACTCCGGCTGAAAATGCTGCGGCGGTATGGGGACTTTTGCGGGATCGATTTGTGCGCGTTGCGGCTGCGCGAAAGCGAGACTGGTAAGGGAATAGTGGATCAAGACACCTACGAGCATCTTACCAGTCGTCATTTGAGAGCGTTCCTTTCGATTGATTGAATTTGCCGCGAGCGCCTCGCTTTTCAAGACGCGGACTATTCGAAGCCGACCCGCGGCAGCGTGCGGAATAGACCCCAAGCCGCGGCGCCGGCGGTCGCGAGGCACACGATCCCGGGCAGTGGCTTCCCGTATAACACGTATCCCGTGCCGAACAGCGCCGCATAGATGACGGCGCATCCCAGGAACCAGCATAGGAAGGCAGCGGTCACGCTCTCACCCGGGTTCGCCGGCCGGGTTGTCACCGCGCCGTTCCAGCCCGGGCCCATAGGGCGAATGCGGTCATAAAACGTCTGGAGCGTGGCGCGGTCGGTGGGCGGCGTCGCGAACGTCACAGCCAGCCACCCGACGGTAGTGATGGCGATCCCGATCACGAGCTGGAGCGTGGGGGCGAGGGGCGGCAGCCCGAGCGCCCTGTGCACGAACTGGAAGTACACGGCGATCACGAAGGAGATCACCATGCCGGCGATCTCGCTCCACGCGTTGATCCGCCACCAGAACCAGCGCAGCAGGAAAATCAGCCCCGTCCCGGCGCCGATCTGGAGCAGAATCTGGAATGCCTGGTAGGAGTTTTGGAGCCAGAGCGACAGGGCCGACGCGAGCGCGATCAACCCTACGGTGACGGCGCGGCCCACCCGCACGTAGTGGCGCTCGTCCTTGTCGGGCGCCACGAACCGGCGATAGCAGTCCTCGACCGCATAGGAAGCACCCCAGTTGAGGTGGGTGCTGATGGTGGACATGTACGCCGCCGCGAGCGAAGCGATCATGAGGCCGAAGAGGCCGTGCGGCAGATATACGAGCATCGCGGAGTAGGCCAGGTCGTTTCGCACGATCGCCCGGTCGATGTGGGGGAAACGAGCGGCGATGGACGCGAGGTCGGGATAGATGATGAGCGAGGCGAGCGCCACGATGATCCAGGGCCAGGGTCGCACCGCGTAGTGGAGCACGTTGAACAACAGGGTCGTGCGCATGGCGTCGCGCTCGGTGGGCGCGGCGAGCATGCGCTGCGCGACATAGCCCCCGCCTCCCGGCTCGGAGCCAGGATACCACGTGCTCCACCACTGCACCGCCAGCGGCACGACCAGGACGGCGGCGGCCGTGCTCCAATCCGAGAAGTCGGGCAAGAGCGAGAGGCGCCCCACCACCGCCGGGTGTGAGAACAGCCCCGACAGCCCGCCGACTTGGGGGAGCCCGAGCGCCACGACGGCGGCCAGCACGGCCCCGACCATCGCGATCAGGAACTGGACGAAATCGGTCAACACGACTCCCGACAGCCCGGAGCTTGCCGCGTAGAGCACCGTCACGGCCCCGCCGATGAGCACGGCCGTCCCGCGATCCCACCCGAGCATCACGCCGGCGATCTTGGTCGCGGAGAGATTGACCGAGGCCATGATCATCACGTTAAAAAACACGCCGAGATAAATCGCGCGGAAGCCGCGGAGGAAGGCCGCCGGCTTGCCGGAGTAGCGCAGCTCGTAGAACGCGATATCGGTGAGGGCTGCCGAGCGCCGCCACAGCTTGGCGTAGAAGAACACCGTGCACATCCCCGTGATCGCGAACGCCCACCACACCCAGTTCTGGCTCACGCCCCCGGTGCGCACGAGGTCGGTGATGAGGTTCGGCGTGTCGGTCGAGAACGTCGTGGCCACGAGGGACACCCCCAGGAGCCACCACGACAGCCGGCGACCTGAAAGGAAGAACTCGTGTCGGCCCCGACCGGCGCGGCGCGTCACCGCCAGGCCAATCGCGACGCAGACGACGCCGTACAGCACGAGCACGATCCAATCGAGGGTGTCGAGTTTCATGTCCAGAGCCGCTCCGGGTAGTGGCCCGCGTCCACCAGCTGTCGCAACGCCGCCTCGACCCGCGGGCGGTCATCCGGGTAGGTCACGCCGAGCCAGCGACCGTGCGTGCGCAACAGCCGCACCCGCGCCTCGCCCCGGCGTACGGCGTCCCCGATTGCACGCGGGATGAGGAACTCGCTCCGTCCGGGCGCGTCCTGACGCAAAAACTCCGCGAACCCGCTTCGCAGGAGCGTGAGCGCCAGAGGCGTGAACGCCCACATGTTCATCGAGACGAGGGCGTCGGCCGCGAGCCGCAGCAGCCGGCCGCGAGGATCAGTTCCCTGATATGCGCCGTCCCCCAGGCGCCGAATGTCGACGATCTCGTCCACGGTTTCGAGCCACCCGTCCCCGTCGGCTCGGCAGACTGCGCGGTTCACGCCGCCGGCCGCGCTGAGCGTGTCGCCTAGCGGGTACGCGATGTTGGCGAACGTCCCACGGGATTCGCCTCCGTGCCCGGATGCGAGGAACTCCGCCGCCCGAGTGAACGCGTCGCGCCCGTAGAAGTCGTCCGCGTTCACCACGGCGAAAGGACCGCTCACCTCGGACGCCGCGGCGAGCACCGCATGACCCGTGCCCCACGGCTTGGTGCGCGCCGACGGGAGCGTCTGACCGGCGGGAAGGTCTTCGAGCCGCTGGAGCGCGACCGTCGCGTTCAGCCGCTCGAAGGCCGCCGCAAGCTCGGGCCGGGTAACCACGACGACCTTTGCAAAGCCCGTGCGCCGCGCGTCGTAGACGGAATAATCGAGCAGAGTGGCGCCGCCCGGGCCGAGCGGCTCGATCTGCTTTGGCCCGCCGTAGCGACTGCCGACTCCGGCCGCGAGAATGACGAGTGCGGGCGCGCTCATTCTCACCATAATGCACCGCCCCCGGTGGCGCCGCGACGGGCACGCCACCGGGGGCAGGAGTCCCTAGCTTATCGTATCAGCCGTTTGCGTCAGCCTTCCAAACCGTCGTGGTTGTCGTCCTCGAACGCCTTGAAGGAGTTCTGGATGTTGTTCGCCACGACACTTTCGTTCGGGCCGCCCTTGTTCGCCGACGCGGGATCGACGAGCGCGGTCTTCGTGGCGTTCAGATACCACGTCGAGATGTCGACGCGCAGCGTGACGTTGAGCGTCTGCCCATCTTTGAGCGTCATTGGCGGGACCAGGCTCGCCTTCTGGCTCTGGTCGACGTCCGACGTGAATGTGAAGGCGCTACGCGTGCCGGCACCGGTGCCGGTGCCGTGGACGAAGCTCCCGGTCACGCGGATCGAAATGGTCGCGAAGTCGGGGTTGGCAGCGATGAAGGCCGCGTCCTCGCTCGAGCTGGGCTTATGGACGTTAAACTCGAGCTCGTCAAACGTGCCGGCCGGCGCGCTGATAGACACGTCTTGCGCGATGACCGCGCTGCCGAGCGGCAGCGTCAGGAGCTTGGAGCCGGTCTCGAAGTCTTCGCAGTCGCCGTTCCCCATGATCGCGTCGCACGACGCGACGTCGGCTCGCTTGAGCTCGACCTTCCGCAACACGAGTTGGGCGCTGCGGACGATGATCGTGTCGGGGGCCAGCGCTATGACGGTGCTGTCTCCCGCGGCCGTCACGGCGAGCGCGGGGCCACCGCTCGAGAACACGGCGCTGGGCGCCGGGGCCGCGGCCTTACGGCTCGTGAGCGAGAAGCTCACTGTCCCCATAGTGGAGTTGGAACACGCAGCCAGCACGAACAGGGTCGCCAGCGCGAGCAGTTTCACGAGCTTCATACTTCCTCCGGGATGTGTGGACCAGGGCGCGAACTCGGTGGCTCGAGGTGGCAAGCGCTATGCCCGGCTCGGGATGAGCCCGGCGAAGCCCGCCCCGCACGGCATGTGAGAGACCTCACATGTGTTCGTGACACGTGGCAATCTTGTCTGTATCGAATCGGCGCAGCGTCGTCCGCTGTGAGTCAGGAGGGGTGATGAGACGGACGAATCAACGCGAGCAGGCGGAAGCGCTCCAGCGGCTCCATCGGGAGCCCGGAATCCTCGTGCTCCCCAACGCGTGGGACGTGATCACCGCGCGCGTGATCGAGAGCGCGGGATTTTCCGCCATCGCCACGTCCAGCGCCGGTGTCGCCTGGGCGCTCGGCTACGTCGACGGCGAGCGCATCAGCCGCGGGGAGATGCTCGCCGTGGTCCGCCGCATCGTGTCGAGCGTGCGCGTGCCGGTGACCGCCGACATGGAGGCGGGCTACGGGCCGACCCCGGAAGCCGCGGCCGAGACGGCCCGCGGCGTCATCGCGGCAGGGGCCGTGGGGCTGAACCTCGAGGACGGGACCCCCGACGGCCGCCTGGTGGACATCGCCCTGCACCAGGACCGCATCCGCGCGGCGCGCGAGGCCGGGAAGGCATCCGGGGTCCCTCTCGTCATCAACGCGCGGACCGATGCGTTCGAGGTCAAGGAATGGTCGCCCGTGGAGCGGCTCACCGCGGCGGTGCGACGCGCCAACGCCTATCGGGCCGCCGGAGCCGACTGCCTGTTCGTTCCCCACGTGAGCGACGGGGCGACGATCGGGCAGCTCGCGCGAGAAATCGATGGACCGCTCAACATCATTGCCGGTCCCCCCGCCCCGCCCATCCCCGAGCTCGAGCGCCTCGGGGTGAGGCGCGCGAGCCTCGGTCCACGCGTGGTCCAGGCCGCGCTGGGTCTGGTGCGCCGGGCCGCGACGGAGTTGCGCGAGCGCGGCACTTACGACGCGCTGACCGACCTGATACCGTTCACGGAGCTACAGCGCCTGGTGGCGCCGACCCCTTGACGGGTTCGAACG
>WNFD01003605.1_pt1 | contig 15569 bp, 15 predicted proteins | sample 5400491 | NCBI WGS metagenome assembly WNFD01 (sample SAMN13153343, study PRJNA577476) | soil metagenome | isolation source: 120 cm saprolite under Douglas fir tree site 2 hole 2 replicate 2 | place: USA:California | collected 2015-04-18 | reverse complement strand
TTCAAGATTGGGATGGTGATTCGTGACGAGCTTTTGAACATCTGGGAGCAAGTGCGGGCGCACCTGCCGCCGGATTTTGACCTCCAAAGGACGGCGCGCGAGCGCCGTGCTTTCTTGCGCAAGCGCAACGTAAAGGATGGGGGCCCCTCATTGGCGCTAAGTTAAGGGCGCGTACGGGTCTTTCTGCTCCCACTCCCCGCTTGCGCGGAGTGGGTCGGGGTGAGGGGGCCTCCAACAAGGGCGGACTCGGCAGGGTGAAGTGCCTCTCCACGAAAGCTCAGACTCGAGGAGAGGTAAGGCCGGCGGGCTGTTGCTTAGTTAGCGCCTATGAGGTCGCCCCAGGGTCCTACGGCTCCAGCACGCTATCCCAGTAGAGGTAGTCGAGCCAGCTGTCGTGCAAGTAGTTGGGCGGGAACAACCGGCCGTTGCGATGCAGGTGGTGCACCGTGGGCTGGAACGGCATCTGGGTCGGGAACATGCCGGCCTCTTGTGACGTCAGGCTGCCCTTGCGCAGGTTGCAGGGCGAGCACGCCGCAACCACATTACTCCACGTGGTCTGTCCGCCGCGCGAACGGGGCAGCAGATGATCGAATGTCAGGTCGTCGTCCGCGCCGCAATATTGGCAGGAGAAACGGTCGCGCAAGAACACGTTGAACCGGGTGAAGGCCGGATAGCTTGACGGTTTCACAAACCTCTTGAGCGAAACGACGCTGGGCAGCAGCATCTCGAAGCTCGGGCTGCGCACCGCCTTCTCGTAATTGGCGACGATATTCACGCGGTCCAGAAATACCGCCTTGATCGCGTCCTGCCAGCACCACAACGACAGGGGATAGTAGCTCAACGGACGGAAATCCGCGTTGAGCACCAGGGCTGGCCAACCGTTATGTCCTACGTGAGCGTTCACGCCGACGCTCCTCCACTCCTCGTCAAAACAGCCCCGGTCGGGAAACGCAGCGCGTACACTGACCGAAGCACCTGCCCTCCACTTTATAGGGGTAGGTTACAGGATTGTGAAGCTTGCGCCAAAACCACCTGCGCCCATCGCCTCACCCCATCCTCTTCCGCACGCGGGGGCGTAGGGTGGGTTGAGCCACCGGGTCCGGCCTGTGGCCGGCCCGATGATGAACTCCGCGAAACCCACCGCGGGCGTTGTGACGGGTTTCGCTGCGCTCAACCCATCCTACGAACTCTAGGCAGGATGGTGGTGGCCCCGGGACGCTATCGCCCCTTCGAGCCAAATCGCCGCGCCAGGAATTCACCGCCATGGCGGAGGCCCTCCTGGTCGATGCCATGGGCTAGTCCCGCCGACAGGTGCCATTCGGTTGGAATGTCGAGTGCCGAGAGATATTGGGCCGATAAAAACAGCGCCTGCGCCGGGATGAGGTCATCGCGGTCGCCATGTATCAGCAGGATTGGCGGGCGCACCTTGACGTCGCCCGCCACCGTCTCCGGTTCGGCGCCGTCAGGCAATACGAACAGCCCCGAATATCCGACGATCGCGGCGGGCCGTTCGGCACGCCGCAGCCCCACATGAAGCGCCATCATGCTGCCCTGGCTGAATCCCACCAGGGCCAGCGCGCTGCCGGCCAAGTTGTTGCGCTTGAGTTCCTCGCCGATAAAGTGCTGGAGGGCCTGGGCGGCCTTGTTGACGCCGGTCCAACGCTCGTTCTTGTCCCGGAAAGTGAGCGGAAACCACTGCCGGCCGGGCGGCGCCTGACCGCACGGCTCGGGCGCGTGAGGCGACACGAAGGCGGCGTCCGGCAGGAGATTTTGCCAGGCGCGTCCGAGTTCGATGAGATCGTTGCCGTCGGCGCCATAGCCGTGGAGGAAGATGACGAGCTGGCGGGCTGGTCCGCGGGAGCGCGGGGCAAGCCGCGGCCCGGTGAGTTCTGCAGCCATCATTCCTCCGTGGTTCAGCTAAGGTTGTACCGGGATCGCATCGCGCTGTTTACTGGCCCGGTAGTACGCCCACAAGAGACGCGCCGCCACGCCGCGCCAGGGCCGCCACGGCTCCGCAAGCACGCCGATTTCTTTCGCGGTCGGCCGCTCCGGCAACCCAAAAGCCAGCCGGGCGCCTTCCTGAAGGGCAAGATCGCCGGCCGGCCAGGCATCCGGATGTCCGAGGCAAAACAGCAGGTAAATGTCGGCCGTCCACGGGCCGATGCCGTGGACGGCGCAGAGCGCCCGGTGCGCATCATCGGCAGCCATCTCCGGCAAGGCCTCGCAATCAAGCACCCCGCCGGCGATGGCGCGGGCGATCTCCTTGAGGGCGCGGATTTTCGGCCGGGACAGGCCAAGCCGGGCCAGCCGGTCGGCCCGCGCCTTTATCAGGCTTTGCGGGATGAACGGATCATAGGCCGCCGCGAGCCGTCCCCAGATCGCGCTGGCGCTTGCCGTGGAAAGTTGCTGCGAGATCACGATGGCGGCTATTCCGGCAAATCCACCGGGCCGGCGGCGCAACGGCAGGGGTCCGGCGACCGCCGCCACCTTGGCGAGTCGCGGATCGGCCGCGATCAGGACATCAAGCCCTGCGGCAATATCGGCCTCGGTGTCTATCCGGCGGTGCATGGCGTAGCGGCTTGGGCGCAGGAGCAGAAATAGCGAAGATTGCGGTAGATCGATGATTTATCAGATTGGACTGTGGATAGGCAGCTGGACTAGCGCCCGACGGGGAACGCCGGGATGACGACGCCGATCTTCCGTTTCGCGCCAAGCCCGAACGGCTATCTGCATCTCGGCCATGCGCTGTCGGCAATGCTGAACTTCGATATGGCGCTACGGAGCGGCGGACGGTTTGTCCTGCGGATCGAGGACATCGATGCGGCGCGATGCCGCCCCGAATACGAGGCAGCCATTTATGAGGACCTCGCCTGGCTGGGGCTTCGCTGGGAGGAGCCGGTGCTGCGACAGTCCGTCCGTTTGCACGCCTATGGGGCGGCGCTCGGGCAGCTCGACGCCATGGGGCTCATCTATCCAAGCTTCGAGAGCCGCGCCGAGATTGCGCGTCTCGTGGCAGAGCGCGATCGTGCCGGACCGTGGCCACGCGATCCCGATGGAGTTCCGCTCTATCCGGGCTGCGCCAAGAACTTAATCGCGGCGGAGCGCCGGCGGCGCCGGGAAGCCGGCGATCCATTCGCGTTGCGCCTCGACATGGCCGCCGCGATTGCGCTTGCCGGCCAACGCGGCTGCGGCACGCCTTTGCGCTTCGCCGAAATCGGCGCCGGTTCGCGCGGCGACACCCAAACCGTTGTCGCCGATCCGGCCGCATGGGGCGATGTCATCCTGGCGCGGCGGGATGTGCCGAGCAGCTATCATCTGTCGGTGGCGGTCGACGATGCCCATCAGGGCGTCACCCATGTGGTGCGCGGGCATGACATGTTCCACGCCACCAGCCTGCACCGTCTGCTGCAGGAGCTGCTTCGGCTGCCGCAGCCGGTCTATCACCACCATCGCCTCATCTGCGACGCCGAGGGGCGCAAGCTGTCCAAATCGACCCGTGCCACAGGCCTGCGCGAGCTGCGGGCGGCCGGCGCCACGCCAGCCGACATCCGTCGGGCAGTGGCATTCCCGTACCCCGGCCCTTGCACCGACTAGGCCATCATGGACACCAAAGCCGAGTTGTGTTGACGTTTCCGGGCTCCGCCCCTCCCTTCCCTCCCCCGCAAGCGGGGGAGGGAAGGGAGGGGCGGAGCGCGGCAATTGGTCGGAGCTAACCAAGAACCCCATGCTGCAGGGCTGGTTCGTCATTGCGGTCGCGCTCGTCTATATCGGACTTTTGTTCGTTATCGCGAGCTATGGCGACCGGTTGAGCAGGCGCGGCGGCACCGATCGCCCGCGACCGCTGATCTACCCGCTGTCGCTCGCCATCTATTGCACGTCCTGGACATTCTTCGGTTCGGTCGGTTTAGCTACGCGGTCGGGATTTGATTTTCTGGCAATCTATATCGGTCCCATCGCGATGATCGGATTAGCCTCCCCGCTGATCGCGCACATCACTCGCCTGTCAAAAACGCAAAACATCGTCTCGATCGCGGATTTCATCGGCGCGCGTTATGGCAAGCATCAGGGGGTAGCGGCGACCGTGGCGATGATAGCCATCATCGGCATGGTCCCTTACATCGCGCTTCAGCTCAAAGCCGTGTCGTCCTCGCTCGATACCATCGTGGCCCCTCTCGCCACTTGGGCGGGCCCAGTGCAACCCATGCTGGGCGACCCTCCGCTGCTCGTCGCGGTTTCGCTCGCCGCCTTCGCGGTCCTGTTCGGTACGCGGCATATCGACGCCACCGAACATCAACACGGTCTCATGCTGGCGATCGCCGTCGAATCGATCGTCAAGCTCGTGGCGTTCCTGGCGGTCGGCATATTCGTGACATTCGTGATGTTCGAGGGACCGGTCGCCCTGTTCGCAAAGGCGTTGCAACGCCCCGACACGACCGCGGTGCTGACCACCGGCACGAGCCTCGGCACCATGGGGGCGATCACGCTGCTGTCGTTGTCCGCGATTATCCTGTTGCCCCGCCAGTTCCACGTCACCGTGGTCGAGAACAAGAATGAATCCGAGATCCGCGGCGCCGCATGGCTGTTTCCCGCCTATCTGGTTCTCATCAATCTGTTCGTGATGCCAGTCGCGATCGCCGGCATGCTGACGTTCTCGCCCGGCACGGTCGACAGCGACATGTATGTGCTCGCGCTGCCGATTTCGGCCGGCTCGGAATTCCTGGCGCTCGTGGCCTTCATCGGCGGCCTGTCGGCGGCGGCCGCCATGGTGATCGTCGAAACCATCGCGCTCGCCATCATGGTATCAAACGACATTGTCGTGCCGCTTGCTCTGATTCGGCGACACGGCACCAACGTCGGCACCCATCTCTTGACGGTGCGCCGTATTGCAATCTTTGCGGTGGTGCTGTTCGCATATCTCTACTACCGCTCCGCCGGGGAAGCCCAGCTTGCCGCCATCGGGCTGATGGCGTTCGCCGCTATCGCGCAACTTGCTCCGGCGTTTTTCGGTGGCTTGATGTGGCGGCGCGCCACTGCTGCCGGCGCTCTTGCCGGCATGACGATCGGCATCCTGGTGTGGGCTTATACTTTGCTCCTGCCGAGCCTCACCATTTCCGCGTGGGGGACCACGTTTCTGGCCGCGGGACCATTCGGGATCGGCGCCCTGCGGCCGCAGGCGCTGTTCGGGCTCGACCTGCCGCCACTGGTTCACGGGATGATGTGGAGCCTTGCGCTCAACCTTCTCGCCTATGTGGCAATTTCGTTGATCCGACGGCCTGCCGCCATCGAGCGCATCCAGGCGGATATTTTCGTGCCGCAGAGGTTGACGCCGGCCCCCAGCTTCAGGCTCTGGCGATCCGCCGTGACGGTGCAGGAACTGACAGTCGCCGTCGCCCGCTATCTCGGCGAGGAGCGCACCCGTATTTCGTTCGACGGCTTTGCGGCCGAACGGCACATGCGCCTCGAACCCGGCGCACATGCGGATTTCGAGCTGCTGCGTTACGCCGAGCGGCTGCTCGCCTCGGCTATCGGTGCGGCTTCTTCCCGCCTCGTATTATCGCTGCTCCTGCGTCAGCGCACGGTGTCCACCAAGGCGGCGTTGAAGCTGCTCGACGATGCCAACGCGGCGATCCACTACAACCGCGAGATCCTGCAGACTGCGCTCGGTCATGTGCGCCAGGGCATCGCGGTGTTCGACAAGGATACGCACCTGATCTGCTGGAATCGGCAATTCGGCGAGTTGCTCCAGCTGCCTAACGAAATGGTGCGCATCGGTATCGATCTTGCCGAAATTCTCCGCTTCAACGCCGACCGCGGCGCCTTTGGGCCGGGCAATCCCGAAACGCTGGTGCGCGAGAGGCTTCCGCGCTACGCGGCTGATTCGCAGCCATTCCTGGAGCGCTTTCCCGATCGCGGCCTCGTCATCGAAGTGCGCGTCAACCGCATGCCGGACAGCGGCGTCGTGACCACGCTCACCGATATCACGCCGAGCGTAGCGGCCGCCGAAGCGCTTTCCCGCGCCAACGAGAACCTCGAGCGGCGGGTGCTGGAGCGCACCATGGAGCTCGAGCACCTCAATGCTGAACTCGCCAAAGCAAAGTCGGCCGCCGAGGCCGCCAACCTGTCGAAGACGAGCTTCCTCGCCGCCGCAAGCCATGACATCGTTCAGCCTTTGAATGCCGCCCGGCTCTATGTCACGAGCCTCGTCGAGCGCTTCGCCCCCATCCCTCCCTCTCCCGCGGGCGGCGGAGGGAAGGGTGGGGGCGAAGCGCAGCTCGTCGCCAAGGTTGACGCATCGCTTGAGGCCGTCGAGGATATCCTTTCAGCCTTGCTCGAAATCTCGCGGCTCGACGCCGGGGCGATGAAACCCGAAATCGCCAGCTTCCGGGTCAACGAGCTGCTCCTCCGGCTCCAATCCGACTTCGCTCCGCTCGCCCGCAGCCAGGGCCTTGATCTTATTTTTGTGCCGTGTTCGCTCAGCATACGGTCCGATCGGCGCCTGCTGCGCCGGCTGCTGCAGAATCTCGTTTCCAACGCGGTCAAGTATACCTTGACGGGCCGCGTGTTGGTTGGATGCAGGCGTCGCGGCGGGCTGCTACGAATCGATGTCTACGATACCGGCATCGGCATTCCGCCTGACAAGCGCCGCGACGTATTCGTCGAGTTTCATCGTCTCGACCAGGGAGCCAAGGTGGCGCGCGGCATCGGGCTCGGCCTCTCGATTGTCGAGCGCATCGCCCGCGTGCTGGAGCATCCCATCACGTTCGCTTCGCAGGTCGATCGCGGCACCCATTTCTCCATCGAGGTTCCGGTTGCGCCGACAGAACCCGGCGAGATGCGGCCGCCGGAGGCGCGCATCGACTATGGCCGGATCGCCGATACGCTCGTTCTTTGCGTCGACAACGATCGCCAGATTCTCGACGGCATGGCGGCGCTGCTGCGGGATTGGCAATGCGAGACGATTCTCGCCACCGATCTGCCGGAAGCGATTGCCGGCGTGCGGGCGGCCGGCAAGCCTCCGGGCGGCCTCCTGGTCGACTACCATCTCGACCACGGCAACGGCATCGAAGCGGTCGCGGAGTTGCGGCGGCTATTCGGAGTAGCAATTCCGGCCGTACTCATCACCGCCGATCGCTCCGCCGGCGTGCGCGAGACCGCCCGCGCCTGCGCGATCCAGGTGCTCAACAAGCCGTTGAAGCCGGCGTCGCTGCGCGCGCTCATGTCGCAATGGACGGTGCATCGTGTTGCGGCAGCCGAGTAGTTCGACGAGGCCGCTAAACGCCGCGGGTCAATGGGGGATCGGTGTGACCTGCGGCCATTGGCCGCCTTCGATCTTGGACGCCGCGATGACGGCCTGGGTGCGGCTTTCGACGCCAAGCTTCTGGAGGATGGCGGAAACGTGGGCCTTGACGGTCGCCTCCGATACGCTGAGCTCGTAGGCGATCTGCTTGTTGAGCAGCCCTTCCGACAGCATCATGAGCACGCGCACCTGTTGCGGCGTCAGCGAGGCGAGCCGCGCCAGCATTGCGGCGCTACGATCGTCGGATTTGACGGAGAGATCGAGATCGGGCGGCGTCCAGACACCACCGTCGAGCACCTGCTCGATCGCTCGCCGAATCGCCTTGACGCCAAGGGTCTTGGGGATGAATCCCGATGCGCCGAAATCCATGCAGCGGCGGATCACAGCGGGATCGTCATTACCCGACACGATCACCACGGGGACGCTCGGGTATTGCGCCCGCATATACATCAGGCCGGAAAAGCCGCGAACCCCGGGCATCGCGAGGTCGAGCAGAACGAGGTCGACATCGTTGTGGCGGTTGAGAAGCTTGGAAATGTCGCCGAAAGACTCCGCTTCGGCGATGGCATCGGGTTCGAACAGCCCCGTCACGGCCTCGCGCAATGCGCCGCGGAACAATGGATGATCGTCAGCGATCACCAGCCGGTAGTGCGTCGATGCGCCCACGCCTGAACTCCTCCCCGGGTCGGCTGTCCCAGGATTATGACTATTTTGTAATCTCGTGATTGCCAATGCAAGGGAATCGAGCCTTCGGGGAATCCACGGACCGGCGAATCCACGGACCGGCTCATCGCTGATCAATCTGCCCGCGGTGGGGCGACCCTTGTGGTCGCCCGCACTGCGCCGCCCCGACCGGGCTGGTGAAACGCAAAAGGGGCGACCACAAGGGTCGCCCCTACAACGCGTCATGCCGGGATCTATCACCCCCGGCACTTTCCGCCAATGTAGTTCAAAACCACTTCGCGACGGTGCGGCCGCGCGCGGTGTTCGGCAACGTAAACGCCCTGCCAACTGCCAAGCTCGAGCGCACCATCTCGAACCGGAATGTGAAGCGAAACGCCGGTCACCATGGTCTTCACATGAGCCGGCATGTCGTCGGCTCCTTCAGTGTCGTGAACCCAGCCGGCGTCGGCTGGCGCCAGGCGGTCAAGCGCCGTGCCGAGATCGGTGCGGACGTCCGGATCGGCATTCTCCTGTATCACCAGCGACGCCGAGGTGTGACGGATGAACACAAACACGATACCGTCGCCTGCTCCGCAACGGGCGACGAAATCCGCAACGTCCTTGGTAATCTCGAAAAACCCCTGGCCGCGCGTCTCGACGACAAGCGTCGCGGCGATCATCAATTCGGGAGCAATGGCCGCGATCGCGGAGAGCCTACTCATCGCGTTGTTCCTGTTGCGGCGCCTCTCAACCGAACTGGGGGCTCATCCTTTCTTCTGCAAGTCGCGCTGGATGTTCATCATCATCTCGACGAGACGACGCCAGACCTTTTCCATGACGGTCATGATGCGCTCGACCTCAGCGTCGTCGCGCGATGCGCGGTCCGGTTCACCCGATTTGGCCGACGGGGGCGGCGCCGAGGCGGTGGGCGGCACAGTCTGCGGTGGGCGCGGTACAGTCTCTGCCGGGACCGGCGCGCCTCCACTCCCTCCCCGGCCTGCCGGGGAGGGAGTGGAGGCGTCCGGCAATGGAACGCCGTGTTCCAGCAACGCGTCCTTCAATGCGGCGTTGTCCCGTTGCAGCCGCGCAATCTCGCGGTCGAGAGCGGCGCGCTCGTCGCGGGCGGGGACGCAAGTCCAATCGGCCGCATTTTGGCTGCACGAGGCGACCGCACCGGTGACGAGATCGAGCCGCAGGAACCCGCCGCCGCTGCGATGAAACACAAACCGGGGGTTGCTGAAATCCGCCCCCTCCCTACCCTCCCCCGCTTGCGGGGGAGGGTAGGGAGGGGGCACTTGAGGTTGCGGTCGAGGCGCCTGAGTGGGTCCTTCTACGGAATTTTCTTGCGCCAGCAGCGGCCTCGCCAGCATGGCCAGGATTGCAATCACGTAAAGGAATGAGCTCATGAGGTCCCCCAATTGCAAGCCGAGCCGGGGAGCGTGCATGGCGCGGCGGGCATGGCGCGGCGGGCGGTGCGCGGCGGCGGTGCAAACGCTCGACGGAAGGATTGGCGGCAGCACAAAAACGGCATGATTAACCTTTCGTCTCAAGTGTTCATTACGGGCGACAGATTCTTGACTAGGCCGCACCCAATAAGTATGGTCCGCGCGGCCTTGAGGGGGCGGGAAACCGGATCGTCAACGGCGCGCAGGTGGCGTCAAGATGGCCGATAATGCGCGCGACAGCAACGATTTGGAAAAGCGCCGAACCGACGAGGCTGCTCTTTCCGCGAGGCTCCGGCGTCTCGGCGATCGACTAGGCCGGCAACGGCCGGACGAACCGTCCGAAACAGGTCGTGGTCCACCGGCCGCTGACGCATCGGGATATGCGCGCGGGTTTCGGCTTTCCAGCGAGCTCGTGGGCGGGGTGCTGCTCGGTGCTGGCATCGGCTGGGCGCTCGACCGCGTGCTCGGGATCTCGCCGTGGGGCTTGATTGTATTTCTGTTGCTCGGCTTCGTGGCCGGCGTGATGACTGTGATGCGGACGGCAGGCGTCGCGCCTCCCTACCCTCCCCCGCATGCGGGGGAGGGTAGGGAGGCGGGCGTTCCGCCCGAGAGTAAAGAAGACCACAAGACCTGACGGCATATTGGCCGGCGGCGTCGTGATGAAGAAGCGTAAGGAACCGTTGCGGTCATGGCCGATCCGATCCATCAATTCCAGATCGTCAACTACTTTCCGCTCGGCAAAATCGGCCCGGTCAACCTTGCCTTCACGAATTCCGCCCTCTACATGGGCATCGCCGTCGGGATTATCGCTGCTTTGATGCTCGGCGCCACCGCCCGACGCCAGCTCGTGCCCGGACGAATGCAGTCAGTGGCCGAGCTCGCCTATGAGTTCATCGCCGACACCATACGCAACACGATCGGCGAGGGCGGGATGCAATTCTTCCCGCTGGTGTTTTCCCTGTTCATGTTCATCCTTGTTTCGAACATGGTCGGGCTGATCCCATACAATTTCACGGTGGCGAGCCATCTCATCGTCACCGTAGCGCTGGCCCTCGTCGTCTTCTTTACCGTTGTTGTTTATGGGTTGTGGAAGAACGGCCTGCACTTTTTCAGGGTGTTCGTGCCGAGTGGCGTTCCAGTCTACATTTTGCCGCTCGTCGTCATGCTCGAAGTGTTTTCATTCCTTATCCGCCCGGTGTCACACAGCGTACGCTTGTTCGCGAATATGCTGGCCGGTCACATCACCCTCAAAGTGTTCGCGGCCTTCGTCACCATGTTGGGCGGGCTTGGAATCGCCGGTTGGGTCGGCGCGACCCTGCCGCTGGCCCTGACAGTCGCGCTGACCGCGCTCGAGTTGCTGGTCGCGTTTCTGCAGGCTTACGTGTTCACCATCCTCACCTGCATCTATCTCAATGATGCCCTTCACCCAGGCGGCCACTGACGGCCTCTTCTCATCAACCACACGAAAAAGGAGCTTCATCATGGATCCAATGGCCGCCAAGTATATCGGCGCCGGCATTGCGTGCATCGGCATGGGCGGCGCCGGCGTCGGCGTCGGCACCATCTTCGGCAACTATCTCGCCGCCGCGCTGCGCAATCCGTCCGCCGCGCAGGGCCAGTTCGGCAACCTGATCTTCGGCTTCGCCGTCACCGAGGCAATGGGCATCTTCTCGCTGCTGATCGCGCTCTTGCTGCTGTTCGCTCTCTAGCGACGACGCGCGGATCGCGGAGCGAAGCCCCGCCATGGCGGAAAATCATTCGACCGGGACCCTCTCGACCGGGTCGCTTTCGACCGGGACTGAGGCAACGCCGCCTTCGGAGCACGGCGGCGGATTCCCGCCGTTCCAGAAGGACGCCTTCGCATCCCAGCTGCTGTGGCTCGCGATTTTCTTTGTTGCGCTCTATCTCATCGCGTCGAAGCTGGCGCTGCCGCGGGTCGGATCGATCATTGCGGACCGTCGCAAGCGTATTTCGGGCGATCTTGACGAAGCCGCACGCATGAAGGACGCGGCGGACGCCGCCATTGCGAGCTACGAAAAGGCCCTGGCCGACGCCCGCGCACGGGCCCAGGCAATCGCCGCCGAGAACCGCGACAAGATCAACGCCGAAGCAGAGGCGCGCCGCAAGGCCGTGGAGGCCGGTCTCCATGCGAAATTGACCGCCGCCGAGCAGACGATTGCGGCGACCCGGACGGCCGCCATGGCGCACGTGCAGGGCATCGCGCAGGAAGCAGCCGTCGCCATCGTGGCGCGGTTGACCGGGAAGGCGCCGTCACAGGCCGCCGCCACCGCTGCCGTTAAGGCTGCGATTAACCGCTGAAGGGCCGCGATGATCGATCTCATCTACGAGCCGGAAACCTGGGTCGCGATCGCTTTTTTGATTTTCGTCGGCCTCCTGGTCAAGCTCGGCGTACCGAACCTGCTGTTCAAGGCGCTTGACGATCGCAGCGCCCGCATCAAGGCCGAACTCGATGAAGCCCTCAAGCTTCGCAAGGAGGCCGAAGGCGTATTAGCCGAATATCGGCGCCGGCAGGGTGAGGCCGAAAAGACCGCCGAATCGATCATTCTCAATGCCCGTGTTGAAGCCGACCGCATGGCTGCGGAGGCCCAGACGAAGATCGAGGAGTTCATCGCCCGCCGCACCAAGATGGCGGAAACCAAGATCGCTCAGGCAGAGGCGCAGGCGCTCGCTGATGTCCGCGCCACAGCCGCCGACGTCGCCATTGCGGCGGCCGAGACGATACTAGTCAAGACGACTCACGGCGCTGCGGCCGAAGCGCTCGTCGCCCAGGGCATCGGCGATCTTAAGGCGAGGCTGAACTGAGGAGGCGTAGGGTGCAATAGCGAAGCGATTGAGGGGCCACCGGCAAAGCCTTCGCGCGTGTCGCCCGGGCGTGGCCGCGGGGATTTTCGCGGTCATTTAACTCTGCCGGATTGCTGCAGAGCATAAAAGATAAGCACGCCGGATAAAAGAAGGGCACGATATCTGACCCAATTCGCAGCGCTGGCCTCAACTCATTGAAATATTTCACATTATTCTCTTGGCACGCTGGCATGCCACTTGCTTCGACAATACCAGGACACGGGCAGGACGCAGCATGCCGCGACGTTACCGCGTCGCAGCGTGGGGCGTGTACGCGTTGCCGGTCGACCTGGCGCTGCGCGCCGCCGTTTTGATCGTCTGCTGGTGTCGACTGCGAGGAGCGAGAGATGGACTACGTTAAGCCCGCGGACGTGGCGAAATCGATGGTGGAAACGGGCGGCAGGAAACTCGCTCTCTCGATTCGTGACCTGCTGATCCGCGGGATTTTGTCGGGCGCCATTTTGGGGGTGGCAACAAGCCTCGCGTTCAACGGCGCATTCACCACGGGCCAACCTTTGGTCGGCGCGATCATCTTTCCGGTCGGGCTGATCATGATCGTGCTGCTCGGCCTGGAACTCGTCACCGGCAGCTTCGCGTTGGTGCCGCTGCCGTTTCTGCGAGGCGAGGCGAGCGGTAGCGCTGTCGTTGCCAATTGGGGTTGGGTATTTCTCGGCAACCTCATCGGCAGCGTCGCCTACGGGGCGCTCATTGCCATTGCTCTCACCGACATGGGCGCCATCGAGCCGGCAGGCGTTGCGGCCCGCCTCGTCGCGGCCGCCGAGGCGAAGACCACCGGCTACGCGGCCTTCGGCTTCGCCGGCCTCGTCACCGTGTTTGTCAAAGGCATCCTGTGCAACTGGATGGTCTGCCTCGCCGTCGTGCTTGCCATGAGCACGACTTCGACCCTCGGCAAGATCGCGACCGCCTGGATGCCGGTGTTCGTCTTCTTCGCCCAGGGCTTCGAGCACTCGGTCGTCAACATGTTCATCATCCCGACCGGCATGATGCTCGGCGCCAAAGTCACGGTCGCCGACTGGTGGCTGTGGAATCAGATCCCGGTAACGCTGGGCAACCTGGTCGGCGGCTTCTGTTTCACGGGCTTTGCGCTGTATTGGACCTACAAACCCGCGACCACGCCGGCAACCGAACAGACCCCCATGCCTGCAACCGTACCGGCCGAATGAATGCCGAACGAGACCAGGCAATGACCGGCGATTTCGAGCCCGAGCAGAAGCGCTATCTCGAAGGCTTCGTGGCCGGCCTGCAGATCGCGAGGACCGCGAGCAACATGGCGGGCCGGAGTGGCGCCGGCCCTGCCGGCGCAGTGGCGGCGCCTGAGCCGATCGGTCCGGACGCCCCGCATTGGCGGGCTCAGGACCAGGTGACGAAAGCGGGCGGCAAGCTCTCCGACCAGGAGAAATTCAAGCGCGAACTGCACCCCTTCGACGGTTACGAAAAACTCAAAGTGCAAGCCGCCGCCAATACCCCGCCCAAACCGGACGACAATTTCCGTTGGCGGTTCTTCGGCCTGTTCTACTGCGCCCCAGCCCACAATACCTATATGTGCCGGCTTCGCATTCCCAATGGGATTCTCAAGGCTGCGCAGTTTGAAGGCGTGGCCGACGCCGCCGAGCGCTATGGCGGCGGATATGCCCACGTGACGACGCGAGCCAATCTGCAGATCCGCGAAGTCGAGCCCAAGAGCGCCATTGCGTTGGTCGAGCACATCCAGGACATCGGCTTGTGTTCGCGCGGTTCGGGCGCCGACAACATCCGCAACGTCACCGGCACGCCGACCGCCGGGATCGATCCGCAGGAGCTCATCGACACGCGGCCCTACGCGCGCGATTGGCACTTCCACATTCTCAACGATCGCACGCTCTATGGCATCCCGCGCAAGTTCAACGTGGGCTTCGACGGCGGCGGCATCATTCCGGTGCTGGAGGACACCAACGACATCGGCTTTTCCGCCGTTGCGGTGAAGGACGGATTCGGGGTCGAGCCCGGGATCTGGTTTCGCCTGGCCATCGGCGGCATCACGGGTCACAAGGATTTCGCTCGCCCGACCGGCGTAATCGTGAAGCCATCCGAGGCAACGCTCGTGGCCGACGCGGTGGTGCGGGTCTTCATCGACCACGGCGATCGCACCAACCGGACCAAAGCTCGGCTCAAATATGTGATCGACGGCTGGGGCATCGACAAATTCCTCACCGCCATGGAGGAGAAGCTCGGCCGCAAACTGGTGCGGGTGCCGGTCGACGCGTTGTCGCCGCGGCTGCCGATCGACCGGCTTGCCCATATCGGCGTGCATGCGCAGAAGCAGGCCGGTCTCAATTGGATCGGCGTGGCGCTGCCGGTCGGCCGCATGACCGTTTCCCAGATGCGCGGCATCGCGGCGGTCGCGCGGCAGTATGGCGACGGCGATATCCGCCTTACGGTGTGGCAGAATTTTCTTATCTCCGGTGTGCCCGACTCTCAAGCTCCGGCAGCTTGTGAGGCAATCGAGGCGCTTGGCTTTGGCACGCGCGCGAATGCGCTGCGCGCCGGCCTCGTCGCCTGTACCGGCAATACGGGATGCAAGTTCGCGGCTTCCGACACCAAGCGCCATGCCGACGAGATTGCGGCGTGGTGCGAGACGCGAGTGGTGATCGACACGCCCGTGAACATCCATCTCACCGGGTGTCATCATTCCTGCGCCCAGCACTTCATCAGCGAAATCGGGCTGCTCGCCTGCAAGGTGCAGGAATCCGAAGACGGCGACCAGGTCGAGGGCTATCACATTCTGGTCGGCGGCGGGTTCGGCTCGAACGCCGCGCTCGGCCGTGAGCTTTTTCGCGATGTCAAGGCAGTCGACGCGCCGAGGACGGTCGAGCGCATCCTCAAAGCTTACGTCGCCAACCGCACATCGCCCCAGGAGAGTTTCCTGGATTTCGCGGGACGTTACGACGACGCGACGCTCAAGGCCATGTGCGACCGCGAGGCTGCTGCGTGAGCGCCAATCCCCAGATCCTGCAAATTCTGCCCGACAACGCGCCGTTTACCCTGGAGCAGCGCACCTGGCTCAGCGGCTTGTTCGCGGGGCTGCTTGGGCTCGATCAAGCCGTGACGCCGCTGTCGCCTGCGGAAGCAGCGGCCTTGATGCCGGGGCTTCTCCCGGCGCCCGCGGCCCCCGCGGATGAAGGCCCGATCACCTGGCACGACCCCGGCATCCCGCTCGCCGAGCGCATGAAGCTCGCCGAAGGACGCTCCCCGCGGATGCAGCTGATGGCCGCCATGGCCCAGCAGGATTGCGGCCAGTGCGG
>WNFD01003603.1_pt1 | contig 15574 bp, 8 predicted proteins | sample 5400491 | NCBI WGS metagenome assembly WNFD01 (sample SAMN13153343, study PRJNA577476) | soil metagenome | isolation source: 120 cm saprolite under Douglas fir tree site 2 hole 2 replicate 2 | place: USA:California | collected 2015-04-18 | reverse complement strand
ACGGACGTCTCGATATTTACTTCTGCCTGTACAGCTACTACCTGGGCCTCGATCAATATCACTATCCAGTTCCCTACTTCGACGCCCGCAATGGGCCAGCCAATTGCCTGCTGCACAACGAAGGAAATGCGAGGTTTGTCGAGAGGACCGAAGCGGCTGGATTGAACGTGGACAACAATCGCTACAGTTTCGCCTGTGCGTGGGGCCAATCCACCTCCAACAGCTTGCCCGATCTTTATGTGGCCAATGACTTCGGGCGCAATAACTTGTATCGCAACAATGGTGACGGAACGTTCACCTCAGTCTCCAGCTCGGCCCACGTTGAAGACGTTGGCGCTGGGATGAGTGCTTGCTGGTCCGACTTCAACAACGACGGAAATCAGGATATCTACGTCGCGAATATGTGGTCGGCGGCGGGGCAAAGAGTTTCAACGCAAAAGCGCTTTCAGGAAAAAGCTCCGGAAGACATTCGGGCACTCTACCAGCGGCACGCGCGAGGCAATGCGCTCTATCGGAACAACGGGAATGGGACGTTTCAAAACGTCAGCCAACAAGCCGGGGTTGAGATGGGCCGCTGGGCCTGGTGCTCGGATCTGTGGGACTTCGACCATGACGGCTACCCTGACCTCTACGTCGCCAATGGATACATTTCCTCTCCTGAGCGGAAGTTAGAGCGGAATGACCTCGGCGGCTTTTTCTGGCGGCAGGTGGTAGCGAAATCCCCAGAAGACGCCACGCCCTCGTTGGCTTACGAGCATGGATGGAATGCTCTCAACGAATTGATCCGGTCGGACAACTCCTGGGCTGGCCACGAAAGAAATGTTGCCTTCGCGAACAACCGCGATGGTACGTTCTCCGAGGTGTCGGGCGCGCTTGGATTGGACTTTCCTGAGGACAGCCGCTCCTTCGTCCTCGCTGATCTTGACCACGACGGCCGCCTGGAGCTCATCCTAAAAAACCGGAACGCCCCGCAGCTACGGATCCTTCATAACGGGATGAAGGGTATCGGCGACTCGATTGCATTTCGCCTGCGAGGAACGAAAAGCAATCGGGATGCGATCGGAACGTCCATTACCGTCGAAGCAGGAAAGCTGATACAGACGAAATATCTGCAAGCGGGTTCGGGATTTCTGGCTCAGCATTCCAAAGAGGTGTTCTTCGGAGTTGGAAAGCCGGAAGGAACGATCCGGTCCACGATTCGCTGGCCAAGTGGGCTCTCTCAGAAATTCGAAGGTCTACCGGCAAACCATCGGATCGAAATCGAGGAAGGCGTCGCCACCCTCATCGCCAAGCCCTTCGCCGCGCCAAACCCTTCCTACGCACAAGCAGGTCCACAGCCGATAGTAGAACCATTACCATCCCAGGTAGACACGTGGCTCGTCGAGCCTTTGATGGCGCCAGCGTTTTCGCTGCCCGATCTCGCAGGTACCATGCGAGAACTCCGATCGCTGCGTGGCAGCTTCGTGCTTCTCAACTTCTGGGCAACAACGGCGCCGCTCTGCCGCGACCAGATGAGACTTCTCCATCATCACCAGTCAGCGCTCGCAGCCGGCCAACTGAAGATTCTAGCGGTAAGCGTCGACGACCCGGGCGATCTCGGTAAGGCTCGCTCGTTCGCGGCGCAGGAAAGATTTTCTTTCCCAGTCGTTTTTGCAACCGAAGACGTGGCAGGAATCTATAACATCATCTACCGCTATTTGTTTGATCGTCGCAGAAACCTCGCCATTCCGACGTCGTTCCTGCTGGACAGAGAGGGCATGATCGTCAAGGTGTATCAGGGAGCGATTGTGCCTGAGCGTCTGCTCGAGGATGTAAGGTCTATCCCAACCACGGCGGCAGGTCGCACGCAAAAGGCGATGCCCTTGGGTGGAGTGCTCTACCAGGGAGATTTCCAGCGCAACGACTTTACGTACGGCGTGGCGCTCTTCCAGCGCGGTTATCTGGAACAAGCCGCGGAGTCATTTCAACAGGTCGTCGCCGCAAAGCCGGATGACCCGGAAGGCTATTACAACCTGGGAACGCTCAACCTCCGCAGAAATGACTTTGAGCAGGCACGCCATTATCTTCAACAGACTCTGAAGCTGCGTCCAAACTATCCAGAGGCGTGGAACAATCTTGGAATGATGGCTGCCCAGGAAGGCCATCCGGACGAAGCCATCCAGAACTTTCAACAGGCATTGCTCCTGAGACCAACGTATGCCATCGCACTTTTGAACTTGGGAAATGTCTACCGGCGGCAGGGGGCTTTTGAGAAGGCACTGGACTGCTTGAATCGTGCGCTCGAAATCGAACCCGATAATCCCGAAGTCAATTACAGTCTGGGCATGTTCTACGCCCAGCAGAATCAGATGCAGAGCGCATCGCGCTATTTGCAGAGAGCAGTCGAACTGCGTGCGGATTATCCCGAAGCCCTGAACAATCTTGGCGTTCTTTTCGTCCGGGAGCAGGATTACGTGAAGGCAGAGGAGCAATTCAAGACTTGCATCCGCGTCGTCCCGAGTTTCGACCAGTCCTATCTCAATCTTGCTCGACTCTACGCGTTGCGGAATGACAAGGAAAAAGCAAAGGGAGTTTTGCAAGATCTGCTACGCATCCAACCTAAGAACCAGAGTGCTATACAGGCTCTGGAAATGCTGAACACTGTGCCTTGATCGTCCCTTCAAATTGCGAAGCCGAAGCCAATCTGTACCTCTATAATCGCAACTTATGAATTTCCCCCGTCGGCGCTTCCTTGGCTCGTCTTTTTTTATGTTTGGCAGCACGCTGATGGACGCCCTAACGACTCCGCTGTGGCAATGGAGAGATCCAACGCTCGTTAAAGCAGCTACCTCGAATCCCGTGCCATCTCCGGTGCAGTTTGTGGACGTTGCGGAGCAAGCTGGGTTGAAAATACCTAACGTGTGGGGTGGTATCGACCACAAGCGGTCCATCATTGAGGCCAAGGGAAGCGGACTGGCCTTTTTTGATTACGACCATGACGGATGGCTGGACATTTATCTCACAAATGGAAATCGGCTGGATGCACATTGGCCCATTGGAAAGGCGCCGATCTCTCATCTGTACAAGAACAATCGCGATGGTACGTTTACCGATGTCACCGAGAAGTCAGGACTGGGCGTTACTGGTTGGCAGACCGGTGTCTGCATCGGCGACTACGACAATGACGGATGGGACGATCTGTTTTGCACCTTCTGGGGGCATAACATACTGTTTCACAACAATGGAAATGGAACCTTCACGGATGTTACTCGTAAAGCCGGACTTTATCAGGAACAGGTCCGTTGGGGGGCGGGGTGTACTTTTCTCGATTATGACAGGGACGGCCACCTCGATCTTTTCGTATGTAATTACATCAAGCTAGATCCGGAGAAGATTCCCGCTGCTGACGATACGCACTATTGTCAGTGGAAGGGCATCCCTATCATGTGCGGCCCGCGGGGCCTTCCCGGCGACACGAACATTCTCTATCACAACAATGGAGACGGCACTTTTACCGACGTTTCGCAGAAGTCGGGGATTCTGAAACCTGGCCCGCGGTACTCCATCACCTCGGTCTCTTATGATTTCGATAACGATGGATGGCCGGATATTTATGTTGCTGTAGACTCTCAACCGAGCATTCTCTTCCAGAACAATCATGACGGCACTTTCACCGATGTTGCTGTAATGGCCGGTTGCGCCTACAGCGATGGCGGCCATGAGCAGGCCGGGATGGGTGTCGCCATCGCCGACTACGACTGCGACGGCTGGTTCGACATTTTCAAAACCAACTTTGCTGACGACACCTGCAACTTGTACCACAACAACGGCGATGGGACTTTCACCGACGTTACGTTCGCTTCCGGTGTTGGAGTCAACAACCGCTATGTCGCATGGGGATGCGCGTTTATTGACTATGACAATGATGGCTGGCAGGACATCCTTCAGGTGAACGGGCACGTTTACCCCGAGATTGACAACTACCATCTCGATCAAACCTTCAAGAATCCGCGCCTCGTCTACAAGAATCTCGGCAATGGACGGTTCAAGGATGTTTCGTCGGAGATGGGGCCCGGCATTACCGAACATTTTTCGAGCCGCGGCGCGGCTTTCGGAGATTACGACAATGACGGCGACATGGATGCGCTGATTTTGAATATGAACGATCTGCCATCGCTCCTGCGCAATGACGGAGGCAACAAACAGAACTGGATCAAGATCAAGCTCGTGGGCACCAAGTGTAATCGCACAGCCATTGGGGCGAGGGTGCGAGTTGTCACGGGAAAACATATCCAGATGGATGAAGTCAACAGCGGTACAAGCGTCATGTCACAGAGCGACCTGCGCCTTCACTTTGGACTGGGGAAGGTTGAGACTGTGGATGCCGTGGAAGTGAAGTGGCCGACTACTCAGAAGATTGAAAGATTCACACAGCTCAAAGCAAATCAGATATTCACTATCCGCGAAGGCGATGGAATCGTAAGGACCGTTAAGCCAGTCTCAACGTAGAGTTTTCTGCAACGCCAGAATGACAGGAAGAGACTCGAACCATTTTGATAAACCTGCGGCTCCATTATTTATTGGGGCTTGTCTATTTATTGGGGCTTGTCGAGATCAATCGCTTCCTGCATCTTTACTGAACTGTGGGATGAGTCGGTTGCCCCTCTAAAACAACCAAGAACTGCTTTATCTCCCGCCTCTGGCGTTCAACAGCGGCAGCCTTTTGCTTCTCGATCTCATCATGAAGCACGAATTCTTGTTTAGCCTTTGCCGGCTCACCCGTCCGATCATAAGCCACGCCCAGCCGATAATGGGCCTCGCCTGACTGCGGGTCTACTTCGATCGCCTTCGTGTAAAAACCGATCGCCTTCTCATAATTACGTTGGGAAGAATAAAGAATCCCAAGCTGCAGGTAGGCGTCAACGCAATTGCGGTCGATCTTTACAGCCTTTGTAAGCAGGGTTTCAACCTGTTGCAAGGCCAGCGGGTCCGGCTGCAGTTCCTGCCGTTTCCAAACAGCCATGGCGTACAGGTAATTTGCGAGAGGACTGTCAGGCTGTTTCTGCAGAAACCGTGCCAGTTTCTCCTGAACGCATGGTAATGGCGTGGGTGCCTCCCTCTCTATCTTGCCCATAAAAATGTAGGGCTCGGGGTCGGTGGGATTCAAGTCGGAAGCGTCGCAGAGTCGGAGAGCCGCCTCATCGTAGAGAGCGGCTGCAAAGAGAGAGGCCCCGAGCGCAGTCAGCATTCTAGATGATTTTGGATATAGCTTCGCTCCATTTCTGAAAACCTCTGCAGCTTGCCACACAGCCCTGTGCAGTAATAACTCCGAGCCCCATTCAAAGTAATTTTGCTCGCTTGGATCCAGACGAACGGCCTCCTCCTCTTCCCGGACGGCGGCCAACGGATCGTCCAGCTTCTCATCAAGTTCACCCGCCAGGCGATGTAGGTCAGCAGAGTTCTTGTGCGTTCGTAGTTTCTGGACGTATTCACGGGCCCGCGAGAAATCGCCCACTTCTTTGTAAGCCAGAGCAAGATCGTACGCATTGTCATCCATCGTTGGATCGATCTGGTATGCGGCCTGCAATAGCGGGATAGAGTCCCGGTATCTGCCGGCGTGGAAATAGAATTCGCCAAGCTGATGATTTCCGTCAAAACTACCGGGAGCGCCGGCAAGAGCGGCACGTAGCTTGCTCTCAGATTCATTCTCTTTACTTGCGTCGCCTGGTGACGCTGGTCCAAGGCGATTCAAACCGTCGGGTTTGAGCGTGAGGGTTTTGCGCGCGAGATCCTCGCTCGTTCGCAAGGCAGAATCCGACCCGTGCCCTCCTACTGCAGTCCAGTCAGTAACTCCCGCAATGGTGAAATTCGGCTTATCGGAAAATTCCATAGCTTGAGGTGGAGACGGTGAAGCAGCGCTGGAACCCGACCGAATAGGTACGGAGGCTTCGAGGGTCAAGTCGACATTTTTTCGATCTTCCTGGGGAGATGCAAGAACGACAGTGCTATGACCTTTCTGTCCTGATTTTTCCGCGCTGAGTAAATAGCGACCTGGTGGGAGGGGTGTAAATGCAAAGGCGCCCGCAGCATTCGTCTTCGTCTCCATGTGTCTGAGGGTACCCTCTTGCTCCAGCCACACCGATGCGTCGCCAATGGACTTGCCCGCCGAGTTGAGGACGTTGCCCTGAATCGTGACTCCATCCCAGTGTTGCGGATGAGTTTGCTGAGCAACCACCGCAGCGGGCAGCACGCTGATCAGGGCGACGATGATTGAGAACGCGCCCCGAAGAAACCGACAACTCACGGTTTCAGAATAAGACCGCGATTTGTGAAAACCTTTCACCCTGGGACCGAATTTTCTTACGTCGCGCATTTTCCTGTGTACCTCTTATCTTCGTATCCGAGATCGCACATTCGTCGGCGAGCTCGCCCGCTCTTGCAGGAATAACCCTCTCATTGGCCGACCGCCGGTAACAGGGTAATCCCTGCGACCTTGCCCGGACCCAAACCAGAGTAATGCTTGGCAGCTAGCATGTCGATTTAAAGGCCGAACGGAGCAAAGTTACTCTCCATCCTCACTGGATGCAATCGGTTACAGGGTTCGTGGTAATGCTAAGAATTTACGAAGATCGCCAAGTGTAGCTGCATGAAGGCTGCCAAATTGTCGTTCAACAAATTAGGTACAACGCACGATATATCCGTGGTCTGCCCTACAAGTCGATTCTAGGGTTAGACGACTACTTTTCGCTGCGTGACAATATGGGGTCAATCAGCTTACCGCGAGATGAATGCTCACGATGGGCTATAGTGACGGTGTCCCCCAGCCAGGTGGGATGCAGCTGCATCGATGAAAAAATCGCATTTGCCACGCAGAAAGGTAAGGGATCCCGACCATACATGAACATTCGAGAGGTTGCGAAAAAGGCGGGCGTCTCCACAGCCACTGTGTCTCGGGTGGTAAATGGAACAGTTCCGGTCAGCGCGCTAATTGAGCGCCAAGTTCGCAGCGCCATCAAGTCCCTCGGCTATTATCCCAACACCCATGCGCGCACCCTGGGCTCCGGTAGGAGCCATATGTATGGGCTCATCATCTCGGATATTGCCAATCCATTCTTCCCAGATATCGTGAAGTTCTTCGAACGCATCGCGGTTGAGCACGGGCAAGAAGTTCTGATTGCTAATACTGATTACCAACCGCAACGAATGCAGGTATGCGTCCGTCGGATGCTCGAACGACGGGTAGATGGTGTCGCCATCATGACATCGGAACTGGATCCCAAGCTCGTGCAGTTATTGAAAAGGCGCGGCATCCCGATTGTCTTTCTCGACACCGGACATGTGGGACCCAACATTAGTAACGTCCTCATCGACTACGTCAGTGGAATCGAACAAGCCATTGAGCACCTGATTTCATTCGGACACAAGAGGATTGCATTCGTAAGCGGTCCCCCGACCCTCGCCTCTGCCAGAACTCGCAGCAACGCCTTCGCGCTTTCTATTAAGAGGAAGGGGCTCAGCCTCAGAGCCGACTATATGCAAATCGGCAATCATCGAATTGACGGCGGGCAGAGCGCGATGGCAAAGCTGTTGAAATTGCGCCAACCTCCGACGGCCGTGATGGCTTCGAACGATCTGACGGCGATCGGTATGATGCGAGAGATTCGCGCCGCAGGGCTGCGGGTACCAGAAGATATTTCAGTTTTGGGTTTCGACGATATCGAGATAAGCAATTTCCTGCAACCTCCGCTGACTACAATTCGCGTTCCACGTGCGGAGATTGGAGTGAGCGCTTTCAATGCTCTTTACGCTGCAAACCATCGACGTGGAAACAGTGGGACGGAGCACCGTATCTCAACCGAACTCGTCATCCGTGAGTCGACCGGCCTCGTCAGGAGCTGACAGGAGCGCACTCGTCGCAGAAAGTCGATCTGGCCCAAGAACGATACTTCTAGACGCAACCCCCTAGGGAGAGCTGCCATGGTGGCGGAATCAAAGGCAGGGCAGGATCGCTGCTAAGGATTGACTCGTCGTCTCTCCTCTCAGAATCGCTCTCACCACGCCACCATCCACCTCACCGTCGTCGACGATAATCTGAATATTCGTCACGTTGTTGTTGGTTCTGGCTCATTGGTCTCCTGTGGGCTCTCTGTCGTTTCCCATTTGATCCATTTGAGATCGAGTACAAAGATTGAGTAGAAGACCGGAACCAGGAGCAAGGTGATGAAGGTAGCGACCGCAAGTCCGCCGATCTGGGCATAGCAGAGAGGTTTCCAGAGCGGGCCCCCCTCGAGTGCGAGAGGAAACAAAGCGAGGATCGTTGCGCCCACGGTGATCATCACGGGGCGAATACGTTCAATCCCGGCATCCGGAAGAGCACGCTCCAGCGGCTCCCCCTTTTCGTGCATCTCCTCGATGAAGTCGAACAGAACGATCACGTGGCTGACAATGACACCGATCAGACTCGCTACGCCCAGGAAGGCCATGAAGCCGAACGGTGTGTGCATGACAGTCAATGCAATCAAGGCTCCGATCGCGCCGTAGGGGGCCGCAGCAAAGACAAGGAGAGGCTTGACGGCATTGTTGAACTGGATGAGAAGTGCCAGATAGATGCCGACGAGTGAGATCAAGAGCACGACAGCGAGATTGAGGAAACCGTCTACCTGCTTGGCCTGCTCGCCTCCGATTTCGAGTTGGTATCCCGGAGGCAGGTTCTTCTTGAGATCATTCAGCTTCGATTGTGCGGGTCCGAGGACTTCAGAGGCGAGTACGCCGGGTGCGGGGAAACACAGGACTGAAATGGTGCGGAAGTGCTCGCGACGCCGAATCCTTCCGGTCTCCAGGATATTGCGTACTGTAGCCACCGAAAGCAGTGGAACCCGGGTGTTCTGCTGCGATGAATAGACGTAGAGATTCTCAATCTGCCCAAGCTGCGCCCGCTCCTGCCCGCGGAGACGGGCCACAATGGGAATGCTCTTGTTTCCCTCTTTCAGCAGGCCGACGGATGCACCGCTTATGGCGGCCGCAGTGGAATTTGCAACATCGGCATTTGATATTCCGACGACATTCGCGCGGTCTGGATCAATCTGGATCTTCACCTGTGGGCTATCGGGGGACCAGTCATCTCGCATGACAGCGATCCCTGGCGACTGCCGCAGAACATCGATCGCTTGCGTTGCGATGCCGCGCAGGGTCTGGATGTCCGTCGCTTCGTCCTTAGGGTCCGTATCGGCCTGACCCGAGATAAGGATCTCGACTGGAGTCTCGACTGGGTTTGTCTGGAGTTGGCGGACGGTGATCCATGCGCCGGGGACTTGCCGGCTAAGGGCTGACTGCAATGGCCCGATGATCTTCGGCGTGAGCTCCTTGTCGCTGACCTGAACGATTACCTGGGCGTAGTTTGTCTGTGGAGGCTCTGGAGAGATAGAGAACCAGAAACGGGGGCCACCTCCACCGATGAAACTGGTGATGGAAGTCAGATTATGTTGGTTCTTGTCATTGGATGAACGCTCTCCAGTGTCGGCGAGGACCTGACGGACGACCTCTTCGGCTTTGACAGCCGTGTCGTTGGTGGCGGTCAGGGGCACATCGTTTGGCAGCCAGACGTCGAGATAGAACCAATATTGAACGTCTTCAGGAAAGAACTGCTGCTTGAGGTGGGAAGCAACGAAGGCACCAACCACCAGAAAAACGAGGGAGCCGAGCAGGACGCTCCAGCGGTGCGCGATCGCTCGACCGACTAGTCTGTTGTAGAAACCATAAAACCCCCGCTCTCGCTTCTCCTCGATACTGAGCTCCTTCTTCTTCGGTGGCCTCTGGATGTAGTAACCCAGGAGTGGAATAAACGTCATGGATACGATGAGCGCACACAGCAGCGAAGCAGTCATCACGATCGGAAGGCTTCGGAGGAACTGACCGGTATTGCCCGTCAGCATCAGGAACGGAAGATAGGCGATGACGTTGGTGATCGTGGCAAAGAAGATCGCGGTCGCCAGTTTCGTCGGACCGAGCCACGCCGCAACGCTGCGCGGAAGGCCATCTGCGAGACCGCGCTTGATTCCATCCCCGGAGACCACCGGCACATCGACCAAAAGCCCGAGCGCGATAATAAGCGTGGCCACAGACACCTGCTGAAGATCGATGCCCAGCATATAGACGACGCCGAAGGTCATGGCGAGTGTGATGGGTATCGCCAGGGCCATGATGAGTGCGAGTCTCCATTCCCAGAAGCCGATGAGCGAGACGATAACGACGAGGATGATCGCTTCGTCCAGTGCCCGTAGAAACAGGTGAATGTTTTCCTTTACCTGCAGGGGCTGATCGGAGGTGTGGACGGTGATGAGATCGGGAGGAAGGATGCGATGAAGTTGCTCTAATTTCGCGTCGATCGACTGACCGAACTTGGCGATCTGGTTTTGATCGCGCATGTAGATGGCGATCGTAACGGCTCGACTACGGCGCCAGTGTCCGTCAGTGTCCTGCCATGTGTAGTAGTTCAGATAATTCGCAGGGCTATGGTATCCGCGGCTTATATCGACGAGATCGCGCAGGTAGACCGGAGCGCCAGCGGTCGCCGTGGTCACAACGATATCGCCGATCGCTTTGGGGCTCTCGAATTGCCCTGAAGGATTCAGCGTGATCTGGCGTTGTCCTGTCTCAAAGACCCCGCCTGGTGCGATGATATTGCGAGCTTGAATCAGCTTGCCGAGATCGGCAGGCTGGAGCCCGTAGGCGGCGAGCCGATCCTGGGAGAATTCCAGATAAATTGTCTGCTGCTGCACACCTCGACGCTCCACCTTCGACGTCTCGGGAGCGCCCTGCAGGGTACGGGCGATGAGGTCGGAGAAATCGTCCAGCTCGGCGTAGCTGTATTTGTCGCCTGCAACCTCGGACAACTTCTTGAGTGTCTCCGCCGGATCGTGAATGATGATTGTGCTCCAGGCATCGGGATGCAACTCCGATCGCTGCACCTGGTTCGCAAAGAATTGGTCGATAAATGCCTGGATCGACGCGTCGTCTTGATTGCTCGTGCCGTCGAGACCGACGAAACCCGTTCCTTGAATCTGGGTGGTATTGCTTAGCACTCCAGCTTGTATCGCCTGTCTTTCGAAGAGTGCGGCACCACCTGCGACCGCTCGTGGCGAAACTGATTCCGGGAACGGGTAAATTATGGTGACTGGCTTCGCCGACGGTGCGGTCTTCTTGTTCGCACGAGCCGAGCGGACCGCTGCCTGAATAGACTGCGAGCGGAGATTAATCTCTATGGAGTCCGCCTTCGGGCTTGCGACGGTCAACATCAATGCTGCCGTATCTCCGAAGTCGCTCTGGAAAGTAATCGGTCCCGCGCCTTGAGGAAGTTGGCCGTTCAGTGCATTGAGCTTCAGATTGATGTCGCTGAACTGGCGCTTCAGATCATCCACGTTATCAACGAGCTGAATATAGACATAAGCATAGCCAGGCAGCGAGATCGACCTGACACCATAGTCCGCAGATGTTCCAGCGTGGATCCACTTGTTTTGCGCAACGGTGTCTTCGATCGGCCGCGTTACCAGTTGCTCGACCTGTTGCGCAGTCGCGCCCGGCCAGGAACAACTGGCGAGGGCAACTCTGACTGGGATGTTCGGGTCTTTGCGCTGGGGCATGGACTTGTAGCCGAACCATCCCCAGACTAAAACGCCAACCAACAGCACCCAGGAAACCTGTGGGTGTTCCACGAAGAATCGCGGAACGTTCCTCGTTTGTTCGATTCTTTCCTGATCGCTCTTATGTGCCATGGTCTCTCTGCCTACGGAATCACTGAAAGAGAATCGCCGTCCTTCAAAAGCTGCGCCCCAATGGCAGCGACTTTTTCTCCGGCCCGGACTCCTGTCACTGAGACCGAACTGCCGTGGGTTGCACCAACCGTGACCCGGCGGACATGCGCCTTCCACTGGCCGGACTGCTCCTCTGCAACGACCACTGCGAATTGTCCCGATTCACCCGGATACGGCACGATGGCGCTCAATGGGACCGAGGGTTGGGACGTTTCGCGTCTCCCGCCAAGTTCAACAGAGGTAATCATCCCCGGCTTTAGCGTGTTTCGGCGGTTGGCGAGCGTGACTTCGATGGTGAACACGCGGCTCCGCGCATCAGCACTGGGAGAGATGCTTGTGACTCGTCCGGAATACTGGGCAGCGTCATTCTGCACTTGAAGCGTAAGGTTCTGGCCCAGATGAACAAGATTGAGAGCGTCTTCCGGCACTCCGAACGACGCCTTTACCGCACTCGTATCGGCGATGGTGAAGGCTGCGGAAGACGGTGATGCCAGCGTCCCAACGTCGATGTTCCTCGCAAGAATGTATCCGGAGAAAGGAGCCTTCAGGTCGGAATCGCTCAACGACAGCTGCGCCTGACGCTGCGCGGCTTTGGATTGGTTCACCGCCGCGAGAGTCGAATCAAAGCGGGCTTGTGCTTGATCGTAGTCAGGCTTGGTTAGACTTTGGGTGGCGTAGAGCGCTTTCGCTCGGTTGAAGTCCTGTTCGGCCTGAGTATGTTGTGCGACGGCAGCATCGACCTGGGCTCCGGATTCATCCGCCTGGTTCTTCAAGTCCTGTACCCGTATCTGTGCCAGCACGGTTCCCCGGGTTACGTAGTCTCCTGTGCCAACATCGCGAGTGCGGCCATCGGCTGACCTGATCTGTTTTACCTCGGTAATGTAACCGGCCGTCCGGAAAGCAAGGTCGACCTGAGCATACGGAATAAGAGATGCGGAGTATCGCGGGCCTTCAGTCGATTGGTAGAGAGTCACATCGGCCAGACGGACAGCAATGGGGGGCTTCGCGGGCACAGCGGGTTCATGGTGGCAGCCGCCGAGGACGATTGTCGCCAGGAGAGCAATCGTTGCAGCTGCTGTCGCCGCGCCGCGCGATCGTATCGGTGCATTGGCTGGTATCAAGGTGCTACTCCTCCCCCAAAGCTCTTTCAAAATCAGCTCGCGCGGTCCAGAACGCAAGCAAAGCCTGTCGATATTGGTCCTCCGCCGTGGCCAGCGACGCCTGCTGCTGCAGCAGGTCGCTAAGCAGAATTGCCTGTTGCGAGTAAGCGCCAGTCTGGTTGCGAAGCCTTTCTTGTTCTGCATCGCGGGCGCTCTCCGCCACCGCAAGCTGTGCTCGGGCTTCATGTAGCTTGCGAAATTGCGAGTCAACATCCAGGAGAACCTGGTCTCGCGCATCTTCTTCGGTGAGAACCGCTTCGTGTTCCGCGATGACCTTCTGGGCGATATTGTGGCGCTTCTGGCCCCAGTCCCAGGGTTGCCACGTAAGCAGAGCTCCTATGGCACCGACGTTTTGCGGGAGGAAGCTGATGCCCGCCGTGGTCAGATAATTGGCCTGGACCGAGATGTCAGGCAAGTATCGCGTCTTCTCAATCCTGGTCTCGAGATTCGCTTGACTCTTCTTGATGGAAGCAATCCTGATCTCGGGCCGTTGCGCCAGCGCGAGCTTCCGAGCCGCCTGCAGATCCAGCTCTTCCGGCAGAGCAGAAGACACCGGCTGCACAGAAAACTCGACAAGAAGGTCTCTGCCAAGCAGGCAGTTCAAGGATTCTTTCCGGTCGGAAAGCGCGTCCTCGATCACCATGAGTTGATACTTGGCTTTTGCCTCTTCAGCTTTGACACGTAGACTGTCCGCTTTGAGAACGGCTCTCTCCTGCAGCCGCCGCCCGGTCAGATGGTCGAGCTCTTCAAGCGATTGGATGGTCGCACGCTGTGATTCGGCCTGGCTCTGGGACTGGAGGAGAGAATAGTAGGCGCGGCGGACATCGCTCACCAACTGCTGATCCCGTTGCGAATAGCTTTGGCGGCTCAGATCTTCGTTCAATCGCTGCTCCGCGACAGAAAAGCGGATTCTTGGAATCTGAGTAATTGGTTGCGTAGCTGTAATCGACGCTATAGCGATTGGGCGCGCAGGAGTGTGCAGGTTGATGTCGCTGCCTGGAATCGGTCCGGTCGAGGGATAGGTTCCCAATTGGCCCGCCGCGATCGTGAAATTCAGAGGACCCAGAAGTTCCGTACCGAGTACATACGCGTCAAAACGGGGATAGTAGAACGTACTCGCTTCAGCCGAGGCCTCTCGCTGCTTGTCGATGTCGAACTTGGCCCGCTTCGTCTCGCGATTGTTGGCTCGCGCTAATTCAATCGCTCGATCCAGCGTAAGTACGTCCCCGGAGGTTTGCTCTTGTCCCGGGGCCGCCGTCGCGAACGTCAACGAAGGGATGGCTGCCAGGAAACAAATGCGTATAAGGTGCCTGCCGATCATCGAGTCCGCTCTCTTCCATTGCCGGTGCGTTCTTCAGGCATAACTAACCCCTGCAAGGTCACCACGACAATATAGACGAAATGTCATAATTAGTCTATATTGTCTATTGAATTACGAAGCGAGTCTGTGGCTGAGCCCGTGAGGCATATGACAGCTATGATTCGGGTCAGGGGGAAGTGGCATCATTAATACGGTGGAAGACCCTGGAAGAACGAAATCCGAAGACACGAGAGAGAGAATTCTCTTAGCGGCGATACAGAGGTTTAGCCATTTCGGTTATCGCCGGACCTCTATCAATGATGTCGCGGAAGAAGCGGGATTAGCACGCGCCACGGTTTATCTGTATTGGAAGAGGAAAGAAGACCTGTTTGTTGCCGGACTGGAGCGATTTCACGAATACTCTCGGAGCCTTGCTGAGACCGCCGCTGCGAAGAAAGGGTCTGCCGCAGAGCGAATCGAAGCGATGATCATGGCGCAATACGGCGCAAGCTCCGACATCGTACACGGTACGGCAAGCGGCTCTGAGGTCTTTGAGGCAAATCTCAAGCTTGGCAACAATTTCGAGGAGCAATGCACGCTTCACGGAGAGTCAATACTGACTGGCCTTCTGCAACTGGGCGTTCAGAATGGCGAGTTCAATTTGAAGAGATCTTCTAACAGCGCCGCAGACGTAGCGCATATCATCATTAGCTTTGCGCAGAACTCGCTGCTCGATCGGCACCACACACCCGCCTCCTATCGGAAGAGTTTGCGCAAGACACTGAATTTCATTCTGGATTCGATTCGGGCATAAGTACTGCCGCAGAAACGCGTCTAATCATTTTCGTATCCGCACTAATTGGCCTACTCAGGCAAAGCACTCAAGATTCACAACTCGGAGTTGATGATGACGTGAAGCCCAGGCATAACGAGGTCCTTTCGGTGTTGAAAAGCAAGTCGGTGAAGGTGATGAATGCTCACCCAGCGGGATTGTTGTTTACACGAGTTAGCCAATCTAAACTACGCAGCTTTCAGCGAGGCCGCCTACAGATCCGCATCTTGCAACCTAAGAACTCCTTTTGACATCTGCGGTTCTATGTTTCAGGTTGAGATACCGTGATGTTGAAGACTATCGTCCTGAACGCTGTTGTCAAAGCTCAGCTGGGCTTGCGAGTGCGTGACACTTTAGGGAATCCCTGAACAAGTCCGCCTTCCACACCGTGGTTGGATAAAGTGGTAGCCGGAGGCGGAAGGCGATGCGGCAGCAGACACTGGCGGCACATGCGGGGTTCGAGAAGTACGGGCGGAAGTCTCGGCGGGAGTTA
>WNFD01011553.1_pt1 | contig 15575 bp, 9 predicted proteins | sample 5400491 | NCBI WGS metagenome assembly WNFD01 (sample SAMN13153343, study PRJNA577476) | soil metagenome | isolation source: 120 cm saprolite under Douglas fir tree site 2 hole 2 replicate 2 | place: USA:California | collected 2015-04-18 | reverse complement strand
CAGCTGCTTCCGCCGCGACCTTCTGAAGCTCTTTGGGTTGCTTCGCGACGTAGTCCTTTATCTGTTGGCGGCCGTCAGCAATCCTCTTGGTGGCTCGGTTGAGCTCGGTCTCGACAATCGTCGCGACCTGGTTGATGACGCCCTCCATCTTGTTGACGTAGAGCTGCTTGGCCTGGTCGATGAACGCGTTGACCTCGGGCGGAGGGCTGGTCACCTTGTCGGCCACCCACAGCGCCTTGCCCTCGAGTCCTGCGTAGCGCTTCTCGAAGTACGCATCCTTCTTGCTCTTGTAGTCGTTCAGAAGCGCGTCTCGAGCGTCTTTTTCACCGCTGTCGAAGGAATCCTTGACCTTCGCGTCGAGACCATTAAGGATGTCATCAACATCCTTCTTGGTCGCGTTGTAAAGCCCCTCGATCTCGGTCGACACGCGGGCCCGTTCCGCCTCGTTCTTCGCCTTGGCCTCATCTTTGTGCGAGCCGACGTGGCCCAGCGAGGAAGCCCGCGACTGGTGCATCTGCGAAAGGCCTGTCGTGATGGCTGTGCCAGCACCTGATTTCGCGGTTGCGAGCTGCTTTTGCTCATCCTCGCGGAATTGCTGGGGCGCTGTCGCCGCGTGCTGGTCGGCATCCTTCTTGGCCGCCATCGCATCGTGGAATTGCGGCTCGTTCGACTTGGCGACTTGCTCATCGGTGACGTGCGCATCGGAGAGCTGGCTGTCCGTCTCACATTTGGTGTTGTCGAGCGAGACCTGGTCCGCAGGCTTCGGGGGCGGCATTGCGTCGCCGGCATGAACCTCTGCCGGCGGAGCGCCGGGCGTCTCTGGCTGCATCGGAGTGACGGGCTTGGCCTCGACCCCGCTCTGGCTGGGTGGCGCGGCGGACGCGCCTTTGATGTCCTTCGATGCGGCGTCTTTGTTCTGCGAAACGGTGCCGACTACCTGGTCCTTCATCTCGCCGGCCTTGCCGGACTTCTGAAAGTCGTCGACCTCTTCCATGTTCTTGGGCGTCGCCTTCTCGATCGCGGCATGTACCGCCGCGATGAACGCCGCCTTGTCGAAGCCTTTCGGCTTCTGCTGGCTCATGTCGTCGACCTGGTTGGCCGCCGCCTTGCTCGCCACCTCGTTGCTCGGTCCCGCCGCGGCCCCCTGTGCCTCGTTGACCTTGGCTTTGGCCGGCGGGTGTTGCTTCTGCTTGACGCCCTCGCCCTGGACACGCTCCTTGACAGCGACAAAGCGCGGGTCGTCGTGAGGAGCGACGGGTGGGGCGGGCGCGGGCGGTGGCGGACACGCCACGGCCTGGGATTGAACGGTGAGCCGAGGCCGGCCGATCAGGTCACCTACCGCCTGGTTGCCCGCCGCGGACTGGAGCCGCAGCAGTGTGCCCGAGTCGAGGCCGCCTTCGATGATGTGCAACGCCGGCGCCTGCGGAGCGGTCGTCTTGTGCAGAAGTGGGGCGGCCGCGGGCGCGCGCTGGACCCGAACGATGGACGCCGGCCGGACCGCGAGTTTGGCCTTCATGACCGAGAGGAGCTATTCCTCTTCTTTTTCCGTTTCCTCAACCATTGAGGCCCGCTGAGCGAGCAGTGGCTGCACAGCCTCGTCCTCTTGTTCCTCCACCATGCTCGCGCGCTGCACGGAACCCTGGCCGCTTGCCGCGGCGGCTGTCTGTGGAGTGGGCGCAAGCGCCGTGGCGGCCGAACGCTCCGCGGCCCGCTCGAACGAATCTGACGGATCGCTCAGCCGGATGCCGCCCGGCGCCGGCGAACCCGCCACAGGACCGGACTTCTGCTGCACCACGTGGGTCAGCTCGTGCGCGAGGGTGTGTAGGCCGGTAGGCGTCTCTGGCGCAAACTTGCCCGTCTGGAAGACGACGTTGGTCCCCACCGTGTACGCCTGGGCGTTGATCGACCTGGCCGACTCATCGGCCTTGGGGCCAGTGTGGACTCGCACGTCGCTGAAGTCGTGACCCAGCCGCGATTCCATGTAGGTCCGGGTCGACCCCTCCAGCGGCGAGCCGCCACCGGAGCCGATGACCTCGCGAACAGGCGAACGCTCTTCCGTGTCTTCGCCCAAAAGCGAGCTGACGCTCGAGTTGCCGGCGAGTCGCTGCAGGTTCAGAAGCGCGCCCGGGCTCATCGCGTCGGAGCGCCCGACCACCGCGGCCTGGAGCATTTCGGGATCGGCTTGATCGACCTCGCGACTGACCGACAGGTGAGGCGAAGCCGCGAAACCTGGCTCGAAATCGTGGGCGTGCATCAACTGACCTCCGTGAAACGGGCGCTATGTGGCGAATGAGAACCCAATTGGAGAGAGCAGTCAATGGCTGCGGGCGCAGCAGTCAGGGTACGAATGACTGCCCAAAAGGGCAACCTACCGGGGGATGTTGCCGCTGAAGAGCGGTTGGGCACCATTGACGAAGGCGTCGACAAACCCTCCCTGGCCAGCGTTGCCCCATAGGTTGGCAATCGTGCTCGAGCCCGACACTGTGACCTGCGTCCCGCTGTCCTCAAAACAGGCGCCTGAGAGCACACCGGTGCCGCCCGAGATGATCGCTGAGCTGTGATGAAATCCGGCGCCTTGAACCAGGAACGACCCAGCCGAAATCGTTATCGCCTCCTGGTACCTCTCGAGCGTCAGAAGGTTGAAGACGCTTACGCTGCCTCCTCCGATCCGCAATCCTGTTCCACCCAGCATGCAGCCACACCCCTGCACGTTGACGAGCTCCAAGCCATTCGGACCCGTTCCACTCACCTCGACTGTGTTGACGCTGCCATCGACCGCGATATTGATCGCCTTGGCGACGGCGTTTCCCTCGAAGGTGAAGCCAGTGTCAGCGCCGTAGACGATGTCGTTCACCACGTGCTCGTTCAGAGCCCCGTACGTGATCACGAAGGCACTCTCGTGGGCGCGTGAATATGCCGCCGCCACCGTGAAGAGATTGTTGAGCGGAAGAGGATTGGGCAGCCCCTGCGCGCGCTGCCACGCGTTGATGTTCAACGTCGTGTCCTCGATCCAACCCTCAGCGCTCTGGCCGACCCGCACACCAGCGTGAAGCGCGTAGCCGTTTATCGCACTTATGTAATGGCCGCTGGCGTTGGACGAAAAGTCGATTCCGTTGTAAACGTTGCTGAAAGCGATGTCGAAGGCGTAAACGCCCGTGCCGGTGCCCCGAATCGTCCACGGGTAGGCAACGATGTTCGCCTGGCTGTCAGTCGGCTGCTCGGGGTAGTGGACTCCCAGGCCGCGCACCCCGGCGCGGTCTCCGTCAAGCAGGATGAGCGGTGGCGCAGCATTCGGAGTGGAAGTTCCACGCCCCTCATAGGCAAAAAGGATCGTGCCCGGAGCAGACCCGAGGTACATAGCGCGGTGCGGCACGTCGTCGCTGCCGCGCAGCTCGACCCCCGCCGGCACCATCAAATGCCTTCGGACCGCGTACGTCCCGGCGGGCAGATACACGGTCCCACCTCCCACTTGCCCGGCATGAGTCAGCGCATGCTGAATCGCGTCAGTGTCGTCGGTAATGCCGTCGGCAGCGGCATCATATGGCGGACGTTTGACGTCGAAGAAGCGCCTGGAAGCGGGGTGCGGCACAGCGGCGAAGCTGTATGCGGTTACGCCCGCCTTCGTGAACAAGAACCCGGAATCCTCGCGAATGACCGCGCCCGCACTTGCGTTGTCTAGAAGGTAGGAAGGGCTGCCCGTGAACTTGCTGCCAAGGACAGTGGCAGACGACAGTCCGGGCAGGAGGTCGACTCCCCTCGTCGCAGCTGAGAGCGGCTGCAGGAACGTCGTGCCCTCGAGCGCCACAGTCCCCCGGCTGGCGGTGACCGCGTACGGACCGCTCCAGCTGTCGAATGTGCAGTTCGTGAGGGCGACATAAAGGTTCCCGTTGACCTGGAGCGCCGTCCCGGCACCACCACCCAACGTGACGTTGTTCAGCAGCACGCTGGCTTGAGGCTGATCGCCGTCGATCTGCAAGGCGACCGCATTCGGGCCTTGGTTCGCTTGCAGCACGGAGTTCGCGATGTTGAGCCCGAACCACGGGTAGACATCCGGCCCAATGACGTGAAATGCAACGTGGCTGTTACGAACATTGATGCCGAACAAGGAAGCTGTCATCCCGACACGCCGCGGAGGCGCCATGTCGACACCTACATTGAAGTCGGAGAACGTCAGGTTCATGAACTGGTCCCAGTCCAGCCCACCCATGCGCATTCCGGTGGCGTGCACGCGGGTCCAGGCATCGATCTGAGCTTCCGCCGGCTTGACGTTCGAGAGAGAAAGGTCCAGGTTCGACCAGTAGCCCGCATTGAATTTGACGTCCTCGTTGCGGCTGACGTCAGCGCTGTCTTGCAAGTACATCGCGGTCAGCAGCGCCGTTCCCTTTACGTTCCGGATCCGATGCGTTTCGTGCACCGCGCCTGCACCCGCACTGATGCCGCGGTATGCGTTGAGAAGGGTCACGTTCTCGACGGTGGCCGCCATATAGCCGTCACCGTTGAGCAACGAGCCGAGGATCTCAAAAGCATAGGGATACGAAACTGGGTTCGATATCGATTGGTTGGGATAGAAAATCGTTAGACCGTTCACGCCCGCACTGCCGGAGATGCGAAACAAGCCGGGATCCGTCTCTCCTCCACTCGGCACCACTGCGAGGATGACCGTGCCGTAGCTCCCGCTGCCGGTGTCGGGATCTCGCCGGTCACCCCGAAGCGTTACGTGTGGCGGAACGTACAGGCTCGAAGAGACCCGGTAACCGCCTGCCGGCAACCATACGACGCCGCCTCCCGCGCGATAGCAGTCCATGAGTGCCGCCTCTATCGCGTTCGTGGAATCCTGCTGGCCTTTCCTGTCGGCGCGGTAAGGAGGGTCGGTCGCCACCAGGCTGGCCACGACGAGGTCGTCGGTGGGGAAGGTCGTCGTGATGATCTGCGCATGGTGCGATGCATTCGCCCCGCCACTCGAGGCCGGCGTCGGGGTCGCGGCGGGTCCCTGAAAGGGATCCATGCTGCATGCCGCAAGCGGCAGGAAGGCGGTGGCCAGGAAACCCACCCACACGTGGGTTGAATGCGCGCGAGCCAACGCTGGAATCCCTCAGATCAGGCCCTGTTTCAGGGCGTAGGCGACCGCGTGGGTTCGATTGCGCAAATTGAGCCGGCTCGTCACGTCGTGGACGATGTTCTTGACCGTTCGCTCCGATAGAAACAGCTGACGGCCGACCTCACCCGTGTCGTATCCCTCAGCGAGCAGCTTCAACACCTTGACCTCGCGATCGCTGAGTCCGGCAAAGGTGAGCCCGCGCGGATTCAAGACCTGTCGCTGGAGCCGTCCGACCTGGCCCAGCAAGCGGCCCAGCAGATCGGGCGGCAGAGCGCCGTCGCCCGCAGCGGTGGTGCGAATCGTCTCCACGAGCTTCGGCCCTGTCGCCTGGCCGCGCCTCAAGAATCCGCTCGCACCTGCCTCGACTGCAGTCACCAGGCCTGCGTCCTCAACCCGCGTGGCGACGACCACGACCTTGTCCACACCTCGGTGCTTGAGGGCGCGGATTTGCTGGGCGGCCGGCTCGTCGACCTCTTCCACCACCACCAGAGCGACCACGTTTGGATGCAAACCGCGCTCTTCGACCAGCGCCACTCCGTGCCCTCGAAGCTGGCTGGCAATGCCCTCTCGGGAAACCGGATCGCACGCCGATACGTACACCTCAACCCTCTCGCGAACCTCAAACGTGCCTGCGACCACTGCCACGTCAATCACCTCCGTGTCGATGAGTGGCGCGAAGCGTAGAAGGGCCAACTTTCCGGGCACTAAACGTGGACTCAACGGGCAACCACGTTTGCCTGAAATCTCTTGACAATTCGATTGGGCTGAGTAGGTTTCGGAACGGAGAACGAGCCTGCTGAATTTCTTCGGTCGATGGCCCGGTTGGGCCGTGGGCGCAATCGGCGTCATCGTCCTGGGTGCAGCCGCGGCGGGCGGCTACATGGCGATCTCCAGCCGGCCGCACGTGGCCGTCATCAGCAGTGCGCAGCGCTGCGTCAACCAACCCCACAAGCTGGCGAGCTTGTTCAGCGACGGCGAGACCACCATGATCCGGCTCAGCAACCCAGACCTCAGCGGGATGCAGGTCCTGCGGACCGAGCCGGCCAATGTGCTCCCCGGACTGTTCGACGCCCTCCTCTCTCTGTCGGGCGATGACACCCACCTGGCCTATGTCACAGCCTCAGACGAGCTGATGGATGACGCCCACATCCAATCGATCGGCGTCACCGATCCAAGCACTCGGATCGAGCTGGCCGCGATACCGAAAGGGTTCTGGGTCGTGAGGCCGGTATGGTCGCCCGACAACAAGAAGCTGGCGTTCGTCAAGCTCGACGAGAGTGCCGGCGCACCCGGACAGTTCCAGCTCTGGCTGGCGGACACGACCAGCCAACCCGCGACCGTGTCCATGCAGTCAGACCTCGTGGCGGAGAACTTCACCAACGGCCGCTCCTCCGCGATCTGCTGGACCGCGGACAACCGCGTCGTCCTGCTGCCGACCTCACCCTTGACGCTCGCGTCGCCCAGCCCAATCGCCAGCAGCGCCGCAACGCCGAGCGGAAGCCCGAGCACAGGGTCGCCGTGCGGCGTGCCCATCTTCAGCCAGAACGATCCCGCCTGGCGGGACGTGGTCATGCAGGCCGGGACCGACTCCATAGGAGGCGCCGGCTGCGCCCTGACATCCGCCGCAATGATGCTCAACTACTACGGCTCATCCCTGACGCCGGCGCAACTGAACACCTGCTTGGGGTCGAACGCGGACCCGGTCAACTGGAAGGGCGTCCCCTCCTGCACCAACGGCCTGGTCAGCGGTGGCGACCGGCTCGACTTCACATGGCCCGACCTGGACGCGCTGCTGGCCGCCGGGCGGCCGGCGATCGTCGGCATGATCCGAGGCAAGACAGGCTCCCACTTCGTCGTCGTCACCCAGGGCGGCGGAGGCGTAGCAGACAACTACCGCCTCACGGACCCCTGGGACGCCACCACATTCAAGTCGCTTGGCTCGTACATCAACGCCGGTTACAACCCAGCCTGGATCATCAGCTTCACGGGACCGGGGCACAACTGCGGCCGCCTCATCAAAGGTGTCGTGCCAGCCATCCCAAGCCTGCAGGACGGCGGCTCGACGCAGAACCCCGTCACGATCAACATCGCCCCGAATCTGAAGAACCTCAAGTTCCTAGGAGTCTTAAAACTGTCGTCGGGGGCGATTCAGAAGGACACGTTCAACCTTCCGTTGCCCTTCACCAAGATCACCTCCGGCACCACCATCGGCGACGAAGGGATCTATCAGGTCCTGGTGACCACCCAGGCCCCCTCGCAGCCTCCCCGATTCCAGCTCTACAGGTTCACGATCGACAAGACACCGCCGGCCGTCGACCTCACATTGCTGAACCCAAAGACTTCGGGAGACGTCGCGCGAACGCTCGGCCGCGATCAGGCCGCGGTGTCGGTGGCACCTCTGAGCTACCCGCTCGTCAACAGGCCCGGCAAGGTTCAGGTCCTGTCCAGCGACACGCTAAGCGGCGTCAAGGAGATCAAGTACAGCCTTGACGGCGGCGGGCTGGCCGAGTATTCGTCCGACAACACGTTCAACCGGGTGCTGAGCGTGGACGGCTGCGGTGACCACTCTTTCCGAATCCAGGGATTCGACGCGGCCGGGAACCTGCAGGACGTGACCAAGAACTTCACGGTGTATTGCTACGTCCCGCCGCCACCAAGTCCAACCCCAACCCACGCCCCGCCGCCGCCGCCACCGCCTGGCTGCACGACTGCTCTCGCGCTCGGACAACCAAGGGCAACGGCTAGCCAGATACCGGGGACGCTGACCTGGACAATAACGGTGAGCTGGTCTGGGTCCGGCGGATGCCCTCCATTCCAGACAACTGTCCAGGGTTCATACACGCTTCCGACAAGTGGCAACCCGATCTATTTGCCGCCGCACACGATTTCAGCCCTCTCGGGTAGCGTCCAGGATCAGGTCAACTGCGCAAATATCCCGCACGGCACCGTCTTCAGTTATCTGGTGACGCTGACGGACAGCGCTGCGCATCAGGCGACTGGAAAGACTTCCGTAGCTGCGTGCTAGCCACCCAAATCAGGTACCCACCGATCGCAATTTCAGGTATTCCCCACCCTGTGGCGGCCGTCTTTCGACCCTAGCCTCTCAAGTTGAGGAATGAGGGTGCTCAGTTTTCTTACTCGATGGCCCGGATGGGCAATTGTCGGCGCCGTTGCGCTCGTTATCGTCGGCTCTCGCACCGAGCCGGCCAACGTCCTCCCAGGCATGTTCGACGCCCTCCTCTCGTTGTCGGGTGACAACTCCCGGCTCGCCTTTGTCACCGCCTCCGACGAGCTGATGGACGACGCCCACCTCTCATACATCGACGTCGCCAACCCCAGTGTTCCGGTTGCCCTGGGCGCGGTGCCCAAAGGTTTCTGGGTCACGAAGCCGGCATGGTCGCCGGACCACCAGAAGCTGGCGTTCGTGGAGCTCGATCAGAGCAGTGGCGCGGCCGGCCAGTTCGAGCTGTGGCAGGCCGACACATCGACCCAGCCGGCAACCCTGGCCCTTGCGTCGGACCTCTCCGCGGACAACTTCACGAACGGCAGGTCGTCACAGATCTGCTGGACGGCCGACAAGCGAGTGGTCCTGCTGCCGAGCTCGCCGCTGACCTTGTCATCGCCCACCCCGACGGTCGCCGGCGCGAGTCCCGCCCCCAGCGTCAGCCCGAAGACGGGATCGCCGTGCGGGATCCCGATGTTCAGCCAGAACGACCCGGCCTGGCGGGACGCCGTGATGCAGATCGGCACCGACTCCATCGGCGGGGCCGGCTGCGCCCTCACCTCGGCGGCGATGATGCTCAACTACTTCGGCTCGTCGCTGACGCCTGCGCAGCTGAACGCCTGTCTGGGCGCGGGCGCCGACCCGATGGGCTGGAAGGCGGTTCCTGCCTGCACCAACGGACTGGTCAGCGGGGGCGACCGGATCGACTTCACGTGGGACGACCTCGACGCGCTGTTGGCCGCGGGGCGACCGGCAGTTGTCGGCATGCTGGGCGGGAAAAGCGGATCACACTTCGTGGTCGTCACATCCGGGGGCGGCGGCGTCGCGGACAGCTACCGGATCACGGATCCCTGGGACGCCACGAATAACAAGACGCTCGCGTCCTACATCAACTGGGGCTACACCCCGACCTGGATCATCAGCTACACGGGACCCGGGCACAACTGCGCCCGACTGATCAAGGGCGTGGTCCCGACTATCATCGGCGTCGACCCCAGCAAGCCCGGCAAGGGGCCAGTGAATCCGAAGGTCAGGCCAGGCACTAAGGGCCTGAAGTCCTTCGGCATCATGAAGCTTTCATCGGGCGCGATCCAGAAGGACACATACAACCTGCCGCTGACCTTCACGCCCCTGACCTCAGACGCCACCATCAGCGCCGATGGGATCTATCAGATACTCGTGACGATCCAGGCGCCGTCGAATCCTCCCCGGTTCGAGCTCTACCGGTTCACCATCGACAACACGCCGCCATCGCTCGACCTCGCGCTCCTGAACCCTCGCGCGTCGGGCGACCGCGCGGCGTCGCTCGGCCCGGACGCCGTCTCAGCGGCACCGATGTATCCCCTGATCGACAAGCCGGGCAAGGTGCGGATTGGTTACAGCGACACGTTGAGCGGCGTGAAGGACATCAAATACAGCCTCGACGGAGCGCCGCTCACCGAGTACTCGTCCGACACGACGTTCAACCGCACGCTGGTTGTCCCTCAGAGCGGAGATCACTCGATCCGGATGCAGGCGTTCGACGCGGCCGGGAACATGCAGGACGTGACCAAGTTCTTCACCGTCTACGGGTACATCCCGCCGCCCCCACCTCCGACGGCGCCCCCTACCCACCCTCCGACCTCCAATCCAACGCCACCGCCACCACCTCCCCCGACCTGCCCGACGAAAATCGCAGGCACTCTTGCGGCACAGGTAGTTGCAGGCACGTATCCGCCCATTGTCACCGTGAGCTGGACTTTGAGTGGGGGCTGCGGCCCATTCACCGGCGCGATCACGGCCAATTACGTTGGGCAGGCCGTCTACAAGACCTACCCCATAACAAGTGAGCAGGGTGCACTTCGTGACGCGCCGCCGCCCCAAAACGCATGCCCGAGCGGGACCCTCACCGCCGTGTACACCCTTACGCTGAAGGACAAGTTCAACCAGTCGATCACACTCGTTCAGAAGGCGAACATTGTCTGGGGCTGCATAGCGTGATCGACCGTAGCTGCGCCAGGAGAAATCGCAGGCAACTGCCCCACCTAGATGGCTGACGAGCTCATCCGGACCGTTAATCCAGCCCGCGTTTCCGTCGAGCCGGGCGGGACGGCCGGGATTGCGCTTCAGGTGCAGAACCGCGGCTCCGTGGTCGACGAATTCGTGATCGAAGTCCTGGGTGATGCGGCGGCCTGGACCTCGGTCGACCCATCGCGCGTACCGATCTTTCCAGGTGGTACCGAGTCGGTCCACGTTTCGCTCCGACCGCCGCGCGCATCGCATCCAGAGGCGGGGACGATTCCGGTTGGCTTCCGGGTCCACTCAACCGTGGATCCTGCCCTGAGCGTGGTCGAGGAGTGCCGCGTCGTGCTCGAGCCGTTCACGGAGATCGGCTGCGAGATCGCGCCTCGGACGGCTCGCGGGCGCTTCTCGGCCACGCATCGACTGCGTGTGATCAATCGCGGCAACGCGCCGGTCAGTGTGTCGGTGCGGGCTGAGGTGCACCAGGGCGATTGCGAGATCTCCGTGCCGCCGGCTCCGCTCGCGCTGGCAGCGGGTCAACGTGTCGACACGAGGATCAGGGTCCGGCCCACGCGCTCGCACTGGCAAGGCGGAGATGAGATGCACCAGTACCGGCTGAACCTAGAGCCCTTGGGTGGCGGCACGCCGGTTGCCCTCGACGCGACGATGCGTCAGCCCCCGATCGCCCGTATTCCGACCGCCTTGCTGGTGGCTGTTGCCTTGCTTATTGGCGGTGCCTACATCGCGTATGGCAGAGGATCGAATCCCGTTCAGATCGGGCAGGCACCTGCCCCCTCACCCTCGACGTCGACATTGCCCACCGCGACCGTGACGACGCCGCTCGCGGTCACGCCTTCGCCACAGGTATGTCAGCAGATTGTTCCTGGCCCTCCGACAGGAGTCACAGCAACCGCTGGCGACACCAAGGCGACATTGAGCTGGACGGCCGCGACCTCGAGCTGTGGGTTGCCGATCACCAGCTACACAGTCACGTTGTCACCGGGGATTCCGTCCGTGGCGGTAGCAGGCGCAGTCACTACAGCGACAATCCAGAACCTGGCGGATCGTACGGCTTACACCGTAACTGTGACGGCAGCAAACAGCGTCGGCAATGGTCCGACTTCAAGTCCGATAACCGTGACACCTATGTGTGCGGCGCTTGCCCTCGACTCCTTCATGGCACAAGTCGCTCCTGGCACCTATCCCCCGGTTGTCGATCTGCGTTGGACCGCGAGTGGCGGGTGCGGCCCATTCACCGGCGCGATCACGGCCAATTATGTTGGGCAGGCCGTCTACAAGAAGTACCCAATCACGAGCGAGCAGGGAGCGCTTCGTGACGCGCCGCCGCCCCAAAACGCTTGCCCGACCGGGACCCTCACCGTCGTATACACGCTCACCCTGAAGGACACGTTCAACCAGACGATCACACTCGTGCAGAAGGCGAACGTTTTCTGGGGTTGCATAATGTGATGGAAATCAGCGGCGCCACGAGAAGTCGCGCGGCTGCTCTGACCCTGGCACGACGAGGAAGTCCGCGGTCGCGATATTGAACAGCGGCGCGTTGGTGACTTTGAGGTCAGGCCCCGCGCTCAGGCGCCTCATCCCCAGCTCGTCGTGCGGGTAGATAAGCAAGACCACCTGGAAGCTTTGAGACGCGCCGATGGTGATCGACGGAGCGGTGATGCCGATTCCCTGGCTCCATGAGAGCTTGACCACCGCGCCAACCGGAAAACCCGTCCCGATCACAGTCGTCACCGTGCCAGGCGGCCCGGCCGAGGGTTTCAGGATGATGGTGCCTTTGGCGCAGGGTATCTGGAACGGCGCGGTCGCCATCAGCTGCGCGGCCGCCGCGCCGAGCTGGCCGGACTTCATCGACCGGATCAGACTCGGAGTGGGCGAGGGCGAGGGCGAGGGAGACTGAGCGACAGGTTGGACGACGATGCCAACCGGCAGTTGCTGCACCGCCTGAATCACGTAGTTCCCCGGCGGGAGTTGAGGCACGGCCACGACCGCTGCAAAGGTTGTGTCGATCTGGGGCGTGGCGACCGCATCAGGCTTGCCCGTAGGTGAAGGGGTGAAGGTAATTGTCACCGCCAGCCTCGGCTGGAACCCAACGCCACGGATCGTCACCGGAATGCCGACCGAGCCGCACGTGGGATCGATAACGAGAGTCGTGCAAGGGACCTGGTAGGTCGCCGTAGCTTTGTTCTGCACGAACTCGGCGGCAAACACGTTCTGCAGAGCGGTCACCTGATACGGCGCGCCGCGAGCCGCCAACTTCGGCGCAAGGCTGGCGTCGAACGTCCCGTCCGACCTCACGGCGCCGGCTTTCACTATCAATGTGGGCTGTGGTGGCGGTTGAGTGCTGGGGTCGACGCCGAAATAGATCATCACGTCGTTGTTCTGTGGCGGGGCCTGGAACCCGGTTCCATGGATCAGAACGTTCGTCCCGGCCGAGCCGCAGGCGGGGTTGACGGTGAGGGTTGGTACCGGCGCTGCCGCCGGGACGACCGCCACGCCCCCCACTGTTGTGAATACAGCGATCGACAGGAACCCGACCAAGGCGCGCCTCATGTCGTCTTCTCGTATCCGCTGATCAACACGGAGCACTGCTGGCAAGATCCCGTCAAAGCGACGGTCTGGTTCGGGTTGAGCTGAATGGGGGTCACGAAGTGATAGTCCAGGTCCCTGTAGTTGGCGGGGCTCTCAGTCAGCAGGCTCACCCCGTCTCGTTGCAAGTTTACCTGGCCGCCGTTTTCCGAACCAGGGTTCTGGAAGACCAGGTCGGTGATGTAGAGGGTCGTGTTGGCGGGAGCCTTGTAGCTCTGGCCCATGGCAAGGCGCTGCGAGAAGTTGATCCCTCCCGCCGACGAACCCGCCGGAGAGCCGGCCGTGGGCGAAGCGGGGGCGGGAGACTTTCCGCCGCCGCCACCACCCCCACCTCCACCAGTCGTCGCCGCGACGGGGGTCGGTTTGACTGCGTCGCGCGCGGTGCTCTTAATCAGAGGCTGGACGGCGAGAAACCAGAGCAGCGCTACCGCCACGATCAGTCCGACCGCACCCATCGCCGCGGGCACCATCCACGCCGCCAGCAGTGGTCCCTGCAGCATGGTGCCGTCCAGCGAGATCGGCGGTTGGCCTTCGGGCTGGACGCGGACCTGGAACGCGCGAGACTTGGGCTGCCCGCGCCAGAAGGTCTGCCGGGGCCGAACGCGAAGACGGGCGAAGGCGGCGTTGCCGGGTGAGACGGTAACCGTGGCCGGGCTGAACTTGAAGTCGAGCAATTTGTCCTGGTCGGCTGCGCTCAGCGATGCCTGCATCGCTGCATTGCCCCGGTTGTCCACCGCCAGCTCATGGGTTCCGTGGCGGCTGCCGCGGGAGTTTCGAGGAATCAGCTCGGCGGTTGCTTCGGCGTAGGCGCCGACCGTGAGCACACCTTCCTCGACGCTGGACCCCTCCGGATCCTGGGTCGACTGGACGCGCACCGCGAAGGGCACCTGGCCGGACGCGGTTTGCGCAGTCTTCGGTGGTCGGAAGGTGACGGTGACGATCTCCTCCATCCCGGGGAAGAGGCGGACCATCGGAGGCGCGACGCTCGCCCACTGTCCCGGGTCGCCCAGCACGCTTACGTTGAGCTCGTCGACGACCTGCCCCGTGTTCTGAACCTTGATCCTGACGCTCGCCTCGGCGCCTGGCTGAACACCGATCGCTTTGGTCTCGAGCACAGCCATCGCACCCACGGCGAAGGCAGTCTAATCAAGAACGGAGTCAGCGTCACATCGTCTTTGGGCCAGGCGTCTGGGGTCGCAAATCGCCTGTTAAGATCACCGGCACCAAGAGGGATTTGGGTGCTCGTTTGCAAGGTCTGCAACAACCAGAACAAGGACACGGACGCTTTTTGCCTGTCCTGCGGCAAGTCCACCGCGCTGTTCAGCGAACATGTCGATGATCCTCCTGCGCCGCCGCCGTCCGCGCCCGTGGACGTCCCGGAGCCCGAGCCAGAACAGGACCTGATCGGGCGCGTCAGGCGGGCGGTCGGCATGGACCGGCCGGCGAGCGACCCGGCGACCCCGGCCACGTTCTCCGTACCTCCGACGACGGTCGCCGAACCCCCACCGAAACCGCCTTCGTCTGACATGACCACGGGCCGAGGGGATTCGGTGGCACCCACAGACGAGCCGGACCGGCCGTCCCCCAAGCCCTACTCCCCGCCTATACACACGACGGTCCAGCCAGGCGACGTCCGGTGTCCGAAATGCGGCGCCGGCAACAGCCCCGATCGCCACTTCTGTCAGAGATGCGGCACGAACCTGAAGCTTGTGGCCGCCGTCCCGGTCAAGGTGCCGTGGTACCGCAGGCTCTTCCCGGCCCGCAGTGCGCCCGCCGCCGGCATCCGGCCCAGCTCCGCGCCGGTGGAGCGAAAGTGGGGCGGAGCGGCGTTCCGAGTCATCGCTTTGGGGGTGGTCGTCGTCGTGGTGCTGGCCTACGCGGTAGTTTCACCACTGCGCACCCGTGTCAACGACTCGGTCGGCTCCCTATACGCGACCGCGCACAAGCACTTCTTCCCGACATATACCCGGATCCGCCCGAGTGACGCCACTGCAAGCTCGGCGGTTTCGACTCACCCCGCCAGGCTCACGATCGACCTCATCACCGAGACCTACTGGGCGGCCAACACATCCACTGACAAACAGCTGTGGGTGCGGCTCATCTTCGCTGATCCGGTGGACATCAACACGATCCTCATCACCTCGGGGGCAGGAAACGATTTCGCCACGATCGGACGGCCCAAAGACGTCAAGATCGTTTTCTCGGACAAGTCGAGCGTCACACTCACGCTCAAGGATGACCCGAACGCGGACAGCTATGACCTGGGGTCATTGCGCCATACGACGTTTGTGGAAATTCACATCCTCAGCGTCTATCCGTCTGCGCAGAGCCCTGACGTCGCGATCAACGAGGTCGAGTTCCTTAGGATCGAGTAGGTCGAAGGTCGAGCTCGGCGACGAGCCGGCGGTACTCGTTGTGGGCTCGACGCGAACCAACCTCGTCGCCGCCTTTTTCGCGCGCCTGGATCAACAGCCGCCACAGCTCGTCGTCGTAACGGTCCCCGGCGAGGGCCTTGGCGCACACCTGCGCGGCCGCTTGATTTTGCGACCGCGAGAGCAACAGCTTGGCGAGCGGACGGGCGGTATCCGTCAGGGCGGCGCGCGACCTTCCTCGCCGCTGGGTGACCCATTCGGCCGAACCGTC
>WNFD01011157.1_pt1 | contig 15577 bp, 16 predicted proteins | sample 5400491 | NCBI WGS metagenome assembly WNFD01 (sample SAMN13153343, study PRJNA577476) | soil metagenome | isolation source: 120 cm saprolite under Douglas fir tree site 2 hole 2 replicate 2 | place: USA:California | collected 2015-04-18 | reverse complement strand
AAGGCGCTGCTCAAGACGAGCGACGGCAATCTCAGCGTCCACGCGCGCAAGCTCGAGGATGCCGAGTACATCACGTGCGACAAGTCGTTCGAAGGCCGCGTCCCCAAAACCGAATACCGACTCACCGCTCTCGGCAGGCGGGCGCTCGAGCGCTACCTCGATCACATGGAAGCGTTGATCCGCGCGACCCGCGGGGGGGCTGGGGGGGGGCGCTGACGTGGACTCTTTTTTTTGCGGGATAACTTTATGAAACAAAGTACTTCCTTCCACGTGGCCATCGTCATGGACGGCAACGGGCGTTGGGCGACGCGTCGCGGCTTGCCCCGCGCTGCCGGTCACCGCTCGGGCGCCGAGGCGGTGCGCCACGTCGTTCGAATCGCGCCCGGCTGCGGCATCACCGCCCTCACGCTGTACGCCTTTTCGTCCGACAACTGGAGCCGGCCCGCCGCCGAGGTCTCGATGCTGATGCGCTTGTTCGCCCGCCATTTGCGCACGGAGACCGCTGAGCTCGCCGCGCAAGGCGTCAAGCTGACGGTGATCGGCCGGCGCGACCGGCTGCCCCGCTCGCTCGTCACGGCGATCACGGCGGCCGAACAGGGAACGGCGGGCGGGACACGCCTCGACCTGCGGATTGCCGTGGACTACTCCGCGCGCCAGGCGATTCGCTCCGGTACGCTCCTTCCCGACGTCGATCTCCTCATCCGCACGGGCGGGGAGCAGCGGTTGTCCGATTTCCTGCTGTGGGAATGCGCCTACGCCGAGCTGTGGTTCACGGACCGGATGTGGCCGGATTTTGGCGCGCCCCAGCTGGCGGCCGCCATTCACGAGTTCCACTCACGCGACCGCCGGTTCGGCGGATTGCCGACGCGGGAGGCTGTGTGACGCGAACCAGGTTGAGTCTCGAGATCGTCGCCGCCGGCGCCGTCGCTGGCATCGTCGGGGATACGCTGCTGCGCGCGATGCCGTGGGGTCTGAACGTCGCGCTGGGCACGACCGCACTCGTCGGCGCCGGCGTCTGGCTGGTCCGCCGGCACCACCTCAAACATGGACCCGACGCGGCGTGGCTGGCGATCACGGCGTTGCTGCTGGGACTGGCATTTCTGCGCCGCGACGCCGCGACCCTCGCCGCGCTCGACGCCCTCGCCCTGATCGGGGCGCTGGCCCTCGCGGCCGCGAGTCTGCAGGGCGAGCTCATTGGGAACTGGCACATCCTCGATCTGATCCGTGGAGTCATTACCGCGACCGGCGCGAGCATCTTCGGCGGCTTCGTGCTGCTGGCGAATGACATCCAGTGGCGTGAACTGCCGCAGGACGATCGACTCCGCAATGTCCGCCGGGTGCTGTGGGGCGTTGCGCTCGCGACACCGCTGTTGCTGGTGTTCGCAGCGCTCTTCGCATCCGCCGACCAGGTCTTCAGCAACGTGATGACGAACCTCTTTGCGTTCGACGCCGTCACGGTCATCTCCCACACGATCGTCTTCGGCTTTTGGGCATTTCTCGTTGCCGGGTATCTCCGCTGGTCATTCCTTGGTCATCCGGTCCAAGCCTTCACGAACGGGCCGAAAGCAGTGACGAGCGTGCTGCCGCTGGCAACTGCACTGGGACTGCTCAACGCGCTGTTCCTTCTCTTCGTGGTCGTGCAGCTCCGGTACTTTTTCGGCGGAGCCGCGCTGGTCGAGGAAACGAGTGGACTGACCTACGCGGAGTATGCGCGGCGCGGCTTTTTCGAGCTGATGACGGCAAGCGGCTTGGTCCTTCCCATTCTGCTCGGCGCCGAGGCGCTCGTCCACGGCGGCACGCCCGGGCAGATCCGCGTGTTCCGTCAGCTGGCGGGTCTGCTGCTCGGCCTGCTCGCCGTGATCATGGCGTCCGCGCTCGAGCGCATGCGGCTGTACGTCGGGGCGTTCGGCCTGTCCACAACGCGACTGTACGCGACGGCGTTCATGGTGTTGCTGCCCGGCGTGCTCGCCTGGTTTGCGTGGACGGTGCTGCGCGGCAACCGGCAGCGCTTCGTGGTCGGTTCGCTGATGCAGGGGCTCGCCGTGCTGGCCGGCCTCCATCTGCTCAACCCCGATGCTTTCATCGTAAAGACAAACCTCAACCGGCCGGCGGCAGAGCGTCCCTTCGACGCGCACTACGCGCTGACGCTGGGCGGGGACGCCGTGCCACCGCTCCTCGCTGCGCTGCCGCAGCTCGGCACCGAAGACCGTTGCGTCGTCGTGCACGGCCTGCTGGCGCGCTGGGACAAAGAGGATGCCGATTGGCGCACCTGGAACTGGAGTCGAGCACGCGCGCGTACGCTCGTCCGTAACCAGGCCGACGCGTTGAAAGCGTCGTGTCCACCCAAGCCAAAGGAGCCAGCGCCATGATCACTGATGGCTTGAATCCGTTCACGGTGCTGCTCTTTATGGGTGCGGTTCTCGCTGGCGCGACGCTCATCGTCCTCTACGTGATCGCGCGAGTGACGAAGCGCGAGCCGGTCGCGCGGATCACGCTGCGTCTGCTGGCCGGCGGAGCGGGCGTCTATGTGGTGCTCTTCCTGCTTGCTTCACTCACCAGCCGCAATCGTGTGCTGGCGGTCGGCGCAGAGAAACACATCTGCGAAATCGACTGTCACCTGGCGTATTCGGTTGCTGCGACGAAATCGGAACCACTGCCGACCGGGCTGGTGCGGCACACGGTGACGGTCAAGGTGCGATTCGACGAGGAGACGATCTCGTCGCGCCGCCCGCGAGACGCGACACTCCAGCCCAACAGTCGCTACGTCGCGTTGGTGGATGACGCGGGCCATCAGTACCGGGGATCGACCGACGGGCTGAAGCGCAAGCTCGTTCCCGGCGAGTCGTATACGACAGACATCGTGTTCGACCTGCCTGCAGATGCAAAGGGCCTGCGGTTTGTACTGCGGAATAACGACCCCGAGACGACGTTCATCATTGGTCATGAGAACAGTTTATTGCACGGCAAGACGGTTTTTCGCTTGCCGGGATAGGTGCCAGGTGTCAGGTGTCGGGTGTCAGGACGCTCTTCGCCGAGATTTGAGCGCGCGTGTGAGACCAGCCAGCATGCGACCTACTTCTTTGCTCAATTCGAGCACTGGCGTTTGTCCCTCGGCAGGGAGATACCCAAGTCGGGATGAGATGGCGATTTGGGTTTCGAATTCCATAAGGGAACCGTTGGCGATTGAGAGATGATGGAGGTACTCGCCCAGACTTTCTCGGCCATGCCCTTCGGCGATGTTCGACGGCACTGAAACGACCGCTCGACGCAGCTGACTCGTTAGCCCAAACTGTTCCTCCCTCGGAAATGTCCGCGAGGTCCGATATGCCAACTCTACGAGATCCATTGACCTTCGCCAAACAAGGAGATCGCTGTAGGACCGCACTTTCGATGCTGGTTGCAAGGCCATGAGCTGAAGATTCACTTCCGCAGAACTGCAGATATCATCCGTTCAGTGCGATGTTGATCCATTCCACGCATGCTGACACCAGACACCCGACACCTGACACCGCTAGATTGAGCCCATGCCGCTGCGCATCACTCAAGTCGACGCGTTCACCAATCGCCCCTTCGCCGGCAATCCCGCCGCCGTCTGCATTCTTCCCAAGGTCGCCGATCCCGCCTGGATGCAGAACGTCGCGCGCGAGATGAACCTCGCGGAGACCGCGTTCCTCGTTCCGCAGCGCGACGGCTACGATCTTCGCTGGTTCACCCCGGCGGTCGAAGTGGATCTCTGCGGCCATGCGACGCTGGCCAGCGCGCACGTACTGTGGGAAGACGGTCATCTCAACCCAGATTCGGAGGCCCGCTTCCATACCAAGAGCGGGCTTTTGACGGCCGATCGTCGCGATGGGTGGATAGAGCTCGACTTCCCGGCCACGCCTGCGACGCTCGCACCTCCTCCCACGGGCCTGATCGAGGCCCTCGGCGCAAAGCCGACATTCGTCGGGCGCAGTCGCTTCGATTACCTCGTCGAACTCGACAGTGAGGCAACGGTTCGAAAACTCTCCCCCAACCTCAGCGCCCTTGGTGAGGTAAAAGCACGCGGTGTCATCGTGACGAGCCGCGCCGACGCCAAGAGCAAGTACCACTTCGTCTCCCGCTTCTTCGCCCCGCAATCGGGCGTTCCCGAAGATCCGGTGACCGGCTCCGCACACTGTGCCCTCACACCATACTGGAGCGCGAAGTTGGGGAAGAACGAGCTTGTCGCCTATCAGGCGTCGGCGCGTGGCGGGGAGTTGCGGCTGCGGCTCGACGGCGATCGCGTGCGACTGGGCGGGCAAGCCGTCACGGTGTTGCGCGGCGAACTGACCACGGGCAATATGGCGTCGTGACCAACGACCAACGATCCCGACTCATCGGCTACCTCTGCGCCCTCGGCGCGGGCTCCGTGTGGGGCACGACCGGCCCCCTGTCCACCAAACTCTACGCCGAAGGCGCCGCCATCACCGGCATCGGCTTCTGGCGCCTGATGCTCGGCACCGCCGGCCTCGCGCTGTGGGCGGTCCTGTTTCAACGCGACGTCTTCAAGGTCGACCGCAAAGGCTTGCTGCTGATGGGCGGGTTGGGGGGCGCGATGGTCGCGCTGTTCGAAGTCGCCTACCAATTCGGGATCGCCGGCGCTGGTGTCGCGGGCGCCGCCGCCCTCCTCTACACCGCGCCCGTCATGGTCGCCCTCGTCGCCAAGCCGCTGCTCGGCGAGCGACTCACATCGCTGCGCTTTGCGCTCGCCGTCGTCGTGATGATCGGCGCCGCCATGACCGTCACGGGGAAGAGTGGAACGACCACACAAAGCGCGATCGCGTTGCCCAGTCTCGTCGTGGGCATTTTTGGCGCACTGCTCGCGGCGGTGAGCTACGCGACGACCACAGTGCTCGCCCGCTGGACGGTCCCCCGCTACGGCTCCTACCGCATGCTGTTTTGGGAAGCGCTCGGCGGCGTCGTGATTCTCGCGATCGTCCTGCCGCTCGCCGGCCACGCACCCGCGCCACCGCCCACCAGCACGGCGTGGCTGTATGTCATCGCGCTCGCGGCCGGTGGCGTCGTGCTGGCGAACTTCCTGTTCTTCGGGGGCGTGCGCCGCATCGAAGCGACGCCGACCGCCGTCGCCGCGACCATCGAGCCGGTCGTCGGCGCGCTGCTCGCGTTCCTGCTGCTGAGCCAGGGACTCACGGTGATTGGCTGGGTCGGCTTGATAATGGTCGTCGGCGGCGTTGCAGCCGGCTACCTGCGAGAGGGACGAGACGCCGTCGTTGATGTGCAGCCCGCTGCAAGGCCCTAGAGAAGTTGCGCAGACGCCATGTTGCGAAGTGGCCTCAAGCTTGGAGCTATGAACTTGAGGCCACTTTGCAGTTTCGGCGTCTGTGCAACTCTACTGAAGGCTGGGTTCTGACAGCTGACCACTATAGAAGTTGGGTTTGCCGGACGCTTGCAAGAGCCCATGCACCACGAACTCCAGACCCACAAAGAAAACACCGCCCCACCAGAGGGGCGGCAGCTCGCCGGTGTTGCGGCCGTACAAGAACAGCGCCAAACGCGCCAGCTCGTAACACCACAGGCCACCGGCAAACCAACCAAACACCCGGACAATTTTCCCACCTGGAGTCTCGATGCCGGGAATCTTCAGCAACAGGACCTCCACCAGGTGCCCGACGTACGTAAAGGAGAACGCGAGCGTGAATGCGTCGAGAAAGTCCCAGCCAAAGGTGCCATGACGTGGCAGCACAGCCACGAGCAGCAGCGCCAGCGGCACCGACAGCAGCGTGTTACGGGTGAGCGCTTTCATGCAGGTGCACCTCCAGCCAGTCGAGGACTGTGCCCCACCAAATGCGGCGGTTCCGAGGCCGCAGCACCCAGTGTCCTTCGTCGGGGAAGTACAGGAACTTCGCGTCCAGACCCATGCGCTTGGCGGCCGTGAACACCTGATAGCCTTCCGACAGGTCCACACGATAATCAAGCTGCCCGTGCACGACCAGCAGTGGCGTCTTCCAGTCGCTCACATGGTTGAGCGGTGACCACTTGTCGTACAGCGCGCGATTCGCGTACAACGGCCCGCCGAACTCCCAGTCGGTGAACCACAGCTCTTCGGTGCTGCCGGCCATGCTCACAGGATTGAAGACGCCGTCGTGGTCCACGAGCACCTTGAAGCGGTTCGTGTGGCCGGCCATCCACAAGATCATGTAGCCGCCGTACGAAGCCCCCGCGGCGCCCATGCGCGTCGAGTCCACGTACGGCAGCCGAGCGACGACGTCCAAACCCTTCATGAGGTCGTCGAAGGGGTAATCGCCCCAATGCTGCGAGATCGCGTCGGTGAACTTCTGGCCGTAGCCGGTCGAGCCGTGGAAGTTCACCTCGGCGACGACGAAGCCCCCCCCTCGGGCGGCGAACATCTGATTGTTCCAGCGCGGGCCCCAGCTGTCGGTCCACGCTCCCTGCGGGCCGCCGTGAATGAGATAGATCAGCGGATACCTTCTCGCGGGATCGAAGCCAGGCGGCTTCTGGGACCAACCGAACACTGAGTCGCCCAGGGCGCCGACAAAACCGAACTCCTCGAGCGGCGGCAGATCCAGAGTCGCGAGGGCGGAGTCGTTGTGATGGGTCAGCGCCTTGCCCGCGACCCAGACCTCGGGCGGCTGTGTGTTGCTCTGGTGGAGATAGGCGAGCGTGCGATTGTCGGGAGCGACCTGAACGCCGGTGTTGACTCCACTGGGTACGACGACGGAACGACGGAAAGACGGAATGTCTATCCGGTAAATCTTGTCGCGCCCGCGTTCTTCGACGACGGCGTAGACACAGGACGAATTCGGGCACCATGTATACGATCCGACCGACAGGGTCCAGCCCGCAGTCGCATCGACTGCGTTACCACCTTCCGTCCTTCCGTCGTTCCGTCGCAGTAACATCAGGCGCACTCGATCGGCCTCGAACCCCGCACGCTCCATCGACAGGTAGGCGAGCCATTTCCCGTCCGGGGAGTATCTCGGCGTGTTATCCGCGCCAGGACTTGTGGTGATTCGTCGGAGAGCCGGGCCGTCCACCGCATAGATGTCGACGTTCGTGTTGTCGGCGACGCTCGAGTCACCGTGCATCGCGATCAGGATGTCTTTGGCGTCCGGTGAAACCGCCACGTCGCCATCGCCGCCCGTGGCGATCGTCGGCACGTCGTGATCCACAGGCGCGACGTCCGTCGCCTTTCCGCTCGCGAGATCCACGCGGAACAGATGCTGTCGCTTCCCCGCCCGGAAATCATCCCAGTGCCGCCACATCAGACCCGTCCAGATGCGTGCCTCGGTCGGATAGGCGCCGTTGCGCTGATCGATCTCCTGATTCGGCGGCCACTTGATGTCGCTGACGACGACCAACCCCGAGCCGTCGGGCAGCCACAGCGGATCGGACACACCATCGGCAAGGTGCGACACCTTCCGGGCATCCCCGCCGCCAATCGGCAGAACCCAGACCTGCGCGCCACTGTCGCGCGTCGAGATGAAGGCGAGCGTCTTGCCGTCGGGCGACCAGCGCGGCTGCCGGTCCGAGCCAGGCCCACCGGTGAGCGGCCGCGACCGGCCGGTCGCAACGTCGGCAACCCACACGCGCGCGACGTTGCGGTTGTCCTGCAGCGACGGCGTCGAGACGGTATACGCCACCCATTTGCCGTCGGGCGAGAGCTGCGGATCGCTGACGGCCTTCAGCGCGATGTAGTCTTCGAACGTGATGGCGCGTCTTTGGGCAGCGAGTGGAGAGGCGATCAGCAGCAGCAGACAGGCAAAGCGCATTCAGTACTCCGGGTGGGTGAGGATTGCGCGTACCAGATCGTCGAAGAGCTGCGACTCCGGCGTCACGTTGCCCTCGCTATCGGTGTGCACGTTCCACACGGCGAGCTCGTTCAGCGCGGTCGCTTCTTCATACGTGAGATGCAGCACGTGGCCATTCGCGTTCTTGCTCGCCTTGTCGAGCACATTCTTGAGCACATCGGGCAGGTGCTTGGCATTCCGGACCGCGTCGTACTGTTGTCTAGTCACCGTCAGGTCCATGCGCTAATCTTGGTAGGTTCGTTGTCACCCGCAACCCAGAGCAGCGATGCCCCGCACCGCATTCCTGTCCACCGGTTTTCACGTCCCCGCGCGCGTCGTCACCAACGACGACCTCGCGAAGATCATGGACACGTCCGACGAGTGGATCGTGCAGCGCAGCGGCATCAAGACGCGCTACTGGGTGGACAAGGGCGACACCGGCGTCGCGCTCGCCCGCGAGGCGTCAAAGAAAGCGCTCGACAAAGCGGGGCTCGCGCCGAGCGATCTTGATTGCATCATCTACTGCACGTGTACCCCCGATCACTTCGAGCCCGGCAACGGGGTCTTCCTGCAGCGTGAGCTCGGCCTCACCGACATTCCCGCCGTCGACGTGCGCAATCAGTGCAGTGGTTTCATCTATGGATTGTCCATCGCCGATGCCTGGATCCGGACGGGCCAGTACAAGCACATCCTGCTGGTCGGCGCCGAAGTGCACTCGCGCGGGCTCGATAAGACGACGCGCGGCCGCGACACCGCGGTGCTGTTCGGCGACGGCGCCGGCGCGGCGGTGCTCGGGCCGACGCGGCGTGCTGTCGACGCACATCTTTGCCGACGGCCGGTATGCAGAGAAGCTGTGGGTCGACGGGCCCGGCCTGGCGCACGATCCCTACGTGAGCGTGGAGATGCTGGAGCAGGGGCTGCACCGCGCCGTGATGGAGGGGCGCGACGTTTTCAAGTTCGCATCACTGAAGATGCCGGAGTCCGTCGCCATCGCGCTCAAGACCAACCGTCTCACTCCCGCCGACATCAAGCTGCTCGTCCCGCATCAAGCCAACCAACGCATCATCGAGATGGTGCAAAAAGCCGCCGGTCTGCGCGATGATCAGGTCTACAGCAACATTCAGAAATACGGCAATACCACGGCGGCCTCGATCCCGATCGCACTCGATGAAGCCCTTGCCGAACGACGACTGCAACGGGGCGATCTGCTCGTCCTGACGGCGTGAGCTCTCGCGCCGCACCCGCAGCCAACGCGGACCCGCGGTAGCGATCCACGAAGCGTGCAAGCTCGACTTTCAGCCGGGCGGTCCGCCCCAGTTTGCGATACACGTCGATCAACCCGTTCGTTGCACGCATCTGTTCATATTGGTTCGCAGCAGGTTGCGCATTGCGGATTTCCAGGTACAGGCGTTCCGCCTCGTCATGGCCGTTGAGCCGCATCTCCAGCAGGTGCGCCAGCTGGAGCCGGGCTGCGTGATCGCCAGGCTCGATCCGCAGATGATCGCGAAACCAGTCTGCTGCTTCCGCATACTTCCCTTGTGCGATCAGGACGTCCTGGCGCGGGTACGTCGGCGGCGGCGGGATGTCTCCATCGGCGAACATCGTCTTAACCATCAGCACGGCGGTGGCGCCCACAGTGCGGTGGATCGCGAGAATGCCGGCGATCGTGAGCGGGATGTTGAGGATGAGGAGGAACACGAAGCCGACGTAGGAAATCCAGCCCTTGTTGAGCATGAAATACCAGAACGACGACAGCATCGCGAAGCACGCCGGCCCGAACCACGCCGCCACTCGCAACAGGCGAATGGCATCACTGGCATCGCTGTACCGGGGGCCTTTAGCCATCGTGCCCACAATTGCGCCTGAAACGCCACTCACGCAAGTTCCGTAGAGCGCGGTACCTACAGGAGAACACGATGCTGCTCGGGCTAGTTGTGAGTGCCGCCGCGTTGATCGGCGGGTTCGTGGTCAGTCGTGGTTTCGTGCGACGCCGGCTGCGCTTCGTCGATGCGGTTCAGAAGCCGGCCGCGCCGTTGATCGCCGGGGCAGCGGCCGCGGTCGTCGCACTGCCGATCACAATACTCCCGATCGTAACGATTGGCACTGCCGTTGCCTTCGGTATCGGCGTCGCGGGAGGAGTCGCGAGCGGGCGCTCCGGCCCTCCGGCCCTCCCTCCGGGGAGTTAGCTGACGCGCAACGCTTTGGCGGGCGCCGCCATTTCAGGGCGGCCCGCCACGACCCGTAGAGCCCGCACCGCTTCACGCGCAAAAGTCTTCCCCGCGCTCTTCTCGACTTCTTCCAACGCGCTCCAGCGCGTAAATGCCGGCCGTACCGGCGTTGCCATCTGCAGTGTCTCAAACGCGTCGGCGACCGCCAACACTTTCACGGTGATCGCCATCGGCAGCGCCTCGATATCCCAATCGTCGCCCACGATCTCGTAGTAATGCGAGTACTCGGCGATGATCTCGGCGGCCCCGCGCAGCGCTCGCGCAACCGCCACCGACTCGTCCGTGACGGAGCGCGACAGCAGCTTGAGCAGCCGCTGATCCGCCGTTCCCACCTCGTGGAGCAATGCCGCGATACGAAGATTCTCCAGCTCACCTTCGGACAGCTCCAATTCCACCCCCATCGCCGCCGCGAGCTCGGCAACGCGCGTCGAATGGCCCTGCTGATTGCTCTCGGCCGATTCAATGTGGAAGGTGAGAACTTCCAGCGTCGCCAGATAGGCGTTCTTCAGGTCCGCCAGGCGCGCGGCGCGCTGCTCGGCAAGCCCACCGACCACGTACCCGGTCAGGATCAGAAAACCAGCCCATGGGACTAACGTCAGCATCGCGTCCTGCGTCAGCCCCGGTTCCATCCCCATCCCTTGAGTAGCCTGGAGGAAGAAGACGAGCGACGCGATGAACAGGCCGGAGACCACGGCAAAGCGCCGGCCGCCATAGAAGCCCGCGAGGATAATGGGCAGATAATAGAAGCTGAGAAACGCAAACTTCTGCTCGATCAGCGAATTGATGACGAGCAGTGAGGCCACGAGCAGGACGACGAGAACGCGCTCGAAGTACTTGAGCACGAACTGCTGAACCACAAAACCCTTTCTTCCAAGGAGATAGGAAGCGCGGGACCAAAGTGAGCGACGGGTGGGCAATCTGCAAGTGAGACGGGTCACACCTGAGCACAAACGAGCATGAATCGGCGTTCGGCATGGAATTCGCTTAGTGAGGACGCGGGGGACGGCCTGCGCGTCCTAGAGGCCCCCCCCAGGGAAGCTTTCCTACATCACCTACCACGCCGGTCTGACGCATTTTCTGTTTGCGCACATCATCGCCGAGGTCTGCGACGCCTTAGCGCTCGTCACCATCGCGCTCGGTCTCGGCAAGCGAGTCGGCGCCGGCCCCAGGTCCACGCCGCTCGTAACCGGGGCACTCCAGCACAGGTAACGGCGGGTAGCGAACGAAGCGGGGGTCTGTCTCGGCGCGCGAGCACCGATAGAAGACAGACCGCCGCCGGTTCGTCACAATCCGCACCCACTGGCAGGTCTCGCACAACCCTACAGCCGGGTCAGTCATTAGGTCGAAAGACAAGCTAGTTATATCTTGGACCCCGTGAGCCAGGTCGACGACTTCGGGCTACCTCCCGGAGCACGGGACGAGTACCTGCAAGGAGCCCGTGATCAGCTCGGAGCGATCGCAGAGCTGGCTGAACGGCTGATCGCTGCGGGCGACGACATGGCCGCAATCGAAACACTGCGCCGCGACGCCCATCGGCTGCGTGGCTCCGCCGGGTCGTTCGGCTTCCCCCAGGCTTCTGTCGTCGCCGCCGAGCTCGAGAACGCCGCCAAGCAGTGGCTGGAGCACCCGGGCAACGGGGTCGCGGATCGAGGCAAGGCCGCCCGCGGCTTCGTTCGCCGGCTCGCCGCGGCGCTGTTCACGAAGCAGGCGGCCGCGCCGGTCACAGCCCCGTCCCCACCCTTCGCCACCCGTTCGCCGGCCCCCGCCGCCTCTTCGCCGCCCGGCGCGGAGCCCAGCGATGTGCCCGAGGTCATCGTCGTCGAAGACGATCCCGCGCTTGCCGAGTTGCTCACGTTCGGCCTCGAAGCGCGGGGTTACCGCTTCCAGCAGTTTCGCAACGGCCGCGAGGCGCTGGACCTGCTCAAGACGATGGACACGCGCGGCAGCCCGCAGCCGCCGCTGCTGCTGCTCGATGTCGATCTTCCCGCCCTCGACGGCTATTCGATCTTCGAGGAGCTGCAGCAGGAGTGCCCGGGAAAGTTCCGCGTCGTGTTTACCACGGTGCACGGCAGCGAGACGGAGCAGCTGCGCGGACTGGAGGCCGGCGCGATGGACTACATGGTGAAGCCGATGAGCCTGCGGGTGGCGCTCGAAAAGATCCGCCGCTGGGTGGGCCGATGACGGCGCACCACTTCCTCATCGTCGTCGCCATCGTGCAGGGAGGCCTGCTCGCCGCCCTGGTCGTGTTGATCGTCCTGAACCGTTGGTTCCGACTGCGCCGCAGCACCCGCCTCAACCCCCGCCGCGAGGCCGTGGACGCCTCGATGCGACGCTGGGCGGCTGGGACGGTGCCGCTGGCGGGAGTGATGATCGGGCTCTCGCGACTGCCGACGCCGCTCGCCATCGACGCACTCGTCAAATGGTCGGCGCGCGTCCCGGGCGAGCGGTGGCGCCAGCTTGCCCAGGCGCTCGAAGACGCGTGGTGGGCCAGGCTGGTGCGGACGAACAGCACGTCGGCGCGCTGGTGGAAGCGGCTGGAATGTGCGCGTTTCTTGAGCGTCGTCGCCATGCCGCGGGATGTGGCCCGACTGACTCGGTTGATCAACGATCGCCACCCCGCCGTTCACGTCGCCGCCGTCGCGTGTCTCGAGCGGATGGAGAACACGGCGCTCACCCTGACCGCGCTGGATCGCCTGCCGCAGCTCGCGCCCACTGTCCAGGCGTATTACGCCGCGATGCTGCTGCGATCACGGCCCGTGGTGGTCGAGCACCTGCAAAAGCGGCTGCGCCGCGCCGATGATCCGGCGCTGCCCCGCCTTGCGGAGTTTGCCGCGCGACTGGGGGAGCCTGCGCTACGCGAACGCCTGACGGCGCTGGCCGACCACGCCGATCCCGAGGTCCGCGTGCAATCGGCGCGCGCCCTCGGCAGCTTTCCGCACCGCGAGTCCGTCGGGGCGCTCAAGCGGCTGGCGGCGGACGACGCGTGGGTAGTGCGGGCACAAGCGGTGCGCTCGCTCGGCATGATCACCGATGTGAGTACGCTGCCGCTGCTGAGCGGGGCGCTGCACGACACCATCTGGTGGGTGCGCTTGCGGGCCGCCCTTGCGCTGATGCGCTTCGCGGCGCCGGGCCGCAACGCGCTGCTCGAGGCGGAGGTCGGGGGCGATCCCCTCGCCCGCGCGATGGCCCAGATGGTCCTGGGGTTGCCGGCGCAGGCATTGGCGGAGTTCGCCGCATGAGCGTGCTGACCACCATCGTCGGGACCACGGACCTCACAATCCTCGTCTACTTCCTCGTCCTGAACTCGTTCTATGCCGTGCTGCTGATCCTCTCGATCCCGGAAATTTGGGAGCAGACCCGGCTGGCTGAGGATGAAGACTTCCAGCGCCTGATGCAGAGTGACGCGCTGCCGCCGATCACGATTCTCGTCCCAGCGTATAACGAGGCCGCGACCATCGAATCCAGCGTCACCGCGATTCTCACGCTCGAGTATCGCAACTACGAGGTCGTGGTCGTGAACGACGGATCGAAGGACGACACGATGGAGCAGCTGCGGCACGCCTTCGATCTCTACGAAATCCCGCGCGTCTATCCCGAGACGATCGAGACGAAGCCGTTGCGCGCGTTGTATCGCTCGCGCTCGCGCTCGCGCCTGCTGGTGCTCGACAAGGAGAATGGCGGGAAGGCCGACTCGCTGAATGCGGCGATCAACGCGTCGCGCTTTCCGCTCGTGATCGCGGTGGATGCCGATACGCTCATCGAGCCCGACGCCTTGCTGCGGCTCACGCGGCCCTTCCTGCTCGGCCGCAAGATCGCCGCGGTCGGCGGCACGGTGCGGGTCGCCAACAACTGCACGGTGACGGATGGCCGGGTGACGGACGCGCGGGTGCCCCGGAAGTGGCTGCCCGGGATTCAGGTGGCCGAATACCTGCGAGCGTTTCTGTTCGGCCGGCTGGGGTGGAACCGGTTGGGCGGCAATCTGATCATCTCCGGCGCGTTCGGCCTGTTCCGCAAGGAATACGTGATGGCGGTCGGCGGCTACGCCACGAACAGTATCGTCGAGGATCTCGATCTGGTGGTGCGCATGCATCGTTACCTGCGTCGCAACAAGATCCGCTACGAGATGCCATTCATTCCCGATCCCGTCGCGTGGACCGAGGTCCCCGAGTCTTCGAAGATTCTGTCGCGCCAGCGCGAGCGGTGGCACCGCGGTCTCATCGCGGCGATGTGGCAATACAAGACGATGTTGTTCAATCCCCGCTACGGCAGAGTGGGGTTCCTCGCGATGCCGTTCTACGCGTTCGGCGAAATGCTTGCCCCCCTCATCGAAGTGCTCGGATACGTCATCACGGTGGTCGGTCTGTCTTTCGGAATGCTGAATGTGTCGTTCGCGCTGCTGTTCGTCCTGGTCGCGTGGGGCTACGGCATGCTGCTCTCGATTTGGGCTGTCGTGCTCGAGGAAGTCAGCTTCCGCAAGTATCGCCGGTCCGGGGATCTGTTCCGGCTTCTGCTATTCGCGTCGCTGGAGAACTTCGGCTACCGGCAGCGCACCGTCTGGTGGCGCCTCAAGGCATTCGCCAGCGTGTGGAAGCGGGTGCAGGTCTGGGGCGACATGACCCGCAAGGGCTTCGGCAAGCCGAGCGTTGCCGCGCTGCTCGCCCTGTGCCTCGCGACCCCGTGCCTTTCCCAGAATCTCCGGATCTCCGCCTGGAGCTCCTACGAAGCCGTGACCGCGAGTCAGGATTGGTCCACGCTCGGCGCGCAGGTCACGTTGTCGAGCGCGCGCGGCCACGCCAGCTGGGTGGCGGCGGAAGTGCTGGGGCGTTTTGGGAAAACGGATGTCACGGAGCGCATCGGGGGTGTGGTGCATCCGACGCCGCGCCTGTGGCTCAGCGCCGAGGCCGGTACCGCACGGCGGCCCGCCTTCATGCCCAAGAATAGCTGGGAGGCTGATGCCAGCGCGCTCGTGGCTCGGCGCTCATCCATCGGCCTCGGGTACCGTCGCTGGAACTATGGCGTCGGTCCGGTCGACATCCTGATGCCGCACGTCACGACGGAAACGAGTCGCATGTCGTGGAGCTTGCGGGTGTACGTGTCGCGCAACCCATCTCGACGCACGGACACGGCGGTATCGCTGCGCGTCACCCGTGCGATGACGCGCCGCACGACGGTGTCGCTGCTTGGCGGGGCAGGCCGCGAGAGCTACCTGGTCGCCGGCGCGATCCGATCGCTCGAAACGGTGACCGGGGTCGCCGGAATCCGGTATAATGCCGGCGGCGGAACGACACTCCGGGTTGACGTGAGCTTCATTCGCTCGCGGCCGGTGCTCTCGCGCAACGGGGTGTCGCTCGGCGTGGAACACGGGCTGTGATACGACGGCCGCGTGATAGCGATCACAAGGTGACTGAGGCTCTTGTATTTCCACATTGCTCCCAAGGCCTTAGAGCATGCGTAAGCTCGCGGTAGCGCTGACCGGCCTCGTTGCTTTGGTCCACTTGTCCTGTTCTGATCCTTCGGGACCTGGGGATCAAGCGAACGGTCGCATTTCTATTACCAACA
>WNFD01003965.1_pt1 | contig 15579 bp, 12 predicted proteins | sample 5400491 | NCBI WGS metagenome assembly WNFD01 (sample SAMN13153343, study PRJNA577476) | soil metagenome | isolation source: 120 cm saprolite under Douglas fir tree site 2 hole 2 replicate 2 | place: USA:California | collected 2015-04-18 | reverse complement strand
GCCACCAATCAGGGGGAGCGTACCTGGCGTACTTTGCCCATGTCCCGTCGGGCATCCAGACCCTGCCGAAGAGGGCATCGGGCGCTACGAGGAAATGACCGCTCCCCTGGGGCGCCATCACCCAGTCGCCCATTGTATAGCGCTGGAACCCGGTGGCGCTGTCTACGAGCTTGATCGCGGCCTCTATGCCGATCTTCTTCAACTGCTCCTTGTAGACCATAGCCTGGTCGGGAAACTCGACCACCTGCCTGACCATCATCTCGGCCTTGAAGCCGTCGGGATGCCCCGCCTCGGCCAGGAGGGCTTTGGCTTTGGCGATGTCATCGGGGTGCTTCGCGCCGTTGAGCTGTCTCCAACCGGGCAACTGGGCGATCTCCTCCGCCGTCCTGCCAAACCAGCTCCCCGTGCCCAGCGGGGGGGCGAGCGTATCGAACCCTGGCACCCCGAAGATGTTGAAGAGGGCCTGGCGGTCCAGGGCCAGGTTGACGGCCTGCCTCACCTTCGGATTATCGAACGGCGCCACGCTGGTGTTCATGAAAAAGAAAAAGAACGCCGCGTTACGGATATACTCGACCCGCAGCTTGTCCCCCGCTTCCTTCTCGAGCTGGACCGCCTCCTTGTTGCTCAGGTTGGTGACCGGCCAGTTGGTCATCATCACCCGCCCGGTCTTGTAGGCCGCGATGGCGCTGCCTTTATCCTTGATGACGAAATGTACCATGCCGTCGATTTTCACCAGCTCGATCGAGACGTCCTTGACAAACTTGCCGGGCTTGAAGGGCCCGGAACCGATGGCGTTCTCCCATTTCTGGAGATCTGTCCCCGATTCGCCCCAGTGCTTGGCGATGATCTTGCAGAAGTCCGAGGCAAGGGTGGGTAAGAAGTCAGGCGCACCCGGGATTTTGAGGGGTATCTCGACGGTGTGGGCATCGATCGCCCGCGCGGTGCCCTTCTCGTAATAGGGGCTCAGCGCCGGCAGGGTCACCACTCGAGGCGGCTTGGCGTCCGCGTCCACCATGCTGTCCATGCTGTAGACCACATCCTCGGCGGTGACCGGCTTGCCATCATGCCACCTGGCCTTTGGGTTGAGGTGGAAGGTGTAGACCCTGCCGTCCTCGCTGAGCTCCCAGCTTGTGGCCAGGTCGCCCCGCAGGTCGAAGGGGTCCGCGGTCTCGGGATTGTATTCGATGAGCTGATTGTAAATCCCCGAGGAGCTCATGATCTGGACGGTGTTCGTGACGTGGGGGTGCCAGTTGGGCGGCGGGAACGAAAAGGAATGCATGTTGATGGTGCCGCCGAGCTTGGGCGTCGGTGTGGGCGTGGCAGGGGTCTTGGCTTGCGCGTTGGCGATAGAAGGGCGCGCCAGCGCCCCCGCCGCGGCGATGCTCAAGGATGCATGCAGCAACGACCGTCTCGTCGGATGGGTCATCGACGTTTCCTTCCTGTTCGAACGGTTGGCTGGGTGGAGCTCTGGCCGCCACGGGCGTGGGGATGGCTACAGCCCGCCAACTCTCGTGTATAATTGGCGCGAGCCTACTCCGGTTGGGAGAGCGAAGCTAGGGCGTGTCGTCAATTGAGGCGAGGTGGAGGTAGCGCCTCAGTTTAAAGTGAGGCACCACCGAGGTTGATGGTGGATGGCGGCCAGGAAATTTCTTGCGGTCTTGTCGTAGCGACTGGCGATGGCGCAGAACTGTTTGAGTTTGCAAAAGAAATTTTCGATCAGGTGGCGCGCCTCGTAAATCCCTGTCGACCGCTGGCACGACCTGATCGGCGAGCCGACCCTCGCCGACGCCATCCTCGACCCGATCATCCACAACGCCCATCGCCTGCAGCTCAAGGGCGACAGTTTGCGCAAGCAACGGGCGCCCAAGACCGGCGCCGCTTGACCCGATGCAACGGGTTATGGAGAGATCACATCCAACCAGCGGGCGCTCCGCCACCCCCGCCGACATCAATCGGAATGCCCGGCCGACATCATCGGAGTCCTCAGCATCGCCTTTTCGAGCACGGCGTTGAATACCGGCGCGAGATCGCCGGGTGAGCGGCTGATGACCTGCAACACCTCGGCGGTCGCGGTCTCCCGCTCCAGCGCCGCGTCGCGCTCCGCACGGTATTCGTCAAGTTGCCGCCTGAGTTCCGCGTTCGCGCAGAAGATCGGTTACCGCGTTGTCGACCGTCGCGGACATGCGCTTATCCGTCTGGCCGTGGTCCCAGCACCACCAGACGTTAGTCTATCGCCGCCTGCAGCAAAGGGCAGTTCTTCATTCGATCGCTTCGTCGGGCCCGAGATCCGAATGTACGGCGTGGTTCCGATGGAGCGATGATCCCTTGCGAGCGGTTGGGTGTCGTGGCTTCAGTCCGTAAATGACCGCTTTTGGAGAATGGGCATCCAAAGCGGAGCAAATCCGGAATGACCCAAAACCACCCAAAGCGGAAATTTGCGGCCAGATTAACGGCACGTCTCTTTGCGGACCGCTGCGCCAATGCTAGCCTGAGGCCAACGGCACAATAGATGCCGCGGCATTACCGCCAATCCGGCGGGACCGCTTCTGCGAACGCGGGAGGGCAGTGCGATGAAGCGTTGTCTGCGGTATCTCGCTATCGTCGGCGCCCTACTTTGTGCGGCTCTCGCCAGCAACCCGGCGCACGCGCAAAAGCCGGGCGGCATTCTCCGGATGTTCAGCCCCGACAGCCCGGCCTCGATGTCGATCCTCGAGGAGGCGACGGCGTTCGCCGAGCGGCCGATGATGGCGGTGTTCAACAACCTCGTCATCTACGACCAGTCGGTCAAACAGAACAGCCTCGATTCGATCGTGCCCGATCTGGCGACCGGCTGGTCGTGGAACGAGGACGGGACCGAACTGACGCTGCCGCTGCATCAGGGTGTCAGGTGGCATGACGGCAAGCCGTTCACCGCGAAGGACGTCAAATGCACCTGGGACCTGCTGACCGGCAAGGGCAGCGACAAGCTGCGCGTCAACCCACGCAAAGCCTGGTACCGCACCATCGAGGAGGTCACGACCAACGGCGACTATGAGGTGATTTTTCACCTGAAGCGGCCGCAGCCGGCGTTCCTCGCGCTGCTCGCCTCCGGCTTCGCGCCGATCTATCCGTGCCATGTGCCGGCGCGCGAGATGCGCACCCATCCGATCGGCACCGGCCCATTCAAGTTCGTCGAGTTCAAGCCGAACGAGCACATCAAGGTGACGAAGAACCAGGACTACTGGAAGCCCGGGCGCCCTTACCTCGACGGCATCGAATATACCATCATCAAGAACCTCTCGACGGCGATATTGGCGTTCTCCGCCGGCAAGTTCGACATGACCTTCCCCTACACCATCACCCAGCCGCTGCTCCACGACGTCAAGAGCCGGCTGCCGCAGGCGTCGTGCGAGATGTCGGCGCTGGGGCTCTACCGCACCTTGATCGTCAATCGCGAGAAGCCGCCGTTCGACAACGCCGATCTGCGCCGGGCGATGGCGCTGAGCCTCGACCGCAAAGCCTTTATCGACATCATCACCGAAGGCCAGGGTGACATCGGCGGGGTCATGCAGCCGCCACCCGAGGGCGAGTGGGGCATGCCGCCAGCTATGCTTAAGGAGTTGCCGGGGTATGACCCGGACGTGCAGAAAAATCGGCGCGAGGCGCGGCAGATCATGCAGCGTCTGGGATACGGGTCGGATAATCGGCTCAAGGTCAAGCTCACCGTGCGTGACCTGCCCTATCTGCGCGATCCGGCGGTGCTGCTGATCGACCAGCTGAAGGAGGTCTACATCGACGGCGAACTCGACACGGTCGACACGACGATCTATCTGCCGAAGCTGATGCGGCGCGATTTTGTCGTCGGATTGGGGCCCGCCGGCGCCGGATCCGATCCCGATCAGAGCCTCTACAACGTTTACGGCTGCGGCGGCGATTTGAATTATGTCGGCTATTGCAGCGCCGAGATCGACGCCCTGATCGATCGCCAGTCGATTGCCGCCGGCAACCCGGCCGAGCGCCGACAGATCATCTGGGAGATCGAGCGCAAGCTCGCGGCAGACGGCGCCCGTCCAGTCATCTTTTACGACCGCCGCGGGACCTGCTGGCAGCCCCACGTCAAAGACTTTACGATCATGGTCAACAGCACCTTCAACGGCGCGCGGATGGAGGGCGTCTGGCTCGACAAATAGCGGCATTTTCACCGTGCGGGCTGGATGGGTCATGAAGCGCGCGATGGGCATCTGGCTGGCCTTTGCGGCTGGGACCGCCATGGCGCATGACGGTTCGGACCCGCTTGCGGCCTGGTATCGCTCGCTCACCGATGCCGAGGGAAAAGCATGCTGCTCCCCCCGCGACTGCGCGCCGGCGGAGGCTCGCATCAAAGAGGGCCATTGGGAGGTCTGGATCCAACCCTACGAAGCGAGCAGCCGCTGGGTCACCGTTCCGGATCGCGCAATGCTGCGGCGTGACAACCCGGACGGCCGGCCGATCCTATGCCGGACCCCGAACGGCTTCATCCGCTGCTTCGTGCCGCCGCCGGCGAGCTGAGGGAAAGGGGAAAGCGCCATGACGCACACAATCCGCGCCATCACTGTTGCCGCCGCTCTCCTGGTGGCTCCGGCGGCCTCTGCGCAAAAATCCGGGGGCATCCTGCAAATGCCCGGTTCCGCCAGCCCGGCGAGCATGTCGATCCACGAGGAATCGACGATCGCCGCCGGCATTCCGCTGATGGGCGTGTTCAACAACCTCGTCGTCTTCGACCAGCATGTCGCGCAAAACAGCATGGCCTCGATCGTGCCCGATCTGGCGACCGGCTGGTCGTGGAGCGAGGACGGGCGAGAGCTAACCTTCCCGCTTCACAGTGGCGTCAAATGGCATGACGGCAAGCCCTTCACGGCGGCTGACGTCAAATGCACCTGGGATGCGCTGCGCGGCCTCTCGGCCGACAAATTCCGCATCAACCCCCGCAAGGCCTGGTACAGCAACGTCGCAGACATCACCACGAACCGCGATCACGAGGTCACCTTCCACCTGAAGCGGCCGCAACCCTATCTGATCGCGCTGCTCGCTTCGGGCCAATCGCCGGTGTATCCCTGCCACGTGACGCCGGCGCAAATGCGCCAGCACCCGATCGGAACCGGCCCCTTCAAATTCGTCGAATACAAGCAGAACGAACATATCCGAGTGACCCGCAATCCGGATTACTGGAAACCCGGCCGCCCGTATCTGGACGGCATCGAAACCACGATCATCCCCAATTTGTCGACCCGGATGCTGGCCTTCGTCGCCGGCAAATTCGATATGATCCAAACGACGATCCCGCTGTTGAAGGATGTCAAGAGCCAGACCCCGCAAGCGGTGTGCGAGGTGGTGATGGACAACAACAGTCGCGACCTGCTGATCAACCGGGCGGTGCCGCCGTTCGATAATCTCGACCTGCGGCGCGCGATGGCGCTGAGCCTCGATCGCCAAGCGTTTATCGACATCCTCACCGAGGGCGAGGGCACGGTTGGCGGATCGATAATGCCGCCGCCAGACGGCGTGTGGGGCATGCCGCCGGATGTCCTGCACAGCTTGCCCGGCTACGGCCCCGACGTATCGAAGAACCGCGAGGAAGCCCGCACCATCATGCACAGGCTTGGCTACGGGCCGGACAAGCGGATCGCGGTTAAGGTATCGACCCGAGACGTTCCGGGCTATCGGGACGCGGCGGTCATCGCGATCTCGCAGTTAAGGGAGATATACATCGACGCCGAACTCGAAGCGATCGACACGGCGAACTGGTTCCCGCGCGTCATGCGCAAGGACTACAAGGTCGGGGTCACGGTCGCCGAGGGTGGGCTCGACGAGCCGGACCAGAAATTCTACGAAACATACGTCTGCGGCGCCGAGCGCAACTATAGCGGCTATTGCGATCGGGAAACCGAGAAGCTGATCGACCAGCAATCGATGGAAGCCAATGCGGAGAAGCGGCGCCAGCTGGTCTGGCAGATCGAGCGCCGGCTCGCGGAGGATGCGTCGCGGCCGGTTCTCCTTTATTCGCGGTTCGCCACCTGCATGAAGCCGCAGCTCAAGGGGCTGACGACGATGACCAACAGCCGCTTCAACGGCTGGCGCATGGAGGACGTTTGGCTCGACCGATAGGCGCAGCCCAATGCCGGCATGATTTCAAGGGGAACCGGTGATGAGGCGGCCTGGGCAGGTGCTGGCGACAGTGGGGATCGCGGTGGTCGCGATGCTCTCGGCCGGATTGGCACAGGCGCAGAAGCAAGGCGGCGCGCTCAGGGTCTATCACCGCGACAGCCCGGCCAGCATGTCGATCCTCGAAGAGGTGACGATCTCCACCGTGGCGCCCGTGATGGGCGTCTTCAACAATCTGGTGATGTTCGATCAGCATGTGCCGCAGAACAGCCTCGACTCGATCGTGCCCGACCTCGCCCTCAGCTGGGCATGGAGCAATGACGCCAAGGAACTGACCTTCAAGTTGCGCGAGGGCGTCCGGTGGCATGACGGCAAGCCCTTCACCGCCGCCGATGTTCAATGCACCTGGGACCTGATCCTCGGCAAATCGCCGATCCGGTTGCGCATCAACCCACGCAAATCCTGGTATTGGAACCTCGATCACGTCGCCGCCAAAGGCGCTGACGAGGTGGTATTTCGCCTAAAGCAGCCGCAGCCGGCATTCATCGCGCTGCTCGCCTCGGGCCTCTCGCCAATCTACCCCTGCCATGTCCCGCCAGCGGACATGCGCCAGCACCCGATCGGCACGGGACCATTCAAGTTTGTCTCCTACCACCCAAACGAATCGATCAAACTGGTGCGCAATCCGGACTACTGGAAGCCGGGGCGACCCTATCTCGATGGCATCGAGTGGACGATCATCCCAAACCGGTCCACCGCGATCCTCGCCTTCGTCGCGGGGGTGCTCGACATGACCTTCCCTTACGAGGTCACCGTGCCGTTGCTGAAGGAGGTCACCAGCCAGATGCCGCAAGCGCAGTGCGAATTGCGCTCGCGCAATGTCAGCTCGACACTGATCGTCAATCGCGACACGCCGCCCTTCAACGATCCCGAGTTGCGCCGGGCGATGACATTGGCCTTGGACCGCAAGAGCTTTATCGACGTGCTGAGCGAGGGGAAGGCGGATGTCGGCGGTGCGATGCAGCCGCCGCCCGACGGGTTGTGGGGCCTACCGGCCGGGATGCTGGCGACATTGCCGGGCTATGGCCCCGACGTGCGGAAGAACCGCGACGACGCCCGCGCGATCATGCAGCGGCTCGGCTACGGGCCCGACCGGCTTCTCGTCGTCAAGGTTGCCGCGCGCAACATTCCGCTCTATCGAGATCCGGCCGTCATGCTGATCGATCAGCTCAGGGAAATCTACATCGCCGGCGAGCTCGATTTGATCGAAACCGCCAACTGGAACCCAAAGATCACCCGGAAGGACTACATGGTGGGGCTGGAAAACACCGGTGCCGCCGTCGACGATCCCGACCAGCCGTTATATGAGTCCTACGCCTGCGATTCCGAGCGGAATTTCACCGGGTACTGTAATCGGCAGCTTGAGGAGTTGTACCGCCGGCAATCCAGCGAGAGGGATCAGGAACAGCGCAAGAAGCTGGTATGGGAGATCGATCGGAAGTTGCAGGAAGACGGCGCCCGGCCGATCATCTTCTACACGCGCGGCGCGACGTGCTGGCAGCCGCAGGTGAAGGGGCTGACGACGATGGTCAACAGCCTCTACAACGGCTGGCGCTTCGAGGATGTGTGGCTCGATAGGTAGCGGCTCACCGACCGCGGGAGAAACGACATGCGTCGACGCGTTGGAATTGTCGCCGCGGCTCTACTAGCCGCAACCCTGGGGCCTGCGCCGGCGGTCGCGCAGAAATCCGGCGGCATCCTGAGGCTGCCAGGGATCACCAGCCCAGCAAGCATGTCGATCCACGAGGAATCGACGATTGCCACGCTCGGGCCGATGATGGGGGTGTTCAACAATCTGGTTATGTTCGACCAGCACGTGAAGCAGAACAGTCTGGAATCGATCGTCCCCGACCTCGCCGCGAGCTGGGCCTGGAGCGAGGACGCCAAGGAATTGACCTTCAAGCTGCGCCAGGGCGTCAAATGGCATGACGGAAAACCGTTCACTGCCGCGGATGTCCGGTGCACATGGGATTTGATTACGGGAAAATCGGCAGAAAAGCTGCGGGTCAACCCGCGCAAACCTTGGTATCGCAATCTCGATGCGGTGACCGTCAATGGCGATTACGAGGTCACCTTTCATCTGAAACGGCAGCAGCCCTCGTTCATCGCGATGTTGGCCTCGGGCTGGTCGCCGGTCTATCCCTGCCACGTCCCGCCCAAGGACATGCGCTTGCGCCCGATCGGCACCGGACCGTTCAAATTCGTCGAGTTCAAGCCCAACGAGTCGATCAAGATCACCAGAAATCCGGATTACTGGAAGCCGGGCCGGCCTTATCTCGACGGGATCGAATGGACGATTGTCGGTAATCCGTCGACCGCGATCCTCGCCTTTGCCGCCGGCAAATTTGACCGCTATGCCCAGGGTATCTTGTCGCTCCCGCTGATGAAGGAGCTGAAGAGCCAGGCGCCGCAGGCGGTCTGCGAGACGGTGCCGTGGAACATCCCGCGCCAGCTGCTCGTCAACCGTGACAAGCCGCCCTTCGACAACCCGGAACTGCGTCGGGCAATGGCGCTGAGCCTCGACCGCAAGGCGTTCATCGACATCACCAGCGACGGCGAGGGCTCGATCGGCGGCGCGATGATGCCGCCGCCGGCGGGAAGCTGGGGGATGCCGCCGGAGACCCTGCATACGCTGCCGGGCTACGGCCCCGACGTGCAGAAGAACCGCGCCGAAGCCCGCGAAATCATGAAGAAGCTCGGCTACGGGCCCGACAAGCGGCTCTCGGTGACGGTGACGACCCGCAATGCCGGGGGCTATCGCGATCCGGCGGTGCTGATGATCGATCAGCTGAAGGAGGTCTACATCGACGGCACGCTCAACGCGATCGACACGACGCAATGGTATCCCACGGTGATGCGCAAAGATTACGCCGTCGGCCTGACCGTCAGCGAGAACGGGCTCGACGACCCGGACCAGCAATTCTACGAGAATTTCGCCTGCGGCGCCGAGCGCAACTACACCGGCTATTGCAGCCCCGAGGTCGACAAGCTGATCGACCAGCAGTCGAGCGAAGCTGACACGGAAAAACGCCGGCAGCTGGTGTGGGAGATCGAGCGCAAGCTCGCCGAGGACGGCGCGCGACCGGCCATCTTCTATCCCGTTTCGGCGGCGTGCTGGCAGCCCTACTTCAAGGGCCATACGATGATGGTCAACGGCAATTACAACGGCTGGCGCCTCGAGGACGCCTGGCTCGACAAGTAGCTGGCCAGCCAAGGCGGATATTAGGGGGGTACGACTAGCCCAAGAGGGCGAATCGACCGAGGCTGCCCAAACGTGCTACGCTTCGTCAGACGGGCCCTCGCGAACCGACCGTTGCAGGTCGGAAGCCCGGGGAAGCTGTTGGTTTGACTGCCGTTTCGACGATGTTTGTCGCAATGAACCGCGCGTCGGTCGCGTGACGGGAGCTGGGGAGGACGACGTTGGGCGCTTATGTGGTGCGGCGTTTCGGCTTGATGCTGGTAACGCTGTTCGGCATTTCGATCATCATCTTCATGCTGCTGCGGCTGACCCCGGGCAACATCGCCGACATCCTGTTCGATGCCGGCGGGTTCGTCGATCCGGCCGACAAGGCGCGCATCGAGGCCGATCTCGGCCTCGACAAGTCGATCCCGGTCCAATACGCCGTGTGGATCGGCGGGTTGATGCGGGGCGATCTCGGTTTTTCCTACCAGACCGAGCGGCCGGCGATCAAGGAGATCGCGCCGCGGATCCCGATCACCGCGAAGCTGGCGGGCTTGGCGCTAGCGTTTTCCGTGCTGCTGGGCGTGCCGATGGGCGTCATCAGCGCGGTGCGCCAGGATACGATGCTCGACTACGTCTTGCGGGTGATCAGCCTGTCCGGGCTGTCGATGCCGGCGTTTTGGCTGGGCCTGCTGATCCTGATGGCGTTTGTCTCGTGGTTTGGCACGATCCCGATCTACAGCAGCGAACCCAGCGGCTTCTGGAACACCATGCTGATGTACAGCGTGCCGGCGGCGGCGGTCGGTTTCCGCAGCTCGGCGCTGCTGATGCGGCTGACCCGCTCCTCGATGCTTGAGGTCTTGCGACAGGACTACATCCGCACCGCCCGCTCGAAGGGTGCCTCCGAGAACACGATCAATTACTACCACGCGCTGAAGAACGCGCTGCTGCCTGTGGTCACCGTGATCGGCATCGAGGCCGCCTTTCTGTTGGGTGGGCTCATTGTTGTCGAGACCGTGTTCAACATCCCCGGCGTAGCGCGCTTCCTCGTCGAGGCCGTGCGCTGGCGCGATTATCCGATGGTTCAAAATCTCGTGATGTTCATCGCGATCGTCGTCGTGACGATCAATTTCCTCATCGACATGCTATACGCGGCGCTCGACCCGCGAATCAAATACGCCGACTAGAACAGGATGATGGCCTCCGATCGGGAGATCACAAATTGAGCACGATAGACTTCAATACTGAACTGGCCGCGGCGGGTGCCAACGTAACCAGCCGGTGGGGCGCCGTCCGCTTCTTCATCCGGCGCTATCCGCTGGGCGCGGCTGGCGCGGTGATCATGGCGATCCTTCTCTTCGTTGCGTCTTTTGCGCCCTACATCACCGTGTACGATCCGTTGTCGACCAACGCCGCCGCCTCGCTGGCGCGGCCGAGCCTGCAGCATTGGCTCGGCTGCGACTTCATGGGCCGCGACCTCTACAGCCGCATCATTTTCGGGGCGCGCATCTCGCTCGAGGTGGCCACCGGATCGATGCTTCTCGGCACCACGGTCGGGGTCACCGTCGGGCTGTTGTCGGGCTACCTGCTCGGCTGGTTCGATCTGGTCACCCAGCGCTTTCTCGAAATAATGCAATCCCTGCCGCTGTTGGTCATGGCGATCATCATGGCGGCGGCGCTCGGGCCGTCGTTGCGCAACACGATCCTCGCGATCGCCTTCGTGCTCGTGCCCTCGGTCGCGCGCGTCATCCGCGCCAACACGCTGAGCTTGCGCGAGCAACCCTTTGTCGAGGCGGCAAAGGCGATCGGCATGTCGGAGACCCGCATCGCGATCCGGCATGTGCTGCCCAACACCCTGGCCCCGCTGATCGTGCTGGCGACCGCCCAGTTCGGCGCGACGATCCTGATTGAAGCCGCGCTCTCCTTCCTCGGCCTCGGCGTCCCCGAGCCGCACCCCTCCTGGGGCCGGATGCTGTCGGAATCGGCGGCCGAATACGTGCGGACGGCGCCCTGGCTGGTGATCTTCCCGGGCGCGGCGATCAGCTTCGTCGTGTTTGGCACCAACCTCTTCGGCGACGCGTTGCGCGACCTGCTCGATCCCCGGCAACGCAGCTGAGGACACCACGCGACCAGCATCTTAGAGAGGGATCACGTGGCGACAGCGACCGAAACCAAGCCGGCGGACTACACGCCGCTGACGGGCCCCGGCCACAATGCCGAGATCGTGCTCGAGGTCGAGGGGCTGCAGACCTACCTCTTCACCCGGCTCGGCGTCGTCAAGGCGGTCGACGACGTCTCCTTCGCAGTACGCCAGGGCGACACCTTGGCGATTGTCGGCGAGAGCGGTTGCGGCAAGACGATGACGGCGCTGTCGCTCTTGCGCCTGGTGCCCAACCCGCCGGGCCGCATCGTCGCCGGCTCGATCAAGATCGACGGCAAGGATCTCGTCACGCTTGACGAAGCCGAGATGCGCGACATCCGCGGCAACGAGATCTCGATGATCTTTCAGGAGCCGATGACCTCGCTGAACCCGGTCATGACGATCGGCAACCAGATCAGCGAAACGATCCGGCTGCATGAGGATGTGTCGAAATCCGCGGCGATGGAAAAGGCCATTGCGATGCTGCGGATGGTGCGCATTCCCGAGCCGGTGCAGCGCGCCAAGGAATACCCGCATCAGCTCTCCGGCGGCATGCGGCAACGCGCGATGATCGCAATGGCGCTGTCGTGCAATCCGCGCGTGCTGATCGCCGACGAGCCGACGACCGCGCTCGACGTCACGATCCAGGCGCAGATCCTCGACCTGATCCTCGACCTGCAGAAAAGGCTGGGCACCGCGGTGGTGCTGATCACCCATGACCTCGCCGTCGTCGCCGAGACGGCCCACCACGTCATCGTCATGTACGCCGGCAAGAAGGTCGAAGAGGCCGATGTCGAGGAGCTGTTCGGCGCGCCCTTACATCCCTACACGCATGGTCTCCTCGCCTCGATCCCGCAGCTGGCGGTCATCGGCGGGGACACTGTCGCCGAAGCCGCCAACGTCCTCAATGGGGGCCGGCTGAAGGAAATCCCCGGCTTGGTGCCGGCCTTGACCAATCTGCCGCCGGGCTGCTCGTTTGCCCCGCGCTGCCCGTTCGCCGACGATCGCTGCCGATCCTTCTATCCGCCCTACGAGCAAAAGCGCCCGGGCCACTGGGCCGCCTGCTGGCATTCCGAGCGGCTCTATGGATAGCGACGTCGCCACCATCGCCGGTCCTGAGACGGCGGCCGGTCCCGGCCACAACCGCGCGCCGGTGCTCGAGGTCGTCAACCTGAAAAAGCATTTCCCGGTCAAGAAGGGAGTGTTGCGGCGGACGGTCGGCCAGGTCTATGCGGTCGACGACGTCACCTTCTCGATCGGCGAGGGCGAGACCTTGGGCCTCGTCGGCGAGAGCGGTTGCGGCAAGTCGACCGTGGCGCGGACGGTGCTGCGCCTCATCGAGCCGACCGATGGGGCGATCCGGCTCGACGGGCATGACGTGACCCGGCTCGGCAAGGCCGACATGCGGCCCTATCGCCGCCAGATGCAGATCATCTTTCAGGATCCGTTTTCCTCGCTCAACCCGCGCATGTCGGCGGGTGACATCGTCGGCGAGCCGCTCCAGGTGCACGGCATCGCCCGTGGCGCCGAAAAGGAGACGATGGTCGGAGAATTGTTCGATCAGGTCGGCCTGCGGCGCACCCAGATGAATGCGTTTCCGCACGAATTTTCCGGCGGCCAGCGGCAGCGCATCTCGATCGCCCGCGCGCTGGCGCTCAACCCCAAGCTGATCGTCGCCGACGAGCCGGTGTCGGCCCTCGACGTGTCGATCCAGGCGCAGGTCATCAATCTCATGATGGATCTGCAACGCGAGAAGCGGCTCAGCTATCTGTTCATCGCGCACGATCTGGCGGTGGTCGAGCACATCAGCCACCGTATTGCCGTCATGTATCTCGGCAAGATCGTCGAATACGCCGACAAGAAGACGCTCTTCACCAACCCGCTCCACCCCTACACCGAAGCGCTGTTATCGGCGGTGCCGGTGCCCAATCCGAAATTGAAGCGGGAGAAGCGGCTGTTGCAGGGCGACGTGCCGAGCCCGATCAACCCGCCGCCGGGCTGCGCGTTTCACACCCGCTGCCCCTACGCCTTCGAGCGCTGCAAGATCGACGCGCCGACGCTCGTTGAAGTGAGCCCCGGGCACGGCGTCTCCTGCCACCTGCGGGTGAATTAGCGAATAAGTAAATCGTCACCGTAATTCCGTAATTTGCCATTACTGTAATTGCGCAACGGGCGGGGCTTTTTACTCGCGGCTTGAGGAAGACACCGATGCCGCCACGCGAAGATATCAAGAAAATTAAGGCACGACTAGAAGGCGCATTCAGGCCCTTAAGTAGTGTCGCAGAGGTTTGGGACTATGAACAGAAGCTACGCTTGAAGGTATTTGATCAAAACGATCAAGGCGTAGTTCAGATTTCCAAAAGCGTACTTCGTCACCTAAGCGATCAAGACATCCAAGACATAATCGAGCAGGTTAGGGCGCAGCTTCAGGCTAAGGGATTTATTTTAATCAATTAGTGCGCAGGCTTCCAGCACCATCTGCACCTCAACCTTGCGGCGAAAGCGATGACTGCCGCAAGCACGATCTGGCACGCTTGCTTCATCTCAGGTTATTATTACTGGGATTACGGTGACAGTCTACTGAATTACCGGGCGAACGGTCAGCGGGAATCTGCTTTTTCAGCCAACCATGTCTTGATCAGTGACTGGTATGGAACATCGCGCTTGTTGGCGGCGATTTTGATGCGTTCCAAAAGCGCCACCGGCAAGCGCAGAGAGATCGACCGCGTCGACGGCTTGAGATTAGGCAGCCGCACCCGCTCGGCCGTGCTCCAGTCGACATACTCGCTCGAATCGTGGCTCTCCCAGAATCGCCGCTCTTCCGCTTCGTCGCGGAATTGCGGTTGGGGCCTAGCTTTCCTGCTCATAGCGGCGTTTTTCCTTGCGGTGCATCGAACGGGCCGAGATGACCCGGATCACGGTGTTGTCGCGGCGCAGGGTGAACGTGACATGGAGAAGACGGCCGTCGTCCGTGCGGCCCAAGGCATGCAATCGGGCCTCGCGATCGCTATGCCTTGCGTCCTCTGCGACCAATAGCGGCTCGTTGAAGAAGACCTGCTCCGCCTCGGCCTGGGTCACGTCGTGCTTATCGACACTCTTGCGACTGTTGCCTTCGTCCCAATCGAACCCTTCGATCCGCGCCCAATCGATCATGACCGTATATCGGCATAATATACGTCTACGCAAGTCGGCCGTAGCGGTGGGCAAGCAATGCCTGCTGCAGTGACAGCAAGCGTAGGGCGGGTGAGCGAAGCGCAACCCGCCGGCGACGCCGCAGAGGCCGATGGTGGGTTACGCTTTGGCTCCACCCGCCCTACTGATTGACCCTCACCCTTCCACGCCTTCGGCGTGGGCCCCTCCCTCCCCCCTGAAGGGTGGAGAGGGAATAATTGCACAGCGCAAATGGCGACTCTGTTTTAGCATCTCCCTTACGGAAGAGCGGCGAGGGCCAGGCGATGAGCGTGCAGGCGATCGGGGAGCGGGTGCGGCGCGAGGAGGATTGGCGTCTCTTGACCGGCCGGGGCCGCTATGTCGACGACGTGCCGGCGCTGGGTGCGGCGCGCGGCCATGTGCTGCGCTCGCCGCACGCCCATGCGCGGATTGGTGCGATCGACGCGCGGCGGGCGAGCGGGGCGCCGGGCGTGCTCGCGGTCCTGACCGGCGCCGATTTGCGCCGCCGCGGGCTCGGCACCCTGCGTCCCGGGGTGCCCCGCCGGCGCGGCAACGGCGCCCCCGCTTTCGTCTGCCCGCAGCCTCTCCTGGCGCAGGACCGGGTGCGCTATGTCGGCGATCCGGTGGCGTTCGTCGTCGCCGAAACGCTGAGCCAGGCAAAGGACGCCGCCGAGTTGATCGAAATCGAGTACGAGCCGTTACCGGCGGTCGTTTCGGCCGAGGCGGCACTCATGCCCGGCGCGCCGGCGGTGTGGGACGACAACCCGGGCAACGAGGCGTTCACCCACGAGGCCGGCGACAGGCAAGCGGTCGACGCCGCCTTCGCCCGCGCCGCGCACATCGTCCGCGACAAGATCACCGTCAACCGGGTGACCGCCAACAGCATGGAGCCGCGCGGCTGCCTCGC
>WNFD01003910.1_pt1 | contig 15582 bp, 16 predicted proteins | sample 5400491 | NCBI WGS metagenome assembly WNFD01 (sample SAMN13153343, study PRJNA577476) | soil metagenome | isolation source: 120 cm saprolite under Douglas fir tree site 2 hole 2 replicate 2 | place: USA:California | collected 2015-04-18 | reverse complement strand
GCAGAACGCCTGGTATGGGCTCTCGCTCGGCTCGGTGCTGCTGCTCGCCGCGATCGGGCTTGCAATCACGTTCGGCGTCATGGGCGTCATCAACATGGCCCATGGCGAGATGGTGATGATCGGCGCCTACGTCACGTTCGTGATCCAGGAGGTGGCGCGCACGACCTACGCGGCCTATCCGGGACTGATCGAGTATTCATTGATCATCGCGGTGCCGGCGGCCTTCGTCATTGCGGGGCTCCTCGGAATGCTGATCGAGCGCGGCATCATCCGTTTCCTCTATGGCCGGCCGCTCGAAACCCTGCTCGCCACCTGGGGCCTGTCGCTCATCCTCCAGCAGGGCGTGCGCACGGCCTTCGGGCCGACCAATCGCGAGGTTTCAAACCCGAGTTGGATGAGCGGCACTTTTGAGGTCGGCCATCTCAACATCACCTACAACCGGCTGTGGATCATCTGCTTTACGCTCGCGGTGTTCGTGACGCTCCTCGGCGTGTTGCGCTTTACGCGACTGGGCCTCGAAATGCGCGCCGTTACGCAAAATCGCGCCATGGCGGCAGCAATGGGCATTCGCACCGGCCGTATCGACGCCCTCACGTTCGGGCTCGGCTCGGGCATTGCGGGCATTGCCGGCGTGGCGTTGTCGCAGATCGACAACGTGAGCCCCAATCTCGGCCAGGGCTACATCATCGACAGCTTCATGGTGGTGGTGTTCGGCGGCGTCGGCAATTTGTTCGGCACCCTCGTCGGCGCCATGACGCTCGGCATCGCCAACAAGTTCCTCGAACCGGTGGCCGGCGCCGTGCTGGGCAAGATTGCCATCCTGGTGCTGATCATCCTGTTCATCCAAAAGCGCCCGCGCGGACTGTTCGCGCTCAAGGGCCGGGCAGTCGAAGCATGACGTCCCGTTTTGCTCGAGGCCCCCTCCCTACCCTCCCCCGCAAGCGGGGGAGGGCAGGGAGGGGGATTGCGGCCTTCATTCTCGTCATCCTCGGACTGGCGGTGGCGGTGCCTGCTCTCAACCTCGCGCTGCCGCCGGAATCGCCGTTCCACGTGCCGACCTACCTGGTTTCGCTGTGGGGAAAATACGCCTGCTACGCATTGCTCGCGCTTTCGATCGACCTGATCTGGGGTTATTGCGGAATTCTTTCGCTCGGCCACGGCGCCTTCTTCGCGCTTGGCGGCTACGCCATGGGCATGTACCTGATGCGCCAGATCGGCACTCGCGGCGTCTACGCCAACCCGGTTCTGCCTGATTTCATGGTGTTTCTGAACTGGGATCAGCTGCCGTTCTACTGGTGGGGCTTCAACTCGTTCGCCTACGCGGCCGTGATGGTGCTGCTGGTGCCCGGTCTGCTCGCCTTCGTGTTCGGCTGGTTCGCGTTCCGCAGCCGCGTGACCGGCGTCTATCTGTCGATCATCACCCAGGCGCTCACCTTCGCGCTGATGCTCGGCTTCTTCCGCAACAATTTCGGCTTCGGCGGCAACAACGGCCTCACCGACTTCAAGGACGTGCTCGGCTTCAACGTTCAGGCAGCCGGCACCCGCGGCTCGCTGTTTGGCATCACCTGCGTCGTGCTGGCGGCGTCGCTCGCCTTGTGCCGCGCCATCGTCGCGTCCAAATTCGGCAAGGTGCTGGTCGCGATCCGTGACGCCGAATCGCGCACGCGCTTTCTCGGTTACCGGGTCGAGTCCTACAAGCTTCTCGTGTTCACGCTGTCAGCCTGCATGGCGGGCGTCGCCGGCGCGCTTTACGTGCTCCAGGTGGGCATCATCAATCCGAGCGAATTCGCGCCCGCCAATTCCATCGAGGAGGTGATCTGGGTCGCGGTCGGCGGCCGCGGCACACTCACAGGCGCGATCCTCGGCGCCGTCGTGGTCAACTACGGCAAGACCTCCTTCACCTCGGGCGCACTCGCGCCCTATTGGCTGTTTGTGCTCGGCGGTCTCTTCGTCGGCGTGACCCTGCTGCTGCCGCGCGGCATCGTCGGCACCATCCAGCATTTGTGGGCGAACCGCCGCAAACCCGAAACGCCTGATCCCGACCCGGAGCCGGTCGGTGCGCCGGCGCCGGCGGAGTGACCGCGATGGACGGACGCGAGACTTCCACCTTACTTTATCTTGACGGCGTCTCCGTCTCGTTCGACGGCTTTCTGGCGCTCAACGCGTTGTCGTTCACGATCGATCCCGGCGAAATGCGCGCCATCATCGGCCCGAACGGCGCCGGCAAGACCACCATGATGGACGTTGTGACCGGCAAGACCCGGCCGCAGAAGGGCGACGTGCTGTTCGACGGCATCCATCGGTTGACTGAGCTTGATGAAAGCGACATCGCGGAGCTTGGCATCGGCCGCAAGTTCCAGAAGCCCACGGTGTTCGAGAGTCATACGGTCGAGGACAATCTGCGTCTGGCGCTCAAAGCCGACCGCCGCGCCCACGCCGCTTTGATGTGGCGGGCGGGCCTCGATGAGGAGACGCGCATCGATCGCCTGTTCGAGACCATCCGGCTCGGCGCGATGCGCTCGCGCCTCGCCGGCAGCCTCTCCCACGGGCAGAAACAGTGGCTCGAAATCGGCATGCTGCTCGCCCAGGAACCCAAGCTCCTGCTTGTCGACGAGCCGGTCGCCGGCATGACCGATGCCGAGACGCACCAGACCGCGGAGCTCCTCCGGGAGATCAACCGCCAGCGCACCGTCGTCGTGGTGGAGCACGACATGACCTTCGTGCGCGAACTCGGGGTCAAGGTGACAGTGCTGCACGAGGGTACGGTCATCGCGGAGGGCTCGATCGATCAGGTCTCCGAGAATGAGCGGGTGATCGAGGTTTATCTGGGGAGGTGAACTTGGTGTTTCATGCCGAACAGGGGCGCGCCACAAATCTCGGACCGCATCCTGAGGAGCGCCGCATCTTTGCGGCGCGTCTCGAAGGATGGCCACTTGCTTGGCCGTGCCTGTTGCCATCCTTCGAGACGGCCGCCCAAGAGGGCGGCCTCCTCAGGATGAGGTCCGAGATGGATTGAGCCGTCGGCACAGCAAGGTCAAACCCATGCTCGAAGTGAACGCCATCGACCTTCACTACGGTGCCGCCCAGGCGTTGCGCGGCATCTCGCTCAAAGCCGCGCCCGGCACCGTGACCTGTGTGCTCGGGCGCAACGGCGTCGGCAAGAGCAGCCTGTTGCGGGCGCTGGTCGGCCAGCATCCAGTGAGCAAGGGCAGCATCACTTGGGAGAGCAACGACATCACCATGCTGCGGCCGTCGGAGCGGGCACGCCGCGGCATCGCCTATGTGCCTCAAGGCCGCGAGATATTCCCGCTGCTCACAGTCGAGGAAAACCTGCAAACCGGGTTTGCGCCGCTCAAGCGCGACGACCGCACGATCCCGCAGGTGGTGTTCTCGCTGTTTCCCGTGCTCGACGGCATGATGCGCCGACGCGGCGGCGATCTCTCGGGCGGGCAGCAGCAGCAGCTCGCGATCGGGCGCGCCCTCGTCATGCGGCCGCGCCTCTTGCTGCTCGACGAGCCGACCGAAGGTATCCAGCCCTCGATCATCAAGGACATCGGCCGCGCCATCGCGTACCTGCGCGGTCTCGGCGAGATGGCGATCGTGCTGGTGGAGCAGTATCTCGACTTTGCCCGCGAACTCGGCGACCATTTCGCAGTGATCGATCGCGGCCAGGTCGTTTACGCCAGCACGCGCGCCGACATCGACGAGAAGGCGCTGAAACGTGCGCTCGCGATCTGAGCTGATCTGATGGAGCGGCAGGCACGCAGGCGCCTTCACCCTCCCCTACAGGGGGAGGTTCAGCGCGCCACCTTCGCCGCCAACCGCGCCGTCGGCCGCGTCTGCCTCGCCGTTGCCGCGACGCCGTTCGGCACGCGTCGCACCACGACCCGCGAGGAGGGCTCGCTGCGGGTGCGATTTCCCAAGGCCTGCGCGGGTGCACCTGAGGCGGTGCTCGTCAACACCGCCGGCGGCATCGCGGGCGGCGACCGTTTCGCGGTCGATCTCGGGCTCGACGCCGGCGCGCAGCTTACGGTCACCACTGCGGCGGCGGAAAAGATCTATCGTTCGCTCGGTCCTGATGCATGCGTTGACGTGTCCGCGACCGTTAAGGACGGCGCCACACTCACGTGGCTGCCGCAGGAGATGATCCTGTTCGATCGCGCCCGCCTTGCCCGAACGATCACGATTGCACTCGCCCCCAGCGCCAAGCTTCTCCTGGCCGAGACGATCGTGTTCGGGCGCTCCGCCATGGGCGAAACCGTGCACGAGGGCAGCGTCATCGACCGCTGGCGGGTCCGCCGCGATGGCCGCCTGGTCTTTGCCGAGAACTTCTGCCTTGATGGCCCCGTAACCGGCCGCCTTAACGAGGCTGCGGTTGCGGGTGGGTGCACCGCGATCGGCACCGTGCTCGTGGTGCCGGGCGACGACGTCGCGGTTGCGGCGGTGCGCACCACCTACGCGCAATTTCGCGGCGAGGTCGGCATCTCCGCCTGGAACGGCATCGCGCTCGCCCGCCTTGCGGCGCGCGACGGCGCTGCGCTACGTCACGACCTTGTCGTCCTGTTATCCGCCCTCGGCCGCCGCGCACTGCCGCGAATCTGGCTGAACTGACCCGATCAATTCCACCCTTAGCTCAACCCCTTGTGCGATGCGGCCGCCATGCACCTGACACCCCGCGAAAAGGATAAGCTCATGATCGCCATGGCCGCCATGGTGGCGCGCCGCAGGCTGGAGCGCGGCGTCAAGCTCAACCATCCGGAAGCAGTCGCGCTCATCAGCGATTTCATCATGGAGGGGGCGCGGGACGGCAAGACCGTCGCCGAACTGATGCAGGCCGGCGCCCACGTGATCGCGCGCCACCAGGTCATGGACGGCATCGCCGAGATGATCCCCGAAATCCAGATCGAAGCCACGTTCCCGGACGGGACGAAGCTTGTCACCGTGCACGAGCCGATAAGATGAGGCACCCATGATTCCTGGCGAAATCCTCACCCGCCCCGGCGATATCGAACTCAACGCGGGCCGCAAGACCGCGACTCTGACCGTCGCCAACACGGGCGACCGGCCGATCCAGGTCGGCAGCCACTATCATTTCTTCGAGACCAATCCGGCGCTCAAATTCGACCGCAAGAAGGCCCGCGGGATGCGGCTCGACATCGCGGCCGGGACCGCCGTGCGGTTCGAGCCCGGCCAGACCCGCGAAGTGACGCTGGTGGCGCTCGCCGGCTCGCGCACGGTTTATGGATTTCGCCAGGAAGTGATGGGAAAACTGTAGTGCCTCCTTACATACCCTATGGTAAGGATACGAGTAGCGTAAGGAGGCTCCCGATGAGCTATGAGGCAGATGCGACAATCACATCCAAGGGCCAGATCACGGTGCCAGCCCAAATCCGGGAGAAACTGGGCGTCAAGGCCGGGGATCGCCTCCACTTTCGGCTGACTGAATCCGGGAAGCTGACAGTTACCCCCATTCGGCGGCGCAGCATCTTCGATCACCTTGACGAGCTGAGGCTGCCTTCGATCGGACGGCCTGTCACCCGAGAGGATATCGATGCGGCCATCGGCGAGGAGATGGAAGAACAGGAGCGGCGGATTCGGGGCCAACGTCGACGATGATCGGCATTGATACCAACGTTCTCCTGAGGTTCTTCGAGGCTGGCGACGATGCCGAGCAGACGGCAGCCGCAAGGCAGCTTGTGCGCGACGAAGCACCCGTCTTCATCAACCCCATTGTCCTCGCGGAATTCGCATGGACGTTGCGAAGAACGTTCAAGCTCGATCGCGCCGCCGTCTATGAGCGACTCGCCCGAATCATTGAGGCGGATGAATTCAAACTGGCCTATCCGGAGGCGATAGATCGCGCGGTGAAACACTACGAAACGGGCGCGGCGGATTTCTCCGACTACCTGAACGGTGAACTGAACGGTGCCTTGGGGTGCGACGCAACCCTCACCTTCGACAAAGCGGCGGCGAAGAACCGAGCATTCCGGCACCTTCCCGTTTGAAGGAAACCAACGATGGCAACCAGGATCAGCCGCGCCGCCTACGCCGACATGTTCGGCCCCACCACTGGCGACCGCGTGCGGCTCGCCGATACCGATCTCATCATCGAGGTGGAGAAGGATTTCACCATCTATGGCGAAGAGGTGAAGTTCGGCGGCGGCAAGGTGATCCGCGACGGCATGGGGCAGAGCCAGGTCACCAACCGGAAGGGCGCGGTCGACACCGTTATCACCAATGCGCTGATCCTCGATCACTGGGGCATCGTCAAAGCCGACGTGGGCCTCAAGGATGGGATGATTTCTGCGATCGGCAAGGCCGGCAATCCGGATATCCAGCCGGGCATCACCATCGTCATCGGTCCAGGCACCGAAGTGATCGCGGGCGAAGGAAAAATCCTCACCGCCGGCGGCTTCGACACCCACATCCACTTCATCTGCCCGCAGCAGATCGAAGAAGCGCTGATGTCCGGCATCACATCCATGCTGGGTGGCGGCACCGGCCCGGCCGCCGGCACCAACGCCACCACCTGCACGCCCGGTCCGTGGCACATCGGCCGCATGATCCAGGCCGCCGACGCCTTTCCGATGAATCTCGGTTTTGCCGGCAAGGGCAACGCGTCGCGGCCGGCGGCGCTGGAAGAGCAGATCAAGGCCGGCGCCTGCGCCCTCAAGCTGCACGAGGACTGGGGCACGACGCCGGCGGCGATCGACTGCTGCCTTTCGGTGGCGGACGACCATGACGTCCAGGTGATGATCCACACCGACACCCTCAACGAGTCAGGGTTCGTCGAGGACACCATCAAGGCCTTCAAGGGCCGCACTATTCATGCCTTCCACACCGAAGGCGCCGGCGGCGGGCATGCGCCCGACATCATCAAGGTGGCGGGCTTGAAGAACGTGCTGCCCTCCTCCACCAATCCGACGCGGCCGTTCACGCGCAACACCATCGACGAGCATCTCGATATGCTGATGGTATGCCATCACCTCGATCCGGCGATCGCCGAGGACTTGGCGTTCGCGGAAAGCCGCATCCGCAAGGAGACCATCGCGGCCGAGGATATCCTACATGACCTCGGCGCGCTCTCCATGATGTCGTCGGACAGCCAGGCCATGGGCCGCATCGGCGAGGTCATCATCCGCACCTGGCAGACCGCCGACAAGATGAGGAAACAGCGCGGCCGGCTACCGCAGGACAAGGGCGACAACGATAACGCCCGGGCGAAGCGCTATGTCGCCAAATACACCATCAATCCGGCGATCGCGCATGGCGTGTCGAAGCACATCGGTTCGGTCGAGAAGGGCAAGCTTGCCGATCTCGTATTGTGGTCGCCGGCCTTTTTCGGCGTAAAACCCGACCTTGTCATCAAGGGCGGCACCATCGCGGCCGCCGCTATGGGCGATCCCAATGCGTCGATCCCGACGCCGCAGCCGGTCCATTACCGGGCGATGTTCGGCGCCTTCGGCAAGGCGCTGACCGCAAGCTCGCTGGTGTTCGTCTCTAATGCCGCCGTAAAAGCACGCCTGCGCGACAAGCTCGGCGTGGAAAAACAACTGGTCGCCGTCGAGCACACCCGTGACATCAGCAAGAAGAGCATGGTGCACAATGGGGCGACCCCCGACATCACGGTCGATGCCGAAACCTACGAAGTCACGGCGGACGGCGAGCTTTTGACCTGTGCGCCCGCCGAGGTGCTGCCGATGGCCCAGAGGTATTTTCTGTTTTGATGAAGTCCTAATTTCGATCACGATGCCCTTGTCAGGGCCGCTCTTTTGAGACGACCCTTCTTTGCCCTCTGATAAGCGCAAGGAGGACCGAGTGTCGAAGCATGCAGTCGGGATGATGCTCGCGGTTATTTTCGTTCTGAGTGGCGCGGCGCTGTTTCTGGCAAATGAGGACCCTTTCGCGAGAGATGCACTTTGTGCTCACATCAGCTTTTGCCTAACTAGTCCGGATGCAAAGCCTTGGAATAAAATAATCTATGACCTTGCCGTCGGGGCTTTGATCAGCGTGCTATTTTATTGGCTCGTGGTTTGGTTGCCCGATTATCAGCGTCGCCAGCGTCTGAAACGCGGCCTCAAAAGACACTACAGGTCCTTCCGCCAAGATTGCATCGAGATCATGTTGCTGGTTGCGGATGGTTCCTATTCAGGCGGGTTCCCAGAGTCTCTCTTGCAGCAGGACAAATTCAAGGACTACTTCAAGCAGACGGTCCCACCGGGTGACAGGAACCGGTGGGACCAGTTTTTGAATAAACTCGACCCACACTATCTGCGTGAACTACTCACACGTATGGAAATCTTCCGCGATGAAATCGCATTTGTGTTGAACAACGCCGATATCCCGAAAGACGAACCGTTCGACTTTTTGAAGCGGCTATCCGCCGCGATCTATTCCATGAAGGATGTTACATTGGGATACGACGAAACCAAGCCCCTCGCCGGCTTTTTGTGGACTGTGTTCACCGGCTGGGATTGGATCACGGGTTACCGCAAAGAAGACATAGTCGAGAAAATGCTCAACTCTATCTAGCCCGCGATTTATTCGCCCGAGGTCTTGACCTCGACAACCGACAAAGGGAATTTGAGTTTCATGAACCCTGAGGTCCTTACGCGCATCCGCGCCGTGAAGCGGGCGTCGCATGGGCTGCGCGCTGGCACTTGGCGCGCGGGCGATGCCAGCGACCGCGTGGTGCTCGACGCCGACGAGCGCTATCGGCGGCGGATCGTGATGACTGGCGAGCGCGGGGGCAAGTTTCTGCTCGATCTGCCCGAAGCAACGGCGCTGCGCGACGGCGACGGGCTCTTGCTCGACGATGGCGCGATCGTCGCCGTGGTCGCCAGACCTGAGCCGCTGATGGAGATCGCGGCGCCGCGCGCCGCCGAACAAGCCGCCGTCATGGCACGCCTGGCATGGCATCTCGGCAATCGCCATACCGAAGTCGAGATTGTCGGCGACAAGCTGCGGATACGGCGTGATCATGTGCTGGAGGACATGCTGATCGGGCTGGGCGCCGTCGTGACGCCGATCGAAGCGCCGTTCGAGCCGGAACGCGGGGCGTATCGGCACGGACATGGCGAGGGTGGCGGTCATGGTTGAGGGACGCGCCACGAGGGGAGGACGCGGAGGGCGCGCCCACCCTCCCCTGGAGGGGGAGGGTCGGACTGCCGAAGGCAGTCCGGGGTGGGGTGATGCGGCATCTCCGCAATTGCTGGACGGCCGTCACCCCCTCCCGGCCCGCAAGAGCGGGCCGACCTCCCCCCTGCAGGGGGAGGTGAAGCAAGGCGAACTCGCCAGCTACGCCCTCTATCGCCTGATGACCTGGATGTCGCCCTCCTATCCGGTCGGCGCGTTCTCGTATTCCGGCGGCCTCGAATGGGCCGTTGAGGCCGGCGATACTCGCGATGCCTGTTCACTGACGGGCTGGCTCACAGCGATGATCCGTTACGGCAGCGTGTCCTGTGACGCCGCAATTTTCTGCCACGCTCACCGCGCCGCCGTAGACGGCAACAACGAAGCCCTTGCCGCCACGGCCGAGCTTGCGGCGGCGCTCGCCGGTTCCAAGGAACGTTTCCTGGAAACGACCGCGCAGGGTCACGCCTTCCTGCAGATCACTCAGGCGGCGTGGACCAGTCCTGTGCTCGACCGGCTCGTGGCTGCCTGGGACGGCCCGCTCGCCTACCCGGTCGTGGTCGCGACGACTTGCGCGGGGCACGGCATCGCGCTTGTCGCGGCGCTGCATGCCTTCCTGCACGGCGTTGCGTCCAACCTGGTGTCGGCCGGCGTGCGGCTTATTCCGCTGGGCCAGACCGATGGCCAGCGCGTGCTGGCAGCGCTCGAATCCCCGATCGCGCAGACGGCGCAGCGCGCGCTCGCAACTGCTCTCGACGACATCGGCTCGATCACGCTGCGCGCCGACATTGCCGGCATGCGGCACGAGACGCAATATACGCGGCTGTTCCGGTCATGACGAACAATCCCCACGGCCCGCTTCGCGTCGGCGTCGGCGGCCCGGTCGGCTCCGGCAAGACATCCTTGATGGATGCGCTGTGCAAGCGCCTGCGCGATCACTACGACATCGCGGCAATCACCAACGACATCTATACCAAATGGGATGCCGAGTACCTGGTGCGTTCCGGCGCCCTGCCGGCCGAGCGCATCGCCGGCGTCGAAACCGGCGGCTGCCCGCACACGGCGATCCGCGAAGATGCCTCGATGAATCTGGCGGCGGTCGCCGACATGCGCGCGAAATTCCCGGGCCTCGACCTCATCCTGATCGAATCCGGCGGCGACAACCTGGCGGCCACCTTCTCGCCGGAACTCGCTGACCTCACCATCTACGTGATTGACGTCGCAGCCGGCGATAAGATTCCGTCCAAGGGCGGCCCCAGCATTACGCGGTCTGATCTTCTTGTCATCAACAAGACCGATCTCGCTCCTCATGTGGGCGCCTCGCTCGCCGTGATGGAGCGCGACGCCTCCCGCATGCGTGGCGCCCGGCCGTTCGTATTCACCAACGTGCGCGCCGGCGACGGCGTCGACGCGGTGGCTGAGTTTATCGAGGAACGCGGCGGATTGGCACGCAAGAGAACGTGCGCATAGATGGCACGCTCTCTACCCGACATTGCACTGCGACCGCACGCCCGTAGATTCTGGTTGCGGTCTATGGTCCTTTAGCCGACCCCCTAACGCGCCGTCGCGCCGACACTTCCCGGATCATCCCCATGAAACTCTTGAGCATTGGCCTCGCACTGTTCGGCATCATCGCACTCGCGGTGGCGGCAACCGGCGATGATGCAACCACCGCGGTTCTCGGCGCTACCGCCCTGTTGTGCGCTTTCACCACCTTCAATGCGACGGCGATATCGAGCTTTCTCAAGATCTTCATCGGCATCTTCTCAACCGAAACCATCGTGTTCGGCCTGGCGGTGCTCGCGGGCAGGGTGAAGCTGTGGCCGGCCGACTATGCGGAGTATCTGCCGCCCGAATCGCTGCCCCTGACCGTCGCGATCTTCTCGATCCTGGTCTACCTGGTGGCGCGGATCGAGGTCGTGCGGCAGATCACCCGGATCGCCGACCGCTTTTTCAATGCCACCGACCGCACCGAGGCGCGCATCTGGCCATTCCGGCGGTTCACCGCCACGGAGCGCGGCGTCGCCATCGCCATGGTGGTGTTCCTCGTCCTCATCAATCAGGCGCAGGTCGGCATCACGGTCCGGCTGTCCTTCTTCAACCGCGATTTGTTCAATGCCCTGTCGAACAAGGACGCCGCCGCGTTCTGGCATCAGCTTCTGTTCGTCTTCATCCCCTGGGCCTTCACCTACGTGGCAAGCGCGGTGGTTGAATTCTTCACCCAATCGATGCTGGTGATTCGCTGGCGGCGCTGGCTCACCGACCATCTGATCGCGCGCTGGCTCGCGGGCCACACTCACTATCACATGAGCCTTGTCGGCACCCAGGCCGACAATCCCGATCAGCGCATCCAGGAGGACGTGTCCCGATTCATCAACGGCGGCTCCGACGGCGCCACCACGTCCTATGGACTCTACTCCTATTCCATCCTGCTGATCTCGACGGTGTCCTCGCTGGTGTCGTTCTCGATCGTGCTGTGGAGCCTGTCGGAGAACTTCACGCTGCCCGGTACGGACATCGCGCTTCCGGGATTCCTGTTCTGGGTCGCCCTGATCTACGCGGCGAGCGGAACCCTGGTCAGCCACCTGATCGGACGTTCGCTGATCGGCATTTACTTCGAGCGTCAGCATATGGAAGCCGATTTCCGGTTCTCGCTGGCGCGTTTGCGCGAATACACCGAACAGGTCGCGCTTCTCAACGGCGAACATGCGGAGCGATCCTCGCTTGGGCGAAGCTTCAGCGCCGTCATCGCCAACTTCATCGCCCTTATTCGCCGCCGCATGAAGCTCTTAGGCTTCACCGCGACGTTCGGCCAGCTCTCGCCGATCATGCCGCTCGTCTTGACGGCGCCGTTCTATTTCGCTGGAACCATCCAGCTTGGCGCGATGACCCAGACGGCGGACGCCTTCGGGAGCGTGTCCGAAGCGCTCACATTCTTCATCAACTATTACACCTCGCTTGCGGGGTTCAAATCGGTGGTCGACCGCCTGTCTTCCTTCGATCACGCAATCGAGCACGCCCAGGCGCTCGACGCGGCCGGGCCGGAGCGTCGCCCGGCGCCGGCTGGCGCCGCGAAGATCGACCTTGAGAACGTGGACATCGCCTTGCCGGACGGCCGTCACGTCGTAACGGCCAAGGAGCTGACCTTTGCGCCGGGCGAGAACGTGTTGCTGACGGGGCCGTCCGGATCAGGAAAATCGACGCTGTTTCGCGCCATCTCCGGAATCTGGCCCTACGGCGAGGGCCGGATTCGCATTCCCGAAGGCGCGCGCGTGATGGTGGTGCCGCAGAAGCCCTACATTCCGATCGCCACGCTGCGTGCCGCCGTCACGTATCCGTCGGAACCCGGCGCCTATGGGGACGATGCGATCCGCAAGGCGCTGAGCGACGCGCGCCTCGGCTCGCTGGTCAACCAGCTCGATCGCGAGGATGTGTGGTCGCAACGCCTGTCGGGCGGCGAGCAGCAACGCATCGCGCTCGCCCGTGCGCTGCTGATGCGGCCGGATTGGCTGTTCCTCGATGAATGCACGTCCGCGCTCGACGAAAAGCTTGAGGCCGAGATGTATACGGCGCTCGCCGAGCACCTGCCTAAGACGACGGTCATCTCCATCGGCCACCGCTCAACGCTCGCGGCTTTCCATCGCCGCCGTCTCGATATGATGCCGGAAGGCGATCATTTCACGCCGCGGGAGGCCGCGCGGGTTGCGGCCGAGTAGGTTCTCCCTGCGGAATGGTCTGTAGGATGGGTTGAGCGGAAGCGAAACCCATCATGGGCCTATCCGCGTGGCGCGGCAGCTGATGGGTTTCGCTAGCGCTCAACCCATCCTACGCACCAATACGCGTTACTCGTTCGCCTTGATGCCAGCGCCCTTGATCACCGCGGCCCATTGCGGGATTTCCGCCTTGATGACGGCAGCGAATTCCGCGGGCGTGTTGCCGATCAGGTCGACGCCGAGCTCCGCCATGCGCCTGCGCATATCTGCCTGCGCGAGCACGCGGGCGGTCTCGCGGTGGAGCTTGTCGATCACAGCCTGCGGCGTGCCGGCCGGCGCCAGAAGGCCGAACCACGGCACGGCTTCGAACCCCGGATAGCCCAGTTCCGCCATGGTCGGCATATCGGGCGCAGCGCCCGAGCGCTCGCGCGACGTCACCGCAAAGGCCGTGAGCTTGCCCTCGCGCCACAGCGGGAGCGCGTTAAGAATATTCGCGAACGACATGGTGAGGCGTCCGGCCAGGAGGTCCGGCAACACCGCCGTCGTGCCCCGATAGGCGATCGGCTGGATATCGATGTGGGCCATATATTTGAACAGCTCGGCCGCAAGATGCTGCGAGGTGCCGATGCCGGCGTGCCCATAGGTGAGCTTGCCGGGCTGCGCTCGGGCCAGTGCAACGAGGTCCGGCAAGGTCTTGGCCGGAACATCCGGGTGGATCACGAGAAGATTTGCCGCGATAAACACTTGCGAGATCGGCGCGAAATCCCGCACCGGATCATACGGCAGCCTGTCATAGAGGCTCGGGTTTATGACGAGCGCCGAGTTACCGCCCATCAGCAGCGTATAACCATCGGGCGCTGCCTTGGCGACGCGATCGGTCGCGATGTTGCTGCCGGCGCCGGTGACGTTCTCCACCACCACCGGCTTGCCCCATGCCTCGCCGAATTTATCCGCCAGCAGCCGCGCGGTGATGTCCGGCGCGACGCCCGGCGGGAAGCCGACCACGATCTTGATGCCCTGCTCCGGATACGCTTGCGCGAACGCCGGCCCGGCGGCCAGCAATGCGGCGCCCACGGCGAAGACGCGGAGAAGCGATGTCATGGCGGCATGTCTATCACGCGTCTGCTATGGCTTTCAAATCGGCCCGCGCCGGTGCTACTTGTTGGAATCTCCCGAGGAGGATCAATGACCACCATCACGGCCGAGACAGCACCCCGCAGCTCATTTCGCGAGGTGTGGCTGATCTCCGCCGGTCATATGATGACCCATTGGTATCCGGCGACGTTCTATCTGCTGCTACCGCTGATCGGCAACGAACTCGGCCTCTCCTTCGGCCAGATCGGATCGATCCTGACCTGCCAATTCGCCGCCGGGGCGCTCTCCAACCTGCCGGGCGGCATGGTGGTCGATGCCATCGGCCGCAAGGGACTGCTGATGGCGGTCGCACTGTCCTGGATCGGCCTGCCTTACCTGGTGATGGGTTTTTCCCACAGCTATTGGATGCTGCTGGTCTGCGCCGCGCTGGTCGGTATCGGCAACAATCTGTGGCACCCGACCGCGATACCGCTGCTGGCGCAGAACCACCCTCAGCGGCGCGGGCTGGTGGTATCGATCCACGCCATGGGCGGCAACCTGGGCGATGCGATCGCACCGCTCGCGGTCGGCGCGATGCTCACCGTGTTCAGCTGGCGCGACGTCGTGGTGATGAACGTGGTGCCGGGTGTGGTCGCATCTATCCTGCTCCTGTTGTCGCTGGGTCGGATCGACGACGGCCGTATCGACCCGGTGCGGCCCGGTGCGGAGCCGCGCTATGCCGTCCACGCCTTCGCGGCCCTGCGCACCCTTTTTGCCAACCGCACCCACCTTCCTGCCGATATTTCTATCGAACGAACTCGGCTATTCGCCGGCCTGGGTGGGAGGCTGCCTGTTCGCCCTGCAGGCGGCCGGCTTCGCGGCAGCGCCGATCAGCGGCCATCTTTCCGACCGCGTCGGCCGCCGCAACGTCATCATGACCAGCATGGTGATGTCGGGCGTGGTGCTGCTGTTCATGGCATTCGCCGGGCGCTCGCCGGCCTTCGTGCTGTTCGTCGCCTTCCTGGGCTTCTTCCTGTTCGCGATCCGCGCCGTGCTGCAGGCGTGGCTGCTCGATGCAACGCCCAAGCATATGGGCGGCACCAGCATCGGCATCCTGTTCGGCGCCCAGGCCGTGGGCGCCGCGATCGGCCCGCTGATCGGCGGCGTGCTTGCCGACCAGTACGGCATCATCGCGACGTTCTATTATCTCGCCGCCACCATCGTGGTCGCCAATATGTTCATTTTCTTCACGCCGATGACGCCGGCTGAAAACGAGACCTCACGGGCGACCATCTGAAATTCATCGCGTGGAGGCCGTCGATTTCACCCGGGTCAGGTTCTCGCCGCCGCAGATCCCGAGCCAGCATCCTTCAACCCTGATGGCATCCCGGCCGAGCTCGATGAGATTGCCCGTATAGGTTTTGCCGTCATCGACGTTATAGAGCTGTCCCGTCCACTTGCCGGGCCCGATCGGACGCATCCCAATGAGAACCGGAACGCCCACAAGCGGACGATTGCGTCGGCCTGGATCGGCGTTTTTCTTGTCGGTCCAAGGCAGGCCGGTGGCCGGATCGATCCGCGGATTGACGGTCGCAATACTGCCGCACACGCCGTCTCCGCAATTGCGGATGCGCACCGTGCCGCCATCCTTATCCAGCCAGAT
>WNFD01003596.1_pt1 | contig 15584 bp, 14 predicted proteins | sample 5400491 | NCBI WGS metagenome assembly WNFD01 (sample SAMN13153343, study PRJNA577476) | soil metagenome | isolation source: 120 cm saprolite under Douglas fir tree site 2 hole 2 replicate 2 | place: USA:California | collected 2015-04-18 | reverse complement strand
CGCGGGCTGATGCGCGAGCCGCCACGCTTCGAAGAATGATCGTGCTGGACACGAATGTGCTGTCAGAAAGCATGCGTCCTAAACCAGCTGATTCGGTGAGGCGCTGGATGGAGGCGCAACCTCGGGCGACTCTATTCACCACAAGTATCGGCGCGGCAGAGATCTTTTATGGCTTAGCTTTGCTACCGGTGGGCCGACGTCGGCTCGCATTGGAGCAAGTGGCTGCGGCAATATTCGAACAAGAATTCTCCGACCGGGTCCTGCCCTTCGACAGCGCGGCGGCGCGGGCGTTCGCTGAGATTGCCGCGACAAGGCGACAATTGGGTCATCCGATTAGCGAGTTCGACGCGCAGATCGCCGCTATCGCGTACTCACGCGGTGCCGCCGTGGCAACGCGGAACCTTGAGGATTTAGCCGAATGCGGAATAAACGTTGTCAGTCCTTGGGAGGCATAAGAGGATGGGCAAGGGAGCTTCAAAACCTGGGGCGGAGCTTTCTGGCCGGGGAGACTCCAACCCCCAAGAGTAGGTGAGACAAATGGAAAAAGCACTGGCGGGCGTAAAGGTACTCGACCTGACACAATTCGAGGCCGGCACCTCATGCACTGAGATGCTGGCGTGGCTGGGTGCTGACGTAATCAAGGTCGAGCCGCCCAAAGTTGGCGAACAAGGACGCTGGCTAGTGACCGAACAGCCGGGCATTGACTCACACTATTTCATCTTGCTCAACGCCAACAAACGAAGTATCACCCTCAACCTCAAATCGGAACGCGGCCGGCAACTATTCGTCGACCTGATCAAGCAGGTCGACGTCCTCTCAGAGAATTACTCCTTGGGTACGCTCGAGAGCTGGGGATTGGGCTACAGCCGGCTGCGCGAGATTAATCCGCAGCTCATCTACCTGACGATCAAAGGCTTCGGCACCTACGGTCCCTACAGCAAGTTCAAAAGCTTCGACCCAATTGCACAGGCCGCCGGCGGTGCGATGGCGGTGACTGGATTTCCAGGCTCCCCGCCCCTCAGGCCGGGACCCACGATCGGTGACACCGGCACCGGGATTCATGCGGCCTGTGGGGTGCTCGCCGCGTACATACAGCGTGAACGTACGGGCAGGGGGCAGAAAGTTGAGGTTTCGATGCAGGAGGCGGTGCTCAATTATGTGCGCGTGCCGATGAGGCATTCGTATCTAACTCATCAGGCGAGCCCACGCGTCGGCAATCGTCTCGGCGTCGCTGTACCCGGCGATATCTATCGATGCGCACCCGGCGGCCCCAACGACTACGTCTACCTATTTTGCTCCACTGCCGAAATGTGGCAGGCATTCTGCCGGACCATCGGACGGCCTGAATTAGCCGACGATCCGCGCTTCAACGACAATGCCGCGCGCCACCGCAATCTCGAAGAGTTGACTCGAATCCTCGAGGAGTGGACCAGCAAGCGCCCCAAATATGAGGTGATGCGGCTGATGGGTGAGGCGGGGGTGCCATGCGGCGCGGTGCTCGACAGCGTCGAACTGCTCAACGACCCGCACATGAAGGAGCGTGGGATGATCGTGAGCGTCGATCATCCGGTGCGCGGCAAGTTCACGATGCCAGGCTGCCCGGTCAAGCTCGAAGATTCTCCGGCCGAAGTCACCAGTGCACCGTTATTGGGGCAGCACAATCGCGAGATCTACGGGATGATGCTGGGTCTCAATGACAACGAACTCGAAGGGCTCCGCCAGGATGGCGTGATCTGACAGAAGTAGCGGCCTGTAACATTAATAGCGGTATCGCTCTTAATCCCTCCCCCTGACCAGGGGGAGGTTAGGTGGGGGTTGTCTGGTTCGTTTCGATGGGGCTCGCTGATACCGATTTCAACGTTACATGCCACTAGCGCGGCTCGCGCTTCTCCAGCCCAATCACGCAGCCCTCAATATTAACCGGGCGTCCTGAACGTCGATAGATTTCGCTCTGCTCGCGTATTGCCTGGCTCTGCTGGTGCAGCACAGAGACAATCCTCATGTGCACGTCGCGGGCTTCTTAGCTCGACTCTGCTTCGCTCCGGCTAGAGTGTCGAGTGTTCAGGCGCTGATTTGCACGATAGTCGCGCCGGCGCCGCCGTGATGTGGTTCGGCCTGCCGATAACCTGAGGAATACGGTGAGGTGCTGAGATAATCCTGGATTGCCTTCTTCAATACGCCGGAGCCGATGCCGTGGACAATTCGTACTTCGTGCTGATTGGTAAGGTAGGCCTGATCGAGGAACTGCTCCAGTTGCCGCAAAGCTTCGCCGGTCCGCATTCCGATGACGTTGAGTTCGTCGCGCTCGCTGGTCTCGGTACTGACGGTGACCGTCGGCAGCCGTTCAGCGGCTCGTTCCGCCCGCGCCCGTCGCAATCGTTCCGGCGCGACCTCGATGCGGAGCCCGCCCCGTCCCACCACCGCTCTGCCGGGTTCGAGCAAGAGCAATTCGCCGCGAATGTCGCCGAGTTCCACCCGGTCGCCAACTCTAAGCGGCTCCTCCGGCGTTTGCTCAGGTCCCGGCTGAAGCGGTGCGACCTGATCAAGCTTGGCGGCGGATTCCGCCAGCGCACGGCTGAATTCGCGACGGCCCTTCACACCCGACTTGAGGTCCTCTAGCGTTACCGCACCCTCGCGGCGCAGTTCAGCAAGAAACTGACCGCCTTCACTGCGCAGACGTTCACGCTCGGCCTCGGCCCGGGCGAGCATCCGCTCGGCCGCCGCGAGCGCTTCGCGTTCTCGTTCGGCGACCGCGACTTCCTGCTCATGCAAGCGCTCGGTCTGGGCCTTAAGCCTGGCGCGTTCCTCTTCGAGCCGGTTCAATGCTTCGGCCAGCTCCGCAGTGCCAGTGGGCAGCACGGCTTCCGCGGCGGCGACGATCTCCTCCGGCAATCCCAGGCGGCGCGCGACCGCGAGCCCGTAGCTCTGCCCAATCGTGTGGGGTTTCAGCCGATACAACGGTGTTAGATGCTCAGAATCGAAATCGACCGCGGCCGCATCGAACCCGGTCCGCGAATAAGCATGCAGCTTGATTGCAGTCGAGTGGGTGGCGACCGCCACGACGCAATCACGCGCCGCCAGGTAGTCCATCAGCGCGATTCCCAGAGCGGCGCCTTCGACCGGATCAGTGCCGGCGCCCGGCTCGTCGAGGATCACCAGGGCCGGCTCTGCCAGAAACCGCACCACCTCGGTCAGATTGAGGACGTGAGCTGCGAAACTCGAGAGGCTCGCCTCGATTGACTGCTCGTCGCCGATATCAGCAAAGACTGTGCGAAATGGCCGGACGGCGCTGCCCTCGCCCGCAGGAATCAATATCCCCGCCTGCGCCATCAGTGACAGCAAGCCGAGAGTTTTTAATGCGACCGTCTTGCCGCCAGTGTTCGGCCCCGAAATTACGATGCCGTGCTGGCCGCCGCCGATTCGAATATCGATCGGTACCACCGGCCGTCCGCTGGTGACAAGCAGGGGATGGCGTGCCGCGAGCAGATCGATCTTATCGCCACTCACCTGCGGCTCAATGCAATCGAAGCGTTCGGCAAAAATAGCACGGGCGTTGAGCGCGTCGAGTGCGACCATCGCAGCGAACGTCAGCCGCAGCTCGGCGAGGTATCCGCGCACCAGGGCGGTCAGCTGCATCAGCAGCCGGTATTCTTCCGCCTCGGCCTCCCGCTCGAACATCATCAGCCGGTTGTTCAATTCGACCGCCCACATCGGCTCGACGAACAGCGTCTCGCCCGATACGGAGCGGTCCTGCACGATTCCGTCGAGCCGTTCCGCATAGTTCAGCTTGAGGGGCAGCACGAACCGCCGATTTCGCACTGTCACGAGATGGTCTGAGACGAACGGCTCCATCCCCGGCGCGTTGAGCGACCTCGCCAATCGGGTTTCGAGCTCGAGCCGCTCGTCGCGCAACCGCGTCCGCAGCCGCTTCAACTCCGGGCTGGCATCATCGAGCAAGCCGCCGTCGTCGGCGAGAGCGCGTAAGAGCGCATCGGCAAGTTCTTTGGGTGCGGCCAGTTCCTGCACGATCGCGGCCAGAAGCGGGCGTGATTCGACCCGCGAGCGCAGAAACGCCTCGGCCGTGCGGGCCGCAACCACAAAATCGCGAATTTGCACCAGCGCCTGCCCACCCAGCACGGCATTCTCCGGGGCCGCCGCGAGCAGGAGCGAGCGCTGGTCGACGAATTCATCGAGCGGCAACGACCCGGAATGGGCGCGCAGATCGACCAGTTCGGCAGTCGCGCGCAGACGCTGGCGCACTTCTGTGGGTTCAGATGCCGGACGCAACTCGGCGAGCGCATCGCGTCCGGGCCGCGAGACCGCCAATCCGGTCAGCAATCCGACGACCTTGTCGAACTCCAATCCTTTCAGGTCGCGCTCCCTCATTTTTTCACCGCTTTTTCATCGACCTAGCATGCGCCGCCGCTCACATCATGACGCTGCGTGCGCAGACTCCCTCGCTACGGGCTCGAAGGCGAGCCCTATGTGTCGCGGCTCTGCTTCGCACGCTCGAGCGCTTTTGGCGACGCATATTTTTGGCGACGCATATTAAAGAGTTTTGGCGTTTCTATCGCTCTTCCGTCCTTCTTCGCATTATTGTCTAAATTATCTCAACGCACTCCAGCATCGGATGCATCAAGAACCGGCGCGCGAATCATGCAAGGTTGGCCGCGACAAAATAGGCTCGCTTGCGAGCTCGTAGCGCACCAGCGCAGCCGAGGCGAAGCGAGCAAACGAGTCTGCGAGGTGCGTTCTGCGGGTGGAGTCCGCGCACGCAGCGTTATAATTCCGAGCGGCGGCGCATGCTAGGTCGGTGAAAAGAGATGGAACGGATCGAATCGCGGATTAATCTCAACAACCCTGAATTCAAGCACAACCGCGAGGTGATGGAGGCACAGGTCGCGCGGCTGCGCGCTGAGATCGAACGAATCCGCCAGGGCGGTCCCGAGAACGCGCGGAAACGCCATACTGAACGCGGCAAATTGCTCGTCCGTGACCGCGTCCAACGCCTGCTTGATCCTGCCAGCCCCTTCCTGGAGTTCTCGGCCCTGGCCGCTCATGGGATGTACGACGGCGATGAACCGCCGGCGGCCAGTCTCGTCACCGGCATTGGCCGGATCCATGGCCGCGAGGCGGTGGTGGTCGCCAATGACGCGACGGTCAAGGGCGGCACGTATTATCCGATCACCGTCAAGAAACATCTGCGCGCCCAGGAAATCGCGATGGAGAATCGGCTGCCGTGCGTTTACCTGGTCGATTCCGGCGGCGCCTTCCTGCCGCTTCAGTCAGAGGTTTTTCCCGACCGCGACCATTTCGGCAGAATTTTCTACAACATGGCGCGGATGTCCGCGATGGGGATTGCCCAGGTCTCGCTGGTGATGGGCTCGTGTACCGCCGGTGGCGCTTACATCCCGGCAATGTCCGACGAGAGCATAATAGTGCGCGAGCAGGGCACCATCTTTCTGGGCGGTCCGCCCTTGGTGCGAGCCGCCACCGGCGAGGTGGTGACTGCGGAGGAATTGGGCGGCGGCGACGTCCATACGCGCATTTCCGGCGTGAGCGATCACCTGGCCGACGACGACGAGCACGCACTGGAAATCGCGCGGGCAGTATTTGAGAATCTCGGATCTCGTCCGCGCCTCGACGAGGTTCTGTCACAGGACCCCCCAGAAGACCCTTACTATGATCCGGCTGAACTCTACGGCATTATTTCGCACGACCCGCGGCGTCCCTACGAAGTTCGTGAGGTAATTGCACGCATCGTCGACGGCAGCCGCCTGCACGAGTTCAAGCCACGGTACGGCACGACGCTGGTGACCGGTTTCGCGCGCATTTATGGCTATCCGGTGGGCATCATCGCCAACAACGGCGTGCTCTTCAGCGAATCCGCTTTGAAGGCCACACATTTCATCCAGATGTGCTGCGAGCGGCGCATCCCGCTGCTCTTTCTGCAAAACATCACCGGCTTCATCGTCGGCAAACGCTATGAGCAGGGCGGCATCGCCAAGGATGGGGCCAAGATGGTCAATGCGGTCGCCAATGCGCAGGTGCCGAAGTTCACGGTGATAATCGGCGCGTCGAACGGCGCCGGCAATTATGGAATGTGCGGACGGGCCTATTCGCCGCGGATGCTCTTCACCTGGCCCAACGCGCGTATTTCGGTGATGGGCGGGGAGCAGGCCGCCAACACGCTGCTCACCGTCAAGCTCGACCAACTCGCCCGCGAAGGCGGCAGCATGTCATCCGAGGAACAGCAGCGATTCGTGCAGCCAACGCTGGAGAAATACGAATTCGAATCGAGCGTCTATTACGCCAGCGCCCGGCTCTGGGACGACGGCGTTATCGATCCGTTAGAAACCCGGACGACGTTAGCCCTCGCGATAGCGGCCTCCCTAAACGCCGGCATCCCCCCAGCGCCGACGTTCGGGGTGTTCAGGATGTGACGGAATCTGAGGGTTCAGCGCAAACCGCCAATAACATGAACTCAGGACCTTGCATCGGCCTACTCGCCAGAGCTGCGGCGTCCGGTCCATTCGGCCCAGGTTGTTCATGACTCAACGCCCGTATTGTCCTTTGCGCGAATTCGGAAAACTCGACCTCCGCAGCTCTGAACTCAACATCATCGGTTCCGTGGCGTCGGTCTCCGTGCCCCTGCTTTATTTCGTTGACCGCAAGTGCTCGATTAATAGCTGAGTGACACGTTCGGTCATCTGATCGACGATAAAGTGTCCTCCGCCCTCTATCTCGATAAACTTATACGGGCCGTGCGCGAATCCGCGGGTCAGTTCTGCTGCGCGCCGGCCTACACTCGCGTCGTTTGTGCCCCACACGTACAACGTGGGCATCGTGACGGCGGGTATCGCTGACAGCGCGATATCGGAGGCGCGATACCAGTTGATGGCGGCTTGCAGGGCGCCGTCCTCACCCAAGGTTTTCAGATAGATGTCCGGATCAGCGATCCCCTCACGTTCCAGGCCGATGCGCAGCGACTTGAAATTGCCGTCGCGCAGACGGTCAAGCGCTTCGGGCTGGCGAAATCCCCGGTGATGCTGGGAACGCTTTGCCTGTTCGGGATCCTCCGCCAGTGCGCGGGCGAATGCGGCTGGATGCGGGCGTGAGAGCACGGTCAGCGTCTCGACGCGATCCGGATTGGCGGCCGCTATCAGCCATGCCAATTGTCCACCCCAATCGTGGCCGGCCAGATGAAACCGGTGCGCACCCCACTCGTCCATCATCGCCAGGGCATCGCGTATCAGCAGGTCGGTCGTGTAGGACTCAACGCGGTCGGGTCGCGCACCGGCAGAGTAGCCTCGCTGATCCGGGGCCAATGCGCGAAATCCCGCATCCGCCAGAGCGCCCAGTTGATAGCGCCACATGCGGCGGTTTTGTGGAAATCCATGGAGCAACAGCACAGGAGCGCCCGAAGCGGCCCCGGCTACATCGACGGTGAACCGAAATTCTTCGACGTCCCAGATTTGTGTTTGCGGTTCCATCACATCCTCGCCTCGCGGGTGAGCGATCAAGAAAAGCCTTACAGAAGCTGGCCTACGGCACGGGTGCGGTCACTCAGCTTCCGCATCATATGCACCACGAGGTCGGTTTAGAAGGTCAAAACTCCCTCCGCTATACGCAATCAAGCCGGTAAATCGGATAATGGAAACTTAATTTTTCATAAACGATGGAACGACTCGTGCCCTTCTCACCAGGTGAACCGCCTCAGACCGATGAAGCCTTCCGGGTCTGCACCGTTGAGTCCCTCTAACGGCATCTATTCGTTTGTCCCTTGCCGCCGTGCGGACTAGGACGAGATGCGGTTTCTGCGACCGCCTATATCGCAGGGCTCTTGGGTGAATCCGCAAGCGCGCGAACACCTGGTGGTGCCAAGATACCGCGCCCCGAGGCTTTCCGCTGCACCTCATCACAGCGTGATGGACCCTCCCACCTTGATGGGCAGTCTCGCAAAGACACTCTGCGGGCGACACCAACGGCCTTGCCCGGCTCGGGGATCCGGGATTCCTCGCGCGGTAGCCACGCGCGGGAATAACCAGAGTCAAGGCGTCGAGGTCTAAGCCAAGACGACCCGCCGCGGCCCTCCTGGAAAGCTATTTTAGAAACACTAAACAGCGTGTCATTCTTTTGACGCGCGAAACTTCGACCTAAAACTGGTCGCAGCCAGGGAGATCGCCATGGATGAACGAGAATTAAGGAAGATGCGCGAATATCTCGACCGGGAGCAGATTCGGGAAGCGTTTAATCGCTATGCGTTTGGCGTGGATTCCAGCGATCCCGAAGCGGTGTTGTCGCTGTTCGATGACCCCTGCACTTTGGTCGCGCAGCAGCCGGGTAAGCCGCCGCGGCGTTATGAAGGGCGGGCCGCGGTCGAGCGCTTTTTCAGCAAAGGACTCAACAACGACTTGAAGCTGCTGCGCCATCGCATCACCGACAACCTCATCAAAGTGGACGGCGATCGCGCCGACGCGCGGCTCTACTGGGACGAAATTCGCGAGCAGAACGGCCAGCTCATCCTCGGCGGGGGCATCTACTTCGACAAGCTGCGGCGGGTCGGCGACGGCTGGAAGTTCACCGAGCGCCATGCGATGACGACTTATTGGATTACGCTCATCGACAACGTGGCAACGGAAGCGACGCGGATCCTGTTAGCGCCGCGGCCAAAAGACGTGAGGGTGTAACAGAGATGACCTCTCGGACAGCCGTCGAGGTCGGAGCAAAGATTTCCTGAAGGACCTTCACAATCGCAGGGAAGGACAACAGGCTAAAGCCTGTTCCACACTCTCACAATTCGGAGCTTTCCAGGCAGGGACAACTGTATGGTTGATTACGAAGTCTTTGAGTTAGGTGACCTCGTCCTCCAGTGCGGAATCACTTTGCCGCGGGCGAAGCTCGCCTATAAAACCTATGGCAAGCTCGCCGCCTCGCGTGACAACGTCGTTGTGATGCCGACGTTCTACGGGAGCCAGCATACTGATAACGAGTCAATGATGGGCGCGGGACGCGCGCTCGACCCGGCGCGGTGGTTCATCATCGTCCCGAATATGTTCGGCAACGGTCTGTCCTCTTCTCCCAGCAACGCGCCACCGCCGTTCGACCGCGCCGCTTTTCCAAACGTTACTCTGTACGACAATGTCATGTGCCAGCATCGCTTGGTCGCCGAGCACCTGGGGGTTGACCGCATTAAGCTGGTCGTGGGCTTTTCGATGGGCGCACAGCAATCCTTCCAATGGGGTGCGCTCCATCCCGAGATGGTGGGGGCGATCGCACCGCTATGCGGTTCCGCACGAACCTCGCCTCACAATTACCTTTTCCTTGATGGGGTCAAGGCCGCACTGCTGGCCGATGCGGCGTTTGCGGACGGCTGGTATCAAACTCCGCCGTTAAAAGGATTACGCGCCTTCAGCCGTGTGTACGCGGGTTGGGCATTCTCGCAGGACTTCTTTCGCGAACAGGAGTACCGCAAAATCGGCCTGGCTTCGATGGAAGATACGGTGCGATTCCTGGAGGGCTACTTTAGGCGCCGTGACGCCAACGACCTATTGGCCATGCTGTGGACGTGGCAGCATGCCGATATTAGTGCCAACACATTGTACAAGGGAGATCTTGCGGCTGCTCTACAAGCCATCCAGGCTCGGGCGATAGTAATGCCATGCGAAACGGATCTCTATTTCCGCGTGCGCGATAACCAGCTCGAGAAAGAGCTGATGCCGAATGCCGAACTGCGACCCATCCGCTCGATCTGGGGGCACGCAGCAGCTTTGGGGGTGAGCCCTTCGGACAATGAGTTCATCGATGCCGCGTTGAATGAGTTGCTGCGCTAGGGTAAAGTCTTTGAAAGATGCGCCGGCCTTTTATCTGCTCACCGGCTGGGCAGCAGAAATTCCAGCGGACGACCCCCCGCCGCGATTTGGTCGACGCTGTAGTCGCCAAGCCGGTGGATCCAAGAATTCTCGAGGGATTATTAGCTGAGCGAAAGTCAAATCAATGCCGCCCGGCGGAAACTATCGAAAAGGGTCTGCTAAACGGTTGCACCCGGTCACCATTCGCGATAGCTGCAGACGACGTGCAATTTGAGAGGGGAAGCTGACATGCGGTTTACGCTGACGGCGATCGTGTTAGCGGCTGTTCTGACCGGATGCAGCTCGGAGCAGCCACTTATGACCGTCGGCCAGCAAAAAATCTATAATGAGTGCATGAGTGGCCGCTGGTCGGGCGAGGCGGACACCATGATCTTCGGACCGTTCGGTTGGGCTTACCACGATTCCAAGGAAAAGGAGTGCCTGGCTAGATCTGGTAACGTCGGATATTCCGAGATTTCGCCCCCGCCGGAGGCAGCTACTGCACCTGCCACACAACCCGGGGGAGCGAACCCGATTCAACCGACTACCGCGAACGGGTCACTTCAATAGTCAATTGGCCACCCAACGGCTCTGGCTCACATATTGACGGATCCGGTGGACCCAGCACGTTGCACGAAAATAGAACGCAATATCCGAACAGAACTGCTCCTTGCGAGCGGTCTCGTCTCTTTACCTGCGTGCCCGACCCCCAGGCAAATCGCTCCGCGTTGATCCCTGGGCTTTGCTCGGGATGACACGGACTACTCGAACATCTGCGGCTCGCTCGAGCTGAGCCAGACCAGCCCCTTGTAGGCGTAGTGCATTCCGGACAGGGCGGTAATCGCTACTGTTGTATAGAGCAATATGTACCACAACTCCGCCCAACTTTGACCAGCTCCTGCCAATGCGCCGATGACTGATGCGAGTTGCAAGCAGGTCGCCGCTTTGCCCAGATAGCTCGGATGCACGGGCACACGCTCATCAGTGTAGAAGATGAGCAGCAGATAGCCAAAGACGATCACGATATCCCGGGTAATCACCACGCCCAGCAACCAGCCAGGAATCGCATTTTCGACCGTCAGTCCGACGAAGGCGCTCAGCAGAAGGAGCTTATCGGCAAAAGGATCGAGCAGCGCTCCAATCTCCGTGCGCAAATCGAACCATCGCGCGATCGTGCCGTCGAGTGCGTCGGTCAAGCCGGCCGCGCAGAAGACATAAAGCGCATACCCGAATCGATGTTGACTGAGCAGCGCCAGGAAGACCGGCACCAGGAAGAGCCGGATCAGGGTCAATACATTGGGTATGTTCAGCAGATGCCAGAGAACCAGCCGCTGAGGGCGTAGCGTCTGAACGGCAGGTTTTACCCACGCTGAGTTCATTTTTTCACCGAGACAGCAGGCGACACCGGTCGGAATCTATAGCGCTGCATGCGCGGACTCCATCGCGGCGGGCTTCCCAGGAGCGCCCCAGGTGTCAACTGCTCCATCATGCCTCCTTCGCCGATTAGCGATTCGGCGAAGGGCGACGGCGACATTGACCGTCACAAGCAAATTCTCGAAACGGCGCCACAGCGACTCTCCGGTTTCGTTTTACGCGGCGCTCAGCGCAGCCTTGCGCAGACGTCCGGCTACCGCCGCACTGACCAGCGCGCGCATCGAAACTACGCCGTCGGCATATTCCTCACTCAGGATTTCGCCGTCGCGGCGCGCCATCGCAATCAAGTCACCCCGCATCACCGGTAACTTTACCGCGATTTCTTCTCGCAGGCCGCTGAAGCTGCGAGCGATCGCGGCGAGCAGCCGATCGAGACCCTCGTGTCTCAACGCCGAGACCGCGATGTTATCCACTCCACGAGGACCGTACGGAGCATGCTCGAGTAGATCAGCCTTATTGAAGACCATCAGCCGCGCTGTGTCGCCTGCGCCGATTTCTTCGAGCACGCGGTCGACCACCGCGATCCGTTCGTCGGCGAGCGGAGAGCTGGCATCAACCACATGTAACAACAAGTCGGCAACCCGCACTTCTTCCAGCGTGGCCTTGAATGCCTCCACCAGCATATGCGGCAACCGATGGATAAAGCCTACCGTATCCGCCAGCATCACCTGCGCCTTGCCGGGCAATTTGAGGCGGCGGATCGTCGGGTCGAGCGTCGAGAACGGCCGGTCCGCTGCCTCCACCCCGGCGTCCGTCAGCGCGTTCATCAGCGTTGATTTGCCGGAATTGGTGTAGCCGACGAGCGCCACGGTCGGCCAGGGAACTTCGAGCCGTCGCTGCCGCTGGATCGAGCGGGTGCGCTCGACTTGCTGCAAGCGCGTTCGCAGCCGCGTCAGCCGCTCGCGCAGCCGCCGCCGATCAACTTCGAGTTGAGTCTCGCCAGGGCCGCGGTTGCCGATTCGCCCGCCGGCGGCGCCACCGCCACCCGTTTGGCGTGATAAGTGAGCCCATTGGCGGGTCAGGCGGGGTTGCAGATAGCTCAATTGCGCGATCTCGACCTGGAGTTTGCCTTCTAATGATCGAGCGCGTTGGGCGAAGATGTCGAGAATTAGCTGAGAGCGGTCAACCACCCGCAGCCCCAGCTCCTGTTCGAGGTTGCGCGCCTGCACCGGACTGAGCGCATCGTCGAAGATCGCGAGCGTCGCACCGCGTTGATGGGCCATCTCGCGGACATCGACGGTTTTGCCGCGCCCGATAAAGGTGCGAGGATCGACTGCCTTCAATTTCTGCTGGATTTGCCCGGTGATGGCCGCGCCCGCACTTTCGGCCAATGCACCGAGCTCGGCGAGGGAATCCGCCGTTGCAATTCCATGGGTGTTCGCGCCGGTTTCGACCCCAACCAGGACGGCGCGTTCCGCCTCTTCTACTGACCGGGTATGGCTGTAACCCAGAAGGAGTCCTCCTTTAGACTTTCACAGCCTGCAAGCCTGAGTCGCAGAACATCTTAGCAAAAGGGCTACGCTCGGCTGAAGCGCAAGACGTATTTTTTCGTGACGGTGAATGCGGCCGGGTTGGGCTGATGCCGGCAAGACCATCCGCTATCCATGCGAACCAGGAGCCCCGCATGCCGGGCAACTTTTGAGACAGTCCTGAGCTTAACCGCACCACTTGGTCTGAGCGTCCGCCCAACCCCTCGTCTGCCTTTCACAATTTTTCGCTATAATGCACAATCCGAGTCGTGGCCATCATCACGATTGTTGATTACAAAGCCGGAAATCTGACCAGCGTCGCACGGGCGCTCGAGCATCTCGGATATCGCTGGGAAATCACCGATGAACCGGAGCGGATTCGACACGCTGAGCGCGTTATTCTACCCGGTGTGGGGGCGGCGGGGGCCACGATGGAAAATCTGAATCGGCTGGGCATCACCGAGGTCCTGCGGAACGACGTGGTCCCTGCGGGCAAGCGCTTTCTTGGCATCTGTATCGGTATCCAGGTACTGTTCGATTACAGCGAAGAGGATAGCACGCGCTGCCTCGGGATCATTCCGGGACGCGTGGTACGCTACCCATCGTCGCTCGACGGACGGCCGCTCAAAGTACCGCAGATCGGCTGGAACCGGGTGCGCCAAGCGCGCCGACACCCGCTTTTTGCCGGAATTCCCGATGGTACGCATTTCTATTTCGTGAATTCATATTATCCGGTGCCGGACGATCCGGCGGCGACGATCGCGACCTGCGATTATGGCGTCAGCTTTACCGCGGCGCTCGCCCGCGGCAACGTCGTCGCTACTCAATTTCATCTCGAAAAAAGTGGTGCCGCCGGACTGCGGCTGCTCGACAATTTCTGCAAATGCGATCAAACAGGGTGTTGAGAAAGGCTTACCAATGGCATTCGCTGGAACATCGGTCTCAACACCCTGGGTAAAGGCTGGCTTCCTTCCTTTAGTTCTCTCCCGCTTGCGGGGGAGACTACAGAGGGGGAAAGCAGGCTGTGAAGGCTTCTTCGACAGCCTGCAGCGCCTGTTCGAGGCCTGAGATGCTGGCGAAAAGAATCATTCCATGCCTCGATGTGCGTGACGGCAAGGTGACCAAGGGCGTGCAATTTCTCGCCAATGTCGCTATCGGTGATCCGGCCGCAATGGCGCGTTATTACTACGAGCAGGGCGCTGACGAACTCGTCTTCTACGATATCACCGCGTCCAATGAGCGGCGCGCAATCATGCTCGAAGTAGTGCAGGCAGTCGCGCGCGAGATCTTTATTCCGTTCAGCGTCGGCGGTGGATTGCGCACAGTCGAGGATATGCGCGCGGCCTTGCTGGCCGGCGCCGAGAAGGTTTCGATCGATTCCGGCGCGGTGCGGAATCCGCAGATTATTGCGGAAGGCGCGCGTGCCTTCGGCAGCCAATGTATCGTGCTGTCGATGCAGGTAAAGCGGCGCGTTCCCACCCCGCAGCTCCCCTCTGGCTATGAAGTCATGATCGATGGGGGACGCACCCCGGCCGGGCTCGACGCCTTTGAATGGGCCCACGAGGGCCAGCGGCTTGGCGCCGGCGAGCTATGTATCAATTCGATCGATCGCGACGGTACCAAGCTCGGCTACGACCTCGAAATCACGCGGCGGATAAGCGAATCGGTTTCGATTCCTGTGATCGCCTCGGGCGGCGCCGGCGAGCCGAGGCATCTGTACGAGGCATTTACCGCAGGCGCGGCTGACGCGGCGCTGGTCGCCTCAATTGTTCATTATGGCGAGTATCCGATTGCCGAACTGAAGCGCTATCTGAACCATCGCGGGATTGAAGTGCGGTAGTGCGTCTCCCCCTGTCAGGGGGAGACCGGCGCGCGGTTTCTGCGCGTCGAGAGGGGGTCTTTTTGCAGCGCGACTTCCGAGGCGCGCGAGCATGAGCTTTGACGACGAAACTGTTCTCAATCGCGGTCGGCTTCGTATTAAGGCTTCAGCCCGGAGTCCCATCTCTGGAGGGTAAATCATAGCGCAGCGGACCAGCAGATTCTCAATTCCGTGCACTGAGGACCAAGCCAATTTCCAGGTCGCTAGCCGATGCTGCATTATATGCTGAGAGCCGATTGGTAGTTGACAGATTGCTAATCGCGCGTCTCAAAAGGCATGCCGAAAAAGGACCCTCTCTCGGCGCCGAAAGATGGCGCCGGTCTCCCCCTGACAGGGTGAGACGCAGGATGAAAAGGAGCGGTACTTGAAAATCGCCTTGGTGGTGTCGGACTTCAACTTCGATGTGACTTCGCTGATGCTCGAACGCGCGCGCAGCCATGTGGAGTTTCTAGGTGCCGAGGTCAGCCATGTGGTGCATGTGCCGGGAGTCTATGATATGCCGCTGATAGTCAAGCGGCTGCTGGGACGGAGCGATGTCGACGGCCTCGCTCTCATTGGCGCGGTCATCAAGGGCGAAACCAAACACGACGAACTCATCGCCGGCACGACCGCGGCAGCCGCAGTTGATCTCGCGTTGCAGTTCGATAAACCGGTCGGGCTCGGCATAACCGGCCCGGGGATGGATCGCTTGCAGGCACTCGACCGCATCGACAATGCCAAGAACGCGGTCGAATCGGTGGTACGGATGCTCAAGCTGCAAAAGGAACTGGCCTGAAGACGGACGAGGGAGGAATTAGGGAGGAATTACTAAGGTCGCCGGCACTCTGTCATTCCCGCGCGCGTGTCCGGCGCGCGCGAGGAATCCCGGAAACGGGCGGGAGAAAAAAATCGGGATTCTTCGGTGCGCCAGCCACGCGCGAGAATGACAAACAAGGCCGGCGCTTTTATTAA
>WNFD01003593.1_pt1 | contig 15586 bp, 12 predicted proteins | sample 5400491 | NCBI WGS metagenome assembly WNFD01 (sample SAMN13153343, study PRJNA577476) | soil metagenome | isolation source: 120 cm saprolite under Douglas fir tree site 2 hole 2 replicate 2 | place: USA:California | collected 2015-04-18 | reverse complement strand
GGATGGAGGAGCAGTCTTACGACCCCGTAGTACCGATGAAGGTGGGGAACCGCAGGGCTCCGAAAGGAGTGGCCACGGAACCCACTGGAGGGAAGGGGGGAACAGGTGCACGTATCTGGCGAAAGGAAACATAGCCGAGGCTCAGACCTCGACACACTATGTCCACACAAATCGACAGAATATCCGAACTAGCCAGGGAGGATCCGAAGCGACAATTCTTTTCGATCGCTCATCTGATCACGCCTGAGGCGTTGTATGCGGCTTTCCGAGGACTCAGAAAGAAAGCCAGCGCAGGAGTGGACGGCGTCACATACCAAAAGTATGAAAAGGATGCCGCGAGGGACATCCAACAGCTTCATGAGCGGCTCAAAGAGGGCAAGTACCGAGCCCAACCGCTGCGCAGAATCTATATCCCCAAGGAAAATGGCAAGGAGCGACCTATCTCCATACCATCTTTGGAGGACAAGATCGTGCAGAAGGCGACGGGCGAAGTGCTAAACGCCATCTATGAGCAGGATTTCCTCGAATGCTCGTACGGGTTTCGACCTGGCCGAGGACCGCACCAGGCGCTGGACGAGGTGGGACGAGTCATCTGCACAAAACCCACGAGCTGGATCCTGGAACTAGATATCACCGCCTACTTCGATTCGATCGTGAGAGGGCAGCTCATGGAGATGATCGAAAAGCGAATCAGCGATGGCCGCGTTCTCCAGTTGATACGGAAGTGGATTCAAATCGGAGTCATCGACGAGGGCCGATTACTCGTGAGCGAAACAGGGACAGGGCAAGGGCAGACGATCAGTCCGCTTCTCGCCAATGTTTACCTGCACTACGTGCTGGACGAATGGTTCGAGGACGAAGTGAAGCCCCGCTTGCGGGGGGCAGCACACGAGATACGGTTCGCTGATGATGCCGTGCAGCGGCGAGAAGGGTGACTGACTCGTCAGAAGCCTGGAGGTAAAAGTCCCGGTGGCCGGAAGAGCTTCTGGTCAGATCTGCACAGGGGGCGAGCAACTTGGCAGGCCGTAGCAAAAGCGAACCAGGAAGCCCCGAAACGTCGGCCCTGCGTGAAGCGGATTGCAGGATAGTGGGGAGAGCCGAGCTGCTCATAACATGGCGAAGGCCTATGTCGGAACCGCAAGACTGGAACAAACCGGTTGCGATCTCCCCGGGGTCGTAGAGGGCGGCATGTCAGGAAGGACGGACAGTGAAAGCGTGGAACCACTCGGAGGTCGCCTAGGCGCAGTGTGCACAGCGAAGGCATCTCGTATAAGCCGCAGTGCGGCGAAATCGGGATGTGCCTGCGAGTGGGGCGGATGGGGCCGATTAAGCGTGGATGGGCCGAGACAGAAGAACTCGGACCGGAGCGAGGGCCCCTGGGGTAGAGCGGCAGAAGCCGTTCGAACGGAGGTGCTTCAGCGCGCAACGTCCCCCGACACAGAACGGGGAACCGACGTATGCAGCGGGGAGTGCGAAGGACGGAGGCAAACCTAGTGACACGTGGGCTGTGTCGCACGGGCAGGCCCTGTCTGAAACACCGGCCTTGAAGCCGTACTGGGGAAAACCCGCCGTACGGAATTTTAGGGAGGGCAATGGAAACGTCGGCATCATTCGAAGCCCGCTACGCGCCATTGCTCTACCCGACCAATCAACTCAAATCTCCGTGAATCCCCAGAAACCCCGTTCGGCGAAATCACATCGCCACCGATGATCACAAAACGAAGCTTCCCTGAAATCTCCGTGTACCCGCCATGTACCTCACTTTGGCGAATATGCTGTTTTTATCGTTTTTCGCGTATAATGAAATCAATAAGTTAAGTTACGTGTTATCAGTGAGGCTCAGAATTCCGACTCCCTCTACCTCCATTCCGCTCGGTTCAAACCAAGCTTCGCATCTCTCTCGCCGGGTTCGCGGCATGGTTTTCGTCCCGTGATACATCACTCTCGCGGAATCGACCACTGGACGTTTTCGCGAAATTCAAACCGCAGAGTCTGATATCCTCCAACCATGGAAACGCGTTCATTGGGCGACGTGGGTGGGACGCCGGGCGGCCTCGGCCATTTCCTGATCGGATGCGTCATGGCTTGCCTGGGGGGATACTTCCTGGCCAATCAGGTCAGCGTGGTGGGCTCGTACTGGAGTTTTTACGGCGCAAACACGTTCGGGATCACACTGGTGCCGATGTTGCTCGGCGTGGGGATCTTGTTTTGGAACGGTCGAAGCCTTGCCGGTTGGATTGTTACGGCGGCGGGTGCGCTTTTCATTCTGGCGGGCGTGATCGCCAACATGAGCATCTATTTTCGGCCGACCAGCCTTTTCAATTCGCTGGTGATGCTGATCCTGCTCGTTGGCGGGCTCGGGCTGATTGCGCGTGCGCTGCGGCCGCACCCTGCGGCTAAGAGCGAGTAAGCGATTCCCTTTCACTATACTTTGTGCCGGTTTCTGCAACGGGCGGGCGAACCGAGACGCGCCACCGAAGCGGCGTGGTTCAGAGCGTCTGAAATCTTTCTTTCACTTCGCGGACAAATTCCAGAAACTTGGGGGAGTTCGTGATGCCCGGATGCCAGCACAGGTCGCGCTCGATCAGGTCGTACGTCTCCTGGATGCGTGCGCCGGGAACAATATTTCCGCTGGCATCGCGGTCGCGGCCCATGAGCCACAAATGATCCGCCACCGTCGCCGCAGCGGTGACGTCGTGGGTCACGACGATAATGGTGTTCAGCTCGTCCAGGCAGGCAATCTCGTTGATTAACTCGCAGACTTTGGCTTCCATGACCAGGTCGAGTCCGGAAAAAGGCTCGTCCATCAGCAAGAAATGCTCACTGCATAGAAGTTGCTGGGCGATGGCGATTCTCTGGCGCTGGCCTCCGGAAATCTGCGCCGGGTAAAGCTGCGAGCAGTCGAGCATGTCCAAGCGCTTCAGGTACTTCAATACCTTTTCCTGGGCGGCGTCGCTGTTTTTTTCTATCTGCTTTGCGGCGAGGATCAAGTTGCTAAAAATCGTGCGATTTTCAAAAAGCGGATAATTTTGCGCGACAACCCCGACCATTCCGGCTTTGACGGGAGTGAGCGTGGAATTGACCAACACATGTCCGGAGGTAGGCTGATTCAAACCGGCGATGATGCGAAAGAGCTGCGTTTTGCCGATTCCCGAGGGACCGAGAAAGCCAACGACTTGGCCTTGGGTGCAGTCGGGGCGCACGATGTCGCGAATCTCCGCGTTGACGTCGCGAAGAATGATCTTGTCGTCGTAAGACAGGCTGACGTGGTCAACCTTGAGAAGCGTATCGGTGTACTTGCATCGATCGGGCAAGCGTCATCCTCACAAATGGTGAAACCACTACCTCTTTTCCAGTTGCAAATCAGCGTACGGAAAGAGGAATTTTTTGGCTAAGCCCAGAGCGTAGTCCTGACACAATCCGATTAGCAGGATGGCGATTTGAATGGCAAAGACCGCCTCGAGGCGGAAATGTTTATTCTGATTGAGCAACAAAGCGCCGATACCGCCCTCCGACCGCGAGATGCCCTCGACCATCGTGAGCATCATCCATCCCATCGCGGCATTCTGGCGCATGGCATCGAAAGCGGCATCTGCCCTGCCGAGCACGATCACTTCCCAAACCACTCGCCACTCGCCCATGCGCAGAGTGCGGGCCAGGTCAAACTTCTCTTTCGGGACCTGGGCCACAACGTCGATCATGCTGGTAACAAAAAACACGGCGACCCCGAACACGAGGAGGCTTACTTTCAACCGGTGCCCACTAGCAAAAATCACAGTGAAGAAGAAAGTGAGCCCCACCATACCAAGAAACCTGCCCTTGGAAACCGCGTGCGCGATCGGTTGGAACGCGGGAACAACCGTCAAATAGGCAAGCCCGAGTGAAATCAACGTCGCCCAGGCCATGGCTTGCACGTTCAAGAGGAAGCTGACAATCAGCTCCTGGCCCAAGCCCTCATTGTTCCAAAGGTCAACAAACGCGCGCCAGACATCCATCGGCTTGGGCAGGAATACATAGGTCGATGTCGCCCACACCAGCAGCAATACCGCGATCTGGAAGACGATGATGAAGCGGAACGCCGCTTTTGAAATCACCCGGTTCGGAGAAAACGCACCGAGTACGTCGTGCAGGAAGCTGACCCGTCCGCCGGCTGCGGGCGCACTTGCAGCAATACTCCCGGCGGCCGGCTTCATGGTGGTCACCGAGGGTTTCCTATTCCTTGCCCGACAGGATGATTTCTACGCGCCGGTTCTTTGCTCTGCCTTCGGCTGTAGCGTTCGATGCGAGTGGCTTGGAGTCGCCATAGGCATGAGTGCGGAAACGGGTGTCGGGGAAGTTCGCGGGAGCTTTTCTCTGTAGCCAATCACGCACGGCCTGGGCGCGCCGCTCTGCCAAGTCCATATTCCCTTCGCGAGTCCCGGTATTGTCGGTGTGTCCGTTCAGGGTAACGAACAAAGCGCCTGCAATCGCCAGGTCATCCTTGATCTCATACATCTTGCGTTCGCCCTCTGCAGTGAAGGATGCCTTCCCGGTATCGAACTCGATGCTCCAATCACGCTTCGAAACGACCGTGCCGGTATCCCCGCTCGAACTGAAGCTGGCGACATCGGCTTCTGCTCCTGTCTGCGAAAGCATCGAAGACGCTCCGAGAACGTAGGAAGTATCGAGAATCTCCTTCACATCCGGAATCTTGTTCGCAGCCTTGAAGAGTTCAGGGTATTGCTGCGTGGCAATGTTTCCGAACACCGTATAGGTGGACCGGAAGTTGTTATTGGCGCCCGGCTGCAATCCGAACAACAGCAGATTGTCGTTCAGGTTGTTGACCGCAGAGCCGCCGAGCTCCACCATGTTTCCGGTCTTATCCTTTTCACGTGTTCCTTGGTAGTACTTCAGCCAATAGTCGCCGTTCTGCTCGTTGTACACTTTCGCGCTAATCGCCGCTGCGCGCTTCAGCGCTTCTGGAAAAGCCTTCAGTTGGTCCGCTGCTTCGAAACTGGCCGCGAGCATTCCCTGAACTTCGTTGCGATGGTCCTGATTGAATTTTCTTATCCCGATAATAACGTCGGGCATCTGCGACCGATACTGCTTCGAAGATACGATGGAGACAAGGCCACCGCGGCCATGGGCCACGTTGACGTCGCCCGGCGTCCAAGTGACCACGCCGTTCACACAAACGTTCTTTGACTCCCCGGTTAGTCGACCATCGTGCACCACTTTGCGGTCTTCGCAGGTATTCGCGTTATAGATTTCCGCGGCTTTGATGTAGTCCGGCGCATTGACCCAATTTAGCGCGTCGGGGTCCCATGTTTTTTCGTCTGGATTGTTCTTGATCTGGTTGTCCGCGGCCCACTTCATGGCGATATTCCAATCGCCGTCGCGAAGGACTCCAGCAACCAGGCCACCCTTGGCTGCCTGCGCGTCAGACTTCCATTCTGGTGGACCCATCAGCTTGTCTTCTCCGCGGGAATATCCCGTAGAGCCGATGACCTGCGCGATGTATTCACCAGCGCCATTGTCGAGCTTCTTGAGCTGCGGATTGACGGCGGCAAAAAACTGTCCCGAGCCGTCACCCATGATCAGGACGTAGTTCGCTCCTGCGGAACACTGGCTTGCGCCGTCGTGGAGCTCCTTGGCGCAGGCAATCAAGTCGTTTTGCATCTGGCTGGTGTCATCCTGGCGGATTAACTTCACGTTTGCGCCATGCTTCTCCATCAAACTGTTACGCGTCGTGTCCGGGCCGCCATTGGCGTAGATATAGTTCATCTGTGCGTTCCAGGCCCATATTTCGGTGCGAATCAGCGGCGCTTTCACCGACGCCGAGGCGGCTTCCGGAAAAGGCGCGGGTTCGACGTTGGCGACGACCGCTTCCTTCAAGTCCGGCAGAGCGGCCTTTGAGGGAATGAGGGCCTTGGCAATGCCCGGGGCAGGAATCCAGCCGCGGCTCACGGCCGTGCGGAAACCGAAGAACAGGACAGCCCCGACAACCAGGAGTAGAACAATTTTCGCTCCCGGCTTCAGCCGGTGCCCTGTGGGTGGCGTTGAGATTTTATCGTTAAACATTTGGATGTTTCCTCCGCCTACGAGCTACTTGATCAAATCCCTGTAATCGTCTTTCTTATTCGCGGGCACAGCCGAAGATTGGTCCGGTATGCCGCCCGGCACTGCGGTCACCGACGCCGGCAAAAGCTTTTGCTGAAACTCTGACAATTGCTTGACGGCTTCGTCGTTGATGGCCCCGGTTTCCAGATCCATGTTGGTCATCAACTTATTGGCAAGACGATTGAAATCTTCCATCTCTCCCAGCATCTGCCCAGCGTCATCCGCCAGATACTCCAGCGTCTGGTCGTAAATCTGATTGGCCACTGGATCGCCGCGGAAAATCTTCTTGGCTGCCTGGAACACGGAGTAGGCCTTTTTCAGCGCCTTCCGCCGCATCTCTTCTTCGCTGACGCGGTTCTCCTTGTCGGTGACCTGGAACTCTGCCGTAGCCCTCCAGCGGATAAGCTGGTCGTATAGAATTTTCAGCTTGTCACGCAAATCTGTGAGCGACTTGTCGATGTTGATGAGGCTCGCGGCGTGCCTCTGGTTGGTGACCTTGGCGGACACGTACTGTTGCTGATCCAGCGACGTCAACCCGCCGGAGGCCATCTTCTTGTCGGCTTGGTTGGCCAGCGCCATGCTGTGCTCGGCATCTTTCTGGTTCGTGTCGATCTGGTTCTGGAGCGTGCGGATCGAGCCATTCAGGTTTCCGAGCTGCTCGTCCATGATTGCGAGATTTTTTTTCATCTCCCCGATGTAGTTCTTGAGGATGCCGATGGGGTCCAACTCAATGAACAGGCCCGTCAGATACCGCATGACGCTTTGGAACATGAGCTTCGCCAGCGTTCGGACACGCTTGTCCGTGACGACGAAAAGGAACACCAAAATCGCCCCGATCAAAACCGCGAGGTGCAAAGTATCGGTCGCCGCCGCGATCAAGAACGGTAGGATCTGCACGAAACCATACGCTACCGCGATGCTGCCGAGGACCAGCACGACTTTCCCGACTGTTCCTTCCGGCCGCTGCCAGAAGTTCTTCAAGCCCTGCATTACCGGGGAACCTGGAGTGGTTGCCATGGTGTCTCCCTATCCCAAAATCGTTTCAAATTCCTTGCGTTGTTGCTGAATCTCGCCCCGCCGCCGCTCTAGCGCCGCTGCAAAATTGCTCTTCGCCTCTTGCAGCTTCGTACGCGATACTTCCGTCTGCGATTGCATTGACTTCACCTGCTGCTGCAGGTCGGCAATCTCTTTCTGTTTTTGCCGAATAGCTTCATTGACATCACTTATTTTGGCAATCTTGGCATCGACTTCCGTTCGTGACACTTCGTCGGTTTGTTTGTTGAAGGTGCTCGCCGAGGAATTCAGAACATTCAGCAAAGCATCAAATCCCTTCAAAATTGCGTCTTTCGTCAAGCCACCTTGCGATTGGGCTGTGGCGAGGGCCGCCTTGTACCTCAGTGCTTTGTCCGTGATGACGGAGGCCAGTGGCGCAGCAAAAGCTTCGATCTTGGCGAGCTCCGGAACCGCAGAGAGGTCCGTCTGCTTGGCCAGCCGCGTGTAGAACTGATTGTCGCGCGTGCCCATTGGCACATATGCGGTAGCGGGCTCGAGGGGCCGCGCCGTTCCCGGACTGGTAGCTGGCTTGGCAGGCTGCTGCGCCAGCGGTTCCTCTTCAAAGATGGCCTTCTTGATCAGGTCCATGAAGGGCATGGGGTCACGTCCTTACTTCTTCAGTCCTGCTCTCGCTGCCGGGAAGCACACCAATTCACCCTTCCGAGGCCCAGCACGACCGGACTTACAGTACCAAATCCGTCCACTATCTGCCCGCATTGCATCCTATAGATAAGAGAACTCTTGCGTTTTACGCGCGATACGCCGCCATCGTAGACTGTGCCAGCCTGCTTTTTCAATAAGGAAATTGCCATCGTATCGCATTTAATAAACTGGCAACCTCCCCTGTCTTGATGACCCTATTAAACCGCCTATAAGGAAAGCGTGCAATTCAGTTACAATGCACACTTTCACTGTTCAAAATGATGCCTTTTTTGAACTGACAGACTCACGACAAAGGAACAGACTGTGGCCGCAAAGACGCTACCCAACGTACTGAGCCAGATTGTGGAGGCAAGGGCCGAGTACGACACTCGGCTCTTGGCGCAGCAGCTTGGAACGAATTATCGGTCTTTAATGTACTGGCTCAGAGGGGACCGCCCCATCCCCGCCGAATTGCTGCCGCGGATCTGTGTGCTTTTGAAGAATTTCGAACCTCTAGATATTCTCGAGTCGCAGGCAGGAAGAGTGGCTTTCCAAATCCCCGATCCGCAGCAAACCTCGGAAAAAGAGTTCCGGGTTATTTCCAACCTCATGAAGGATGTGGGTTCGGCGCTGGAGAGCATTGCAAGTACTCTGGCGGACGGAGTTGTGGAAGAAAATGAATTGAACGCGACGATCCCAAAGCTGGAAGCCGTGATTCGGGAATGCGCATCCGTCAAATATTTGCTGGAGACACTCTGCAAGAACAGAAAAAGGAAGACGAGAAAGTAGAGTTTCTATTTGAAGACGAATTCGACCTCGCGGCGCTTGATGACCACGAGCAGTTGCGCGATCACGCACAGCGCGGTCACGGCGAGCCAGAAATGAAACGCGAAGTCCAACAACTGATACGAACACCTTCACGCCGAGTGGGACTAGCTAGCATATGAGTGAGAAACCACGAGTAAGAGGGGGATCATCGCTCAAGGTTTTGAAGCCAACAGCAAACGTGGTTCGACGCTGGACTTCCCTCAGCCGGTCTAGTTCTTCCTGTGCGCCCATAGACATTCTCACGTTCCTTGCCGTTCTACCCGAGTTTTCCGATCATTCCGCGTACCTGCCGTGTACCTCACTTCGGCGTTTTTGTGGTTTTTCTCCGTTTTGCTGCTTCGTAAAATCAATAAGTTAAGTTACGTGCTGTCAATAGGGCCTACGGGTTCGAATCCCACCCAGGCAGCTCTTGCTCTTCGATAAGCGCTACCCGCCCAAGTGGGTTCTTTCCGACTGTGCCGTGATCCAGGCACAATCCCAGGAGGCAACGCTAATCAGGATTTGATTCGAGATCTGAACTCGTAGAGGGGGCAGGCCGCTCGACGACACACGGGTCGAATGGGTCGTAGCACCAGCGAATCTAACGCGGCTGCACTTCGACGGGGTCTGGCAGGTGCACGGAACCTTTCATTAGGTCTCCAATCGTGAGGTTCTGCCCATGCTGGACGTACCGCCCGAGCACACCGGGCTGCATCCATTGAAAGCTCCAGGCGTCTTCCACCGCGACGATGGTATACGATCCGGGGATCACGCCGCGGAGGACGAAGCTGCCATCAAAGTCGCTCTGGTCCCTACGGAACATTTCCAGATGCGATTCGGGGTCTTTCGGCACTAGGGCGACCATCACGCCAGCGACGGGTTTGTCTCCTCGCTTTGCGAATCCCTCCACGGTCACTACGCCACCAACCAAGAACAATGTTAAGTTGAGAGACGCGCCCGGCGTCACGTTGAGGTCGTGCCCGGTGATTTCGACTCCCTCAGACGAAGCTCGAACAACGGAGTATCGCTTGGTGGGAGAAAAGACGAGGATTGCGTATTTGCCTGCAGGAAGGTCCTCGAAAGTCGCTTCACCCGCCGCGTCGACAGGCTTGAAGGCCACGATTTGCCGCCGCGAATCCTGCAGCGCAAGTTGGAACTGCTTCGGGAAGGGTTCCTGCGGCGGCATCTTCACCGACAATTTGACCCTGGCGGCCGGTTCGCCGCGGGAAGTGTCCAGTTCCTGGCCATCCTTGACCAGATCCATCTCACTGGATTGCTGGAGTTGGCCAGACTTCGGTTCCTGCAACCGGACCGAGTATTTTCCCGCGGGCACTCCGGTCAACTCGTAAACGCCAGGGGCCACAGATTGCGCGCCTTCGCTCTGAACGTATTCCAAGGAGTCAAAAACACGTTTCTGAAACACTGGCATGCTGAAGCCCTGCTGCCCGTCGTTGGGAACATGAAACACTAGATGAAGGGCTGGGACAGGATTGAGGTGGATATCGACCTGCAGGTGATCGCCACCCTTAATTGGGATAGGTGTGGCGCCATCGGTATCGGTTGCGCCGTTGTAGTACGTGGTCGGATAGACAACGTCCAGAGATCGTGCAATACCCGGGGGAGAATTGCCCGTGCCTTCGGCGGGAGAAGAAGCAAGGTGCACGGCATACCAGGGTCTTGCTGCAACGGACAGGTAGTAATTCCCGGGAGTCAGAGTCGCAAACTCGTAGGAACCTTGATCGTCAGTCGAACCGCCGCCGGCCGGCGTAATCCGGTTCATGCCAGCCTGGTGGTTCTCCACGTAGAGCATCACACGTGCATTGCGGACGGGATCGCCCGATTCATCGATGACTTTACCGCCAAGGAGGGCCAGCGGCGTGAGGCGCAGCACGAGGTTCTCGGTGTCGAAGCCAGCACCGGTGACAATTGCCGTTGAGAACTGTTCATGCTGCTCGTAGGCGGCGGGGATAAATCCTCGCTTCGCTCCTTGCAACGAGAACTTGCCCGGCTTAAGCGAACCGAATTCAAAGTGCCCAATCTCGGAGGTGATCATCCACACTACGTTGGCGGGATTCCCAGTATCGATGAGCGAAACGCGAGCTTTTCCGAGCGGCGTCCCGGTGAGTGAGCTCACGATCGTGCCTGCGATCTTGAATTTCGCGTCCGGAGTTGCGCTTCGATCAGGGAGCAGGCCCTGTGCGCGAAGAAGCCCACACGAGTGCAGCAGGGTAAGCCCAAGCACCGGAAGCATGAATCGAATCGATCTTGTAAACCCGAACATAGTTACTCGCTCGCAGTAATCAGCGGCAATCGCAAATGCTCTTTCTGACCTGAGACCACGCGGATAATCTGTGACTTGGAATCATATTGGCCCATGACTTCGTCGCTCGTGTACTCCAAGTCCGGCTGTTGGCGATTAAAGGCAAGGACGCGGTAGGCACCCGGGGGGAGCTGCTGGAGCTGGAACTTCCCATCCGGGAAAACCCAAGCTACTCTGAACTGGCCGCCGCTATCGGCCACGGGCACGAAATAAACATTACCCGGGGATTGGCCCGGCGAGTTGAATCCCGCTCTGCGAGCCTCCATTGTAGTTGTGCCCTCGATCGTGCCTTCGACCTGAGCGCCGTCGTCGCGCACGGTGATTTCAATCGGCGGCGTTGACCCTCCCAGGCCAACCACGAGCGGCTGGCGCTGCAAATCCGTACCGCCGGAAATAAGCGATGATACGAATCCGATGGATGTGTTTACGCCCACGCGGTAGCGGCCAGGCAGCACATTTTCAATGATCAGCGAGTCGTCCTCTGGACCCGTAGGCGGACGCAGCGAGGCACTTGGCGCGAAGCCGAACTCGTCGGCGGGCAGCAACGTCACTTGCAGATAATTGGGGCGCCGTCCGCTTTCAGGAACGGGACGAACGCCGCCAAATGTCATAGTCGCCTGAGGTACGGTGTCCGTGTGCTGAAATTCCTCCTTCACGCTCACGGTAATCGAACTGTTCGGCAGCAACGTGACGGCTGGCCCGGAAAGGGCGGCACCGCTTAACGTGATGTTCAGCATTCCTGTCATCGCATTCGGCCCGTAGGTCGTGACCCGGACGGTGTAAGTGCCGTCGGGCAGCAAACCTTCGATCAGCTCATCTTCGACGTTGTAGCCGAGAGAGTACCCGGGGCCTGCGTGTCCCTGTGGCCATACCTGAATTCCAGCCTGGGGGCTGGCTGGGGCATTCTTGACTCCCAGCTTCACCGGATAATATTCTCGCTTCGCAGGCGAAACTTTTGCCTGGAAGGTTTCGCCCGGCGATAACCGAATGACGGCGGCCGTTGCAAAGTCCGGCGCCGCAGGATAGTAGATCGGGGGATAGCCAAATAACTGTCCGCGAGGGTTAAAGGTCAGGGGATCGCGATCGAGTAATTCGTGAGTGAGCAGTTTGTAAGAGCCTGCAGAAAGCTCGGCAAAGCGGAACTCCCCGTCTGATCTTGACATCACCATTCCTGCCGGATCCCAATGCTCGCGGCCCTCCCGCAACTGGCGTCGATAAAGCTCGACCTGGATTCTGTCGGACCCATCGGACCCAGGCAGAATAACGTGGCCAACGATGCGAGCTTCCGGCAAGAGAGAGATTGTGAGTTCCTGCTGCGCTGGGCCTATCTGGAATCCCTCCTGCCCGTTATTGCGGGAGAGAAATCCCGTTTTGCGGGCCATCAGCGTGGTGGGACGGTTGGTCCTGGCGTGTTGGAGCCGAGATGTTTCCAGAGAGCCAACGTCTGAACTACCGGCAAGCCCGGCAGACATTTCGTCTCCCCCCCGTGGGAATGTGAATTCAAAATGGCCTCGCTCGTCTGTCATTGTGGCAAAGCGGTTGTCTGGTGAGAATACAAGCGCACGGTTAATTGGTTCATGCGTCGCGCTGTTCACAACCGTGCCGCGGAGGCTGTCTGTGTGTTCGATGCCAGCTGCGCTCTGCGCGGATAAACGCGTAATGCTGCCGCAACAGGAAAGAGCTATGCCAAAGGCAAGCGCCTTGAGAGAGCGCAGCGAACGCATATACTTCTCTGTCCACTCGAATTTTCCGGAGCAGACGGCCATGGTCGGGATTCTTTCGCCCCCCATTATGCCATGTTTCGAATGTCACTCGTTGACAAACGGGCCTTTGCAGCGAGCTTTTCGCTGCCCGTACAAGTGCCGGTACTCGGCATTTCGAGTCGAGCCACCACGCAATAACTCCCAGATGGTCGACAATCCGGAAATTATCCGGAAACGGAGTTTTTGGAGATCTTCACGGAAACTGTGCCCGAACAAAATCGTGCCAGTTTAGGGGTTCACCCCATCGAACTGTGCCCAAACTGTGCCTAAAATTATTTCGACGTTGCCACAATTGATATGGTTGACATTCAATATGCGTTGCGAGCACTTGGATTTCAGTAACTTCAGAACTCCTGACATGGTTAGTCGGAAAGGTGTCCGCTTTTTGCCTCCGGATGAGAGGGCGTGACCGAATAACGCATGCGAAGCTGAGTACCCGGGAACAGCGTGTTTGTCTTGTTTAGCACCTCGCAAAGGGACTCGAGGACTCGTGACCGATGTGGCGAACTGAGTGGGGCTAGCGTTATTCGAAGTTGGTCATCAGTGGGCTGGATGTCCGCCGTATCCTGGAGCGCCATCTGAATGAGAGTGCGTCCTTCATCTTCAACCCGTTTGTAGTAGGGACGAACCAACTCAACCAGATCACTCTCTATTTGGTAGGCGACCATTTTCAAGACGTTGGTCAGATGCTTGCGTTCGGTGGATAGTTTCACCGCCTCTTGGCCCTTTCGGGCATCTGCAAGCGGCACGCGAGCAGGAAGAGATGCACACCGGACCTTGAGTTTCTTGATGCGATCTGTGGTCTTATCAATCTTCTTTCGGATTATCTCTTCCGCAATCTCGAAGCGAACCACTGTGCGAGTACGCCCCTGAACATAATCGATTGCTGTTGCCCCATAGCTCTGCCGTAGTTTCCTGAGATGAACCCGAGCAGTGTGAATCTCTTTCTCGAGGGCTTTCCGAGCCGGATTGGGAACAGAACGGTTGGGGTCGTCGGGTTCGACCTGATAGTCCACGAGCGCATCGATTAGATATTCCTCCCGTAGGTACTTGAAGAAATTCTCCTGGCGCCAACGCTCGAACATGCGATGCGCAACGACGATAGCCCGCAGATCCCAGCGACTCGTCACCATCGGCGTCTGATGACCGGTCTCCGTCAGGCGAGTCACCTGACGGAGTCGAAGCTTTCCCTTCAGAAAGCGGACGGGTTGGTCATGGAGAAGGTAGCGCACCTGTTGATCGTCCAACCTGGCCTTGTGCAAAGTGAACCTCTTTTCAGCGATGTGCCGGGTACGACCTTTGCGATAGGTCAAGATGTCAAAGCTCATGGCCAGCAGGTCCCGAAACAGTTTGGGACTCCAGCCGGCGCGGTCAAAGACAACCGTGGAGTGCCGACGCGGCCCCAGGAGTTCGCGCACCTCGCTCAGCACCGGCAGGAGCATTCGAGTCATGGCGGGGTTGGCATCGGCAGTGACCACAAACAAGGGATCGCCACGCTGATCGTTGACCCAATAATCGGTGGTTGCTGGTGCGGCGAGATGCATTCGTGTCACGTAAGCCTTCGGAATCGTGTGTTTGCCGTGATAGGCCCGAACGTGGCCGTCAATATAGAGGAACCCAAGCACCTTTCCACGTTCGGTGATACGTTGCTGAGCGATCTCACGACCGAGTCGATAGCTGCCCTTGAGAGAAGCGAGACGTGCGAGTTTGCGACGCAAAGTCTTCACTTCCGGCATGCGATCCAATCCGACAATGCGCCCCAGTTCTCCCGGCGAATACTCTTTGAGAGCTTCAGGTCGAGGGATCCTCAGAAGCGCCAACAGAACATAGGCGACCAGAGTCGTTCGCAGTCCGTAGAAGGAAGGGCCGAGGCTGCCGTAAATTTTCTCAGCCGTCGAGAGTAGGCCACTGGCAACGAGCGTTGGAATGGCCAACAACACACCTGCTCTGGGCAGACTTCGCGTTGGAACAAAGAGCGGAGGAGCATCATCGAGAAGTCCCATGGCGGCCAAGAGGCGATCCATGGACCGATCGAGAGGGTTGGCATCGAAACTTTTCACCGCCGAGTCGGTTTGGAATTGCGCCCTCTGGCGTGGAGGCTGTGCCGCAGCGGAAGGCGGAGCTTCGATCAACTTGGCTGCAGAGACTATAGACTGCTTTGCTTGCAAGCCATTTTTCTGTAGGAAGAAGAGACATGGTTCAGGGCAAGGTTGCCAGCCGAGCCGACGGAGACTCTTCCGCACGGCTTTTTCACTGAGGCCGATCCGACCCGCAATCCATCGATTACTCATCCCCTTGGCTTTGAGGCGGAGAATGGTTTGGTCTCGCTCATGGGTTTTCTTGTGCCCGGCAGGACCGCCTGAAGGCCGTCCTCCTGGGCGCGCGAGCGCGCTCAACCCACCAGCCTTGAGGTGCTCTTGGTAACGACGAAGTGATCGCGCCGAATAGCCAAAGCAGCGTGCGATGTCGTTCTGATCTGCGTATCCTGATTCAAAAAGCTGAACCATGGCGTAGGCTTCAGCGGGGCGATCTTCTACGGAGTAGTGGGCAAAGACAACGCCATGGACGAAGACCACTCGCTGTTTTTCTTCGGTCTGGAACCAAACGCGATCGTTGACGAAGACGGTATTGGAAGTTGGAACAGGGCAGGCAAACAGCTCCCTTTGAGCCGGGGCCAGACTCATGGTTTCTTAGCATGCCCTACCCCCGTAGATTCAAAAAGCGGACAGGTTTAGGTCCGCACCCTGAGAAGCGAAAAACAAGCTATACAGACGCGCATAAATAAAGGGACATACTGATTACAAAAAAGATAGCAAATAGGGCCGGATGAGTTCCGGACAGGATTGCATTTCACTGAAGACGCGACGCAGCGTGCCGGTCAACTCTTCCGCTTCAGGAAAGT
>WNFD01004106.1_pt1 | contig 15587 bp, 18 predicted proteins | sample 5400491 | NCBI WGS metagenome assembly WNFD01 (sample SAMN13153343, study PRJNA577476) | soil metagenome | isolation source: 120 cm saprolite under Douglas fir tree site 2 hole 2 replicate 2 | place: USA:California | collected 2015-04-18 | reverse complement strand
ATCTGGCCAGAATTGCCTATCGTCATAATTGCCAATGGCAACCCAGGTGGTGACAATGTCATCGACGCACTCAAGCTCAATGATCGCGTGTCTCGGATCAACTTCTGGGGGGTTTCAAGCTCAGAATTGGCAAAATTTGTAACAGTGATGCAGTGTCCGTTCCCCGCGCTGGAATGTTTGGAAATTGAGTCGTCTGATGAAATGGCGCCAGTAATTTCTGATTCGTTTTTGGGCGGGTCCACTCCACGTCTGCGATACCTCAACTTGTCTGGCATTCCATTTCCGGCATTATCGAAATTACTTTTGTCTTCGACCAACCTTGTCACTCTTTATCTTCATCATATTCCACACTCCAGGTACATTTCACCCGCGGCGATGGTCACTTGCCTCTCCGCGCTGACCAGGCTCGACCATCTTTCCCTTGGATTTCGATCTCCCCGATCTCGCCCAGACCGAGCACGTCGACTTCGACCTCCATTGACACGCACTATCCTCCCCGCTCTCACCTATCTTTCCTTCCGTGGTGTTACCGAGTACTTGGAGGACCTCATAGCTCGAATCGACGCCCCTTTACTGGGACGCATCAAGATAACATTCTTCAATCAGCTTGTCTTTGACATTTTACAGCTCCCCAAGTTCCTCTGTCGCACAGAAACGTTCACAGCTCTCGGTCAAGCAGACGTGTCCTTTTACAAAGAGGCTATCAGCGTGGAGCTTTTCCAGAACCCGAGGGCGGTTGATCCGACAACTCCCAGAGTCACGGTCGAAATCTCATGCAGCCAGTTAGATTGGCAGCTTTCATCTCTTGTCCAGGTCTGTAATCAGGCCTTGCCTACTCTCTCGACTTTGGAACGCCTCGATCTTGGCTCCAAACCCAACGACGTAAACCTCCTGCCAGGGCAAGACGACGTAGAGAACGCTCAATGGTTGGAACTTTTATACCCCTTTACCAATGTGAAGAATCTTCACATATCCGAGAATGTTGCGCCTTGTGTCGCACCTGCCCTACAGGAGCTTACCGGTGAACGGGTCACAGAAGTCCTACCCTCATTACAAAATATTTTCTTAGATGGGTTCCAGTTGTCTCCACCAGTCCAGGAGGCCATTAGACAGTTTGTCGCCGCGCGACAGTTCTCAGGTCATCCCGTGGCCGTCCACCATGAGGGAGGTGGGTGGGGAATGAGTTCACTCCTCCTTTCCAAGCCGTTCCGCTGCCCAAAGCAAAATTGCAACAAGTCATACAAGCAGGCGAACGGGCTCAAGTACCACATGACCCACGGTTCTTGCAACTTTGCGCCGCCGAAGGACCTGGAGGCACTCCAAGCTCTCCTCGCGGAAAAGGGCGTCGTCGTCAACGGGAACGATCGGTCAGGGGTGCAGATCACGGAAGGCGAACTACGTGAGATGGAACGCGAGGCAGAACGCCGGTTGCGCCCATTTGCATGTGGCGTCGGCGATTGTCAGCGGCGATACAAGAATATGAATGGACTTCGTACGTCTCCCTTCCACCCCGAGGTGGCATCCCCATTTGGACTGATTTCGTGTTGATCCGTGTAGGATATCACTATCAGCATTCGGGTGAGCACGGCGCAATCGGCCTCCAGTTGCTCGCGTCGGGCCAGCACGAGTGTTTGCAGCATTCCAAAGTCGGCCGCTGCGACGCACCAGTCGACTCCTGAGAATGGCAGGAGGCCATTGGACAGTTTGTCGCCGAGCGACAGTTCTCAGGTCATCCCGTGGCCGTCCACCATGAGGAAAGAGGGAGGTAGGCGGGAAATGAATTGGGAAGTCAATGATTGATGCATTGATGGGTTCTCTCCACTTTCCACCTTATTAATGTTGAGTCTCGCCTACTTACCCGCCTGCTGTTCTCCTTTACGCTCTTTTGGTACCTCAGACGCCAGTTACCTTACTGTCGGTAGACCCGTGTTAACGATTCCACGAAATATGAGCCATCTTGGTGAACAATGGCGATTTGGTGATGAACTTGGAACTGGGTGAAGCAGACAGTCTTGATCATTAGCCCAAATGGTTCGCTCTTTACCTCGCACTCAGGCCTGTCACAGTATAGCACTGGCACCTGCGTCTCGCGATACATACGCACGACAAAAGCAATGTCCAAGCTGCCCCCAAGCAACCCAACATTACCCAGTGCCCATACAAATGGGATCCAATGACGTCGTCAACAAAGCTTGCACTCGCTTGATGTGTTCCCGACCACGCGAATTTTCAGCGTTCATTTGGGCTCAAAGCAACAGCCGGGATGTCGGAGATGACAATCTAGTGATATTTTTATCTGGCACATGAACTCACAGGGTCACTTGCATTTAATCACGATCAGCGAAAACACATGTTTTGTGGGACATCTGTAACAAATGAGGCGCTCTTCTATCCATAAATGAATGTAATAAGGTATCGCGAGAGTAACAGAAGGGTTTCGTGGTTGAGCTCTTAATCTATCGTTGTGGACGTCAATTCTGCAGGATGGCCGATGGCATGTGGAAGCAAGGCACCGGGTCGAGGCAGAGCGCATCGAGCGGGACTAGATGGAGTGCCGGTATCAACAAGACTTGCGTGGGATGCGCAATTATATCGCAGTGCTTTGACGCGAATACGAGGCGGACGTCGCAGGTGAGGAGTCCGCGTGTGCGATGGAGTGGTGTGAGGATGTGGGAGCAGAGGAAGAAGTGAAGAAGTGAAGGAGGACGAGGAAGAAATAGACTGCGATATTGACTAACGTTGAGGGCGGTCGATTCTGACTATGCTTCTAGGGAAATGTGGTCGGCGACCGACAACGATGACGAGGAGCGGGCGGCGGTGTCCTAACAAACTGCCATGTTGGTCTTTCTCATCCCCGCCGCTCGGAACGGCTCGATCCGACACCGTCAACCCTGCCGGCCCGGACACCTCGGACAACATTGGACTTTCAAGCTCAAGTTGACCTGCTCCTACTCCTTCATACGACGCCAAGGAGAACTCAGCTCGCTACATGTCTTGCTGAAAAACGCTTTGAGAGCTGACCACCGCTGACTTGGAACATTTCTATTTATAATCTTCAAACTACTACATCTCATCACTCTTCATCATGGCCGCCACCGTGACGCCGCAGCATTCTGTTGATACCGCAGGACGATGGGCTCCGCTGTCCTCCTCTGATCGAGAGTTTCCTGCCATTAGAGATCACTTGGCTGATCCAGATGAAACAACATCACTACTCCGAACTAGCCGCGATCGTGTATCCCAGTGGAACTACTCTGAATGGTGGTTTTCTGCAAGATCAGCCGTATCCACGTTCTCCGACAAAAATGCCGGGTTATTACTTGTTGCAGCCTCTCAGTTCTTCTTCTCTGGCATGAATATCTCTGTCAAGTGGCTCAGCAGCTTGGATGAGCCCATTCCGACTCTCGAAGTGTGTGTTGATCTCAGGACGGTTGTTCTCTGTGCTGATTCTGTCGAAAATCGCTCTACTTAGCTGATATGGGTCAGAATGGCAAGTGTCTCAATCTATCGCCGTGTCTATGGACACTGAATACCGTGACAAGGTCATAACATATGTCTGTTCCGTTGCATACATGTGCGCCTCTTCTTTGATGATGTGCCCGTTTTCTATTTCCAATAATCATCAGGTGTCTGCGGAAAATCCCAGACCCAATTCTTGGTCCAAAGGGTGTTCGGGGATTGTTAGTACTCCGAGGTTTCACAGGGTAGTGTCTCCTATGCGGTCGTTTAAATGTTTCTCAATAATCATAATCGTCAGCTTCGTCGCTCTTGCTGGGATGTATTTCTCCCTCCAACATCTATCGTTATCTGATGCGACCGTGTTGACATTCATTGCGCCGATTCTCACCGGATTCTCAGGGGCAATATTTCTCAAAGAGCCCTTTTCTCTCAGGGAAATGTTTGCTGGATGTAAGCCTTCCCTGTCGTCTTACCGAGGTTACTATTAACAAAAACATTAGTATGCAGCTTCTTTGGCGTAGTTCTAATCGCAAGGCCACAGTTTCTTTTTGGTAATCCAAAAGGTGATCCATTTGAGGCAGTGATGCCCGAGCAAAGACTGCTATCTATCGCGTAAGGGGATGTCTTGTTTCGTATGCAAACATTTAGTTCACATGGTCACATAGTGCGGGTCTACTTGGTGTCATAGGGGCAACTTGTACTTGTAAGTATCCTTTCCTCCGTCTCCATCCTCTGCCATATCTATCCTTCACCTACAGACACACTCCTCCGTGCCATTGGGAGACGGGTACACCCTCTTCACTCTATGATGTTCTTCTCCTTGCAATGTGTGCTGGCCTCTACTATAGGGTATACCTCTTACCTGGTTTCCCTTCCTTCACGACGGGAGCTCCTGACACCCAACCCCAGCATGATATCATTTCAGATTTCCCCGGTGATACCCACGGATACATTGTGGTTTGCTATGCTGTTTCTCGTCGGCATACTTGGCTTAACAGCACAGGTGTGCTCGTTGGTGCTTTCTTTCTCCTCGGCTGGTCTTGACCGTCAACAATTGTGAAGATACTTTTAGTTATGGGTCTGCAGCGGGAGACAGCTTCTCGCGCTACTCTTGCAAATTATACCTCGGTGCGTATTTTACACCACAGCTCTTTCGATCCGTCTTAACAGTTCCAGATTGTCTTTGCTGTTGTTTTTGAGTTCATCGTTTTCCATACCACGCCCTCTGCCCTGTCAATTGCCGGAACAATCATAATCATGAGCTCAGCTATTTATATATCTGTATAATCGTCCCACTCCTCTCACCTACCTTATCTCCTGCTCATGTTCTCTTAGCTGACAAAGAAGACCGCCTCCAAGCCAACGACCGGCCCCACCCTTGAGCAGCCACCGCTCACCAGTTCTGACAACGACGACCATCCTAGGCCTTGACTCTGATGGCCCAATGTGGTGATTCTCTTTTACCTTCCCGACACTCTGCCACGATTCCTGGTCGCTTTTTTACTGTACGGTGGCGGAGCGAGATTTTGTGTTGTCAGTCATCAGCCGTAACAAGGAGTCATTCGATTTAACATACGGATGGATTGGCAGAGGCAAGACGGAGGAACACGCACACGCGCACCGTACTCGAAATCGGAGCTCCCTTTACGCGGCACCCTCATAATTTTTGGGCGCACCTCACTCAGAGAGATGATAAACCGTCTCGATCTTGTGCTTTTGTGTATGTTCTCTTTGATTTTCCGCTTTTTTTTTGCCTTGTGTTACCTCACTGATTAAGCATCTTTCTCGTACCTTGTGTTCCCGATTCCGTGCCTGCGAAACGGACTGCATCCATCCCCAAGTCCACTTCGTCTGTTCGTAACTTTCCCTTATCCACCGATAACAAGTGGGACGGCTCGCAATACATGCCGTGACTATGCCTTATTGTTCGTGCGTTTCATACTATTACACCTGATCAGAATAGAAGTTCCGGGTTTCAGCCTATACGTATCATCGTCCTCCTGTCCCCGAAAACCCCCGCACATGAGCTGCAGAAGCCACTGAAGTACTATCTTCTAAATAGTCTCGCACTGGCATCCAAGAGATCCCCGCATTCTCGCTGATTAACTTGGAGGTGATGGATCGTTTCCCACTTTTAGCATCCGTGTGCTTTCAAAGAGATAATCTATCGGTCCCTTGATTGATATGTCCTCGCTTGGTTCGACTGATGGAAGAACGACAAATGACAATATTATCATCGCCTGAGTATTTGACGATGCCAGTGATTTTTGGAGGCACGAGGAGGACCGTGACTGAGGTGCGATCGCACGCGGTGCACGCAGCAAGCAGACTGGCCGGTCTGCTCCGGACCTCGGGCTATATGTCCCGAATGAGATCATGATAAGGACCTGTATGCGCATAGACACGCTCCACACAGCGATCGTCGTTTTCTTGTCATTTCTCGTCTCGCTTGGATCCTCGAAGGCTTGTTTACTGGCCACCTACTCGGACATGAAGACAATACTAGTCTTCTCGTAGCGTGGGAAGGCCACGCGAGTGGGCGCGAGAGAAAGGGAGAGGTGAAGAGGGAAAGAGGCGAGACGTAAGGATGAGAGTGGGGTCGAGGGATGGACGCGACGTCGAACAAGAAGAGGAGAGGGGTGCAATAATGGAGAAAAGAGAGGAAGAGGCCCAAGACTCGAGACCTCGATGCAGAGGGCATGGTAGCTCGGTTTAGCGTCAAGAGGTCGAGGCAAGGCGAAGCAAGAAAACCTAGCAGAGGCAGACTGATGAGAGATTCGGAGTCAACTGCCAGTGAGACGACTTCTCGCGGTGTTTCGCTGGAATTCTCTCGAGCTACAAGAGGATACAAGACCCTCGTATACACGAACACGCGCCCATTAAGTGAGGAGGAGCGGGGCGATGCCGTGACCAAACGAAGCGAATAGTGGGGGAGCATAAAAGTTAGACTGCAAGACGGCGATTCACGGCGAGGTGTTGGCATAGAAAAACAATAAAGCAACGATCGCACACGTCAGTGAACAGAGGGAAAGTGATTAGCAGGCCGCGCGCAGGGAGTAAAGAGTGTCCGGGACTCGAAGGGGAGAGATCGGAGATCGCGGCATACGAAGGAAGGTTAACCTATCTAATTAGAGAAATGCAGCAACGAAGTAACCATACAACGGATCAGAAAAATAGCTCGAAACACGTCGTTTTCGATCAATCACGAAGCTTACAATTGCGATGGGCGGGGAGGCTCGGCGCGGCGCGGCGATGCGTGAGGAGGCGGTGCGCGCGTCAAGGCGCGGTAGGTAGGCAGTGGAGACTGCAAAAAAAACAAAAAAACATGGGCGGTCCGCGTTCCGGCATCTCGGCGCTCCGACGATTCGTTACGTCTCGCGGCCGAACTTGAACGCGGACGCTTACCTTACACACACTTTTCTCTTCCTCAGATTCCGCAGCTCAGCGCTCATCCCCTCTGCTACATTTACATCTCGGCCGTGAGAAAAACGCACCCCATGTGGCTGCATAATATGCATGATATTTCAGTTAGCGCGGAGACTAGAACCCGTCGTTGAACGAACTCGGGCTAGTTCCGGTGATTTATCCTGTTCGGGACATTATCACATCATTCCTGGAGTAACAGTGGCTATTGAGCACACCTACTCTTGTCATATCTCATCATGGGTGTAGTGCTTCCATGTAAGAAGGCTGTCAACTCGTCACCGGGCTCAGAGTCGCCCCGAAGCACAAAAAGAATAGTCTCTCCGACCGCTGGTCATCCCATGTGCTCCAAAGGAATTTCATCGCCGTGGCTCAAGGTGGAGCGGCTTTCAAAAAGCGAGCGAGCCGGGGGGGTGAGACGCGTGAGTCCTTCAATTGACCTTGACTTGAATCATGACCGACCACCTCCCACCCGACGCCGAGAAGAACTCGGCTCGCTACGTGTCTTGCTGTCAACCGCTTCGAGGGCTGACTAGCGCTGACTAGTGCTGACTTGCAAGACTTTTGAATGTTTCTATTTATAAAAACGAATATAAACTTCGAACCACACTGGCGTCCCATAGCCACGTTTCGGGTTGTGTCTACATCATGGCCACCGCACACGCTGTTGATACCACAGAACGATCTGCACCGCTGTCCGCCTCTGATCCCGAGTTGCCTGCCATTCGAGACGGCTTGGCTGGGCCAGACGAGACGACGCCACTACTCCGAACTGATCGCGCACGTTTACTCCTATGGAACGGCTCTGGATGGTGGTCTTCAGCAAGATCGGCTTTGTCCACATTCTCCGACAAAAATGCCGGGTTATTACTTGTTGCAGCCTCTCAGTTCTTCTTGACTGGTATGAATTTCTCCGTCAAGTGGCTCAACGGCTTGGATAAGCCCGTGCCAACTCTTGAGGTGTGTATTATTGGTCCCAGGGTGGTCGTGCTCTGACTCGGAACTGACTACATCGAAAATTGTGCTGTGTAGCTGATATGGGCCAGGATGGCGAGTGTCTCAATATTTTATAGACACTAGTACTGAAGGTGGTGACAAGGTCATAACATACGTCTGCTCCGTCGCATACATGTGCAGCTCTTCTCTGCCAATGTCGATGTGACCCAATCATATTATCAGGTACTGGCGGAAAATCCCAGACCCATTGCTCGGTCCGAAGGGTGTTCGGGGATTGCTAGTACTCCGAGGTGTCGCAGGGTAACGTGTCCTACATGGTCGTTCGGACAGTTCTCAGTCATTTTCAGCTTCGTCGGCCTTGCTGGGATGTTTTTCTCCCTACAACACCTGTCCTTGTCTGATGCCACCGTGTTGACATTCGTCGCACCGATTCTCACTGGGTTCTTGGGGGCAATATTTCTCAAAGAGCCCTTTTCTCTCAGGGAAATGTTTTCTGGATGTAAGCCTTCCCTGCCATCTTGCCGAGATCGCCATTAATAAAACGTTAGTATGCAGCTTCTTTGGCGTAGTTCTAATTGCCAGGCCACAGTTTCTTTTTGATAATCCAAAAGGTGTCCCATATAAAGTAGTCACGCCTAAGCAAAGAATGCTATCTGTTGTGTAAGAGAGTATCCCATTCCATAGGCAAACGTTCTGTTCACATGGCCACATAGTGCGGGTCTACTTGGTGTCCTAGGGGCAATTTTTACCTGTAAGTGTCGTTTCCTCCATCCTCTACCTCGTTTATCCTTTTACCTCCACAGTCATAACCCTCCGTGTCATTGGGAAACGGGCACACGCTCTTCACTCTACGATGTTCTACTCCTTGAACTGTGTGCTGGCTTCCACTATAGGGTATGCCTCCCAACTTGACACCGTTCCTTCCCCTCCCGCCGGAACGTCCTAACACCGGGCCCAGCATGGCAATATTTAGGATTTCACCAGTGATACCCACGGATGTTTTGTGGTTCGCTATGCTGTTCCTTATCTGTATACTTGGCTTGATAACACAGGTGTGCTCTTCGATCCTTTCTTTCTCGGGCTGATCCTGACCCTCTACCTTTGTGAAGATACTTTTAGTCATGGATCTGCAACGGGAGACTGCTTCCGGTGGTTCTCTTGCTATTTACACCTCAGTATGTCTTTTACACCACAGCTTTCTCGACATGACTCGACTGCTCTAGGTTATTTTTGCTGTTGTTTTTGAGCTGGTCGTTTTCCACACCACGCCTTCTACACTGTCAATTTCCGGAACCGTGCTGATCACTGGCTCAGCTATTTATACATCTGTATGATCTTCTCATTTTCCTCGCCTAGCTTTGCTCCTGCTCATACCCTCTTAGCTGACAAAGAAGGCCGACCAGTCCCGCCCTTGAGCAGCCACCGCTCATGCATCCCGACCACGAGAATTCGGATGCCAGTGGCCCAATTTGGTGGCGTCGTTTTTGCCATCGTGGGCCGACATAATATTGTATCATGACTTGTGGACAACTGTCCGCTGTAAGGGTCTGTCATTAGACGTAAAAAGGAATCATTGGCATTACGTACAAGATAGAGCACACGTGATACACCAGATGTGGATTACTACTGTAATCCAATCCATATTTAGAGTGGACGACACCACAATGTGGATCCGACCCGGGCATTGTTCATGTCATGAGACACCACAGTAATCCTCCGGAGTCGGCGTTTTGCGTTGCACCATTAATTTTTACTGTCCCGCTTTCCTGACTGTTCCCTCTTACTCCTTCGCCATGACCGTCGCACGTTCCACCTATACTACAAGTCTACCGTCCTCCTCAGGGCTCCGACTACCTGGGGAGGCCTCCAAGTCGTCCATTCTGGATGAGAGCTCGCCACTTCTGCAACCCGAGCGCGTGGGGAGCCTCTCCGAACGGTGGCACTCGACTGCGTCTGCATTTTTGGACAGAAACGCTGGTTTGTTACTTATTGCGGCGTCCCAGTTTTTCTTCTCCGCGTCGAATGTCTCAGTAAAGTGGCTCAACAGCTTGGACGAACCATTACCGATGCTTGAGGTGCGTGATACTCCGAAAATAATTGACGCCCTGGGCTGACGTTGTGGACGGCTTTGTAAAAGCTCATATGGTTCCGGATGGTAAGCACCTCAACGCTCTTTCAGGCAGTGTTAGATACTGAAAGCTATCAGATGATGGTATACTTCTTTTCAGTTGGATACATGTATGTCTTTTTGAGGCCGCTGTCCAAGTCTCGTTGCCAAACGTTATCAGGTATTGGCAGAAAATTCCAAACCCAATTCTCGGTCCCAAAGATGTCCGGCCATTGCTACTGGCACGAGGTTTCACAGGGTGCGGATGCCACGCGTACTCTCATGAATGTCCCTCATCGCCATCACAGGTTTACTGCTCTTTCCGGAATGTATTTCTCCTTGAAATACTTATCATTTTCCGATGCGGTGGTGTTGAAGTTCCTCGCGCCAATTCTCACTGCCTTTTCAGGGGCGATGTTTCTACAGGAGCGCCTCTCTCTCAAGCAAATCATCGCAAGCCGTAAGCATTTTCAGTGATCGAACCGGCTTCAACTATCGTTTAACGAGGCGTCAGTATGCAGCTTCTTTGGAGTGATTTTGATTGCCAGGCCTGGGGTTCTTTTTGGGCACCCGCCGGTGAATAAGTTGGACGTCGTTGCGCCAGCACAAAGGATGATATCTGTCACGTCAGACGCTACCGTTCTTCTCGTAGATGTTTTTCTCATCTTGTTTCGCAGCGCGGCTCTGATTGGCGTCGTCGCATCCACCGGTAGCTGTGAGTTCGGCTTGCCGCCACCCTAGTCCACTCTCTTATCCTTGTTGCTCCCACAGACACGCTCCTCCGTGCGATTGGGAAGCGTGCACATGCGCTCCACGTTAACGCATTCTTCGCTTGGCAATGCGTATTGTACTCAACAATAGGGTGTGTTCTGCCTCGGCTTGTTTCCTCCCTAAAGGGCCGTCTCCTTACCCTTACCAGCATGATACTATTCGACGTTCGCCCCGTGATCCCCACGCGCGTGTTGTGGCTTGCCATGATGTTTCTCACTGGCATATTTGGCTACATCGCGCAGGTGCCGTTTTCGATCCTTTCTCTTCTAAGCTGATTCTGACATCTACGATGCAAAGACCCTTCTAGCCATGGGGTTTCAACGAGAGACAGCTTCCCGTGGTACCCTCGCCATGTACACCTCAGTAAGTCGTGTGCGTTTGTTCTATTGCCTCGGGAGGGTGACTCGACTGTTTTAGGTTGTGTTTGCTGTTGTGTTCGAGTTCATCGTGTTTCACACAACACCGACCCCACTCTCGATCGCTGGGGCGATCATAATCATGAGCGCGGCCGTCTATACTTCCGTAATATCCTCTCTTTTTCATCTCAATTTAGGTCGTGCTCATGTCCCATCAGCTGGCCCAAAATGCAGCTACGCAGCCAGCCACTGATCCTGTTGTCGAACGGCGGACACTGGCCGCTCCTGCTCGAGACGATGATCGAGAAGCGCGATGACTTATCACTGTGTTTCCTTATCTTAGACCAGTAATGTCGGATAGCAAGCCAAACGGGACACGAAGGAAGCCGCCACACAACCTTGATGTGTGTACATACATGTGGTTTCAGGAAATATAGAGCAACCGTGAGGACTAGCATCAATTGAGGTCACACGCTCGCAGTGACCGAACCAAGCTGATGACCCCAGACACTGATAGTGCTCCATGCAGCGGCTGCCGGCGGAGTGTTTTTGCCGCGGCCGAGGGGTCCTTTAAGTGCGTGTGCTACAGAACAATCAGGAAGTAATTTGCCGTGGGCGATATCCGAGAAGGGATCGTGTGGGGGTGTTTTCGATTGTCAGAACTGGTCGGTGATGGGTTTCCGTGATCATCGGTTCGTGCCCGTTCGAAGCACTCGCACGAACATCGTTCGCGAGTGAGGTGGAATGGCAGTTAAACGTGTATACGTGGACGGGTCTCACGGGGCTGATCAGGTTCATCACACATCAAACCCGATTAGGGTTGAGCGAGTGGTGCGCACCGGTTGCGAATTACGTAACAGCTGCGCGTCCGCCAAGGCTAGCTAGCCATCAACATCATCAGAAGTAACGGGGTAGAAGTGCCAGGAGGATTCGTCGGACGTCGGAGGAAGCCCGCGGGTAGAAACTTAACCGTATGCCGGGCCCACCATCATCACTTGACCAGCTTTCTTTTGATACGTAGGAGAGAAGAGTGTGATGAGCGGCCGTGTGCGACGCTTGCCATTACTAGTGCCAAGGGTTCGACTTCGTGTGATGAGAGGGTGTCAACGATATTTCATATTCGCGATTTGCCTTGGACCACGTACAGTAGACTTCGGTAGACCTCCTTCGGGAATTGTGTCTTCCATTGCTAGGAATCGCTACGCTCGTCGCCACCTGGGCGGTGCGGTTCATTGATGCATGGGAACTGGGGCCGGGCGAGGTCCGGGCCATGCCGGGCCATGCAGTGCTTCCCACCAGGCTTATTTTTGGGAAGCCGAGACCAGAGAAGGCCAATTCAGTTAGACAGCCTGGCATTTTCCAGAGCCCTGTGAAATTCTGATGGTCATCAGTGCGCGGTTGGATGTGATGTTGGAAAGAAAAAGCCCTCATTTGGGTCTGGACCAATAGAGCGCTCGGTTGCAAATGCTATTAATTGTTGTTGAATCGCCGCTTGACCCCTGTTTCGGCACACCACTGAATACACGACATTTTCACCAATTTCACCTTTTACACATCCTAGTTCTCGTGCTGTACCGACGTCTTGCGAGGTCGAACGAACGAAAAAACTATGCGGTAGTTCTCTTGATCGTGAAGTTGCCAGTTGCAACGCGAAAATCACGTGGTAATTCGTGACACTTTTGTGACTACGCGTGACAAACTGTGACCACTGAAACGGGAGCAGACGCCGGATCTGGGCGCAGGGCGCTGTGGGTGGCACCTTTCGGGGCTAAGGGTAGCAAGATAATGTACGTACAGTACTAGTAGGTTGCCCAGAGCGAGGCAATATATATTGAGGGAATGGTTTGCACAGAGGCGGTGTGGGAATACAGTACTGCTTTAAAGGGGTTGTTTGCGCGTCGACGCCCGACTCGGAGACTCGGGGTGCCCGGGTCACGGTTGCTACGGCACAGCAGTCGAGACATTGTGACTTACCACGCGTTGTTCCGTTGTGCCCGCTTTCCTGTCACCCGCAATATGTCCCACCCGCACAAATACCCGTATCCTTATTCTAGCACTTTCACAGGTGCAGAGGATCCTGAACCGTACTACGACCACGACCACGACCAACTCGCCATGACGCCTTCCCGAGTTGACAATTCAGCATCCCCGGCGCTGCATTCGGCTCGCTTCGATGTCCCAGAGGGCACGCCACCACCTCACCTTACCTTCCGCAGCTCTGTCCCTCTCATTCCGACGCCTGGAACCGTCTCGAAACGACATCCCCCATATGTACGTCGTCGTTTGGTGGATGCAGACAGATTTGCGAGAGTGGGCTTCATCTTTGCGTAGGAACCCATCGAACTCCGCCTCTGGGCTGTAACCCTCGGTTGTGTGGGGCTCGGCCTTCTTGGCGTTGCTCTCGAGGTTGCAAGAGTAATATCGAGCGACAATGGCGGTATGTCGCGGATCGTCTCCGATTTCGTTGTATAGTGCTGACCCCCTTCTTTTTCCTGCCATGTAGGCTTCTACGTCCCTCAAAAGAACGTATTTTCGTTTGCTTCGGTGCAATTCTTAACGGTGAGCATCGACCCCTGCCACTTGACGTCGCTGATGATGTATGGCCTCTTTAGTCATTCTTCCCTTCTCTCCTATTCGTTCCGCTTGCGATCATGGTTGTTACTTTCGACTGGGGCATCCGAAAGTGGAATGTACGAAATTGTTCTTGTCGATTCGCTTCCGTCCGTCTTACGAGAACTATACAGCCATACCTCCTCTTATCACGCGGACATGCCTTGGCAGATGAAACCCTCCTAGTAGACTACGTAGGTTGACCCCGCCTGTGTCCCTTTCTCCTTGCTGAATGCTTTACAGATCGGGGATAGGTGAATGGCCTCATACCTAGACCGCACAAATTCCGCATTTATTGACCTATGAATCTAGCTGGCTGTATATTATGTACAACGCACTGAGGTTCAAACATCAATTCGTTCTCGTGTCTGGCTTCACAGCGTTGGCTTCGCTGCTGTTCCAACCACTAGCAGCATCCATCTTCTCCATCAGGCAGCTTCCGAAGTCGTCCCGTAAGTCGCGACGATACTTTGTCTGGTACTATCTTAATTTTGTACGTAGCTTCCACCGTCCAGAGCATCAGAGATATCGGGCTTTCTCCGGACATCAATGATTTGACAGCCTTCGTCGCATCCTCTGGTGTGAGTAAATGGTACTTTCTGTACTCGTCATTGCCGCTGACGTTCATACCGTACAAGTTCGCGGAGGCTTCAGGTGTGCTATGCCATTGTGCCCAAGTTTGTGTGGTGCTTATCAGCTTTTAGCCTTCAACAACATCCCGGATCCTTCCTTCATAATGGGTGGCTGGGCTACGGCCGAGTTCGTGGTGAGTATTGCGCATAATCTCGACGATCTCCGCGACTTCTGCTGACGGCTGTGTGCGACAACTCACCCTCAATCCCAACGATGCAAACCAACAGTACGGGGTCGTGAATGTGCCCAATTGCAGTGTGAACAACAATAACACGTTAGATGTGGCTTTTCAACCCGTGCGCCCATTATTCTCCGGTTTTCGGTGCGAACTGGCGGTGCTCATCGTCCAAATAGGTCTTCTTCTGGTTTTGGCGGCAAAATCCGAGCTCTTTGGCCGGCGTTTTCTGCCAACCACAGATACAGCTTTTTGACGTGACCGCGTTCGCATTTCTCAACAATAACTCCCTCACGAATGTTACGATAATCGACAACTACCCGACCGCGAACAACGTTTCTGGGCCCCCGCTGAACGGCATTCCGTACAATGGGCAAGTTTTTCCGATCATACGATCTTTGTTTGTCTCATTACGAATGCGTCTGTGTAGGCTCATCTTTGACCCTTCCAACAACATCAATGTGCAGTCGCGCGCGAATTCTATCCAGTCTGGGATCCCGCATGCTATCTTCCGCTCAGCCGAGCAATCACCCCAGGGTTTAGGTTCTGTTTTCCAGGACCCGAACGGCTTTTTGGGTTATACCCATCAGGTCTACGTATGTCTTTGCCTCTTGCTCCAAAACGACTTTGCCTGATCCCCAACCTCAATAGACTCAACATCTCTCCCTCGCGACAAAGTCGAATTACTTCGTACCGACAAATGACACCGTAAATGCCGTGCTCACACAACTTGTCCCGCGCCTCTACATCGAGTGCGCCATTTCCTCTTTACTTTACTTTTCTTCCGCACTCACCATCTATTAACGCCGCGTTATGTCCAGACCCCTTGCTGCTCACGCCCTCGCTACGATGTGCATAGTGATATCCGGCGTGGTGCTCTGCCTCCATCTCGTGCACTTCCGAAGACGGCGGAACATCTACATCCCTCATCCGCCTGGCACGATCGCTTCGGCTGTGGCACTCACGTCGCGTTCTGGCTTTGGCGACTTGCTGATGCCATACGATGACGAGAAGGCCATGTCCCGTGCCCTCGCGCCGCTCCGATTCTGTCTCGACGGACGGACGGGCGCAATCGTTGTGGATGATGAGGCCATCG
>WNFD01006538.1_pt1 | contig 15590 bp, 13 predicted proteins | sample 5400491 | NCBI WGS metagenome assembly WNFD01 (sample SAMN13153343, study PRJNA577476) | soil metagenome | isolation source: 120 cm saprolite under Douglas fir tree site 2 hole 2 replicate 2 | place: USA:California | collected 2015-04-18 | reverse complement strand
CCGGCCGCGAGCAGGTTGAACGTCAGCGTCACCCGGTACCCGGACTTCACGGGTTTGACCTGGTGACGGCAGTCGGCGTAGAACGCGACGAAAGACAGCTCCTCCCTCGGCACCCGGTATGTGACGCTCTGGCCGCCGTGCTCCACGACCAGTTCCCCGCCCGTGTGCGCCGAAGGCAACGACACGACCAGCGTGCCGACCATCGCGTCGTCCTTCTCCGAGTCCTGATGCGGCAGGAAAAACTGTCCTTTGCCATATACCAGCATCGCGTGCAGCTCGGCCCGCAGTTTCGTCGTGGCCGGCAGCCCCAGCTCGTCCCGGACGCCGTCCAGCACGGCACCGAGCGTGGCCTCCCAGGCCGGGCCGTCCAGCGTGACAAGGTCCGGCATGATCTCCCACGTGTCACGCACGCTGGCGTCGGTCAGCGTCTGCTCCCCGCGCCCGAACATCGCCGGCCGCGCCACCGCGATCAGCTTCTTCGCGAGCGGCGCACGCACCGGAGTCTGCACGACCCCGACGCCATCGACCTCAACCTGCAGCGCGTCCGCTGGTGCCAGGATCTGCGCACTGAACGCCCCGGGCTCCTCCGCGTCGTCGAGCAGCTTGGCCAGCCGTTCCCGCGCCGTGCGACCCATGCACCCCTCCCAGGCGGGTCCTCTACGGCAGCGACTCTACCGCCGGACGTGTGCATCCGCCTGCGGTCGGCAGACAGCGCCTTGCGGGGCGCAGCTAGCGGTCCTGGACGAGCTTGTCCAGGACCGCGTCGCGGCTCAGCCCGTCGGCCGCCATGCGCAGCGCCTGCCCCGCCACCTGCGGCGGCTCGCCTGCCCACAGTTCCTCGACGACAGCCTGGTAGGACGCCCGCTCGTCTGGCGGGATTCCGCGTCCGGCCAGCCACAGTTCGGTGATCTTGGCGCGCCCCGACGGCTCGGCCGCGTCGAGGGTTGCTGTGCCCTCGGCCCGGTCGTGGTATAGCGGGACGGCGAGGTGCCGCCGTTGCAATGCCTGCAGGCATCGGGTGTCGTCGGAGATGACGTCGTCGGGCAGGTCCTGGAAGTACCGGTTATGCGGCTTCTGGCTCGCGGCGGCGAGCACCGCGGGAAACTTGCGCAGCTCGCCGTCCAGTTCCGACAGGAGACGACGCCGCAGGCGCTCCGGCAGGTTGGCGCGGTCGGCGGTCCAGGCCGCCCACGCCCGGATCACGGGTGCCACGTCGCCCGCGAGCCTGGCCGGCACGACCAGCTGCATCGGCAGTACGTCCCGGAGGAGCCGCCGGAAGAGGAGCGGCCCGGGCCGCAGCGGGTCCCGGCCGAGGTAGTCCGCGCAGAATGCCACGAGATCCCGCGGCAGGAACCGGGCGACCACGCCGGTGAGTGCCCGGCTCTCTGGCGAGCGGTGGAACTGCGCGACCAGGCGCTCGCGTTCCTCAGGCGGCCAGCGGTCGGCGGTGGTCCCGGAGGGCGCTTCCGCCACACGGCCCGCGCTCCCGGCCGCGGCAGCCAGTTCCCGTGCGCGCTGGCCAGCCAGGACCGCCAGCCCGAGCGTGGTGCGGTAGTCCTCGGAGTCACGTTTCGTCCATGGCGCCGGGCCGTGCTGCGCGAACGCGTCGAGCCCGGCCCGCAGCAGCCCGGCGGCCTCAGCCGAGGGAACCTCACGGAGATCAGCGCCCAGCCGGCGTGCCAGCCCCATTGCGCTTCCGGCATCCAGGCTGCTCTCTTCTTCCAGGAAAGGGGCGGCCAGTGAGGACACCGCGTAATGCCAGACCGGGTCAAGGCGCGTTATTACGGCATGCCGGTTTCCCCTGGTGGGGTAGCTGAACTCGCACAGGAGCACGGTGGACTCCCGGAACGGGTCGGTAGTCACCCAGCACTTGCCGGGGATCGCCTGGCCCAGTTCGGCCGCCCAGGCCGGCGCGGTACACCCGGCCGCGGCCGCGAGGGTCCTCGCATGGTCCCGGACGGCGGAATCCGGGCCTGCGACCGCGAACGCACGCAGGATCCCGACGGCAAGCGGAGCGCTGCTGGCGGCGATCGCGTCGCAGATGTCCAGGCACACGTCGCGGAGCCGGCCACCGGCGAACCCGGCCTGCGCCATGCGGCCTGCCACCGAGCTGACCGTCGCTTCCGCGTCGTAGGCACAAGACACCCGGTCGCGATCGGCGAACGTGTCCATGAGCCGGCCGGCCGCGGCGCTGGCGTCCCTGGCCGTGAGCAACCGGAAGCGGAGAGCCCGCACGCGACCTTCGGCTGCGCGCCGCTGAACTGCCCGCCGCTGTGCGGCCTGCCGCGCTGACTGCGTCTTCTTCTTGCGATCCTTGCCCTTTGCGCCCACCCGGTGAGGATGACACATTCAGCCGAATGGATTGGCCGACCCTGCAGGGTTCGGCGCCGCCGCAGTTGCGGGTAACGCCGATGCTGTCTAGAATAGCAGCTAGCATGTCTAGAAAGGTTGACGACGATGGCGGTGAGCATCAAGGATCCGGACACCGATCACCTCATTCGCGAGCTCGCACGCCGGACAGGGGAGACCCAGGTCGCCGCGGTCAAGGTAGCGGTCATGGAACGGCTGGCGCGGCTGGACAGTGAGCAGGCCCGGCTGCGGCACAACCGCAGGGACCGGCTGCAGGCGATCGCCCGGGACACCGCACCGCGGCTGGCCGGGATCAGCGAGAGCACTGATATCGGCAGCTACCTGTATGACGACCGGGGGCTGCCACAATGACGGTGGTGGACTCCTCCGCCATCGTTGCCGTCTTGCGCCAGGAAACGGATGCGGAGACCTACCTTGACGCGATCGACGCCGCCGAAGCGTTGTGGATGTCGGCGGCCAACCACCTGGAGGCGGCTATTGTCATCGACAGTGCCCGCGATCCCGTAGCGTCACGCCGCTTCGACCAGTTCATCGCGGAAGCCGGCATCCGGGTGGAGCCTGTGACGCCATCCCAGGCGCGAATCGCCCGGGATGCTTACCGTGACTACGGGAAGGGCTCGGGGCACAAGGCTTCGCTCAACTTTGGTGACTGCTTCGCCTATGCCCTGGCCAAGGAGACCGGCGAGCCGCTGCTGTTCAAAGGCGATGACTTCAGCAGCACAGACATCGCCTCAGCGCTTGACGGCCGCTGAGGCCCATCTCATCGGCGCAACGTTCGCCACCGCGAACGGCCCGTGGCATAGTCGTTTGCCGTGGGCAAACGGCTGAGTCCCCGGGAGCAGCGTGCGCGGCGGCGCGAGCGTGACGAGCGTGCGTTTCTCTTCGATTCCGACCTCAACCTCATCGCCGAATTCGAGCGCGAGGACTGGGAGTGGGCACTGTCGTCAGGTGGCGGGGACCCCGTGCGTGCCGCCCGCCAGTGCGGGCTCACGGACGTCCCGGCTGGGGCGAAGGCTCTATGGGGCCGCTCGGCTGACGAGGCCAGGAGTACCTATCGCCGCTGGCAAAGACGACGCTAAAGCCGCGAGCGACGGTTGCTCGCTGGGTTCAATACAGCATGGCGCTCCACTCGGGCATGAGGTCGAGGAGTTCGATGGTGGGCAGCTCGATGCCGAGCCTCGCGCAGTCGCTCACCACACCTGACGCGCGCTCGGCCGCGTAGTCCGGACAGTACTCCAGCAGCGTCTCGGAGTTGCCGTGTCGGCAGCTGTACAGGCCGAGCATGATGCCCGCCGCAAGTTCGGCGGCTGCGGATCGCATGCCGTGTCTTGTCCCTGGCCCGCGCTTCACTTTCGCCGAAACAGCGGGACCGGAATGAGCGAGTTTCGGTGGTTCTACCCGCGCGGGTAGTTGCCCTTCAGGACGGAGAGCAGGTTGCGGAGGTATGGTTCGGGGCCGAGTTCGCTGATCAGGGTGACGTTGGCCTTAACCCAGTCGTCTTCGCTGATCAAGGGCTCATGAGGCAGAGCGAGTGTCTCATCGACGGTGATCGCGTAGAACGGGTTTGCGACCATGCCCGCAACGTCATCAGGTGTCCAGTCGCCGTGATCGGCCATGTTCGCCACCATAGCCGGTTCGCCACGCCTAAGCCGGTTCGTCACGCCGCATGGGCGCGCCGGCAGCGCGTGATGGCCTTCCCGACCGCAGACTGCGCCTCCAAAGCCGACCTCTTGCCGCTCACCGCCACGTGGCCTGACTCGGCCCGGCCGTAGCAAGGGCCCAGTGATTGATGCAAGTGCTGAAGGCCCTCAGCCGGGCAGCTGGAAGGGAAGCCGCGCGCCGGTAACGCAGGGATCATCGGTGCTGACAGTGCTCTCCCCGGTCAATGGGTCGGCTCCTTCTGATCTGGCTGGCCTGGGAGAGCAGCCAGATCAGAAGGAAGGCAGCCATGAGGTTCTCCCTGCACTGTGCGTGCCGAGAAACCCGTCCGCGGCTTTGACCAGCAGAGTTGCTCTCCCGTCGTCCGGGCGGTGATGATCACCGATCATGTGCCTGCGGTTCGTCTTCCTCCTGATCACGCGGACGGCCTCCTGGCTTCGGCTGTCCCAGCGTGAGGAGGCGTGGAAGACCGCAGAGATCTTGATCCTGCGCCACCACCTCGCCGTCCTGCAACGGCGCCAGCCGCATCGCCCGAGCCTGAACTGGGCGGACCGGGCACTCCTCGCGACCCTGCTCAGCGTGATACCGAAAGCCCGCCGCCACGGGCTTCGGCTGCTGGTCACCCCGGACACGATCCTGCGCTGGCACCGCGACATCGTCCGCCGCCGCCAGGCCGCCAGGTCCATGCGCGGCAAGACCGGCCGGCCAGCCACCCGCCGGAACATCAGGGCCCTGGTGCTCCGGCTGGCCCGCGAGAACCCCGGATGGGGATACCGCAGGATCCACGGCGAGCTGGCCGGCTTGGGCGTGAAAATAGCGGCGTCGACGGCGTGGGAAATCCTGAAGAACGCCGGAATTGAGCCCGTACCGCGACGGACAGGTCCTACCTGGTCGCAGTTCCTGCGCTCCCAGGCCGAGGCGATCCTGGCATGCGACTTCTCCACGGCCGACCTTCTCGACGGCACCCAGGCCTATGTCCTGGCCGTGATAGAGCACGCCACCAGGCGCATCCGCATCCTCGGAGTCACCCTGCATCCAACCGGGGAGTGGACCGCCCAGCAGGCCCGCAACCTGATCATGGACCTCGGCGACCAGGCGCACCAGGTCAAGTTCATGATCCGCGACCGCGGCTCGAACTACACCGCCGCATTCAATGCGGTCCTCACCGATGCCGGGATCCGGACCGTGCTCTGCAACGTCCAGACGCCCCGCATGAACGCCATCGCCGAACGCTGGATCGGGGGATGCCGACACGAGCTCCTGGACCGCACCCTCATCTGGAACCAGGCCCATCTGCGGCGGATCCTGCGCCAGTACGAGACTCACCACAACCAGCACAGGCCTCACCGGTCGCTGAACGCCGCTGCCCCGCTGAAACCGCTACCCGAACCGGTCGATCTTGAGCAATACCGCGTCCGAAAACACGCTCGCGTCGGTGGCCTGATCAACGAATACGGCCTGGTCGCGTGACGTGGATGAAGTTCTCGGCACCCACCGGGGCCCCGGCATCTCGCAGCCACAGCGGTGCCCGTGGTCCGGGGCCCGGCGTGCCGGGTCGCTGTCCCGGCCGGGTATCGCGCAGGCCGGCGTGGATGCCGTTGGCCGGGTGTTGCCGGCGGCGTGGATGCGGATGAGCAGGCCGTTCTCCCGGCCGGTGCGGGCCAGAGATGTCCTGGCCCGCACAGACCGCGCGGCAGCTGCCCGGCTGGTGACCGCACCCGGTTACGGCTGCCGCCCGTGCCGGTCGTTGTATCGCAGCAGGAGGGGCTTGTGTAACGCTACCGCGCGGGGTGGCGGTTCTACATGTCGTAGCGTCCGGCTGTGCGGCTGGCGGAGGGTGGCAGCATGCGACATCTGATCGGGACGGTCCTGGGCGTTGTCATGGCTGGGGCGCTGTTCTTCGCTGGGGCCTGGGGATACCTGCGGCTGCTCCGGGTAGCTGCCCCGGCCTTTCGGCTGTCGCAGTTGCCCGCCGGTGGCGGGTCCCTGATCTCCGATCACAGCGTGCTGGCCGGGCTGATCGCGGTAGCGGGCACCGGCCTGCTGGCCGGGATCCTGGTCGCCGCGCCGCGGATCTCACCGCTTGCGGCCGGGCTCCCCGGACTGGCGCTGCTCGGCTTGACCGGGCTGTACGTGGTCAGTGTCCGGCACGCGGACAGCCTGATCCCGCTGAAGTCACATTCTTTCGGGGCGGGTTTCGAGGCCATGCTCTTCGACGGGGTCCTCGGCGCGGCCGGCATGGTGATGATCATCCCGATGTTCGTGCCCTCCAGGTGGCGGGCACGCGACAAGCTCACCGAGTCAGAGGTCACCGAGGCCAGCGAGTTTGTCTCCAGCCTGACCGGGACCAGGAAACCGCAGGCACCGGCGGATCCGGCGGACGACCCGGAGCCGGTATCCGCGCTGCGAACTGCTAGCTATGCAGCGGGCCCCCTGCACCATGGTGCGCCACCGTCCGGCAGGCGATCACCAAGTGCGGACTGACCTGGGCAGGATCGACATCCAACAGAGTCAGCCTGAAGACGCGCGAGTCCCGGCACCGGATCGACGACGTGCACTCGTCACGGGCGCTGCCGGGTTCATCGGCTCCCGCCTTGTGGAGGCCCTACTGGGCCAGGGCCACGAAGTGGTCGGCCTCGACAGCTTCTCGGACTACTACGAGCCCGGAGTCAAGCGAGCGAACATTGCTGCGTCACTGAGGGATCCTCGGTTCAGCATGGTCACTGACGACCTCGCGACGGTTGCCCTCGACAGCCTTCTCGACAGGGTCGAAATGGTGTTCCATCTCGCTGGCCAGCCGGGCGTTCGAACCAGCTGGGGAGCGGGCTTCGCGACCTACGTACGGCAGAACCTCGTCGCCACCCAGCGCCTCCTCGAGGCCCTGGCCTGCAGGCCGATTCCCACTGTCGCGGCATCGACCTCCTCGGTGTACGGCGAGAGCGATGGCAGCCCGCTGACGGAGGACGCGCCGCTGCGTCCGGTCTCGCCATACGGGATGACGAAGGCGGCGGCGGAGCAACTTATCGACGTCTACCGGCGCGACCGCGGTGTTCCGGTGGTGTGCCTGCGGTACTTCACCGTGTTCGGCCCGCGACAGCGGCCGGACATGGCCTTCCAGCGATTCGTCGATGCCCTCGAGTGTGACCGGCCGCTGCACATCTTCGGCAGCGGTCACCAGTTCCGCGACTTCACCTACGTCGACGACGTCGTCGCTGCGACGATCGCGGCGCTCGGTGCGCCATCGCCGGTCTACAACGTCGGTGGCGGCACACCCGCGTCGGTCAACGAGGCGGTCGCGCTGTTGCAGCAGCTCACCGGAAAGCAGGGGCGGGTCGTATACGAGGAAAGCGCGCGCGGCGACGTCTACCGGACGTGGGCAGACACCTCACGACTGCGCGACGAAGTGGGCTGGCAACCACGGACGACTCTCGCCGGCGGGCTCACAGCCCAGATAGCGGAGTACCGGCGGCGGCGCGACCTCGACGAAATGGAGAGCTTGGATGCCTGGCGCCCGAACGAGGCTGCTTGCGTACTCCCACGACGGTTATGGACTCGGTCACCTCCGGCGCAACCTGCGTATCGCGGTCGGTCTGCGCCGCCACCGTCCCGACGTCGAGGTACTGCTGGCGACTGGCGCGAAGGCTGCCGAACGGCTGGCCTCGGCCCACGGCATCGCGTGCGTCCGCCTACCGTCGGTCATCAAGGCCGGGCCCGGACGCTACGAGTCCACCGAGCCCGGGGAGACATCGGTCGACGCCGTCGTGGCGCGGCGATCAGCCATCCTGGCCGAGACCGTCACCGACTTCGCGCCGAACATCCTGCTCGTCGACCGCCACCCGCGGGGGTTGCACCGTGAGCTCGACGCCGCACTGGACATCCACCGAAGTCGTCGGCCACATACTCGCGCCGTGCTCGGGCTGCGCGACATCCTCGACGAGCCCGAGACGATCGAGCGCGAGTGGCACCAGCAGGAGCTCACCTCTGCGATCGAGGACCATTACGACGCCGTGTTCTGCTATGGCGACCGCGGCGTGTACGACCAGGTGGCCGAATACGGACTTCCGCGGGTCGTCGCAGACCGGCTGCAGTACACCGGCTATCTGACCGACGACCTGGTGGCCACCGATACGGCATCGATCCGTCGGCTCCATTCGGGCGGCGCCCGGTTGGCCATCTGCACGCTCGGCGGCGGTCAGGACGCGGCCGGAATCGCCGGTGCGTTCCTCGCCGCGATGCTGCACCTGCGCGAGCGGAACTGGCGCGGAGTCCTGGTCACCGGCCCATACATGGCCCCGAACGACGTCGAGGCGCTGCGCAACCACCCCGCCGCGGCCGACGTGGCGATCATCCGCATGGCGACGGATGTCCCGAGCTACCTTGCCGCTGCGGACACTGTGTTCTGCATGGGGGGCTACAACACGACCTGCGAGGTTCTCGGGTTGACCGTCCCAGCGGTGATCGTCCCGCGAACGAGTCCGCGGCTCGAGCAGTTGATGCGGGCACAACGCCTCGCCGATCGCGGCCTGGTGCACTGGCTGCACCCGGACGGTCTGACCCCGCGCGTCGTGGCCGGGGCTCTCGCCTACGTCGCCGATACGCCCCAAGACGACCTGCGGGGGCGGATGACCTCGCTCGCCCACAACGGTGTGCACACGACCGCCCTCTTGTTGTCCGAGCTGCTATCCAGCGCAACGACCTTCCAGCTCACCGGGCAGGCGGCACGTGCAATCGGGTGAGAATCGGCCGAGCCCGTCGGCCAGTACCGCGCGCTTCGTGAGCAGGAACAGGGCGCGTGGACCCCGGCCGCCTCGCCTGGGCCGGGGAGACGTCGTGGACCGTCAAGTCCGGAGAAGGAGAAGCTCGATGACACCTGCACGCCACGCCGAGGCGCAGCGAATCGTTGTCTTGGTCAAGCGCTTCCCACGCCTGTCCGAAACGTTCATCCTGAACGAGTTCCTCGAACTCCGCAGGCACGGCCTCCCCGTTGAACTCTTCGCGATCATGGACCCGAATGAGCGCAGATCCCAGCCGGAGGCCCTGGCTCTCGTCCCCGAGGTGACCTACCTCCAGACCGGCCGACTGTGGCGCGAACTTCCCGCCGCGCTGCGCGCCGCGCGGCGCCACCCCTGGGGAACGATGCGCGCGGCTGGGTGGGCACTCACCCGGCACACCCACGCAGCAGGCCGGAACCTTCTTCATGCCCTCGTACTGCTGGACCGATTGGCGTCCGGGCCGCCAGCACACCTGCACGCCCACTTCCTGCACTCACCCGCGGCGGTCGCGTTCATCGCGGCAAAGGTCAGTGGCCAGCCGTACAGCCTGACCGGCCACGCCAAGGACATCTACACCACGCTGCCCGAGAATCTGCGGATGCGCTGCGATCGCGCGCGCTTCGTAACCACCTGCACCGAGGCGAATCGCACGCACCTCATCACCGAGGTGGGTCTGGCACCTGGACAGATGCATGTGTGCCGGCATGGTATCGACCTGACCAAATTCACGATTCCAGCCCGCCGACCACGCCCGGGGTGCATCGTGAGCGTTGGCCGGCTGGTACCCAAGAAGGGCTTCGACATCCTCATTCAGGCCTGCGGCGACCTCAGGCGGCGCGGCATCGCGTTCGAGCTCGTCCTGCTGGGCGGGGGCGAGCTACACGATGAGCTCCTGGCGCTCGCGCGCCAGCAGGGAATCGGCGACCGGGTCTCCCTGCTCGGCAGCCGACCGCAGAGTGACGTCGTCGAGCAGCTCACCGCAGCGGAGATTTTCGCGCTGTCCCCGGTAGTCCTGCCGGACGGCGATCGCGACGGCGTTCCGAACGTGCTGCTCGAGGCAATGGCGGTCGGCGTGGCGGTCGTGGCCACGACGGTGTCCGGCATTCCGGAAGTAGTCACCGACGGTGAGACCGGTCGCCTCGTGCCGCCTCAGCGGCCCGACCTGCTAGCCGACGCACTGGAACAGCTACTCACCGACCCGGCAGTGCGGACCCGCCTCGGCGAGGCCGGGCGACGTTTCGTCCACGAGCACGCGTCGTGGACGAGTGCGATCACCCCACTACTCGCCTTGCTCGAGGGCGAACTCGCGCGACCCACGCGCAAACCGAGCGAGCTGACGAGCCAGCCGAGCGAGCTGACGATGAGCCAGCAAGGATGAACGTCCTCTACCTGTGCGCCGACCGAGGCATCCCATTGCTCGGCGGCAAGGGCGCGTCCGTGCATGTGCGCGCGGTGACTTCAGCGATGCAAGCCCTCGGGCACCGGGTCACGCTCGCCGTGCGCCGACTCGACTCAGGGAACATGGCCCCTGCGGTGCATCGCATCGAGCAGCTCAAAAACGACATCGAACCTGCAGCCCAACAGCTCGCAGACCTCATCGTCGAAGACCGGATCGACGTCGTCATCGAGCGATACAGCCTGCAGTCGGGCGCGGCTCGACGCGCGACCCGCCGCCACGGGCTACCACTGACCCTCGAGGTCAACGCACCGCTGGTCGAGGAGGCCACGCGCTACCGCAGGCTCGCTGACCCGAATGCAGAGGCATGGGAGCACGAGACCCTCCGGGCCGCCGACCGCATTCACGTCGTCTCATCAGCGCTGCTGCGCTATGTGCAGTCGGTCGCGCCTGGAGTGCCGTCGGAATGGATACCGAATGGCTCGCACGTCGCGGCCTTCCGCAGCAGCAAACCTCTGACCGCGCCGGGCCTCGACGGCCGACTCGTCGTCGGTTTCGCGGGAAGCATGAAGCCATGGCACGGCGTGGCCGACCTGCTCGACGCGTTCGCCCGCACGTCCGCGCCGCGGCGCGAACCAGCACCAGTGCTGCTGCTCGTAGGCGCCGGACCGGAGGAGGAAGCACTGCGCCGACGTGCCACAGCATCGGACCTCACGGGGCGGGTCGTGTTCACAGGTGCGCAGTCGCACGACGCTATCCCGGCCCTCGTACGTCGCTTCGATGTTGCCGTTGCTCCGTACCGGCCGATGCCGAACTTCTACTTTCACCCCCTCAAGATCGTCGAATACCTCGCCGCTGGAGTCCCGGTCGTCTATTCCGATCAGGGAGACCTGCGCGAGATGGTCGGCGCCGCGGGTCTCGCCTATGCACCCGGCTCGCTCGACCACCTCGCAGATCGGCTCACACGCTTGATGAACGACCACGTGCTGCGGCGCGACTTGGCCAGGGCGGCGATGCGCCGCGGCACCGAGTTCGACTGGCACCGCGTCGCGGAACGGGTCCTCGAGCTCGCGTCCGTACCCGACAATGTGCTGGCACAGCCGATCGGCGGCTGATCACGTCGTCGAGGGGTGAATGCTTGCCGGGTCGGCTGGCCCATCCCGTGTAGCTCGCGCTGCACCGGACTGCGCCCGGCGACCCGCGCGGCTCGCAGGATTCAGCCGTCGACAGCGCGTGAAGACTGACCCAGCGCGGCGTCACGAGCGGCTTCTGCCGTTGCGGCTCCGACTGCGGCTTCGGCCTGCCTGACCTGGGCGACGGCGGCCATGCACCGCCCGCGCATTCCAGCAGCCCGGTGGCCTTCAGCGCCCGAAGCACGAGCAGCAGCCAGGCCAGCGGGTAGCGCGGCCCCGGGGGTGACATCAGCACCATCAGCCGCACCATTCCACATACGGCCAGGCGAGCCGAGCGTTACGATCATCGTCTGGGCCGAAGGTTAGGGCGTACGGTCCAGACACTCCGGCGAGCATTTGCCCATCGCCGAGTTGGTATGCGTAACGACTCGACGTCTGCGGACCGTGCGGACGTCGGGCTGAGACCATGGTGGTGTGGCAAACAGAATCACCCCGTGAACGACATGAGAGAAGACGACCTGCTGCCGATCGTGGCCGTTGCCCCGCGTCGGCTCGCGGCTGGGTTCGGAGCGTGAGTGCATCGCTGGCCAGACCGAATCTCCCAGGCATGACGCCCGGCTCGAACCCATACTTGTTCGTCGTGGGCGCGGCTCGCTCGGGTACGACGCTGTTGCAGCGCATGCTCGACGCGCATCCTCTGCTCGCCGTGGTGAACGAGACGTACTGGCTGCCGCGCAAGTACCGCGAGCGAACAGGGTTGAACCGGGATGGGTTGGTGACTGCCGCGCCGTTCCCGCTGTTGCTTGACAGCCCGAGGTTCGAACGAATGGGGTTCGGCGAAGAGGATCTCCAGCGGATCGCTGGCGACGGTGCGCCGATCCGCTACGTGGACTTCGTGGGCAGGCTGTTCGACGAATACGCGACGAGACAGGGGAAGCAACTCGCCGGTGACAAGACGCCGGGATATGTGCGCAGGATGGCCCAGCTCCATGAGCTGTGGCCGGAGGCGAGGTTTGTGCACATCATCCGCGACCCACCTGACGTGTGCCTGTCGTTGCTCGACTGGTCGAGCGGTGAGCGCACAGCGGGGCAATTCGGGACGTGGCAGCTGGATCGGGTAGTGAGTTCGGCGCTCTACTGGCGATACAGCGTGGCTAACGGCCGGGAGGCGGGCATGGGCCTCGGGGCCGAGCTGTACCTTGAGACGCGGTACGAGGACCTGGTCACCACGACCGAGGCGGAACTCGTCCGTCTGTGCGAGTTCCTAGGCATCCCGTTTGACGCGGCGATGCAGAACTACCACGTCGGTCGGACCAGACCCAAGCCCGGGCGCAGCAGCAAGGCTCAGTGGCTTCCACCCACCCGCGGGCTGCGCGATTGGACGGCCCAGCTCGCCGCGCACGACAGTGTGGCGATCGAGGTCGCGGTCGGTGAGTTGCTGGGTGAGCTCGGATACCCGCCGGGAGGCAGCCCCGCAAGACCGGCACTGCTCGCGCACGTGGACGAGGTTCGCTCGGCGTTCACCGCGAACCTTCGCGCTGACGACCGGCCCATTCGGCGGAGCTGGTGACATGACCTTCCGGGACGCTCGGACGTGGCCCTGGCGGGCGAGATGATCCAGATCCTGCGCGCGCTGTGGCCGTATCTGCGGCCGTATCGGCTCACGCTGCTCCTGGCCCTCGCGGCTATGGCGGGGGAGACGGTAACCGCGTTGCTGGCCCCGTGGCCGCTGAAGTTCGTCTTCGACCGGGTCCTGCTGGTCCATCATCACAATGGCAACGCGCAGCTTCGCGTCACGCTGGGTTCGGCGCAGTGGATGTTGCTGGCGGTCATCACCTGCGCCGCCATCCTGATCGCGGCCGTGGATGCTGTGCTCACCTACTACGATGGGCAGCTGTCGGAGGTGGCGTCGCAGAAGGCGGTCTACGAGCTGCGCCGCACGTTGTTCGGGCACCTGCAGCGCCTCTCCGTCGCGTTCCACCAGTCTGCGGACACGCGCCTCGGTGACCTGCTGTCGCGGTTGTCCGGTGACGTCGGGGCGCTGCAGGATCTCGCCGCCGACGGGGTGTCGAACATCGTGACCAACGGGCTGACGTTGGTCAGCATGGCGGTGGTGCTCTTCTGGCTCGACTGGCCGATGGCCGTCGCAGCGCTCCTGCTCACCGTTCCCATGGCGCTCTACACCCGGCGGAATACCAGGATCATGCGCCAGGCGTTGCGGACAGCGCGGCGCCACGAGGGGCGCGTCTCCGCGGTGCTCCAGGAGAGCCTGTCCTACGTCAAGCTGGTGCAGGCGTATGGCCGTGAGGAGCAGGAGGCAAGTCGGCTGACCGAGGCAAGTGACCGGAGCCTGAGCGCGAACATCTGGGCGGCCACGCTGCTCGCCCGGCTGACACCGTCGGTTTCATTCATGTCGAGTGTCGGGTACGCGCTGCTGATCGTCCTGGGTGTCGACCGTGTGGTCGGTGGTGATCTGACGCCTGGTGGGTTGCTGGTCGTGCTCAGCTACGTGCGAAGCACCCAGTCGCCGATTCGTCAGCTCGCGAAGCTCTCATACTCCGTGTCGAAGGCGGGTGCCGGCCTGGAGCGGATCTGGGAGGTGCTCGATCTGGAGCCGACGATCCGTGAGAGCCCGTCGCCGGTTTCGCTTCGGCTCAACGGTCCGGCCAGTGTCGAGTTCCGGGACGTGACGTTCGGATACGCCCCCGGTCGGCCGGTGTTGCACAAGATCTCGCTGCATGTCGCACCAGGCGAACTTGTCGCGGTCGTCGGGGCAACAGGGTCGGGAAAGTCGACCCTGCTGTCCTTGCTTCCTCGCTTCTACGATCCGTGGGTCGGCGCGGTGGCCATCGCCGGCCATGACGTGCGCGGCCTGACGCTGAGATCGCTGCGCGCGAGCATCGGCCTGGTCCTGCAGGACAGCCTGATCTTCCGGACGACTGTGCTAGACAACATCGCCTACGGCCGGCCGGACGCCTCGCGAGCGAAGGTGATCGCCGCGGCCGAGGCGAGCGGCGCGGCTATGGTGGCGGCCCGTCTGGAGGACGGCTACGACACGATCGTCTCGGAGCGCGGCGCGTCGCTGTCGGGTGGTGAGAAGCAGTGCATCGGTATCGCCCGCGCGATGCTCAAAGACGCGCCGATCGTTGTGCTGGACGAGCCGACCTCGGCGATGGACGCCCACACTGAGCGGCTGGTGATGGCCGGCATCACGAGGCTTCTGGGCAACCGAACCGGGTTCATCATCGCGCATCGGCTGGCGACCGTGATGAAGGCCGACCGCGTGGTCGTGGTGGACGAAGGGCGCATCGTCGAGTCCGGCGCACCCGGAGTTCTGCTCGCCGATTCCGGCTCACGGTTCGCCTCACTCGCGCGCGCACAGCTGATCACCGGCCCGGACGGTGATGCTCTATCGACCGGATCGACCGGTCGGCACGCGCGCATGTCCGCTCGCGGCGAAACGATGCCCCTTCCGGACCGGCCGGGTGCAGCGGCTGGCCACGGCATCACTTCCCGGGCCCAGTACAGCATTCTGGGGCAGGGGGCATCGCCGCAGCCGTCGGGCAATGGGTTCTCCCAGCGGTCGGCTCTCCGGCAGCGTGCTTTCGACAGCACACCAGCCACGAGTCCGCTGTCCCGGCCAGAGGCTCCGCATCCAGGTCGGCGGAGCCCGGCTGCCACGGATCAGATGTATGGCGGCCCGAGGCAGGCGCCCGGCCGCGACAGCCGTCCGCAGGCGGGGCCCGGAGCGCCTGCGCTGACGCGGAATTCTCGGACGCCGGAGTCGTTGACGCCGCAGCACGCGATAATACCTCTTAAGGACGCCGTCCAGGCTGGCCATGTCGAAGGGTTCGCGTTGGGCGCCTGCCCCATGGCTGGAGGCGCTCATCGCCGGGAAGCCACGGATGCCATCGGATCTGCAGGCCCGCCTGTTGCAAGGCTCGGATCTGCCAGTCGATTCGCTGCAGCAGGAGGACGTCAGGCACGCGCTGCAGCGGGGCTTCTGGGACGGCTTGGAGCGCAGCCTCCGGTAGCCCCGCCCGTACGACGCGTCATCGAGCACACCGCGCCGGGCAGACAACGGCGGGAGTCGTGCTGGGATTGCTGGCCTCAGTGAGCTTGGTAGTCGGGGTGTACGCCGGTCAGCAAGGCCGGTGGCAGCAGCTAGCCTGGCTGGCGGAGCCGGGCGTGTCTGGCGTGGGCACGCATGTCCGGTGGAGTGATCATTATCGCCTTCGGGTCCATGAACAGCGATGTCCT
>WNFD01003829.1_pt1 | contig 15594 bp, 13 predicted proteins | sample 5400491 | NCBI WGS metagenome assembly WNFD01 (sample SAMN13153343, study PRJNA577476) | soil metagenome | isolation source: 120 cm saprolite under Douglas fir tree site 2 hole 2 replicate 2 | place: USA:California | collected 2015-04-18 | reverse complement strand
TACTCGCTTGCGAGGCCGTGCCGCTCGTAGTTCGTAAGTTGGGTGCGACGGTGCGCTCTATCTCCGCATCAACGTCCAGCTTCCGTCGCAAATTGCGCAAGTCGATCAACAAGTCCTTGGCGCTCTGGTAGCGTTCGTCTTTCTCTTTCGCCAGACACTTGGTGACGATCTCTTCGAGACGCTCCGGCACGCCTTCAACTTGTCGCGAGAGCGGCAACGGTTCGACTTCCTGGATGGCGATGATCTGCCGGTGAATATCTTTACCCTGGAACGGCACCTGTCCGGCGATCATTTCGTAGAGCACCACACCGACGCTCCAAATATCGGAGCGTTGATCGACTCCCTTGCCCACCGACTGCTCGGGCGACATGTAACTGACAGTTCCCATCACGAGCCCGGGTTCAGTGTGGACCAGGACTCTCGTGCCGGCTTCTGAGTCGATTTGATTGTCCGACGCAGGAGCCGACGGTTTCGCGAGGCCGAAGTCGAGCACCTTCACGATATGATCGCGACGGACCATGACATTCTCGGGTTTAAGATCACGGTGCGTAACCCCCGCCTCATGAGCAGCATTCAATGCGGCAACGATCTGAATAGCCAGATCCATCACCTCGACCAACTTCAACTTCCGGCCCGAAACGTGCTGCCGCAGCGTCACCCCGTCAACGTACTCAGTGGCCATGAAGGAATTAGAATCATGCTTGCCGAATTCATGAACGGTGAGGATATTGGGATGATTGAGATTCGAGACTGTGCGCGCCTCCTGGATAAAGCGCTGCAACCGATCTTTGTCGCCGGCAACTTCCGCCGACAGGAGCTTGAGGGCGACCATCCGGCCGAGTTCCGATGTGTCCTGGGCCAGATACACTTCGCCCATGCCGCCAGCGCCGATCTTGGAGACGATGCGGTAGTGCGAGATAAGGGAATCGGTTGTTGGAGATTGACTCATTCTCTTATGTCTTCGCTATGGAAACAGAAAGCAAGCTCGGCCCGGTCAGCCGAAGTTACGGTCACAATCCCACACGCTTCACGAGATCACTGAACCGCGGATCCGAGCGAAGGCTGTCCATCGCCGGGTCAACTTTCAGAAAGGCTATTTCCCAGCCTCCATCTTGAAGGCTGCGTTCCAGCCATTGAAATGCCTGATCCTTGTCGCCGAGTGCGGCATAGACGCAGCCAAAACCATACGCGGGCACGTAGCGTTGTTTTGGCAAGCTCATGCATCTGAGCCACTACTTTCAGCGCCTCATCTCTCTTGCCTGACAAAACGTACGTCTTCCCGGACCCCGCGTACACACGGCCCACCCTATCGTCGGCACAGCAATAACGGGCTCTATCGATATGGCTTTCCGGAACGCCTCGATGGCTTCGGGCCAGCGCCCCTTCTGCGCAAGGGCATTTCCCAACCAGGAGTACACCGGCCAGTAGTCAGGCTCCAATTCGATAGCCTTACGGTGCTGATCGATCGAATCGTCATACCGACGCGCGAGATAGAGATTCCATCCCAGGACACTTGTACGCTCCTGGGCGAGCGGATCGAGTTGTTGGCCTCTCTTGAGTTCCGCGATCCCTTCATCAACTCTGCCCATCGTTACCAGATACCATCCGTAAATCTCATGACTGAGCGAATCATCCGGGTCGAGTTCAATGGCTCGCTTGAACTCCTTCTCAGCGGCAGGCCAGTTCCAATCATAGTACCAATAGACAGCTCCCAAATCGGCGTGAGCAACCGCGAGTTTATCGTCTAACTCTATAGCCTTCAGCCCCTCCTCCTTGGCCTTCGGCATCGCCTCGTGTGGCGACATCGTCCAATCGACTATGAGGTAGTGGTAGTATGCCAAGCCATGGTAGGCCAGAGCATATTCCGCCCGCGCCGAGCGGAGAGCGGATTTCGTAGCGGCCCAGTCTAGCCCCAACGGAAACCAGTGTGCTTATTCGCCGCCTTCCTAATGTCCAGGCTGCCTGCTGGAAAGAACCCTGTATTTCGAGATTCCCCGGCACAGGTAAGGCGGCAATTGTAGCGGAGTTGGGGTTGACGTGCTAGTGATTGATGGATGCAATGATCCTCGCAACCGTGCATCGACGCCGTTATAGTCACGATCCTTGAATTCCGTTGTCAGTGTCACTTCTGGAGGCTGACATCTACGGCCGCTAATAATCGAACGCAGTTGCGGGACGTTTGTGGGACGTTTCTAACGTTTAGCTAACTTTTGGATTTTCAATTAGAGATTACTGGGAAAAGTGGAGCGGGCGACGGGGATCGAACCCGCAACATCCAGCTTGGGAAGCTGGCGCTCTACCATTGAGCTACGCCCGCTTACTGAGCAGCGCAAAGATTATTTCCTCAGACGGTGAAAGTCAACGAGTGGTCATGGATGGGACTGAGTATCGGGAACCGGTTCAAGCAGTGAAGCAGAATCAACCACGGATGAACACGGATAGGCGCAGATAAGCAAGAAAAGAACCAGCCACAAAAAGGCACAAGAAGCACAAAAAGGGATTTTCCTTATTTGCTCTTGCGCCTTTTGTGCCTCTTTGTGGCTTGTTTGTAATCTGTTGAATCTGCGTAATCTGTGCCTGATTGCTTTGTCTTGATCGTGGGTTAAGCGAGAAACCGCTTCATCACTTCGTCCCACTTGCCCTGAGCCTTCAGGATCAGGTCGCAGACTTCGCGCACGGCGCCATGGCCGCCTTTGAGTCCCGTGACGTAATGTGCCGCTTGCTTCGTTTCCGGAACCGCATCCGCAACCGCAACCGCGAGCGCGACCCGCTGCATCACGGGAATGTCGGCCACATCATCGCCGATGTACGCGCATTCGTCTGCCGTCACTCCGGCCGCGGCCAGGATTTCATCCAACGCTTTGACCTTGTCTTTCGCGTACTGCCGCACATACGACATCTTCAAGTCCTGAGCCCGCCGTTCGACGGTGCTCGATGTACGGCCGGAAATGATGCCCGTCTTCAAGCCGGCGTGATGACAGAGCGAAATTCCCTGCCCGTCGCGAGCGTGAAAAGTCTTTTGCTCGTCGCCGTCGGCCGTTAACCACAGGCGTCCGTCAGTAAGCACACCGTCGCAGTCCATCAACAGAAGCTTGATGCGCTTGGCGCGAGCGTCGATATCTGGGGTTTCAGGTTTCAAGTTTCAGCAAGTCGCTTTTCTCTAGCGCAGGCGTTCAGAGCCTGCGTCAGAACTCAGTTGAATGGAGACAATAGATATAGCTAACCGCAGAGGTCGGAGAGTTCTTCGCAGAGGTCGCTGAGAAAGGAGTACTTTGCGTACCTCTGCGCATTCCTCGGCGTCCTCTGCGGTTCAAAAGCACTCTAGTACCACAGATCATGAGTCTTGACACAAACTCTGCGCGCCTGGGTCAGAACAAGCTCTTCACCCAAGCCAATGGAACAATCGCCGCTTACTGCTTACTGCCTTATCGCACTTCAAAATATTCGATCGCATTCAGCTTCCAGCTTCCGCCCACGCGCGCCAGGATGTAAACAGCGGTGCCCGAATGCTCCACGCCCAACTGCTTCGTGTTAAGAGTTACGTCCAGGGCCAGGTGATTTGCGTCGAGCTGCTCGCTGCGCAGCACGTTCGTCTGCCAGCTCTCGGGTTGCGTGCCCACCGCGCCACGCACAAACTTTATCAACTCGCCCGGCACAATCAACGACCCGATCTCCGCCTGACGGCCAGTGCGAATCGCGGTGTCGAGCTGATTGATAAAAGCTTTCGCCGACTCATCAATTGCCGGCGGCGCGGCCGCCTCAGCGCGGATGCGCGCGGCCCGCGCGGCCACAGTCGAACCATACTCGGCATCCGCCCGCACAGCTTCATTGAAATCCTTAGCGGCTTCCGTCGCTTGTCCGCGGCGCAGCGCAATTTCGCCCAGGCCGATCGCCGACCACGCCAGCGCCGCGGGCGTCGGCAAGCGATCGTCCGCCAACTTACGAAACTCGCGCTCGGCTTCGTCGGTCTTGTTTTCAGCGAGCAGGATGCGCGCGAACAGAATGCGCGCTTCCTGCATCCGCGGCGCAGCGGCAAGCAGATTGCGCGCGAGCGCGTCCGCCTTGGCAAATTCCTGGGCCCCAAAAAGGCGCGTGGCCTCGGCCAGCGAACCGGAAAGTTCGACCTGACGCGGCGCGATGTCGTTCTCGTAGTCAAGCTGCGGATAAAGCTTTTCCGGATCGACTTCCACGCGTACAACCCGAGCCGCAGTTTTGAAGACGGCCTGGCCGAAATCATGCGCGGGAATCGTGGCGAGCACCGTAAGCTGCGGTCCCGCGTCGGTGGTCGCGGCCACGCTGACCGTCACTTCATTCGATCCAAGGTTGCGCAGCGCAGACACCCATTGACCATTCTCCTGATGCGGCAATCCCGCCAGCAAATCCATATCTGTCGGATGGTCGAGTTCCGCATCGAGCAGAGCCTTTACGGCCGGGCCGCCGCGCTCGACAAAGACCGCCCGCGCCCGCGCCAGGTTGAATCCTTCCTGGTCGCTCTGGCCACTCAGCAGCAATCCGCGCAGCGCTGCCACGAACGCGTCGCGCCCAATGACGTGATCGACCAGCCGCCAGATCATCGCGCCTTTGTTCGAGATCGAGTTGAAATAGGTTGCGTCGAGCGGCGTCATCAACGCCACCGGGGCGTCGCGTTTCGCAATCGATTCGTAAGCCAGGCGCTGGCGCGCTCGCTCACCTTCGGCGGCGTCTGTACCAAACTGCTTCTCGATAAACTGCGTCGCGATGAATCGCGCCAGCGCTTCGCGCATTACGCCGTGCCCTTCACCGCGAACCGGCGTCGCGCCACCAATCCATAGATGCGTGACGGCTTCACCGATGCCGAGCGCCGTGCTTGAATCGATCTTCTTGCGTTGGAATGCGGCGTCGCTGAGGAGGATCGTTCCGGCGTCATCAAACCCGGCGCCGCGCTTGCTGGCCACCAGACGCAAAGGAACGTCGGGCGCCGCGCCAAACCAACCCGCGCAGAACGCGCGAGCGTCAGCCACAAACGCAATCAAGCTTTCCGCCTGTTTGCGCTCATCCGCCCCCGCGCCTTTCGGCAGAAACGCACTGATCCCTTTGGCGTTCCCGCCACCATCGACGCGATCCCAACTTCCCAAGACGAAGAATGGCAGCGCGTGCAGCGTCTGTTCGAAAACACTGTCGCCGTTCGCGCTCTTTTCAGCTCCGGAAGAAACCGCGTTGGCGCCGCTGACGGTCAAACGAAACGGAGCATAGTCCGCGCCACCGACGGCGAGCGGCGTGTTCGGCGACGGATACCACAGAGACAGCGGCAGGAACTGCGATCCCACCGCCGAGAGCGCCGCGACGCCCGAGTTCTCTTCCACTGGTAAACGATAATCAACGGTGGCCGCGACTGTTCCATTCGGCGCCACGGCGCCCGGCAGCGCAATCGTCACGCGTTGCGCGCCGCCTCGCGTCTCCGGCGTCAAACGATAACTCGCGCTCGCGCCGCCGACGCTCACGCTTTTGATCTCAGCCTTGGAATTGATTCGCAGCGTCAGACTCGACCCCGAACCGCGCCCGATGTTGAGTACCGAAACGATTGCGCGAGCATTCAGCGCGCGTTCAGCGCCCGGGTTGTTGACCGTGATGTCAAAGTTCGTGACCTGCCAAACAGGCCGAGATTCATCCTGCGCGCCAACGGCGGGCGAGAGAAAACAACAGACCGAACAGACGAGTAGAATAATGCGAATGGTTGTCATATTGTTGCTGGACAAATTAAGTTCAGAGTTCAACCTTCAGGTTGGCGACTTTCTAATACGCAAGCTAAAGCTTGATGAACTCTAAACTAACCGATATTTCCTAAGATCCTGCCTTGTTTACGCGCTTAATTACCAGCGCGTGAATATCACGCAAAGATTCAAGCAGCGGACCCATGCGGTGAAGCGGCAACATGTTCGTACCGTCTGACAGCGCGCGTTCAGGCGCATCGTGAACTTCCATGAAGACGGCATCAACTCCGCAGGCCACGCCGGCGCGGGCGACGGGTTCGATGTACTGCGACAATCCGTCGGTTGCATGACCGAGGCCACCCGGCAATTGCAGCGAGTGCGTGACATCGAAAACGATTGGCACGCCAAACTCGCTCATGATCGGAAACGAACGCATGTCGACGACGAGATTGTTATAGCCAAAACTCACGCCGCGCTCAGTCAGCATCAATCGCTCGCAACCTTCGGCCTGGGCCTTTTCGACGATGTTTCGCGCATCTTGCGGCGACAGGAACTGGCCTTTCTTGACATTGACGGCGCGGCCCGAGCGCGCGGCCGCCAGAATCAAATCAGTTTGTCGACAAAGAAACGCGGGAATCTGCAGGATATCCGCCACCTCGGCGACCGCGGTAACCTGCGCGACGTCATGAATGTCGGTGACCACGGGAACGCCAAGTTCGCTTTTCACTTGCCGCAGGATTTCCAGGCCCGCGTCCATTCCGACTCCGCGAAAGCTCTTGATCGAAGAGCGATTTGCTTTGTCGAACGAAGACTTGAAAACGAAATCCAGTCCGGCCGCGCGGGCTCGATCGGCGCATTCGCGCGCCATCATCATTGCGTGTTCGCCGGATTCGATTACGCAAGGCCCGGCAATGATCGTCAGGCGCCCATCGCCGAACGTGGCCGCGCCCACCTGAAATGGTTTCTTGTTTGAACTTGCGGTCATTTGTTCATTCGTTCGCTAGTGAAATATTCGTCGCTTCCATTTACTCCAAAAGGAGGTGTCTTTAGGCTTCTTGTTTTCATTCTTGCGCTCGTTGTTCGTGATTCGCGGCTTTGGTGAAGGAGACGGCGAAGGTGAAGCGCTCTGCGACGGCGACGCCACGGCCGCAACCGGCGCGGCGACGTTTGCATTCGCAGGTTGACTGGAGCTAACCCCATCGGAATTATGCCGCCAGCGATAGCCGATTCCCAGCGCCGCGACAATCGCAATCAGCGCAATCATCGTGACCACAGCCACGCGCCCGCGATGCGCCGCCTGAGCCGTGGCGCGCTTTTCCATTGGCACGTTCATGCGGCCAAATTTCGCTTTCGCTGCCGCGTCATTGGCTAACTCCGCACTGTCGCTTTCGCTGCTTGCCGCCTGCACCTGCCGCAGTGTCGCCAGGTCGATCACCAAACGGCCCGAAGGACTCTGCGTGCCGGCGTGTCGCAAAGCGGCCATCGTCGGGGCGACTGTGCTGTCTGAATGTTCCAGTCCCAACTCTTCCGCCGTTGCGTGCAGCTCGCGACGAAATTCGTTCGCATCCGGCGGCCGCGCAATCGCCTGCTTTGCCAGCGCATGCAGCACCACCGTCTCGAGTTCCCTGGGAATTGCCGGAACAACCTCGCGCGGGGGGCGCGGCGCCTCAGTCACCTGCTTCATCGCCAGGGCCAAAGGGGTGTCCGCGCTGAACGGGACGGTGCCCGTGAGCATCTCGTAAAGAATAATCCCGAGGCTGTAAACGTCCGATGCCGGCGTCAGCGGCGCCGTGCCCGCGCATTGCTCCGGCGACATGTAACGCGGCGTGCCGATGATCGCGCCCACCTGCGTCAACGTCTGGTAATCGTCATCCTCATGTTCGTCGACTGCGAACTTCGCGACGCCAAAGTCCAGAACCTTGGCCACCGCGGGCAGGTCCGGGCGTTGTTCAATAAAGATGTTTGCCGGTTTCAGATCCCGATGAATTAGCTTCGCGTCGTGCGCTGCACCCACCGCCGCGCACGCCTGTAACATGAACGATACCGCGCGCGCAGGATCGAGCGGCGCTTCGCGCGCCAGCAAGTCGCGCAGCGTGCGCCCTTCGAGCAGTTCCATCACGATGTAAAGCCAGCCGTCTTCGGTCGTGCCAAAGTCGTTGACCGTGACGGCGTTCGGATGATGCATGCGGCCCGCGGCGCGCGCTTCGCGGCGAAACCGTTCCTGCGCCGTCTGGTCGCCGACGAACCGCTGGCTGAGCACCTTGATGGCCACCGGACGTTCGATTAGCAGATGCGTGGCGCGATAGACAGTACCCATGCCGCCACCGCCGAGCAGCTCTTCCAGACGATACTTCCCGTCGAAGACCCGGCCGATGAGCGGATCGACGGGAGCATCCGACATCGTGTCGTCGGCCCGTAGCGGCGTGAAGTCGTCCGGGCACACGTGCACATTGTCAGGAAACTGCCGGCCGCATCTGGGGCATTGAAGCATATCCGAATTCTGATCAGAGAGAGCGCGAAGCATTATCGCCTAAACAGAACCGTGATCGGAAGCGAGCGGATGGTAGGTACAGAACCGCTTGCGGTAGCAAGCGGGTGGAAGGAGCGCGTCTTGGGAGTTTGCAAAGTGTGCGGCTCCGCCGCCCGATGTGCGGAAGGTCTCTGACCTTCCGTCAAGGTGAACCTCAATCCTTCGGGGCTACGCCCCATGCTGTTTCCGGCTTTGTCGCTCTACCAGTGCGAAGTCAATCTTGATAACGGGCTCGAAAAGCGTATTATGCGAACCTGTACCACCAAATCAGTAGTTAGCTGCGAACGATTATGGATTGGCCCACAGTTCTAAGAGACATCGAGGATTCGCTGTTTCAGACGCTGAAGCTGACCGTCTGGGAGCGCGTTCTTTACTATCGCCTTCTTCGTGAAACCCACGTCTCGGGAAAGGAATCGGTTCTAATCAGTCTTCCGAGCCTAGCGAATTCCATCAGTGCGAGCGACTGGACCATCCGGCGAGATATTCGCTCGCTGGCTAAGAAGGGCTGTATCGTCATCGACGATAGATCCCGAAAGGGACACTTCGTGAGGGTGTTGCTTCCGTCTGAAATCTCCAGTCTGGCAACCACAAACGAGGAGCCAGTCGTCGACATTAACGCTTTAGATTTCTTCACTGGGCGAAAGTATTTGTCGGCACTCCTGCATCGCGAACACGATGGTTGCTTTTATTGCCTGAAGAGCGTCTCGGCAGAATCTTGCGCGCTCGACCATGCGAATTGCCAAGCTAATGGTGGAGATAACTCCTTTCGAAACATCGTTGTCTCATGCCACACTTGTAACTCGGAAAAGGGGTCTACTGACCCGTCGGATTTTCTTCGCATGCTTTATCGGAGAGACGTACTGTCCTCGATGGACCTTCAAGATCGGCTGACCGCACTCCAACAACTGCGGAATGGCGAGCTCGTACCAGACGCGCGATGGATCGTTGGCAGCTAACAACTCAGCCGCCGCCCTCAATTTTCACTCGCTGTCGCCGAGCGCTCAATCGCGGGCACATCCGCATCGGGAATCTGTTCGACCGCGGCTTCGGTGTGCAGACGATTCTGAAACGCTGCGCGAACGAACGACGCAAACAGCGGATGTGGCGCGAGAGGTTTGGATTTAAATTCGGGATGGAACTGGCAGCCGAGGAACCACGGATGCTCGTCACGTGAGAGTTCGATAATCTCGATAAACTTTTGATCCGGTGAGACGCCACTGAAGATCAAGCCACCCTTCTCCAAGGCCTCGCGATAGGCGGGATTGAATTCGTAGCGATGGCGGTGGCGCTCGCTGATTTTTTCCGCGCCGCCGTAAATCTCGCGCGCGAGCGAACCTTCGCTCAACACGCAAGGGCACGCGCCCAGGCGCATCGTGCCGCCGAATTGCTCGACCCCAACCAGATCACGCAGCTTGAAAATGATCGGATACGGTGTTTCCAGATTGAACTCGGTTGAGTCAGCGTCCTTGAGATCGCACGCATTGCGGGCAAACTCAACGCAGGCCGTCTGCATGCCCAGGCAGATTCCAAAGTAAGGCGTGCGCGTTCGCCGCGCGTAGCTGATTGCGCGAATCATTCCTTCGACGCCGCGTTTGCCGAAGCCGCCGGGCACCAGAATCGCGTCAAAGTCGCGCAGGCGCGAATCGGAGTCGTCGTCCATCAACTCTTCCGACTCGATCCAGCGCACGTTGACGCGCAGGTTGTTGGCAATCCCACCGTGCGTCAGAGCCTCGCGCAGCGATTTGTAAGAATCTTCCAGCTCGACATACTTGCCGACGATGGCAATCGCCGTCTCGCCGGCCGAAGGCTGGCGCACGGTCGAGACCAGTTTGCGCCACTCAGCCAAGTCGGTCTGAACGGCGACTTCATTCAGTTGCAAGGACGAAACGATCAAGTCGTCCAGTCCCTGATCGTGAAATGTCAGCGGCACGTCGTAAATCGTATCGACGTCCTGCGCGCTGATCACGGCCGACTCTTTGACGTTACAGAACAACGCGATCTTCGAGCGCAGATCGTGTGACAGTGGCCGGTCAGAGCGGCACAAGAGAATGTCCGGCGCGATTCCGATCTCGCGCAGCTCGCGCACTGAATGCTGCGTCGGTTTCGTCTTCAACTCGCCGGCGGCCGCGATGTACGGAACCAGCGTGACGTGAACAAACAGCGCATTCTCGGGTCCTTCTTCGTTGCCCAACTGGCGAATTGCTTCCAAAAACGGCAGCGATTCGATGTCGCCGACGGTGCCGCCGATTTCCGCGATCACTACATCAGCTTCACCGTTGGCCGTGACCGAACGGATTGCTTCCATGATTTCGTTGGTGATGTGCGGGATGACCTGAATCGTCTTGCCGAGATAGTCGCCGCGGCGCTCCTTCTCGAGCACCGAAAGATAAATGCGGCCGGTGGTCCAGTTGTTCGCCTGCGACAAATGCGCGTGAGTGAACCGCTCGTAATGGCCGAGGTCCAGATCAGTCTCGGCTCCGTCGTCGGTGACGAAAACTTCGCCGTGCTGAAAAGGCGACATCGTGCCCGGATCGACATTGATATAAGGGTCCAGTTTGATCAGGGTCACGCGCAGGCCGCGCGCCTCCAGCAGGCAGCCGATCGAAGACGCCGCCAGGCCCTTACCCAAACTCGAAACCACGCCACCCGTTACGAAAATGTATTTAGGCATTGAATATTTCTCCTCGGCAAACTACGAGCCCTCCCTGACGGTCGGGCTACTGCCTCGTTTGCGCGCATCGGCTCCCGCTTCCGGCGGATCGTCAGGCTCTTCTTCGTCGTCGTAAAGTCCGCGGCTCAGATCCTGCTGCACCTCGACGGCCTTCTTCGCGCTCGGATCCAGAAACTGCTGCAAACCCATGATCCCGGCGCGCATCATTCCCGCCTGCTCTTTTCGCCGCCGCTCAAACTCGTCCTCGGTCTTCACGTCGTACGGCTTGGTGATTTGATTGAGCAGGAGCAAGCCGCCCACAATCACCAGCACGATGATCCCAACTCCAATCCAGTCGTGCGCGCTCATACAGCCACCTTAACATTGCTCTCGATCAGCGCGCGCACTCGTTCCAGGTCTGCTATCGTATCCACGCCAATCGACGGCGCTGACGCCTCCACGACCCTGATCTTCACGCCACGTTCCAGGGCCCGTAACTGTTCGAGCGATTCCGCCGCTTCGGCTTCCGATTGCGGCCAACTGGTAAACTTCAAAAGAAACTCGCGGCGGTAGACGTAGAGCCCGGTGTGCTTTCTAAAAGTCGAAAGCAGCGCCGGTTCCCTCTGGAGCGCTGCTTCAATCGAACCATGCCGCGACACGGCCTGATTAGGAAAAGGAATCGGCCCGCGCGAAAACTTAAGCGCGTGGCCGGCGTCATCCACGACTACTTTCACGACCGCGCGACTCAGCACGTCGGCGATGTCATCGATCGGCTCGCTGGTTGTCGCGATTTCTGCTTCGCGATCATTGATGAGCGCACTGACCGCGCGATCAATTGTTTCCGGCGCGATCAGCGGCTCGTCTCCCTGCACGTTGACGATGATCTCGGCGTCGAGATCGCGCGCGACTTCGGCGATCCGATCAGTTCCGGTTGGGTGACGCTCGCGCGTCATCACCGCCTCAAAGCCCGCCGAGGTAACGCAATCAAAAATACGCGCGTCGTCTGTCGCCACCAGCGCGCGGCTCACGCTCCGCGCTGACAAAGCACGCTCAACCACCCACAATACGAGTGGTTTTCCTCCGATTTGTAATAAAGGTTTTCCCGGAAGCCGAGTGGAATTGTAGCGGGCGGGGATGATTGCGACTGCGATTTGATTAGAATTTGGGCCCGTGTGATCCACGGGATTACACGTTAGCTTGATTCGGGACGAGGTGTCAACGATCGAGAAGGAGTGGGAGCGTCTTAACTCTCTAATTTCGGAAGCACCAGAAAGTTGACGGCGTTCAGTCTGTAGGTTATTTCCGCTTTGCTAGAAAGCCCTTTGCAGCCAGCTTCTGGCAGCATTTCCTTCGGCAACCAGGCTTCCGGTCTTATCGTAAATTCTGAAGTAAGGCACGAAGGTGATTCCGTACCGTTGGGTCAACGGAGTGTTCCAATCGCCGATGTTCATGAACAAGACCTGATAGTCCGGGTACTGTGCGTTGATGGCGTCCATTACCGGTGACACCTGGCGACAAGTGGGACACCAGTCGGCATAAAAGTAGACGATACTCGTGCGACCCTGAGTCAGGTACGATCGAAAGTCAAAGTCTTCGCCGATCCGGTTCAAGGGTTTCGCCGATGGTTTCGCGGAAAGTCTCTCGGGAGGCCTCTTGCTCGTCGCACTGGCCGGCGCACTGGCGATCGCCGTGCGTCTCGCAAATAGAAGATCATCCATGGTTAGCGAGCGCACGGTGGCTCCGGCGCCCTTACTGCCGCGCGGGGTCGGCACGATTGTCTGGGCCACCTGCGCGCGCCGCCATACCCACGGAGGCATCGGCGATCCATCATGCCAGAGTCCCCGTCGTTCGGTGCGCGCCGCCTGCTCGGCCGCGGCGTAAACCGTCCGTTCCGCGCCACTGAGATCCTGATCGTTGTTCTTGTCGTACCAGGCCACGCCATCGCGAATAATTTGCAGGCCGATGTCCGCATTATTGTAGGCGACTTTGCCGACCACGTTTGTAGACTGCAGTTGCGCAAACTCGACCTGAACTTCTTTCCCGAGGACCAGGCTGGCCAGATGTTCTCGCGCCACGTCGCCGTACTCCTGCAACAGGTCCGGTGTATCAACGGCCACGAGGATGACCGTCAACGAACGGCTGCCGTTTACCACAACCAGGCTCTTGCCATCGCGGACCTCGGCCACCTTTGCGCGCAAGACAATCGCGCTCGCGGGTGATGCCATCACGAGCACAAACAGTGGGAGCACAATGCGCGTTATCTTCATTTGGGAACCTCGGGGTGACGAGCAATTATTTTGTGAGAGCGGCAGGAAGTCGGGGCCGCGCTGCGGGGCTTAACCAGTTAGCAGGTTAACATTCCCCGAAAACCCGCGTCAACGACCATTTTGTGGACCATATCCTGAGGTTTCCTCGGTAAACTCCAGACTCAACGTTTGCTAATGAGGAAAGTCGGGACCATGCCGCCGCCTGAGGTAACGTTGGCCAGCTCGTTCGAAGACAAACGGGTGAACGCTGAGCCAACTTTACCGTTAAAAAGCAACGGATCCAGATCGACTAACTGCTCGGCAAACTCGATCCTTCCCTCCGAAGTCAGCGCCGGAAAGACTTCGCGCGCGGTAGGCACGCGTTCCTGCACCACATAGTCGCCATTGCCGAGCGCCTTTTGAATTGCATCTCCCCAAGCGCTTTCGTCCGAGTTCCAGCCAATGTAGATTCCATGACCGCCGTAATCATCGTTCGGTTTCAGCACCAGGCGATCACGTTTCTCGCTGATGAACGTCAGCAGATCGATCTCATCGCCGTAATAATCACTGCGGCCGGCGCGTACCTGACGCGTCCAGGGAACATGCCCGGTGATCATCGCGCGTTCCTCTTCACTGAAGAGCTTGGTATGACGCGCGTCGGTGAGTACGGCGAACAGCGCTTTCTTGTGAATGATCTTGGACCGAAAACTGTTGACCATACAGATCGCGCGCGCGCGATATGCATCGAGCAACGCCGGATGCTGCTTGATTATCGGCAGATACTCGTTGACCAGGAGACGCTTGTAGACGATGTCGACTTCGAATTCCCCGGCCCGGAGACGCCCGTTGCTAAACTCAAGATCTTCCGGGGCGGCAATAATTGAAGGATAGCCCTGGGCTTCAAAGTATTCGAGGAACAACTCGAATTCTTTCTGCGTGGGCATGCCTTTCAGATCGACAATCGCGATGTGCGGGGCCTGATCCGCGGGGCGACCGAGAAACTCCTGGTAACAGTCCAAGAGCACTTGCAACATCAGCGGCCGGCCTTCAAATCGCCGCAGCTTGTAGGTCTGGGCGAAGCGCTTCATCACCGGAAGCTGTTCAAATATCTCGAAGGCGGCGTCGGCGTAGGCAATGCCGGCCGGACTCTCGCCATTCAACTCGACAAAGCTGTAGACGTCTTCGGTGAGAAATGAATCGAGCCGCGCAGTCGGCGATACCGCGCGATAGCCCGGATCGATCTGTGCCAGGTCGCGCTCAATCTCGGTCAGACCCAGTTCATCGAGCAACGACGGATCAGCGACGGCTGCATCCTTGACCTTCTCAATGGCGCTCCAAACCGTCTCGCATACATGACGCACGCGCGCAAAATCTTCTTCGCTAACAAAATGCGGCCGCAGGTAAGGTGACAGCCGCCGCCCGCCAAAGATCAGCTTCGCGCGTTCGAGTCCCTCATCAAGCAGCTTCAACGAACTCTGCGCGAGTTCGTGATCGGCCAGTAGATCGTGATAATGAGCGACGGCTTCGCTCGGCATAACTGTCTTAGGTAGAAATTCGAGTTTGAAAAGCGGAATTAAGATAACACAAGCACTGGCAGGCTGTGACGAGGAGTTCAGACAACGAATCGCTGTTGACCCTGATGGAAACGAAAAAGCGATCCACGAACTCACACAAAATGACTCGAACCAAGCCTATGTTTCGCGTTGTTTCGTGTGGTTTAGTGGATCGCCTCGCAACCCCATCTTCAGCTAGTCGCCTTTCCGGAGCACCGCACACCCTCAGCAGTTGGCTACTTCGCGCGCGGCACATTGAGCGTCAACTTGATGACCACTCCGTCGCGAATCAAATCGTCAGCCTTGCCGGGATAGAGCAGACCGAAGTCTTTCCGATTGATCGCGAACTCGGCGTTGATCGAGAGGCTATCTGGCGCGGAAACGTGATTGATTTCTTGATTCCGTGGAGATCAAAGTTACCGGTGACACTGAGCGTCTGTGTCTCGCCACCAGTAGTACCCGGCTCGATTTTCGTGGAGACGAAAGTTGCCTTGGGATACTTGGCTACGTAGAAGAAGTCAGCCGTCTTGAGATGTTCGGTCAGTTGAGGCTCGTCAGTTACTACCGAGCCCGTGTCGATATCAATTGTCACTCGACTATCGGGCCAATACTTAGGAACAAAATCAATTGTGCCCGCAAACTGTTTGAATGATCCCTGATGACTCCTGGTAACTTTGGCGGCGACGAACTCGATCTTCGAATTGTCAGGCGAAATGATGTGCGGCGTTTCGGCGCCAGACGACACTGTCGGGACGGTCTCAGGCGCCGCATTCGCGACTGTGGCCTTGGGCTTGTTCGCCGCCGGATTCGCACAGCCAAACGTCAGCAGCGCACTGAGAATGAGTATCACCATGGTCAAGTAACCTCGCATATTTTCTGATCCTTTAAGTTTTCTCAATTTGATTTCCTCTCCGCGATGAAGCCG
>WNFD01003591.1_pt1 | contig 15594 bp, 13 predicted proteins | sample 5400491 | NCBI WGS metagenome assembly WNFD01 (sample SAMN13153343, study PRJNA577476) | soil metagenome | isolation source: 120 cm saprolite under Douglas fir tree site 2 hole 2 replicate 2 | place: USA:California | collected 2015-04-18 | reverse complement strand
TCCGCGTGCTGTTCGCCGAGATCACCCGCATCCTCAACCACCTCTTGAACATCTGCGCCTTCGCGCTCGATGTCGGCGCGATCACGCCGTTCCTCTGGGGGTTCGAGGAACGCGAGCGGCTGATGGAGTTCTATGAGCGGGTCTCCGGCGCGCGCCTGCACGCCAACTATTTCCGGCCGGGCGGGGTGCACATGGATCTGCCGGCCGGGTTGACCGACGACATCCTGGCGTTTTGCGACACCTTTCCGCCGACGATCGACGATATCGAGCGGCTCTTGACCGACAACCGCATCTTCAAGCAGCGCACCGTCGATATCGGGATCGTCAGCGCCAGGGACGCGGTCGACTGGGGTTTCAGCGGCCCGATGCTGCGCGGCTCCGGGATCGCCTGGGATTTGCGTCGCAATCAGCCCTACGACGCCTATGACAAGGTCGAGTTCGACGTGCCGATCGGCAAGAACGGCGATTGCTGGGACCGCTATCTCGTGCGCCTGGAAGAGATGCGGCAATCGTTGCGCATCATCCGCCAAGTCCTCCAGCAGCTGCCGGAGGGGCCGATCAAGGTCAACGACCGCAAGGTCGCGCCGCCGCCGCGCGCCGAGATGAAGCAGTCGATGGAAGCGCTCATCCATCATTTCAAGCTCTATACCGAGGGCTATCACGTGCCGGAAGGCGAGACCTACACGGCGGTCGAGGCGCCGAAGGGCGAGTTCGCGGTCTACCTCGTCGCCGACGGCACCAACCGCCCCTATCGCTGCAAGATCCGCGCGCCGGGCTTCGCCTTTCTGCAGGCGACCGAGTTCATGTCGAAGGGCCATATGCTGGCCGATCTGGTCGCGATCATCGGCTCGATGGACATCGTTTTCGGCGAGATCGACCGATGAATACGCACAACGGAGGAGCCCCGGTCGAACAGCCGGCGCATTTCGAGTTCACCCCGGAGAACCTCGCGCGGGCAAAGGCGCATATCGCCAAATACCCGCCCGGCCGGCAGGCCAGCGCCGTCTTGCCGTTGCTCGACCTGGCGCAGCGCCAATCCGGCGGCTGGCTGCCGCTGGCAGCGATGCACCGCGTCGCCGATATGCTGGAGATGCCGCGCATCCGGGTCTACGAGGTCGCCACCTTCTACACAATGCTGAACCTGCGCCCGGTCGGGCGCTACCTGCTGCAGGCCTGCACGACGACGCCGTGCTGGCTGCGCGGCTCGGATGCGGTGGTCGCGGCCTGCGAGAAAAAGCTCGGCATCGGGATCGGCGGCACGAGCGCGGATGGGCTCTTCACGCTGGTCGAGGTCGAATGTCTCGGCGCCTGCGTCAACGCGCCGATCCTCCAGGTCAACGACGATTTCTACGAGGATCTCGACGGCGCCGCGACCGAGGCGCTTATCGACGCGCTGCGCGAGGGAAAGGCGCCGCCGCCGGGCCCGCTGAACGGACGGCGCAGCTCGGCGCCGGCGGGCGGCAAGACCACCTTGACCGAGCCGCCGAAGCCGCCTGCGATGCAGGCGGCGCTGCAGCCCGGCGATGGCGGAGAAAGTAGCAATGCTGGCTGATCGCGACCGGGTCTTCACCAACCTCTACGGCGAGCATGACTGGCATCTCGCCGGGGTGCGGAAGCGCGGCGACTGGAGCGGCACCAAGGAGGTGATCCACAAGGGCCGCGACTGGATCGTCAACGAATGCAAGGAATCCGGATTGCGCGGGCGCGGCGGCGCCGGCTTCCCGACCGGGCTCAAATGGTCGTTCATGCCGAAGACCAGCGACCGGCCGACCTATCTCGTCGTCAACGCCGACGAGAGCGAGCCCGGCACCTGCAAGGACCGCGACATCTTGCGCAACGATCCGCACAAGCTGATCGAAGGCTGCCTCCTGGCCGGGGCCGGGATGGGGGTCGGCGCCACCTACATCTATATCCGCGGCGAGTTCTATAACGAGGCAACGCACCTCCAGACGGCGATCGAGGAAGCCTATGCGGCGGGGCTGGTCGGCAAGAACGCCTGCGGTTCCGGCTACGACATGGAGATCTACCTGCATCGCGGCGCCGGGGCCTATATCTGCGGCGAGGAAACCGGCCTCCTCGAAAGCCTCGAAGGCAAGAAGGGCCAGCCGCGGCTGAAGCCGCCGTTCCCGGCCCAGGTCGGGCTCTATGGCTGCCCGACGACGGTCAACAACGTCGAGACGATCGCCGTCGCGCCGGCGATCCTGAAGCGCGGCGCCGCCTGGTTCGCCGGGCTCGGCCGTCCGCGCAACACCGGGACCAAGATCTTCTGCATCTCCGGCCACGTCGAGCAGCCGTGCAATGTCGAAGAGGAGATGTCGATCCCGATGCGCGAGCTGATCGAGCGCCACGCCGGCGGGGTGCGCGGCGGCTGGGACAACCTGCTGGCGGTGATCCCCGGCGGCTCGTCGACCCCGTGCCTCCCCGCTTCGACCTGCGACAAGGTGCTGATGGATTTCGACAGCCTCGCCGCCGAGAAGACCGGGCTCGGCACCGCGGCGCTCATCGTCATGGACAAATCCACCGACATCGTGCGCGCGATCGCCCGGCTGTCGCAGTTTTACAAGCATGAGAGCTGCGGCCAATGCACGCCGTGCCGCGAGGGGCTCGGCTGGGTGTGGCGGGTGATGGAGCGGATGGTCAAGGGAGACGCCAGCGTCGCCGAGCTCGACATGCTGCTCGAAGTCACCACCGAGATCGAAGGCCACACGATCTGCGCGCTCGCCGATGGCGCGGTGTGGCCGGTGCAGGGCCTCATCCGCCACTTCAAGCCGGAGATGCAGCGTCGCATCACGGAATACCGCGCCGCCGCCCCCCGCCAGGCCGCGGAGTGACAGCCGTGTCATTGCGAGGAGCGCGGCGACGATGCAATCTCGGCGGTCGGAGCGCAATTGGCCCGAGATTGCTTCGCTTCGCTCGCAATGACGATTCTTTGCTTCCCGCGATCCGATTTGCTCCCTCTCCCCCATCGGGGGAGAGGGTTGGGGTGAGGGGGCGGATTCCAGAGCGCTTGCCGAAACCCACCTCACCCTCCCGCCGCTTCGCGTCGGGCCCCTCCCTCTCCCCCCAAAAGGGCGGAGAGGGGCTTGTCGCTCTCGGAGCGGACTGATGCCCAAGGTAACGATCGACGGAGCGGAATTGGAGGTGGCCCCGGGCACCACGATCCTCCAGGCCTGTCAGCAGGCCGGGATCGAGATCCCGCATTTCTGCTACCACGAGCGCCTCAACATCGCCGGCAATTGCCGGATGTGCCTGGTCGAAGTCGAGCGGTCGCCCAAGCCGGTGGCGTCGTGCGCGATGCCGGTCGCCGAGGGCAACGTCATCCTGACGCAGTCGGAAAAGGCGAAAAAGGCGCGGCACGCCGTCATGGAGATGCTGCTGATCAACCACCCGCTCGATTGCCCGATCTGCGATCAGGGCGGCGAGTGCGATCTGCAGGACCAGGCGATGGCCTACGGCTTCGACCGCGGGCGCTATGAGGAAAACAAGCGCGCGGTGCGCGACAAGGAGTTCGGGCCGCTGGTCGCGACCAGCATGAACCGGTGCATCCATTGCACCCGCTGCATCCGCTTTCTGACCGAGATCGCCGGGGTCGAGGAATTGGGCGCGACCGGACGCGGCGAAGACATGGAGATCACCACCTATGTCGAGCGTGCGCTCGGCTCAGAGCTGTCGGCCAACATCGTCGATCTGTGCCCGGTCGGGGCATTGACCGCCAAGCCCTACGCCTACATCGCGCGGCCCTGGGAATTGCGCAAGACCGAGTCGGTCGACGTGCTCGACGCGGTCGGCAGCAACATCCGCATCGATGCGCGCGGCGCCCAGGTCCTGCGCGTGCTGCCGCGGCTCAATGAGGAAATCAACGAGGAGTGGATCTCCGACAAGACCCGCTTTGCCCATGACGGCCTCGTTCGCCGCCGCCTCGACCGCCCGTATATCCGGCGCGGCGGCCGGCTGGTCGAAGCGGAGTGGCGCGAGGCGCTCGATCTCGTCGCCGACCGGCTGAATTCGGTGCCGGGCGAGCGCATCGCCGCGATATCCGGCGATCTGTGCGACGCCGAGGCGATGTTCGCCCTGAAGGAACTGCTACACGGAATCGGCGCCACGAGCCTCGATTGCCGGCAGGACGGTGCGAAGCTCGATGGCGCCTGCCGCGCCGGCTACCTGTTCAACACGACGATCGCCGGGATCGAACAGGCCGATGCCTGTCTCCTCATCGGCAGCAATCCGCGCTGGGAGGCGCCGCTCGTTAATGCGCGGCTGCGCAAGCGCTATTTGCAGGGCGGCTTCCGGGTGGCGGCGATCGGGCCGGTGCTCGATTTGAGCTTCCCGGTGGAGATGCTCGGCGACGGCGGCGCGACGCTGAACACGCTGGTCGCCGGCGAGCATCCCTGGGCCGAGCTTCTGTTTGGCGCGACGACGCCGATGCTCGTCCTTGGGCCGGGCGCGCTGGCGCGGCCCGACGGCGCCCGGGTGCTCGGGGCGGGGCGGGCAATCGCCGAGACCATCGGCAAGGGCCGGCCCGACTGGAACGGCTTCAATGTGCTGCATCGCGCGGCGGCGCGGGTCGGCGGGCTCGATCTTGGGTTTCTGCCGGGGCCCGGCGGCCGGGACCTGCCCGGCATCCTCGATGGCTGTCGTTCCGGCGCGATCGAGGTGCTCTATCTGCTCGGCGCCGACGAGCTCGATCTGGCAAATACCGGATCGGCCTTCGTGATCTACCAGGGCCACCACGGCGACCGCGGCGCGGCGCGCGCCGACGTCGTGCTGCCCGGCGCCGCCTATACGGAGAAGGACGCGACCTACGTCAACACCGAGGGGCGGGTGCAATTCGGGCGGCGGGCGGTGTTCCCCCCCGGCGAGGCGCGCGAGGACTGGGCGATCCTCCGCGCGCTGTCGGGCGCGCTCGGCCGCCCGCTGCCGTTCGATTCGCTGCCCGAGCTGCGCGCGCGGATGCGCGCCGCGCATCCGCTGTTCGGCGAGATCGACCGTATCGTGCCGGCCGAATGGGGCAGCTTTGGCGAAGCCGGGCCGGTCGAGTCGGCGCCCTTCCGCTATCCGATCGCCGATTTCTACCGCACCGATCCAGTGAGCCGCGCCAGCCCGACGATGGCGCGGTGCAGCGCCGCATTCGGCGAGAAGCCGGACACCGCGGGGCGGACCGGCACGCATGGCTGAGCGGTCATTCCTTCATTGTCATCCCGGCGAAGGCCGGGATCCATGTTTGCCGTGGATCCCGGCCTTCGCCGGGATGACAATCCGGTGGGGCGGCCGGTGAGCGGGTTCTGGGGCAGCCCGCTCGGGCATCTGATCATCCTCGTCGTCGAGATCGGCGTCTTGTGCGCGCTGCTGCTCGGGGCGATCGCCTATTTCACCTATGCCGAGCGCAAGGTCTTGGCCTATTCGCAGCTGCGCAAGGGACCGAACGTCGTCGGCCCGTTCGGGCTATTTCAGCCGATTGCCGACGGGCTGAAGCTCTTGATGAAGGAGACGGTGATCCCGAGCGGGGCCAACCGGATCGTCTTCATCGCCGCGCCGATGGCGACGTTCAGCCTGGCCCTGGTCGCCTGGGCGGTGATCCCGTTCGATGACGGGGTCGTCATCTCCAACATCAATGTCGGGCTCCTTTATCTCTTCGCGATCAGCTCATTGTCGGTCTACGGCATCATCATGGCGGGATGGGCGTCGAACTCGCGCTACGCCTTTTTGGGCGCGCTGCGCTCGGCGGCGCAGATGGTGTCCTACGAGGTGTCGATCGGGTTTGTGTTGGTGACCGTGCTGTTGTGCGCCGGCTCGTTGAACCTGACGGACATCGTCATGGCCCAGCGCCATGTCTGGTTCGTGATCCCCTTATTGCCGATGGCGGTCGTGTTTTTCATCTCGGGCCTGGCCGAGACCAACCGGGCGCCGTTCGATCTGCCGGAAGGCGAATCGGAGCTCGTCGCCGGCTACTTTGTCGAGTATTCGGCGATGGCCTTCGCGCTCTTCTACCTCGGCGAATACGGCAACATGATCCTGGTCAGCGCGATGACCGTGATCCTCTTCCTCGGCGGCTGGCTCGCGCCGTTCGGGGTGGCGCCGTTCACCTGGGTCCCCGCGCCGATCTGGTTTCTCTCGAAGACCGTCTTCATGATGTTCTGCATCCTGTGGGTGCGCGCGACCTTCCCGCGCTTCCGCTACGACCAGCTGATGCGCCTGGGCTGGAAGGTGTTTCTGCCGTTTTCGCTGTTCTGGCTGGTGCTGACCGCCGGCGTGCTGACCGCGTTCGGCTGGGTCCCGGTGCGTTGACAGCTTCCGTGGCGAGGTCGAGGATCGAGCGATGAACTCCCTGGCGCGCAGTGCGCGCGGCCTTCTGTTGAGCGAGCTGATCTCGGGGTTGGCGTTGACCTTGCGCTACATGTTCAAGCGCCCGGTCACCGTCAACTACCCCTATGAGAAGGGCCCGCTCAGCCCGCGCTTTCGCGGCGAGCACGTGCTGCGCCGCTATCCCAACGGCGAGGAGCGCTGCATAGCCTGCAAATTGTGCGAGGCGATCTGCCCGGCGCTGGCGATCACCATCGAGGCCGAGCCGCGCGAGGACGGCAGCCGGCGCACGACGCGCTACGACATCGACATGACCAAATGCATCTATTGCGGCTATTGCCAGGAGGCCTGCCCGGTCGATGCGATCGTCGAGGGGCCGAATTTCGAATTCGCCACCGAGACCCGCGAAGAGCTGTTCTACGATAAGGAAAAGCTCTTGGCGAACGGCGACCGCTGGGAGGGTGAGATCGCCCGCGCCCTCGCCCTCGAGGCCCCCTACCGATGAGCGGCAGGCGCACCACATTGCCCTCTCCGCCCTTTAGGAGGGAGAGGGAGGGGACCCGCCGCGAAGCGGTGGGGCGGGTGAGGTGGGTCAGCGCCGGGCGCTCTGGAATCCCCCACCTCACCCCAACCCTCTCCGCCCCCAGCCCCCACCCTTCCCTCCCCCGCAAGCGGGGGAGGGTTAGGGTGGGGGCCCTCTCCGCCCCCGGGGGCGGAGAGGGAGGATGGGGCGCGTGATCCTCCCGACCATCATGTTCTACCTCTTTGCCGTGGTCGCGGTGGCGTCGGGGGTGATGGTCGTCTCGGCGCGCAACCCGGTCCATTCGGTCTTGTTCCTGATCCTCGCCTTCTTCAACTCGGCCGGGCTCTTCGTGCTGCTGGGCGCCGAGTTCCTCGCGATGATCCTGGTCATCGTCTATGTCGGCGCGGTCGCCGTCCTGTTCCTTTTCGTCGTGATGATGCTCGACATCGATTTCGCCGAATTGCGCAGCGGCTTTATGCGCTACCTGCCGATCGGCGCCCTCATTGGGTTCATCCTCTTGGCCGAGCTGATGCTGGTGTTCGGCAGTTGGGTGATCGCGCCCGGAATTGCCGGGATCGAAGCCGCGCCTCTGCCGGCGAACGCGGCCGGGCTGACCAACACCCGCGCGCTCGGCGACCTCCTCTACACCCGCTACATCTTTGCCTTTCAGGCCGCCGGCCTCATTCTCCTCGTCGCGATGATCGGCGCGATCGTCTTGACCCTCCGCCAACGGGTTGGGGTGCGCCGCCAGTCGATCCCGCAGCAGCTCGCGCGCACTCGGGCCGAGGCGATCGCCATCGTCAAGGTGCCGCTCGGCGGCGGCGCGGCAATGGAACAAGTCCGTGGGCCGCAGGCCCACGGGGCGGGAGAGTGAACCCGATGGCGGTCGGCCTGGCACATTACCTGACGGTCGCGGCGATCCTCTTTACGCTGGGCGTGTTCGGCATCTTCCTCAATAGGAAGAACGTCATCATCATCATGATGTCGATCGAATTGATGCTGCTCGCGGTCAACATCAACTTCGTCGCCTTCTCGGTCGTCCTGGGCGATCTGGTCGGCCAGGTCTTCGCGATGTTCGTGCTGACGGTGGCGGCGGCGGAGGCGGCGATCGGGCTCGCCATCCTCGTCGTCTATTTCCGCAATCGCGGGACGATCCAGGTCGAAGACATCCACATGATGCGGGGCTGAGCGGGTGGTCTGTCCGGGCTGTCATTGCGAGGAGCGCAGCGACGAAGCAATCTCGATCGGCCGGAGACCCCGGCGGGACGAGATTGCTTCGCTTCGCTCGCAATGACCGGGTCGTAGATCGTGGCCGTCCTCGTCGTCTTCCTGCCGCTCTTGGCCGCCGCGATCGCCGGGTTCTTCGGCCGGGCGATCGGCGATCGCGGCGCCCAGCTCGTCACCTGCGGCGCGCTCCTTCTCTCGATGGTGCTCGCCATCCCGCTGTTCCGCGAGATCCTCGCCCAGGACGGGGCGCAGGTGGTGCCGATCTCCAGCTGGATCGTCGCCGGCGGGGTCGACGTCGCATGGTCGCTGCGGCTCGACACGCTCTCCGGCGTGATGCTGCTGGTGGTGACGATCGTCTCGGCGATGGTCCACGTCTATTCGATCGGCTACATGGCGCACGATCGGGGCATCCCGCGCTTCATGGCCTTTCTCAGCCTCTTCACATTTTTCATGCTGATGCTGGTGACGGCCAACGACTTCGTGCAGCTGTTTTTCGGCTGGGAAGGCGTCGGCCTGATGTCCTACCTCTTGATCGGCTTCTGGTACGACCGCAACTCGGCGAACGAGGCGGCGATCAAGGCCTTCATCGTCAACCGGGTCGGCGATTTCGGCTTCGCGCTGGGGATTTTCGCGGTCTTCGTGATCTTCGGCTCGCTCGATTTCACGACCGTGTTCGGCAAGGCGCCGGGCGCGGTCGCCACGACGATCAACTTCCTTGGCTGGCAGGTGCCGTCATTGACGCTGGCCTGCATCCTCTTGTTCGTCGGCGCGATGGGTAAATCGGCGCAGATCGGTCTCCACACCTGGCTGCCCGACGCGATGGAGGGCCCGACCCCGGTCTCGGCCCTCATTCACGCCGCGACGATGGTGACCGCCGGTGTTTTCATGGTGGCGCGCCTCTCGCCGATGTTCGAATACGCCCCCAACGCGCTCGCCTTCGTCGGGGTGATCGGCGGCACCACGGCGATCTTCGCCGCCAGCGTCGGCATGGCGCAGAACGACATCAAGCGGGTCATCGCCTATTCGACCTGCTCGCAGCTCGGCTACATGTTCTTCGCCGCCGGGGTCTCGGCCTACGGTGCGGCGATGTTCCACCTCTTTACCCATGCATTCTTCAAGGCTTTGTTGTTCCTCGGCGCCGGCTCGGTCATCCACGCGATGAGCGCCGAGCAGGACATGCGCCGCATGGGCGGGCTGTGGAACAAGATCCCGATGACCTATGCGGTTATGTGGATCGGCAGCCTGTCCCTTGCCGGCATCCCGTTCTTCGCCGGCTATTACTCGAAGGACATGATCCTCGCCGCGTCCTGGGCGTCGGGCACCGCGGTCGGGCGCTATTCGTTCTGCCTCGGCATCTTCACCGCGTTTCTGACCGCGTTCTACTCGTGGCGCCTCTTGATCATGACATTCCACGGCAAGCCGCGCGCCGATGAGGAGACCATGCACCATGTGCATGAGAGCCCGTGGGTCATGCTGATCCCGCTCTTCGTCCTCGCCGCCGGCGCGGCCGTCGCGGGCTATTTCGCCGAGGAGTATTTCGTCGGCGCCGGGCGCGCGGCGTTCTGGAAGAGCTCGATCCTCGTACTCCCTGCGCACGATTCGATCGGAGCGGCCGAGGAGCTGACCGGGATCATCCAATTCCTGCCGCTGATCGCCGCCGCGCTCGGTATCGCGACCGCCTATCTGTGCTATTCGATCGACCCGGGAATTCCCGCGCGGCTGACCCTGCAATACCGCGCCATCTACCTGTTCCTGCTCAACAAATGGTACTTCGACGAGCTCTACGACCGGCTCTTCGTCAAGAGCGCCTTCTCGCTCGGGGATGGGCTGTGGAAGACCGGCGACGGGATGATCATCGACGGGTTCGGGCCCGACGGCATTGCCACCGCGACGCGCGAATTGGCCCGCGAGGCGAGCCGCCTCCAGACCGGATACGTCTATCACTACGCCTTCGCGATGCTGATCGGCGTCGTCGCGCTGGTCACCTGGTACCTGTTGCCGCGGTGAGGTGCCGGTGAACACTCCCCAAACGCTTCGTCATTCCCGCGAAAGCGGGAATCCAGAGCAACCGCTGTACCGCTTGCCCTGGACCCCCGCTTGCGCGGGGGTGATCCGGATCGCGCAGGTACCGGCGTGAGCCACTGGCCGCTCTTGTCGCTCGTCACGTTTCTGCCGCTGGTCGGCGCCGGGTTCATCATGACCGCGCGCGGCGAGGAGGCGGTCATTGCCAGGAACGCGCGCAACATCGCGCTGTCGACCTCGCTGATCGTCTTCGCTCTGTCGATCCTCTTATGGGTCGAGTTCGATTCCTCGACCGCCGCCTTTCAGTTTGTCGAGCGGGCGCGCTGGGTCACGATCGGCGGGGTCACGATTAACTACCACATGGGGATCGACGGCATCTCGCTGTTCTTTGTCCTGCTGTCGACCCTCTTGACCGTGCTGTGCGTCGCCGCGAGCTGGGTCTCGGTGCACAACCAGGTTCGGGAATACATGATCGCCTTCCTCGTCCTCGAGACGATGATGGTCGGGATTTTCTGTGCCCTCGACTTCGTCCTGTTCTACGTGTTCTTCGAGGGGGTGCTGGTCCCGATGTTTCTGATCATCGGGGTTTGGGGCGGGCCGCGGCGGGTCTACGCCGCGTTCAAGTTCTTTCTCTACACGCTCCTGGGCTCGGTGCTGTCGCTCTTGGCGATCCTCGCGGTTTATTTCCAGACCGGCAGCACCGATATCGAGGTGGCGCTGACCTTCAATTTCCCGCCCGACCTGCAGAAATGGCTGTGGCTGGCGTTCTTTGCCTCGTTCGCGGTCAAGGTGCCGATGTGGCCGGTGCATACCTGGCTGCCCGACGCCCATGTCGAGGCGCCGACCGCCGGGTCGGTGATCCTCGCCGGGGTGCTCTTAAAGATGGGCGGGTACGGGTTCATCCGGTTCTCGTTGCCGATGTTCCCGCTCGCCTCGGCCTATTTCACCCCGCTGATGTTCGCGCTCTCCGCGATTGCGGTGATCTACACCTCGTTCGTCGCGCTCGCCCAGACCGACATGAAGAAACTCGTCGCCTATTCGTCGATCGCCCATATGGGGTTCGTGACGATGGGCCTTTTTGCGCTGACCAGCGAAGCGGTGCAAGGCGCGATGATCCAGATGCTGAGCCACGGCCTCGTTTCGGCCGGCCTCTTCCTGATCGTCGGCGTCGTCTACGACCGGATCCATACCCGCGACATCGACCGCTATGGCGGGCTCGCCGACCGCATGCCGGCCTATGCCTTTGTCTTCATGTGCTTGATGCTGGCCTCGGTCGGGCTGCCCGGCACCAGCGGGTTTGTCGGCGAGTTCCTGATCCTTCTCGGCACGTTCCGGGTCTCGACGCTCGAATGCTTCCTCGCCGCGACCGCGCTGTTTCTCGGCGCGATGTACATGCTCTACCTCTATCGCCGGGTCATCTTCGGCACGATCACCCGCGACGATCTGCGCGGTATCCTCGATTTGAGCCCGCGCGAAAAGCTGGTGTTTGCACCGCTGCTCGTGCTGGTGCTGTGGATGGGCGTCTATCCCAGCTCGTTCCTCACCCCGATCCGCGCCTCGGTCGACCCCCTCGTCGAACGGATCGCCGCCGCGCAAAAGAACGTGCGCCAAGCCGAAATCGCCATCCCGGCGAAGGCCGGGATCCATGCTGCAGCCATCCGAGCGTCGGACGAATGGGTCCCGGCCTTCGCCGGGATGGTCAAAGAGTGAGCGGCTGAATGCCGACCGTCCTCCCTCCCGATCTCTCGCCGGCGCTGCCGGAGATCCTGCTCGCCTGCGGCGCGATGGCGCTGTTGCTGCTCGGCGTGTTCCGCGGCGAGGGCTCGACCCGGCTGATTTCCTGGCTCGCCGTCGCGGTGTTGATCGGCACCCTGGTGCTGTCCGGCCTGGTCGGAGGCCAGCACCGGGTTGGCTTTTACGGGATGTTCGTCACCGACGCCTTCGCGGTCTTCATGAAGGCGCTGGTGTTGGTCGGCTCGGCGGTCAGCATCATCATGGCGCTCAACTACAACGAGGAGCACCGGATCGCGCGCTTCGAGTTCCCGGTCCTCATCCTGCTCGCCACCACCGGCATGATGGTGATGGTCTCGGCCAACGATTTGATCACCCTCTACCTCGGCCTCGAATTGCAGAGCCTGGCGCTTTACGTCGTCGCCAGCTTCGACCGCGATTCGGTGCGCTCGACCGAGGCCGGGCTCAAATATTTCGTCCTCGGCGCGCTGGCCTCGGGCCTCCTGCTCTATGGCGCCTCGTTGATCTACGGCTTCACCGGGACCACCAGCTTCGCCGGGCTCGCCCAATTGTTTGCCGGCGGGGCGAAGCCGTCGAACGGGCTGATCATCGGGCTCGTTCTGGTCGCGATTGGGCTCGCCTTCAAGGTCTCGGCGGTGCCGTTCCACATGTGGACCCCCGATGTCTACGAGGGGGCGCCGACCCCGGTCACCGCGTTCTTCTCGGTCGCACCGAAGATTGCCGCGCTCGCCCTCTTCGTGCGCTTTCTGGTCGAGCCGTTCGGCGGGCTCGTCGTCGAGTGGCGCCAGATCATCGTGTTCCTGTCGGTCGCCTCGATGGTGTTGGGCGCGGTCGCCGCGATCGCCCAGACCAATATCAAGCGGCTGATGGCGTACAGCTCGATCGGCCATGTCGGCTACGCGCTGATCGGGCTCGCGGCGGCGACCCCGGCCGGGATCCGCGGCATCCTCGTCTATATGGCGATCTATTTGTTCATGAACCTCGGCACCTGGACGGTCATCCTGTGCATGCGGCAGAAGGGCCAGATGGTCGAGGGCATCGCCGACCTCTCCGGGCTCGGACGCACCCAGCCGGGCCTCGCTTTGGCCCTCGGCATATTCATGTTCGCGCTCGCCGGAATCCCGCCGACCGCCGGGTTCTTCGGCAAGCTCTACGTCTTTCTCGCAGCGATCGACGCGCATCTAGTGGGGCTCGCCGTGATCGGCGTCGTCACCAGCGTCGTCGGCGCGTTCTATTACCTGCGCATCGTCAAGGTGATGTATTTCGACGAACCGCTCGGTTCGTTCGACCGGCCGATCGCCCCCGAATTGAAATGGGTGCTCGTCGTTACCGCGGTACTGACGATGTTTTTCATCCTGTTGCCCGATCCGATTGTCGGCGGCGCCGAGGCGGCGGCGGCGTCGCTGTTCGCGCGATGAGCAATACGGGGCCCGCTCTACCCGAAGGCTTTCGCCTCCACCATTACGCCACGATCGGCAGCACCAACGACGAGGCAAAGGCGCTGGCCCGCGGCGGCGCCGCGGACGGGACGCTGGTGTGGGCCGACGAGCAGACCGCCGGGCGCGGGCGGCGTGGCCGCATCTGGCGGTCGCCGCCGGGCAATCTCTACCTGTCCTTGGTGCTGCGGCCCGACGCCGCGCCGTCCCGCGCGGCGCAGCTCGGCTTTGTCGCCGCGCTCGGGCTCGGCGACGCGCTCGCATCCGCCCTGAGGCTGCGCTACAAATGGCCCAACGACCTGCTCGCCGACGGCAAGAAGCTCGCCGGAATCCTCCTCGAATCGGAGACGAGCGCGAGCGACAGGGTCGATTTCGTCGTGGTCGGGATCGGCGTCAATATCGTCTCCGCGCCGGAGGATGTCGAATACCCCGCGACCTCGCTTATGGCAAACGGCGTCGCAGGCGTGACCCCGCCGGTGCTGCTCGAAGCCTTTGCCCGGCACTTCGCCGGTTGGGCCCAGCGGTGGCGCGAGGAGGGCTTCGCTCCGGTACGCGCTGCCTGGCTGGCGGCGGCGAGCGGGCTGGGCGAGAATGTCAGCGTGCGCCTCGAGCGCAGCACGCTCTTCGGCCGGTTTCATGATCTCGACGACGACGGCGCGCTCGTGCTCGACGCCGCGGAGGGCCGCCGCCGGATCGCCGCCGGCGACGTCTTTCCGGCACCCGGTTGAGGAGAGGCAATGCTGCTCGCGATCAACGCCAACAACACCAACACCGTCTTTGCGATCTGGGATGGCGCCGATCTCAAGGGCAGCTGGCGCACGGCGACCGAGGGCAAGCGCACGGCCGACGAATATGTCGTCTGGCTCGATCATCTGTTGGCGCTGGAGGGGTTGTCGCGCGGCAATGTCGATGGCGCGGTCATTGCCAGCGTCGTGCCCGAGGTCAATTTCAACCTCCTGACGCTGTGCCGAAAATACTGCAAGACCGATCCGGTCGTGGTCGGCGAGAAGGGCGTCAAGCTCGGCACCAAGGCGCTGGTCGACCGGCCGGAGGAAGTCGGCGCCGACCGTCTCATCAACACCGTCGCGGCGCACGACCGCTACAAGGGGCCGCTGATCGTGGTCGATTTCGGCACCGCGACGACGCTCGACGTGGTCGACCGCGACGGCAATTACTGCGGCGGCGTGATCGCGCCGGGGATCAATCTGTCGCTCGCCGCGTTGCACATGGCGGCGGCAAAGCTGCCCAGCATCCCGATCCGCCGCACCGAGCGCGTCATCGGCAAGGACACCGTGAGCTGCATGCAATCCGGCATCTATTGGGGCTATATCGGCCTCGTTGAGGGGCTGGTCGGCCGCATCAGGACCGAGTTCGGCGCGGCCATGCCGACGATCGCCACGGGTGGGCTGGCGCCGCTCTTCGACGGCGCCACCGAGGCGATCGACACGGTCGACCCCGGCCTAAGCCTGTGGGGTCTCCGCCTGATCTACCAGTACAACAGCAAACGATGAGCCTCACCGCGCCACAAACGCCCGCGGCGATCGGCGAACACGATCCCGATGCGCTCTATTTCCTCCCGCTCGGCGGCGCCGGCGAGATCGGGATGAACCTCAGCCTCTACGGCTATCGCGGCCAGTGGCTGATCGTCGATTGCGGCGTCACCTTCGGCGAGGAGGAACACCAGCCGGGGGTCGATGTGATCATGGCCGACCCCGCCTTCATCGTCGAACGCCGCGACCAGCTCTTGGGGATCGTCGCGACCCACGCGCATGAAGACCATATCGGCGCGATCCCCTATCTGTGGCCGCAGCTACGCTGCCCGGTCTGGGCGACCCCGTTCACCGCCGCGGTACTGCGCGCCAAGCTCGTCGAGGCGCGGCTCGTCGACCAGGTCGCGATCAACACCGTGCCGATGTCCGGCCGCTTTACGATCGGCCCGTTCGAATTGGAGCTGATCACCCTGACGCATTCGATCCCCGAGCCGAACGCGGTGGTGATCCGCACCTCGGCCGGCACCGTCCTGCACACCGGCGATTGGAAGCTCGACCCCGAGCCGCTGATCGGCTCGCCGACCGACGAGGCGCGGCTGCGCGAGGTCGGCGACGAGGGGGTGCTGGCGATCATCTGCGATTCGACCAACGCGCTGAAGCCGGGGAGCTCGGGCTCCGAAGGCGAGCTTCGGCATTCGCTGACCGAGCTGATCGGCCATTATGACGGGCGCGTCGCGGTCGCCTGCTTTGCCTCGAACGTGGCGCGCCTCGCGACGATCGCGCATGCCGCGCGCGCCCATGACCGCGACGTCGCCCTCGTTGGCCGCTCGCTGTGGCGGATCGA
>WNFD01009963.1_pt1 | contig 15598 bp, 13 predicted proteins | sample 5400491 | NCBI WGS metagenome assembly WNFD01 (sample SAMN13153343, study PRJNA577476) | soil metagenome | isolation source: 120 cm saprolite under Douglas fir tree site 2 hole 2 replicate 2 | place: USA:California | collected 2015-04-18 | reverse complement strand
ACTTACTCTTCACGTGTCGGATAAATCAGAAGCGGCTTCGCAGAATCTCTGCGTCCGTTGCCAAGTGCTTCGTGAGATCGCGTACCCGACTACGTCGCCCGACTTGCCGGAAATCCGCTACTTGCACCCCGGGCTGTTAAGGGGCAAATCAATGGCCAGCGTCGGAGCCGCCACCATGAGAGGGGTCCCTGCTTTCGGACTGCCAAAGATCAACAGCTTCGTTGGCCGCATCTTCATGCCAGCTTTCTCGGCTTCCCCACTATGGTCCACGCGAGCGAATACCTGCAACCCGCGCGTAGCGAAAGCCAACTCCAGTCGCTGCAGCGTCTCCTCCACCGAATAGCGGCTGGGGAACTGAACGAGACCTTGTTTGTTCACCATGCCAGACTCCTCATCGGGCACAAGGATGCAGGCCGAGCGCAAGAATCCTTACACCGTATCCGTTCCATGTCCATACCCATCCGCGGCGCCAGACTCAGACGCCATTCCCAAGAACACCGACTCGGCGAACACAGTGGTTCTACATGAACTCATGTATGCAATTTGGCACGCTGTGACAATTTCTTAACCAGGCCTTCATCTTCGGTTCCGAGCTTCCGGCTTTTTGCGGAAATTCACGAATTATCGATCCTTGATCGCTCCTGAGCTGTGCATTTCTTTTTCCCCGGAATTCACCTTTCCGCGACGATGCGGCTACTACCTTTGCCTGTGTAACCTACATACCCCCACCTTACTCTCAGGAGAAAATCGATGTCTTCGTCCAATTTCCTGGCGAAAGCCAGGCAGCATCTTGCGGTTGGCACCAGCGTGTTTGCAGCCTCTCGACTACTTTGGTGACGGCACCAGGATACCCACGCTCATGGTCTCTCCGTACACCACGGCCGGGCATATCTCGCACACCTACACTGACCACGCTTCGATCCTGAAGTTCATCGAGGCCAACTGGGGACTGGCTCCGCTGACGGGTCGCAGCCGGGACAATTTCCCCAATCCCGTAACCAGCGCGCAAAACCCCTACGTTCCATTGAACAGTCCAGCGATCGGCGATCTGATGGATCTGTTCAACTTTGGCGACAACTAGCGAAAATGTTCCATAGGCCGCAAGCGGATGACCCGAACCCCCGGGCCATCCGCTGCGGCGCTCTATCCTGTGTTCCTCTGTGCCCCCTGTGGTTAGTGTTCTTTTGTGGCAAGGGCTCCGTTGGTATGCCCGAATCTCCCGCATCCTACCCCGCATCCGTTATTCTAGTAACGGACTCATATGGCTACTCCGAAATCCAAGACTTCAAACGCCGGTGCGGGCGCGGCCCTCATAGAAACCACGAACAACGGCTCCAACCCTGAACGGGAGCGCGTCTTCGAAGCCTTCCGTGAATGGGGATACCTCGAGGGCGACCTCGATCCCCTGGGCTTCCTTCGCCCGCGCCCACATCCCTCACTGCAGATCGAAAGTGAGTACGCGCGCGAAGCCCGCGCCATTTACTCCAGCACCATCGGTATCGAGATCAACCACATTTCCGATCCCGAACGCCGTAACTGGATTTACCAGCGCATGGAATCCGAACATCAGCAGGAAGATCAGCAACGCATTCTCGACCTGCTGATCCGCGCCGACCTGTTCGAGCTGGTTCTGCAGCAGCGGTATCTTGGCAGCAAGCGCTTCTCCCTCGAAGGCGTCACGGCGCTGCTGCCCCTGGTCGACGAAATCCTCGACGCCGCTGCTCAGCGAGGCGCAATCGAACTGGTCATGGGTATGAGCCATCGCGGGCGCCTCAACGTAATCGCTCACGTAGCGCGCCGCGCCCCCGAAGAGATTTTCGCCGGTTTTGAAGACGTCGATCCTCGCAGCGTTCTTGGTAGCGGAGACGTTAAGTACCACATGGGCGCTACCGGCGAATACGTCACGCGCAGCGGCGGCAAAGTTCACATCCACCTGGTTTCGAATCCCAGCCATCTCGAAGCCGTCGATCCCGTCACGGTAGGGCGCACTCGCGCCAAGCAGGACCGTACTGGCGAAGGCGGACCCGAAAAATATCTGCCCCTGCTCGTCCACGGTGATGCCGCGTTCGCCGGACAGGGCATCCTCGCCGAGACCATGAACTATGCCGACCTCAAGGGATACACCGTCGGCGGCACGATCCATGTCATCGTCAACAACCTTCTCGGATTCACCACGAACTATTACGAAGAGCACTCCACGCGCTTCGCCGCTTGCATCGCGCGCCGCCAGTCCATTCCCATTTTCCACGTCAACGGTGAAGACGTAGACGCGGTCGTGCGGGTCGCCCGCATGGCTGTTGAGTACCGCCACAAGTTTGGCACCGACGTCGTCATCGATCTCATCGGCTATCGCCGCCACGGACACAGCGAGGTTGACGACCCCACCATCACCCAGCCCCTGCTCTACAAAAAAATCAAAGAGCATCCGCCGTTGTGGGAGATCTATGCCGATGACATCGGCGCCGCCGACGCGCAGAATCAGGCCAATGCCATAAAGGCTGAGTTTGAAGCGGCGCAGAAGAATGCCGGAAAAGTGAAGCAGAAGCCGTTGATGCGCGACTTGCCCAAGTATTGGGATCAATACTTCGGTGGCCGTCATAGAGCGGAATTTGAAGTGGAGACCGGACTCTCCACGGAAGAATTGGCCGAGCTTACCAAGCGGCTCACTACTTATCCCGAAGGCTTCCACATCCACCCCAAGGTGAAGAAGCTTCTGGAGCAGCGCGCCGAAATGGGTAGCGGCAAACGCGCCGTTGACTACGGCATGGCCGAAGCTCTCGCGTTTGCCAGCTTGGTGAAAGGTGGCATCCCGGTCCGCTTGTCAGGACAGGACTCCCGCCGTGGCACCTTCAACCAGCGTCATTCCATGCTCATCGATATCGAGGACGAACACGAGTATGTTCCGCTGGAAAACGTCGCACCCGGTCAGGCCCGCTGCGAAATCTACAATTCAACTCTTTCAGAAGCCGGCGTCCTTGGATTTGAATACGGCTACAGCCGCGACTATCCCGAAGCGCTTGTCCTCTGGGAAGCTCAGTTCGGAGACTTCGTCAACGTGGCGCAAGCCATCATCGATCAATTCATCAGCGCCGGCGAAGCCAAGTGGAACCTGCTCTCCGGACTCGTCATGCTGCTACCTCACGGTTACGAAGGCCAGGGCCCGGAGCACTCCAGTGCCCGTATCGAGCGCTTCATCCAGCTTGCGGCCAAGGACAATATTCAGATCGTCCAGCCGTCGAATGCCGCCCAGTATTTCCACCTGCTGCGCCGCCAGGCCCTCCGCCACTGGCGCAAGCCTCTGGTGGTCTTCACACCGAAAAGCATGCTCCGCCATCCCGACGCGTCATCGTCGATCGAGGACTTCAGCCACAGGAATTTTCTAAACGTAATCCCCGACACCGAAGTCGGCGAGGCCGAACGCTTTCTGATCTGCACCGGCAAGATTGGCCACGAACTCCGTGCCGAGCGCAAGAAAAGAAAAGACACGTCGACAGCAATCATATTCCTGGAGCAGCTCTATCCCTTCCCCGAGCAGGAACTGGTGGCCGAACTCGACCGCCACGGAAAACATGGCGACCTTGTTTGGGTGCAGGAAGAGCCCGCCAACATGGGTGCTCTCTTCAACATGCTGCCGCGCTTGCGCCGCATCGCCGGCGACCGCCCGGTGCTCTCGGTAAAGCGCTCCTCGAGCGCGAGCCCGTCAACTGGCAGCGCCAAAGCACACGAAGTGGAACAGAAAACGCTGCTGACGCTAGCATTCACCACAACGGGATAAGGTCGTGGGACACCGCGATTCACGTAGGGACAGCCGCCTCGGCTGTCCAGCCAAGCGCAGCGAGGCGCAGGCCAACCGGAGAGAGGTCACGGTATACTCTTTCCTCAATCAGTTGGACACCGATTGAAACTGGGAGAGACCCGTGGGCCGAGTATCTCGTGCACTTGTGCTAGCCATCTGCTTCACTGCTTGTTCATTCAGCCAGACAGCCAACAGCGCCACCGTAACCTTCACTAGAGACGTTGCGCCGATTCTTCAAAAGAATTGCCAGACCTGCCATCGTCCCGGCGAAGCCGCGCCGTTTCCGCTGCTCACGTATGAACAAGCTCGCCCCTGGGCGCCCAGCATGAAGCGCGTCGTACAACAAAAGATGATGCCTCCATGGTTCGCGGATCCTAACTTCGGACATTTCTCAAACGACCGCTCCCTCACCGAGAAGGAGATCAGCACAATTCTGGCTTGGGTAAATGCAGGCGCGCCGAAAGGCGATCTCAAAGACATGCCCGCTCAGCCGAACTTCGTCGAAGGCTGGGGCATTCCAAAGCCAGATGCAATTTTCGAGTTGCCGCACGCGTTCCCCGTTCCCGAGTCCGGCATGATCGAGTATCAGTATGTGATCCTGCCCACGGGATTCACCGAAGACAAATGGATCCAAGCTGCGGAAGCACGCCCCACGGACCGCTCGGTGGTCCATCACATCATTGCCTATGTCCGCGAGCCGGGATCGAACTACTTCAAAGACCAGAAGGCCGGAGTCTTCTTCGAAGCTCCGCCACCAAAGCAAGACGAAAAGACCGACACTAGTGCGCTCCCCAGCGACTTTCTCGTCGGGTATGCGCCGGGCCAGCCTGGGGAAATTTTGCGCCCAGGCCAGGCCAAGTTGATCAAAGCCGGCTCCGACATTGTTTTTGAAGTGCACTACACCCCGAATGGCAAAGCCACGAGCGACCGCACCCGGCTGGGATTGGTCTTTGCGAAAGAAACACCAAAAGAGCGCGTCTTGACGCTCTCCGCCGTGAACGGTACGTTCCGCATTCCGCCCGGAGATCCAAACTACCGTGTCGACGCCACTTTCGAAGTCCCAAGAGAGGTGAAGCTCGTTGGACTTCATCCCCACATGCACACGCGCGGCAAAGACTTCGAATACCGTCTGGTATTTCCGAATGGTGAGACGCAGACCATCCTGATGGTTCCCGCCTACAACTGGCACTGGCAGCTCTGGTACAACCTGGCCGAGCCGATCACTCTTCCCAAAGGAACAAAGATCGAGTGCACCGCGCACTTCGACAACTCGCCAAACAATCCCGAGAATCCAGACCCGACCAAGACTGTAATCTGGGGCCAACAAAACTGGGACGAAATGATGGTCGGTTTCTTCAACCTGGTCTTCGACGCAAAGCTGCCCGCCAAAGACCTGCTCCCGCACCCCAAGAGCGAAACGCCCGTAGCTCGTAACTAGCGATCACGACGGGACCCTGGGACGGGGCAACTCATGCGGGGACGCGGCGACTCATGCGGGGACAGCCGCCTCGGCTGTCCCGCCGAGCGCAGCCCCGTTCTCCCTGGCATGTCCCACGTCCGCTCCAGATGTTACCCTACCCTTTCTTCGCCCATGCCTCGCCGCCCCCAACCCCTCCGCATCGCCATCGACACCGGCGGCACCTTCACCGACTGCGTCTGGATAGACCGCGGCCGGCTGCGCATGCTGAAGGTCTTTTCAACTCCCGCCGATCCTTCCCAAGCCATCGTCGAGGCCCTCCGCAAAATCGCATACAAAGGCGAACTCGTCCTGCTCCATGGGACGACTGTCGGCACCAACACTCTGCTCGAACGTAAAGGTGCACGTACAGCCCTGATCACCACCGCCGGTTTCGAAGACGCCCTCGAGATCGGACGTCAGGCTCGCCCGAAGCTCTACGATTTCTTCTTCGACCGGGTCGAACCGCTGGTCCCCGCCGATCTCCGCTTCGGTCTGAACGAACGCACCGGATGCGACGGCCAAATCCTGACTTCACCCTCTGCCAAAGAATTGAAGTCGCTAACGGAAAAAGTTGCCGCCAAGCAGCCGGAAGCTATTGCCATCTCGCTACTCTTTTCCTTCACGAATCCAAACAATGAACTGGCAATCGCCGATGAACTCAAGTCGCTTGGCGTGCCGCTCTCCGTCTCTCATCAGATCCTGCCGGAATTCCGCGAGTACGAGCGCACATCAACGGTCGTGGTCAACGCCTATTTGCAGCCAGTAATGCAGCGCTACTTGGAAAATCTCGAACACCGCGCGGGACGACTTACGCTTCCCTCGGACCGAGTTAAGCTTGCTGACAAAAACTTGGCGGACACGAGTCTTCCAGACAATGATTTTGGGGTGACACAACGCTTGAGCGCTGCAAGACCTAGTGATTTTGGGTGGCGCAGCGCTTCCAGCGTTGCGAAAAACGGTGCTTTGCTAGAAAGGGCTTTAGCCCCTGGGGGACCTCCGCGCGGCGCTCCCCGCATCTTCGTCATGCAATCGAGCGGCGGTATCACCGCGCTTTCCTCGTGGTCGGCGCTGCTGCCACTGCCCGCACCAGCGGCTTTGACCGCATCATCGCCTTCGATATGGGAGGAACCTCCACGGACGTCTCCCTCGTCGAAGGCGCCATCACGACCGCGAGCGACGCGCAAGTCGCCGGACTCCCCATCAGCGTCCCTATGCTCGACATCCACACAGTCGGTGCCGGAGGTGGCTCCCTCGCGCGTTTCGATGCCGGTGGCGTCCTGCGCGTCGGCCCCGAATCCGCCGGCGCCGACCCCGGCCCCATCTGCTACGGCCGCGGTACCCAGCCCACCGTTACCGATGCCAACCTTATTCTCGGCCGCCTGCAGCCCACGCGGTTTCTGGGCGGTGACTTCACCCTCGATCTCAATCGCACTCGCGCGATCACACAAGAATGGCTGAAGCATCAAAGCTCTCACATGACGCTCGACCAATTCGCGGCTGGCATTGTCCGTGTGGTCAACGCCACCATGGAAAAAGCCATCCGCGTAGTCTCTATCGAGCGCGGACGCGATCCTCGCGACTTCGCCCTGGTAGCCTTCGGCGGTGCCGGCGGACTGCACGCCTGTGCTTTGGCGGAAGCCCTCAGCATCCCGCATGTGATCGTCCCCGCGCTGCCCGGCGCGCTTTCCGCCCTCGGGATTCTGGTAAGCGATGTCGTCAAGGACTACTCCCTCACCGTGCTGTGGCGTGTCTCGGGCACGGTTCCCACCGCACGCCTGAATCGCGAATTCTTGAATTTGGAACAACGCGCCGCGAAAGATTTTCGCAATGAAGCCTGGCAAGGAAGAGTGCATCACGACCGCCGAGTAGATATCCGCTATCGCGGACAGGGATACGAACTAAGCGTGCCGTTCACCAAGAATCTGCTGGCAGATTTTCAGCGCGAACACCACCGCCGCTACGGCTACGCCCATCCCGGCCGCGAAGTAGAGTTAGTGACGCTGCGTCTCCGAGCAGTAGTGAAATCCACCACGGTCCGTGCGGGGATGGCCGGTGTGGGGACAGCCAGTGTGGGGACGGGCACTCCTGTGAGCCTGCCCCGAGCGAAGCCGAGGGGTCCAGGTCGAGCGGCGCTCGACTCGCCTTCCACTCCCAAAGTCCCGGTCGTATTCGACGGCAAGAAACTCTCGACCGCAATCTACTCCCGAGACGCACTCAAACCCGGCCAAACGTACTCCGGCCCCGCAATCATCACCGAATACAGCGCCACCACAGTCATCCCGCCGAGAAAGCGCTTCCACCTAGACCACGCCGGCAACCTCATTGTTACAATCCGGTGAAAACACGCCCGCGCGCTCACCCTACGGCACTCGGCGCTAGGTGCTGGCAACTGCCTCCGCTACAATAATTCCGTGAAGCCGAGCATCTTCGTCGTCGAAGACGATCCTGATATTTCTCGCCTTGTCCGCCACCACCTCGAGAACGACGGTTTCGCGGTCCGCGTCTACCCCACGGGTGCCAACGTTCTCAGCGACGCCGAGCGGCAACGCCCGGCGCTCTTCGTACTCGATATCATGGTCCCCGGCAAGGATGGCCTCGAACTCTGCCGCACCGTGCGTCAAACTCCTGGACTCTCTTCGGTCCCGGTTATCTTTCTGACCGCCAAGAGCAGTGAAGCCGATCGTGTTCTGGGACTCGAACTCGGTGCCGACGACTACATTGCAAAACCCTTCAGCCCGCGCGAGCTCGTGGCTCGCGTCAAGGCCGTGCTGCGCCGTTTCGAACGCCCGCTGCCACCCAGCCCCATGAAGGTGGGCGAGATCGAAATCGATCCCTCGGCCATGACGCTCATGGTCCGCGGCCAAATGGTCTCCACCACCGCTACCGAGTTTCGCTTGCTCGACTATTTTGCACGCCACATTGGCCGCGTCTTCAGCCGCGACCATCTGCTCGACTCGGTTTGGCGAGACACTTCTTACGTAACCCCGCGCTCGGTCGACGTCTATGTGCGCCGCATCCGGGAAAAAATCGAACCGGACCCGGAGAATCCGCGCTACCTGAAAACGGTTCGCGGTGCGGGCTACCGTTTCGAGGCTCCGAAGTGAAGAATCGGATTTTCTTTAAACTGCTGGCCGCATTCCTGGTCGTAATTGCGGCCACGGCCATCACACTCGATTTCATGCTCGGCAGCGCCTGGGAAGCTTCGTTGCGCACCGAGATCGAGCGTAACCTCACGCAGAAAACGCTGCTGTTCGCCCACCGCGTGGAAACTGACCGCGCGCACCCTCTCTCTGACATTGCCGCGCAGGAAGCGCAAGCCGCCGGGGCTCGCGCCACCGTCATTGATGCTTCGGGCAAAGTGCTGGCCGATTCTGAATCGAATCCCGCGAATATGGAGAATCACGCCACCCGCCAGGAATTCGCCGCGGCACTCGCGGGCAAGATCGGCAGCAACGAACGCCGCAGCGCCGCGCTGGGCGTCCCGTTTCTCTACGTCGCAGCGCCGGTATCCGGGGGTGCGGTTCGCCTGGCCTATCCTCTTTCCGATGTCGAAGCTGTACATGCGCAGGTTCGCAGCAGAATGCTTTGGGCCTCGGTGCTGGCTTTGGCAGTTGCATCGCTGGTTGCCGGCGCCGTCTCGGTGTGGACCGCTCGCCGCCTGCAGCGCATCGTCGATGTTGCCGCATCTATCGCCGAAGGCAACCTGCAAGCTCGCGTGGATGACAACTCTCTTGATGAAATCAGCCGCGTAGCCGCCGCCATCGATAAGAGCGCCGGGCATGTCGAGCGCAGCTTTGCCGCGGTACGCTCCAGCCAGCGCCAGCTTGAAACCCTGCTCAACAGCATGCAGGACGCGGTCATCGCTGTCAGTGCCGATGGCCTTGTGCAGTGGGCCAACCGGGCCATGGACCGCCTTGTTCCCCAGCGCACCCGCCTGAATGCTCCCATGGTTGAAACCATCCGCGATCCCGACTTTCTCGCCACCGTGAAAGCCGCGACGACCACCAAGAAAGTGAAAACGGCCCGTGCCACCTCAATCGTTCCGGGTCGAGCCTTCGATGTGACCGCCGCTCCGCTACCCGACGGTGGCGCAGTCGCCGTTCTTCGCGACCTCACCGAGACGGAGCGCGTCGAGAAAACCCGCCGCGACTTCATCGCCAACGTCTCGCATGAATTGCGCACTCCGCTGACTTCTATCCAGGGCTACTCGGAAACCTTGCTCGACACCACTCCCGATAGCGCTGCGCCGAACCGCGAGTTTCTCGAGATCATCCGCAAGAACGCTTCCCGAATGGCGCGCCTGACTGAGGATTTGCTGACTTTGGCGAGAGTTGAATCTGGCGAAACCCGTTTCGATGCGGAACAGGTTCCGCCCATCGAACTGTTGCACGATGCAGAAGAAAATTTCCGAGAGATTGCTCGCGGTCAAGGTGTAGATTTGCACATTCAGGATTCACAAGACGGGAAGGCAGACCCGGAGACATTACCTGTAGTCCTGGCTGATCGTGAGGCTATCCACCAGGTCTTCTCCAACCTGATCGATAATGCTATGAAGTACGGGCGCTCTGGCAGCCGCATCGTCCTAGGTGCAAGGCTCACCCAGCGTGGCGTGGAATTCTATGTGCAGGATTTTGGCGCCGGCATCCCTTCTGAACACCTGCCCCGCCTGTTCGAACGTTTCTACCGTGTCGACAAGGCTCGCTCCCGCGAATCGGGCGGCACCGGCCTTGGCCTTGCCATCGCGAAACACATCGTGCTTGCTCATGGTGGTTCGATCCGCGCCGAAAGCGAACTTAACCACGGCTCCACGTTCCTATTTACCCTTCCCACCGCCTAAACATGTGGTGACAGCCGCCCTTCGACAAGCTCAGGGCAGGCTCTCGCTGTCCAAGCCTGGGCGACGCCCGGCGCTCCCCGTTTTGCAAAGTCGGATCGCCAGCCGCGTGACCCCGCCTTGCATCGAAAAATGACAGAAAATTCACAGGATCGTAACCACGGCTGGCCAGACACAACTTATCTTTAGCCTGTGGCCATCCATGCCTGCGATCGGTAAGATTGGTGCGAGAAGGCTCCCCGTCTCGCTCCGGAGGAATAACCTCATGAGCACCGCCGCGAAGAGTCCCGACGCTGAACCGGTGCATCAGCATCTGGTGCGCCGCACCATAGAGGCTTGCGCTCTGGCCAAAGAAGCTGCCGGTGCCGCCGCCGAAGGTATCGCAACCGGCTCTGCCGCGCTGCTGAACTCCCTGCGCCAGCGTGAACGGGAGCTCGACACCATCGACATGGAAATCGACAGCGGGGTGACAACTGCGATCACGGAAGTCGATCCGGCCGGGGCTCGGCAACTGCTGGCCTGCATGAAGATCATGATCGGAGTCGAGCGCATCGGCGATCTCCTGCTCAGCTTCGCCAACAGCGCTCAGGCAGCCGGCGGCCGCCTCGATTCGGAAGACACTCGCGACCTCACCCAGATGGCCACCATCCTGGAGAAGATGCTCACCGACGTGGGCTCAGCCTTTTCCGCACGTGACGTCAACAAGGCGGTCGACGTCCTCCGCGCCGACGCAGAGATGGACCGCCTGCGCAATCTCATCTTCCTTCGCCACATCGAGAATCCGGAAAACGTCGCCCGTCAGGCTAGCCTGCAGGTTATCTTCATGACCCAATCTCTAGAACGCGCTGGCGATCACGCGAAGAATTTGGCGGAAGAAGTCTGCCACTTCGTCAGCGGACGCACGGTCCGCCACGTCCTCATGGCCTACGACAAGCCCGTAGAACAGCAGCTGTTCATGGAAAAACTCCGCCGCCGCGACCAGCAGTAATCCCGCAGACCGCGTCGATTCCAAAAGCTGTCATCCTGAGCGGAGGCAGTGCTTCGCGAGCGCGAAGCACTACCGCAGTCGAAGGATCCCTAACATCTCCGGAGAACCCGCGGCTCCGCAAGGAATTTCCGCCGCGATACCATCGGGGCTGGCCCAGCCTAACGCACACTACTTCTACTCCCGAGGGTGCCCCGTCCAAGCTCCGCTTGGGCGGGGGGTTTCTGCTGGTGCCCGCACATTCAGCGTAAGGAAAATTCCGGCTCGTTCTCGCTTCCGCGCAGTCCACTGCGATTCAATTTCGACCACCCCAATCTCGCCATTCGCATAGTGGCGAAAGCTGCTCCACGCCCAATCCTCGGGCCGCTCGACCAGTCCGCGCTTCACGGGGTTCCGATGAATGTACCGCAGCTTCTCCACAAACTTGCCTTCGCTCCATACATTGAAATCATAATAGCGGGCCTGCCAGAATGAATCCGCCGCACGCAGGGCGAGCCGGCGCGCCACTCCCTGTTTGAGCGACTGGATGGCTCGTGCCAGAGTGTCCCGCTCCGGCTCATTCACCAGCAAATGAACGTGCTCAGGCATAACCACGTACCCATAGACGCAAAGTCCATGACTCCGGCGAATCCGCTCTAGCGCGGAGACGAATGTCGCGCAAGCCTTCCCATCTTGCAAGTTCGGACGTCTGTGATAAGAGCTGAAAGTAAGAAAGTGTACTTGGCGAGACTCCTGGAAGCGCTTCAATCCCCACGGCATGCGCAGAATATTATTTCCAGGGATGTCTGTCAGTCTGTGACGAATGAACGTCAGAAACCCCGCCCAAGCGGAGCTTGGAACGGGGCACCCGCGAGGTCAGAGGCGACAGTATCGGGACAGGTATTCCACAATGCCGAAACTTCCCACTACCATCCACACCCGCGTGTGACATCCAACCTTGTCTTCCACAGCGTCACTCCGCGATCATGGTCGAGGCCGTGACAGTTGGGTGAACCCAAATCATCCGGCCCTTAAGTCCTTTGTTTCACGGATTTTGATATCTAAGTTCTTTGACATCCGAATTTTGCGGGGAATTTCTTGCTAACACGGTGATTTCAAAGATTGAGGGGGGAGGGGGGATACCCAGAAAAAATGGCTAGCACACGCTGCCGATCGTATTTCCCGCTGCCTCGCCGACAATTTATTTTGGCGCGAACTCCACAACCGCTTGGCGGAACGGGAAGCCAGTGAATATCCGGAACGGACCACACCGACAACAAAAAGGGCGAGCCTTTCGGCTCGCCCTAACCTGCACGCGAACAGGAATCAGTCTGCCGGGACCAGTTTCTCTTCCGTTCCAGCAAGCTTGGAGACGTCAAGGCCCAACCCCTTCGCCACGCCCGCTCCATAAGCCGGATCGGCTTTGTAGAAGTGCTGGACCTGCAGCTCCTGAATTCGCTGCGGAGTTTCTTTCAGGCTGCCCACGATGTTCTTGATCAGCCGCTGCTGCGCATCCGGCTTCATCAGGCGAAACAGATTGCCCGGCTGCGTGTAGTAGTCGTTCTCATCGCGGTGATTGTGCCGATCGACCGTCCCGCTGATCGCCTTCGGACGCTCGCGATACGCCGGATCCTGCGTGGGCCCACCGAAGCTGTTGGGCTCATAGTTCGGCGACGCGCCGCCATTTCCATCGAATCGCATGGCGCCGTCCCGGTTATACGTGGCGAACGGGCACTGCGGTTTGTTGACGGGCAGCGAATCATAGTTGGCCCCCAGACGATAGCGGTGCGCGTCCGGATACGAGATCAGCCGGCCCTGTAGCATTTTGTCGGGCGAGAAGCCCATGCCGGGCACAATGTTGCGCGGTTCAAACGCCGCCTGCTCCACTTCCGCAAAGTAGTTCTCCGGATTGCGGTCCAGCGTCAGCTCGCCAACCTCAATCAGCGGATAATCCCCGTGCGGCCACACCTTGGTCAGATCGAACGGATTGATGTGGTAAGTTTCCGCTTCCTTCTCGGGCATGATCTGCATGGCCACGCGCCACTTGGGGAAGTCGCCGCGCTTGATGGCGTCGAACAGATCGCGCTGCGCGTAATCGGGATCGATGCCGCGCATTTCGCTGGCGCGCTCGCCGGTAAAGTTCTTGATGCCCTGCTTCGTTTTGAAATGCCACTTCACGTAGAACAGTTCGTTCTTGGCATTGATCAGGCTGAAGGTATGGCTGCTGTAGCCGTTCATGTGGCGATAGCCATCGGGAGTGCCGCGGTCGGAAAACAGAATCGTCACCTGATGCAGCGACTCGGGTGAGAGCGACCAGAAATCCCACATCATGGTCGGAGACTTGAGATTGGTCTCGGGATCGCGCTTCTGCGTATGAATGAAATCCCCGAACTTCAGCGCATCCTTGATAAAGAATACCGGCGTATTGTTGCCCACCATGTCCCAGTTGCCTTCTTCGGTGTAGAACTTGAGAGCGAAGCCGCGGGGATCGCGCTCGGTGTCAGCGGAACCCTTTTCTCCGCCGACGGTGGAGAAGCGAATAAACGTTGGCGTACTCTTTCCCTTGGCTGAGAACAGCTTCGCCGTCGTGTACTTCGCCATGTCAGGATTGGTGCAAACAAAATGGCCGTGAGCGCCCGATCCCTTGGCATGGACCACGCGTTCCGGAATGCGCTCACGATTGAAATGCGCCATCTTTTCAAACAGCAGAAAATCTTCGAACACAACCGGGCCGCGGGGCCCGACGGTCAATGAGTTCTGGTTATCGCCGACCGGACGTCCGGCGTCGGTGGTCATGACTTTCTTTTTCTCTGGCATCAAATCTCCTTGCTTGCAAGATGATTGCTTAAGTTTAGCCGCTGCAGCGGCGACAGATGTCAAACACTGTCAAAGCACCAGGACCAGCGGCGGCTGCAGCAATGCAAACCGCTTTCCAATTACCCCCAGGTTACTTGGCTGCGTATTTTCAGCAGCATGAGTCAAATGGGTGGTTGGTGATGCCTGATGAAACTCGGATAAAACGTCATGCGGCTGACACGAAGTCCGTATTTCGACTGCGTGTCACACGTCCCAAGAAATCGCTGACTAGCGGACTAGCGGACTAAAGGCACAAGTGAAACACTTATGTTAGATGAAGTAATTATAGTCCGGGAATCATTGGTAAGGTAAGAATCCTTGCCTTTGACGGAGCGGCTGGGACTTTGGCCATGCCTCCGCCTCGCTGATGTGGTCACTCTACTCTCAACACCGTCTCGTAGTGCGCCGACCGCTCATCAAAGCGCTCCAATAACTTTCTCGCTTCCGGCGGCACAACGGCAACTTCATAGTCTTCGCCGGCGAATTCTCGCACGGCTTCCAACGAATCGAACAGCGTCAGCGTGACGAACTCCACTTCCTCTTTGCCATCCCGACGCAGCAGATGTGCTCCCTTGAATCCCTTCACGCGATGAATTCCCGGCAGGACTTCGCTTTTCAACAGCGCTTCATACGCATCGGCCTTCGCGCGAGTTGTCCATCCATGCCAGATACGGCTGATCATGACGCGCTCCTCACGGGTTCTGTTTCATCGTCCAGTGATATCGCGAGGGCGGGCGGACATTTCGCCGGCGCAGAACGCTCTCCGCGACGGATCAGCATGATCGCTCCCAGGATCGCCACCGACGCCAGCACTACTCTCATCGTCAAAGGCTCTGAGGCCAGCAACCATCCCAGAATCACCGCAACCACTGGATTGGCATATGTGTGCGTCGCCACCAGCGCCGGCGGACACCGCTGCAGCAGCCACGTGTACGCCGTGAACGCCACCACCGATCCGAATGTGATCAGATAAACCAGTCCAAGAATGGAGCGCATCGAAATGCTCGACCAGTGCGTCGCCTGAAACTCTCCCGTAGCGCCCGCCGCGATCAGCAGCATCGCCGCGCCGCAGATGGTCGGCAGCGCCGTGCGGCCCAGAGCGTCAGAGGGCAGCTTCACCTTGGGTGAGATCACAACTCCGGCTGCCCACGACAACGATCCCAGCAGCACGGCCAACAGTCCCAGCAGGCTCGAGCCATGCGTGAGTTCTGCTCCGGTCAGGATCGCGACTCCGCCGATGCCGAGTGCCAGGCCCAACGCGCTGAGGTGGCTGATCTTTTGCTGGCCCATCAGCCAGCCCAACACGAGGATGAACATGCGCTCGGTTGCGATCAGCAATGCGGCGAGGCCCGATCCGACGTACTGCTCAGCCCAGTGCAGCGTGCCGTGGCCAACCAGGAAGAACAGCGAGCCGACAATGACGCCGGAGATCCATTGCTGACGCGTGGGACGAAAGCCGCTCATCCACGCCCAGGTGAGCATGATGCCGCCGGCCACCGTGTGGCGGATGCCCGCGGTCACCAGGGGAGGAATGGTCTCGACGGCATAGCGAATGGCGAGGTACGTCGAGCCCCAAACAAGGTAAATCGCCGTAAAGGCCAGAGCCAGCTTGATGGCGCGGCCACGATCAGGTGGGGTCGCGGATTTGCGGGCGACGATCACAGGTCTACCTCCAATATTTATCATCTT
>WNFD01019569.1_pt1 | contig 15599 bp, 15 predicted proteins | sample 5400491 | NCBI WGS metagenome assembly WNFD01 (sample SAMN13153343, study PRJNA577476) | soil metagenome | isolation source: 120 cm saprolite under Douglas fir tree site 2 hole 2 replicate 2 | place: USA:California | collected 2015-04-18 | reverse complement strand
CGATTCCTGATCAAGATCATCGCCGGCGAGATGCGCATCGGGCTCAGCGAAGGCCTGGTCGAAGCCGCGATCGCCGAGGCGTTCGATGTTCCCATCGCGCAGGTGAAGCGAGTCCACCTGATCACCGGCGATATCGGCGAGACCTCCGTGCGGTGCAAGAACAAGCAGTTCGAGTCGACGAAGGTCACGCCTTTTCAGCCCTTCCGATTCATGCTCGCGAGCCCTGTCGAGACGCCCCAGGAGGCCTTCGACCGCATGGGCGCCGGGCAGGTGTGGACAGAGGAGAAGTACGACGGCGTGCGGTGCCAGCTGCACCACGTCGACGGCCGTGTCGAGATGTTCTCGCGCGACCTGAAGGAAACGACTGCCGCGTTTCCGGAGCTCGCCGACGCCGCGTTGAAACTGCCGCACGGCGTCATGTTCGACGGCGAGGTGCTGGCCCATCGCGACGGACGCGTGCTTCGCTTTTTCGAGCTGCAGCATCGGCTCGGTCGCAAGGTCGTCGACGAGGAGCTCAGGCGCGAGGTGCCGGTGGCGCTGGTCATCTTCGACCTGCTGTGGGTCGACGGTCGCGCCGTGCTCGACGAACCGCTGCAGGAGAGGCGACGCCTGCTCGAGTCACTCGAGCTCGAACATCCCTTCCTGCTCGCGCGTGTGGAGGAGTCGACCAGCCCCGACGACCTCGACCGCATCTTTGCCGAGACGCGCGAGCGCGGGAACGAGGGCCTGATGGTCAAGGACCCAAACAGCCCATATACGCCAGGACGTCGCGGCCTCGCGTGGTTGAAGCTGAAGCGGCCGCTCGCCACGCTCGACGTGGTCGTGACCGCGGTGGAATGGGGCCACGGCAAGCGCAAAGGCGTGCTGTCCGACTACACCTTCGCTGTGCTGGACACGAAGGTGGGCAAGCTCGTCAACGTCGGCAAGGCGTACACCGGACTGACCGACGCCGAGATCGCGACCATGACCGAGAAGTTCCTGAAGATGCAGGTTCGCGACGTGGGCTACGGGTACGCGGTCAAACCAGAGGTCGTGCTCGAGGTGGCGTTCGACTCGATACAGCGGTCGAACAGGCATGCCAGCGGCTTCGCGCTTCGCTTCCCCCGCATCGTGCGCATCCGCGACGACAAGCGGGTCGAGGAGATCGACACACTCGAGCGCGTCGAGCAGCTGTACGACCGCTATTTCGGCGAAAAAGCAGAGGTGCCGCTGTCGGAGGTGGCGGAGATTTGATTGTCCCCACCCGGTCGTGGCGCTTCGCGCCAGGACCGACCTCCCCACAGGGTGGGGAGGGGCCAGGACCGACCTCCCCCCGAGGTGGGGAGGGGACGTGAAGCTCACCTTCATGGGCACCGCCGGCGCCCGCTTCATGGTCGCCAAGCAGATCGCAGCGTCCGGCGGCCTTTACCTTGAGGAAGGCAACACACGCATCAGCCTCGACCCGGGGCCGGGCGCGGTCGTGCAGTACGCGAAGCGCAAGGTCGACCTGACCAAGCTCGACGCCATCGTGATCAGCCACCGCCACCTCGACCACAGCAACGACGTGAACGTGATGATCGAGGCGATGACGGACGGCGGATTCCGCCATCGCGGGAAGCTGTTCTGTCCCGGCGACGCGCTCGACGGCGACCCTGTCGTCCTCAACTACCTGCGCCACTTCCCGCAGGAGATCGTCCGCCTGAAGCCCGAGACCCAGTACAGCGTCAACGGCCTCACCTTCTCCACGTCCCCCCCGCACGTCCACCAGGTGGAGACCTTTGGTTTCCGCTTCGGCGACCGGCTCGGCTGGGTGACCGACTCCGAGTACTACGAAGGGATCGCGGAGCAGCACAAGGCCGACGTGATGGTCATCCACCTCGTGCTCATGGAGTGCAGGACGGGCCTGCCGCACCTTTGCCTGGCCGACGTTGAGCGCATCATTCGCGACGCGAAGCCGCGCCTCGCGATCATCACGCACTTCGGGATGACGGTCTGGCGCGCGCATCCGTGGGAGGTCGCGGCGGACCTCACCCAGCGCCTCGGCGTCGAGGTGAAGGCCGCGCGCGACGGAATGTCGATCGAACTGTGAGCACCGCATGACCGCGCAGCAGCGATTCCTCCTGCTCCTCATCCTCGTCGGCGGCATCGCCACGGTCCTCGGCCTCGTTTCCAAGAGAGCGCGGTTCGTGCCTTACCCGGTGGTGTTGGCGCTCGCCGGTGTGCTGGTCGGGCTTCTTCCTGGCACCCCGCTGCCTCGCATCGGCGCGGACCTCTTGCTGGTCGCGTTCGTGCCAGGGCTGGTCTTCGAGGCCGCGCTCACGCTGGACCTGGCGGAGCTCCGCCGACGCCTGCTGCCAGTCGGGCTGCTTGTGACGGTCGGGGTTGCCCTCACCGTCGTCCTCATCGGCGCCCTGACACACCTGCTCGTCGGCTTCTCGTGGGCGGACGGCATGCTGATCGGCGCCAGGCGATCCTCGAGGGCGAAAGCCTGCTCAACGACGGTACCGGGGTGGCTGCGTTCAGCGCCGTCCTCGGGACGATCGTGAGCGGTTCGCCATCCGCCACCGATGCTGCATTCCGCTTTCTCGAGCTCGCAGCCGGCGGCACGATCGTCGGGCTGGCGGTCGGATTCGCGGGCCTCGCGCTGCTTCGCTTTGCACAGGACGCGCCGCTCGAGATCCTCGCCACGCTGGTGATCGCGTACGGCAGCTACCTGGTGGCGGACATCTTTCACGCGTCGGGCATCGTGGCGGTGGTGGTCGCCGGCATCGTCGTCGCGCGCTATGGCGCCGCCATCGGCAGGCTGCACGGCCCACAGCTGCTCGGCTTCTGGAACCTGATTGCCTTCGTCCTCAACGCGATGCTGTTCATCCTGGTCGGCGCGGCGCTGCCCGCATGGGAGCTGGTGCCGGTGGCCGGCCTGGTCATCGCGACCTTTGTGATCATGCTCGGCACGCGGGCGCTGCCCGTGTACGGCCTGCTCGCGATCGCCGCCGCCCGGCCGCCGCCGATTCCGTGGCCCTGGCGGCACCTCACCTTCTGGGCCGGGCTTCGCGGAGCGCTGGCTGTAGCGCTCGCCCTCTCTGTCGCGGCCACACCTGGAGTCGACCCGCGCGTGTCCGTCGTCGCCTATGGGGTCGTGCTTCTGTCGTTGGTCGTGCAGGGAGGCCTCATCGTGCCCGTGACGCGAGCGCTGCGGGTCGAGGCCGCGGGCTGACGTGATGCCCTTCCGAAGGGGCACGTGGCGCTGGCGCGGAATGGTCGCGCTGACCGCGGTCGCGCTCGGATTCGTGCTCTACCCGATCACCGAGCCGGGCCACGACGTCATCAACTCCGACTGGACACCGTTCGCCACCGGCGCGAAGATCGCGATGACCGACCCGACGCACCTTTACGACCTCGATGTGCAGCGCCGCGTCGAGCTCGAGGTGACGGGCGGGCGCCAGCTCATCACTCCCGGCATCCAGGGCATCCTGCCGTTCCTTGCGCCCGCCTGGGTGGCGCTCCTGGCCGTGCCTTTCGAGGCGCTCGGCACCGAGCTCGGGGGCAGGCTGTGGGTCCTCTTTGGGCTCGCCTGCCTCGCGCTGGGCTTGTGGCTCGCCACGCGGCCGCGGCCTATGAGCGCAGCCCTGCCCGGCTTCGCCGCCGTGCCGACGGCGCTGCTGCTGCTGAACGCGCAGCTCGACGGCATCGTCGCGCTCGGCCTCGGCGCAGCCCTCGCGTTGTGGTCACGGCCGTTTCTCGCCGGGCTCGCGCTCGGCCTCACTCTGATGAAACCTCAGCTCGTCCTGCCGGTCGGGCTGGCGCTCATCGCGGGCCGCCGATGGCGCGTCCTCGCCGGCTGGGCGGTCGCGGGCGCGGTGCTGACGGCGTCCTACCTGCCCCTGGATCCACTCTGGATCGAGCACTTCGTCGCACCGGCGGCGAGCACCGTGCAGGTCATCGCCCGCGAGGTCGATCTCGCGCACATGGTCGTCTACCTGCCACGCGCCGCGCAGACGTACGGACTCGTGATCGTCTCGTTCGCCCTCTCGGCGGCGGTCGTGTGGCTCGCCGTGAGGCGGCGCAACGAAACGGCCGTCGTCGCTTCGATCCTGATCGCCGGCGGCGTGCTGGCCTCGCCGCACGCGCTGCCCGCGGACCTCGTGCTCGTATCACTCGCGCTGGTGATGTGGCAGCGAGCCGACGCCTGGGACTGGGTGATCCTCTCAGCCGGTGCGCTCATCGCCGCGCTCGCGCCCGCGCCGGTGCCAGTGGCCGTCGGGCTGGTGGTGGTCGGACGCCTGCTGCTCAGGCAGTCTTTGCTGTCTGTGCAGCCCCGGCCAGCACCGCAACCGGTGTCGACTCGATGATCCCGTCGATCAGGCCGTAGTCGACCGCCTCGGACGGCGTGAGGAAGAAGTCGCGATCGGTGTCGCGCTCGACGCGCTCGATCGGCTGGCCGGTGTGCTTGGCGATGAGCTCGTTGAGCACGCCTTTGATGCGCACGATCTCACGCGCGTGGATGTCCAGGTCGCTGGCCTGCCCCTGCAGGCCGCGGCCGCCGATGAGCGGCTGGTGCATGTGGATCGTCGAGCTCGGCAGCGAGAAGCGGCGGCCCTTGGCGCCGGCCATCAGGATCACGGTGCCGAAGCTCGCGGCGCGGCCGATGCAGACTGTCGAGATCGTCGATCGCACGTACTGCATGGTGTCGTAGATCGCGAAACCGGCTGTCACCGTTCCGCCCGGCGAGTTGATGTAGATCTGTATTTCCTTGTCCGGGTCGTCGGCGGACAGGTAGATGAGCTGCGCCACGACCAGGTTGGCGACCACGTCATCGATGGGCCGGCCGATCAGGATGATGCGGTCCTTCAACAGCCGCGAGTAGATGTCGAAGCTACGCTCGCGGTTGCCGCCCTCGTTCTCCGTGACGGTCGGGATGTACGCCACTTCCGGCAATAGTACCGGCGCGATAATTCGGTCATTGGCACGCGCTGCAGCGCTAGACCCCACGAACTCAGAGGCTGCGCCGTGAGTTCGCGGGGACCCCTTCAACTTGCCCCAGCCGACTTTTTCGCGGGCGTGCGCAAAGGGCTGAGGGCCCGCCTCCCGGCCGACCTGCGCGGCTTTGAGCTGATGCGCGGGCACAGCCGCCTGCTCAAGCTCCACTACGGTCATCCGGAGCTGCATTTCGAGGCGTGGCACCACACCGGCGACGGCCGGCTGGAGGTTGGGCTGCACTTCGAAGGCACGGCGCAGCAGAACGAGCGAGCCTTCGACTTCTTTCGCGACCATATGGTCGAGGTGAAGGCGGCGCTGCGCCGCGCCGAGCTCGAGCCCTGGGACCGCGGGTGGTCGCGCCTCTATGAGACGCTGCCGGCGCCGGTGCTCGATGAGCGAGTTTTGGCATCGGCCGTCGATCTCATGCACGAGTACATCACCAACCTGCAGCCACTGGTGATGCGGTTCCTGGACGAGGCGGCCTGATGGATCCGCGCGAGGCGCGCAACCTCATCCCGCTGACCGAGCACTACATCCACATGAACCATGCGGGCGTGTCACCCATGTCCGAACGAGGCCGCGCGGCCATCGAGCAGCTGGTCGAAGGCATCCTCAACCGGCCATATCGCGATCACCAATCGCAGGACGAGGCAGACCGGGTGCGGGAGCTCGTCGGCAGGCTCATCAGCGCCTCGCCGGATTCGATCACGTTGACGCGCAGCACCTCACACGGCCTGTCGCTGCTCGCCCAGGGCCTGGACTGGTCGGCCGGCGACAACGTGGTTGGCGCGGAGGGCGAGTACCCGGCAAACGTGTACCCGTGGATGGCGCTCGAGCGCCGCGGGGTCGAGTTCCGCCAGGCCAGTCCGGTAGACGGCCGAATCACGCCCGAGGCTGTGCTGGCGCTCGCGGACGCGCGCACGCGAGTGGTCGCGCTTTCGCACGTCGAGTTCTGGAACGGATTCCGACTCGACATCGCGACCATCGGCGCCGAATGCCGGCGGCGCGGAATCGTGTTCGCGGTCGACGTGATGCAGAGCGCCGGCGCGTTGCGCGTCGACGTCGAGCGCATGTCCATTGACTGCTGCGCGGCCGGCGCGGGCAAGTGGCTGATGGGTCCACCCGGTGTCGGCTTCGCCTACTTCTCTCCCGAGCTGCTGGAGCGGGTGTGGCCGCCGGTCCTGGGCGCGAGCTCAGTCGCCGGCTTCGAGCGCTACTTCGACTACGACCTCACGCTGCGCCCGACCGCGCGCCGCTTCGAGGAGTCGGTTGTCTCGTTGCTGGATACCGCCGCGTTCGGCGCCGCGCTCGACCTGCTGCTCGAGGTGGGGGCCGACGTGATCGAGGAGCGCGTCCTGAACCTTGCCGAGCGCCTGTCGAAGGGGCTGGCCGAGCGAGGCCACGAGATCGTCGAACCCTGGCCGCGGTCGCGCGCGGAATCGTCAGGTATCGTGTCCTTTCGCAAGCCGGGGGCGTCCGCGCAAGAAGTGCTTCGCGACCTCAACGCAGCTCACATCGTCGCCCGCATCCATCGCGACTTCGTGCGACTGTCGCGACTGTCGCCCCACTTCTACAACACGTACGAGGAGGTTGAGCGGGTGCTCGAGGTTCTGGCGCCGGAGAGTGTGAGCCGATGAGGACTGTGGAAGTCACCGACGCGCTGCAGGAATACATGGACAGCCTCGTACTACCGCGGGACAAGGTGCTCGCGCGTATGGAGGAAGAGGCGCATCGCGAAGGGATCCCGATCGTCGACGCGCAGGAAGGCGCTCTGCTGAGCCTGCTTGTGCGGATCGCGAGTGGGAAGCGCGTGCTCGAGCTCGGCACGGCCATCGGCTACAGCGGCATCTGGCTCCTGCGCGGCACCGACGGCGGCACCCTCACGACGTACGAGACCGACAAGGAACGCGCGCGGCGGGCTCGCGCCAACTTCTCTGAAGCCGGCCTGGGCGAGCGGGTGCTGGTGCTGGAGGAGGATGCGGTGAAGGGCCTCGAGAAGCTCGACGCCCGGTTCGACGTCTGCTCTTCGGCCTTTGTCTGGAGCACCTCGATGCTGGGGCGCTGCTGCTGGCAGACAACGCGCTTCGCCAGGGCGAGGTCGTGCAGCCGAAGAACCAGCAGGCGCGCAACGTGCACCGCTACAACGAGCTCGTGGCGAATGATCGGCGCCTCGAGGGCATCGTCGTGCCGATCCGCGACGGACTATCGATCGCGCGCGTCAGGGACTGACAGGTTCGGGCTTCGGCAGGTACTGGTCGGCGTGGCCCAGCGCGGTGAACGTGAAGATGAGCGGGAGCACGAACAGCAGCACTCCAACGCCGGCGAAAACGAGTGCCACGTTGTGCGTGCGCTCTATGGCGTAACCGCCGGCGAGCGATCCCAGGGGCATCGCCGAGAACGCGAGCATGCCGGCCACGCTCAGCACCCGGCCCAGCATGTGGTTGGGCACGATTGCCTGCCGCAGGCTGAAGGTGTTGATGTTCAGGAGGCTCCCGAAGCCGTCCCGCAGAAGCAGCACCGGCAGGGCCGCCCAAAACCACGGGATGGCCGAGAAAACGACGGTGAACAGTCCCATCGCCGACAGGCAGCCGATGACGACAAAGCTGAACGAGAACCGCTGGCGCAGCCATCCCGCCAGGAGCGAGAAGATGATCGCGCCCACGCTGCCGGCCGCAAAGAAGAGGCCCAGCTCGAAGTTGCTCACATGCAAGCGCTCTTTTGCGTAAAGGACGCCTTGCGCATTGAACGTGCTGTCGACGAAGTTGAACAGCATCATCAGCAGCGAGATGTTGCGCAGCACAGGATGCGTGAAGACATAGCGGAGGCCCTCGCCGATGTCGGCCAGGATCCTGGTTGGTGGTCTGGACTTCCGATCGTCCTTGTTGAAGGAAGCACGCACCGACCACAGCGTCGCCGCTGATACCAGGTACGAGACCGAGTCGATGACCATGAGCGCCGGTACTGTGATGAAGCTGACGATCGCTCCGGCGATGGCCGGCCCGGTGACCTCACTGGCCCGGTAGCTGGCGTTGATGCGACCGTTGGCCGTGACCAGGTCCTTCTGACCGACAAGGCTAGGGATGGCGGTGAACTCCGCCTGCTCGAAGATCAAGCCCAGCGATGAACCGGCGAACTGGACGGCGTAGACCCAATAGACGTTCAGCAGGTGCATCAGGGCAAGCGCCGGGATGGTGAGCATCACGAACGCCAGCAAAACGTCGACCACGATCATCAGCCGCTTGCGGTCGACGCGGTCGACCCACGCGCCGATCAAGAGGCCGAAAAGCAAATGCGGCAGCGCGAAGGTGAAGGTGCTGATGGCGAGGCTGATCGGCGAATGGGTCAGCTGGAAGACGAGCAGCGGCAGCGCGAAGCCCGAGAAGGAGCTGCCGAGCACCGAGATCGTCTGCCCGGTGAAGAACTTCCAGAAGTCCTGGCGCGAATGCACCGAGGAATGTTATCTGGACTATGTGAAGGCACCGCCCGAGGGTTTTGACGAAGCCGCTTTGAGTATTGCGGTCGCCGATCGCTGGCGCATCGATGTGGAATCGATCAGCTACGAAGCGGTCGGAGGCGGGAGCCATCACTGGCTCTTGCGCACCGTCGAAGCGGGTTACCGCTTTCTGACCGTGGACGATCTCACCACCAAGCCGTGGTTGGGCGCCGACCACGATTCCACCTTTGCAGGCCTGGAGGGCGCATTCAGAACCGCGCGCCTGCTGCGCGCCTCCGGTCTTGACTTCGTGGTTGCGCCGCTTCCGGCCGCGGACGGCGCGGTGGCGACGCGACTTGACGGGAGATTCAGCGCGGCTCTATTTCCATATATCGCCGGCAGGGCCGGGACGTTCGGAGAAGTTTTCAGCCGGCGCGACAGGCAGGACCTGTGCGCGCTGTGGGCGATGCTGCACCAGGCCACACCGATCGTGCGGGAGGTGGCTCCTCGGCGGAGCCTCGGGGTCCCGGGCCGATCCACGCTCGACGACGCATTGACTAACCTCCAGCGTCCGTGGACCGGCGGACCCTTCTCAGAGCGCGCGCGCGAATGGCTGACGGCGAACCGCGACCTGGTCACTGGGTCCCTGGACAGGTACGACCGACTCGCGAGCGAGGTCGCCACCAAAGAGTTCGTGATCACGCACGGCGAGCCGCACGGCGGCAACCTCATACGCACAGAGGGCAGATTGGAACTGATCGACTGGGACACCGTCGCCATGGCGCCGCCCGAGCGGGACTTGTGGATGCTCGACGACGGCTCCGCTGAAGGCCTGCGGCCGTACACGGAGGCAACCGGTCACGCGATCGATCGATCAGCGCTGGACTTCTACCGCCTGGCCTGGTTGGTAAGCGACGTCGCGGCTTTCACGACCGAGCTCCGCCAGCCCCACACCGACGACGCGAACACCCGCCACGCGTGGAGGGCGCTTGAGATCACGGGCAAGAGCCTCAGCTCGATGCTTTGACGGCCTGGTCGCCCTCGATCCAGTAGGTCCCGTCCGCGGCGTGCTCCTTCTTCCAGATCGGCACCGACTCCTTGAGGCGGTCGATCCCCCACTTGCACGCGTCGATCGCCTCCGCGCGGTGCGGCGCGGAGACCGAGACCACCACCGATGCCTCGCCAATCTCCAGGCGTCCTGTGCGATGGGCCATCGCCACGCGCGCCTCGGGCCAGCGATCCGCGATCTCGTCGGCAATCTTCCGCATCTGGGCGGTGGCCATCTCGGCGAAGGCCTCGTACTCCAGGTGCGTCACCGCCCGGCCCCGAGAACTGTCGCGGACGATGCCGGTGAACGTGCAGATCGCTCCAGCTCGTGAGTGCGCGACAGCGCTCTCGGCGCGCCTGGCGTCCAGTGGCTCGGCCGTGACCTCGAACATCACGCCCGCCGCGTTGGTGCCACCGCTGACTGGCGGGATGAACGCGACCTCGTCGCCCTCGCCAACCACAGCATCCCAGTCGGAGAACTCCTGGTTGATCGCCGGTCGCACCGAGTCGAGGTTGGACTCGAGCGAAGGGTGCGCGTCCCGCAGCGCAGCGTACACGTCCTTCACCGCCGAGCCCTCGGGCACATGCACGGTCTCTGAATCGATGCCGGCCTGCTCGCGCAGCCGCGCGAAGAGCCGAGCCTGGATCGCCACGGCGCCCGCGGTCATCGCCACCATCTTAGGTAGCCACGAACACGTGGACTTCCTTGCCGGCGTCGAGCGCTCGCTCGACCGTGCTGCGGGTGCCCTTCGAGGCGCCATCCCAGAACGCCACCAGCACGTCGCACGCGTCGACCAGCCTCTGGTTGCGCGCGGCTGACCTCGATGCGTCCGCCAGCTCGTCGAAGGAGGCGGGCATCACCTGCACATTAAGTCCGCGCGTGCGCGCGGCCCTGGTCGCGGCCGCGTCCACCCCGCTGGCGCTGCCGGTGATGATCGACGAGCCTGCAGGAAGGCCCTTCACGTAATCGGTGACGCGGTCCGGGTCGGCGAAGTGCCGGCTGCCGACGATGGCCACCCTCACTGCACCCGCCTCAAACCTTCGAGTGCCGGCACTCGCGGGTTACTCGAGGACGTGAAACCCGCCGGTGCATGCACTCGCGGGTTTTCGCTGTCAGCCGGAGCTGGAAGCGCTCGTGCCGATGCTGTTGATGTTCTCCTCGAACATGCCACGGAGCTTGGCCGCCTGCCGGTCGTATTCGTCCGGGTCGGGCCAGCTGTCGCGCGTGTCGAGCACCTCGCGCGGCACGCCGGGGACGCGGTTGGGGATGTGCAGGCCGAAGATCGGGTCGACGTGCGTGTTGACGCCACGCAGGTCGCCGTTGAGGACAGCGCGCACGATCGCACGCGTGTGCGCGATGGACATCCTCTCGCCCACACCGTACTGCCCGCCGATCCAGCCCGTGTTCAACATCCACACGTCGACGTGGTGCCGCTTGACGCGCTCGATGAGCATGTCCGAGTAGCGCTCGGGCGGCAGCACCAGGAAGGGCGCGGCGAAGCATGTGCTGAATATGGGCTCCGGCTCAGTCACGCCGCGCTCCGTGCCCGCGACCTTGGCGGTGTATCCGGAAAGGAAGTAGTGGCGGATCTGGTCCTCGTCCAGCCGGGCGACCGGGGGCAGAACGCCGTACGCGTCGGCGGACAGGAACATGACGTTGTGCGGGTGGCTCCCCATCCCGTTGAGGATCGCGTTGGGGATCAGGTCGACCGGGTACGCCGCGCGCGTGTTCTCGGTCTTCTCGTCCGAGTCGTAGTCCGGGACGCGTGTGCGCGGGTCGAACACCACGTTCTCGAGGATCGTCCCGAAGCTCTCGGTGGCCGCGTAGATCTCGGGCTCGGAATCCTTGCGGATGCGAATCGTCTTCGCGTAGCAACCGCCCTCGAAGTTGAAGACGCCGCGGTCGGCCCAGCCGTGCTCGTCGTCGCCGATCAGGCGGCGCGAAGGATCCGCCGACAGCGTCGTCTTGCCGGTGCCGCTCAAACCGAAGAACAGCGCCACGTCTGAGCCGTCGACATCGGTGTTGGCCGAGCAGTGCATCGGGAAGACGTTCTGCGCGGGGAGCAGGTAGTTCAGCGCGGTGAAGATCGACTTCTTGATCTCGCCGGCGTAACCCGTGCCGCCGATGAGCACGATCCGGCGTCCGAGGTTGACCAGGATAAATGTCTCGCTGTGCGTCCCGTCGCGCGCGGGGTCGGCCTTGAACGAAGGTAGCGAGATGACGGTGAAATCGGGCTCGAAGCCCATGAGCTCGTCGGCATTCGGCCGAATGAACAGGTTGCGCGCGAACAGGCTGTGCCACGCCAGCTCCGAGATCACACGCACGCGCAGCCTGTAACGCGGGTCCGCGCATGCGAACACGTCCTGCGTGTAGACCTCGTGCGCATCGATGAACTCCTGCATGCGGCGCAGGAGCGCGTCGAAGCGATCGCTGCCGATGGCCTGGTTGCCCGGGTGCCACCAGATCGCGTCCTGGCTGGTCGGCTCCTTGACGAAGAACTTGTCTTTGGGCGATCGGCCCGTGTGCTTGCCGGTCTCGGCGGTGAGCGCGCCTGTCGAGACGATCGCCGCCTCGTCGCGGCGGATGGCGTGCTCGTAGAGTGCGGCCGCGCTGAGATTGCGCCGCTCGAGGGCGACCTTGCCGGTTATAGCCATGAGCGTTTCAGCATAAAGAACGGTCGCGGACCGAGGCTTACGCGATCCGAGCCCGCCTGGCGCTGGCCCGGCGGCGCTGCCGGCCGCTCACGTAGTCGATCAGGAGATACTCGCCCAGGCGCTCCGGCGAGACGAAGAAGGCCCTTCCCTTGTTGATGCGAGTCATCTGGTTGATGAACTCGGTCAGGTACGGCCCGCGCTCGAGCATGAACGTGTTGATCACGATGCGGTCGCGCGTGCAGCGCCGTACCTCGCGCAGCGTCTGCTGGATGGTCTTGTAGGTGGGTGGGTAGGCGAAGTACGCGCGCCCGTTGTCCTCGAGGTGGGCGGTCGGCTCGCCGTCCGTGATCATGATGATCTGCCGGTTGCCCCGGTGCTTCGCCAGCAGTGAGCGGGCAAGCTGGAAGCCGTGCTGCATGTTGGTGCCGTACACGTAATCGTTGAGCGCGAGCTGGGGCAGCGTCTGCGGCTTGAGCTCGACGGCATAGTTCGAGAAGCCGACGACGTACAGAGAGTCGCGCGGGTACTGGCTGCGGATGAGCGAATCGAGCGCGATCGCCACTTTCTTGGCGGCCAGGAAGCAGCCGCGCAGGAACATCGAGCGGCTCATGTCGATCATCAGCACCGTCGATGCCTGCGTCACGTGCTCGGTTCGGTGGACGACGAAGTCCTTGGCCCCGATGTGCACCGGCACCTGCGGACCCTCGCGCACCAGCGAGTTGAAGAGCGTCTCCTTGAGGTCCATCAGGAACGGGTCGCCGTACTCGTACTCCTTGAGCTCGTCGGACGCCTCGTTGCCGATGCCGCCGCGATACAGCTGGTGCTGTCCCATCCGCGTCTTCTTTAGCTGGTCGAAGATGTCCTTCAGCGCCGACTGGCCGATGCGGCGCATCCCGCGCGGCGTCAGCTCCAGGCGGCGACCGCGGCGCTCCACGTAGCCCGCCTTCTCGAGCACCTCGGTCACGCGCCGCAGCTGGTCCAGCGCCTGGCGAGCCTCCGGGCCCAGCAGCTCCTGCGCCAGCGAGCGGTCGACGTCGTCGGGGCGGAAGCTGCCGCGCTCGAGCTGCGACTCGAGCCGGTCCATCTGCTGCAGCCGCTCCATCAGGCCCATCGCCTCGCCCATGCTCAGCGGGTCCTCGCCGAAGAACGGGTAGCGCTCCGTCAGCTCAGAGGGCAGTCGTCCTGCAGGAGCGCGTCCATCATCTGACGCAGCTCCTCGCGCGCCTCGGGGCTCAGGCTCTGCAGCAGCGACTGCATCTGCGCCATCTGCCGCTGCAGGTGCTCGAGCAGCTCGTCGAGGCTGTTGATGCCGGGAGGGAACATGTCGCCGAACTTCTCCATAAAGCCGTTGAAGTCCGGCGTCCGGCCCTCCATTCGGTCCTCGAGCATCTTGTTCAGCGAGCGCACCATCTCGCGAACGCGCGACAGGTCCTGGCCCTGCATCTGCTGGATCGAGCCCTTCAAGCCTTGGAACATCTGGTCGAGCATCTGCTTCTGCAGCCGCTGCATCAGCGCCTGGAACTTCTGACGAGCTTCGTCGTCGACGAACTCGTAGTCGCGCAGCGCCTTCACGCGCCCGCCGAGGTCGTCAGGCATGCGGTCGAGCTGCTCGTTGCGCTGGCCGGCGATGCGGTCCATGAGCTTGCGCGCCTCAGGCGTCGCGGCCTCGTTCTGCCGCCGCTCGATGCCCTGGCGCTCGGTGTCGACGATCTCCTGCACCTCCTGGCGCAGCTGATCGACTGTGGAGTCGAGGTTGTAGCGGCCGAGCTCACGCTCGCGCGCCTCACGCAGCTGCTTGAGGAGCTGCTCCAGGCCCTGCATGTTCGGCGAGCCCCATCTCAGCAGGCGCTGCAGCGCCGCGTTGAGGTCGCCGTAATTCATCAGGTCGTCGGACAGCGAGTCCAGCAGGTCCCCGGCGTCGAGATCGTCCACGCGCTGGCTGCCGTCCCAGCGCGAGTACCGAAACTTCACGCTCCCAAACTAGCAGGCTGCCAGCCGCCCAACTGCTTTTCGATCCACGCGGCCGCGGCCAGAGCCGCGTAGTCGCGCCAGTTCCGGGCCACGACCTGCACGCCGATGGGCAGGCCTTCGGGCGAGGTGCCGGCGCGGACGACGACCGCAGGATTGCCGCCGAGGCTGTACGGCACCGTGAAGCTGTACTGGTCGTCGATGGGGATCTTGGCGCGGTAGAGCGGCGCGGCGTCCGCCGCGACCGGCGTCAGGATCAGGTCGTACGACTGCATGAACGAAAGCAGCTGCGTGCGGAATCGGTCCCACGCATGGATGAGCCGTTCGTGGGTCATGAGCACGCGGCCCCAGTAGCCGCGGGTGACCTCCCGGGCCTCGACGAGACCCTCCGGCCGCGCTTCGGTGACGCGGCAGCCGGCCTGGGACAGCGCGTGCAACGCAGCCTGGAGGGCGGCGACCGTCGGCTTCGAGGGCGAGACCATGCCGTCGTCGGCGTACCAGGCGACCTTCAAGCCGTGCAGCTTGGGCCGGCGGCGGCGCGGCGGCATCGGGATGACGGCCGAATCCAGGCCGTCCGGTCCGACCAGGATCGGCAGGACGAGCGCGAGGTCGTTCACGTACCGGGCCATCGGCCCCACCTGGCTGCGCGGGTCCAACAGGCCGCCGACCAACCCGTAGGCGCCGGTGCTCGGAACCCAGCCGGTGGTCGGCTTGAGCGCCGCGATCCCGCAGTAGTGCGCGGGCAGCCGGATGCTGCCACCCGAGTCGCTGCCGATCCCGAGCGGCGAGCCGGCGGCGGCGATGATCGCCGCCTCGCCGCTGCTGCTGGCGCCAGGCGAGCGAGTCAGGTCGTACGGGTTGCGCGTGCCGCCGTGCAGCGGGTTCCAGCTCTCGCCGCCTGTCCCGCCGGGCGGGCAGTTGGACTTGCCCAGCAGGATCGCTCCCGCCGAGCGCATGCGCGCGATCACGGTCGCGTCCTTGTCCCCCATGCAGCGGCGGCGGTTCGAAGCCACGCTTGGCCAGGTGGCGGTCGGCGGCCTTCGCCTGCCGGATGGCGCTCTCGTTGGTGACCCAGACCATCGCGTTGAGGCGTGGGTTGACGGCGCCGATGTGCTCGAGGTGAGCCCGGATGACCTCCTCCGAGGAAAGCCGGCCGTCCCGGATGGCGCGCGCCAGCCAGCCGGCCGGGGCGCCTACCGGGTCTCTCACCGCGCTAGATCATGACGTGTGCGCTGTGCGCTCGTGCCGGCTTAGATCGTATCTCCAGGCTTCACGTCGAGGACGTGGAAATCTTTCCCGACCAGCTCCTGCAGCTGGCTCGGGCGGCCGTGAAGGATCGGGAAGGTTGCGAAGTGCATCGGCACGACGGTCTTCACGCCAAGCAGCTTCACCGCCTTGGCGGCGCGCTCCGGACCCATCGTGTAGAAGTCGCCGATGGGCAGGAACACCGCGTCGAGCTTGTGGAGCTCGGCGATGAGCGCCATGTCGCCGAACACGTCGGTGTCGCCCGCGAAGTAGATCGTGTAGCCGTTCTCGA
>WNFD01017824.1_pt1 | contig 15603 bp, 11 predicted proteins | sample 5400491 | NCBI WGS metagenome assembly WNFD01 (sample SAMN13153343, study PRJNA577476) | soil metagenome | isolation source: 120 cm saprolite under Douglas fir tree site 2 hole 2 replicate 2 | place: USA:California | collected 2015-04-18 | reverse complement strand
GTGTACACCGTGGGCGGCTCGGTGGCGCGCTCGGCCTCGGCCCGCACCTCAAGGCCGGTCATCGGCTCGCGCTTCTTGCGCAGGATGGTCACCACGTCGGTCGCCGTGCAGGAGCACAGCCCCATCAGCACCAGTTCCATCGGGCCCGGAGCGGTGTTACGCTGCCGGTCAGCGTCCACGACCATCGCGTGTCCGCTGCTCGCGGCAACTATGAATCTTTCGCCGTCCGTCCATTGCAGTTTTGCTTCAATCATACTTGGCTCCTAGCTTCTGGCTGCTGGCTGCTCGGTTTCTGCTTCTTGTCTATCTTCTATTGTCGGTTTGCGGTTCGGGGTGAATCAGCACCCTGAACAGATCGGGTGAGGCCTGCTTGAAGCGGATTTCAAGGGCGGTCGAGAGGTCGTGGACCCGCGAAAGCAGCAGCCCGTCGGACATGGTGCAGTGACACGACATGTAGACCTTGTCCCTGACCCGCTTGATTTCCACGTCATGCATATCGATCACTTCGGGAAACTCACGCAGGATCGGCTTGAGTCGGTCTTCGAGGGCGGCGTCGCGCTCGATCTTCTCGCCCGGCTCGATGGTCGCCGGTTCGCTCTCGATGTGGGTGAGAATGGTGGAGAGTTCCGGAACTTCGCTACGCATCTGGGCCTCGACCTGGGTGACCACGTCATGCGCGTCCTTCAATGTCATATTTTCGTTGAGTTCCAGGTGCTGCTCCACGTGCAGGTATCCGCCGAGGTCCTGGACGCTGATGTCGTGGACGCTGTAGTTGTTGCGCGCGGCCACGGCGCGGATACGGTCGAAGATGTTCTCGCTGCCGGTTTCACGGGGCACGGGATGCACCACCACGTCCGCATCGGGGAGGATGTCGCGCACCCTGACGGAAATGTCAGCCACTACCTGCTCGGAGCGCTGAAAGGTCACGTTGCGGGCCAGACCCACGGCGAGATCGGCGAAATAGCGGTTCCCTGCCCGGCGGATACGCACGCGCTCGACTTCGATGACTCCGTCCACGGTCAGCACCTCATCGGCAATGCGGGAGCGATATCCGGCCGGGGCGGCGTCGAGCAGGGCGTCGATCGTCTGGCGGGCCAGCCGCCAGCTTACGTAGACAATAATGACCGAGACCACCAGCGCGGCGATGGAGTCGGCGCGCACCAGCCAGATATTCCCGGGCCAGAAGTGACCGAGGGCCACCAGTCCCAGGCCCAAAAAGATATCGGTACTGAAGTGCAGAGCGTCGGCTTCCAGCGCCTGGCTGTCGTATTTCCGGGCGATTCTGCGAAGCTCGCGGGAGCGCCACCAGTCCACAAACATGGAGACCGCCAGCACTGTGAATGCGGCAATCGTCGGCTCGATGTGGACGGCGTGATGGCCAGCGAGACGGCGCGAGGCCTCCCAGACGATCCACACGCAGGTCAGCAGCAGCAGGCCGGTCTCAATGAACGCCGAGAAATTCTCGACCTTGCCATGCCCGTACTGATGTTCGGCGTCGGCGGGCTTGTCGGATACCCTGACGGAAAGCAGAGTGACCATGGCGGCCACCAGATCGAGGCCGGAATGGGCGGCCTCCGACAGGATGCCGAGGCTGTGCGTCGAAATCCCGACCAGCACCTTCATGGCGGTAATCCCCAGCGCCGCCAGCACGGAACTCAGCGCCACACGGCGCTTCTCGGCCATCATGCTTTCCAGCACAGGGTTGACGGGGGCAATCGACACCAGTTCATTCTCTCAAGTTAATGGCCACAGGCAAAGTCGAGAGCAGCACTCAGCACTCAGATTCAGCACTCAGCATTCAGCCATGAGACATTTTCGCCGGGGGCGGCGACCGATCGTCCGCCGGAGCAAAATTGACGAGAATCCGCCGGAATGTCTCATGGCTGAATGCTGAGTGCTGCTTTTTGGTTTTAGTGGCGGATTGCGAGCGTATGTTACGATGATTGTCCCCCGAAAGAGCCCGAACATCCATCCGAAATCTGAGACGTGCTCTGAATGAGAGGAACTCCGGAATGACCCGAATCATGCTGACACTCGCTTTGGCCGCCGCCGCCGCTTCGGTGGCCCATGCGCAGGGAACGCCCGCCATACATCCGACAGCGACAGCGACACCGCCGCCGGCCGCCGGAGACAAAACCCCGGCTGCCCCGCAGACCGAAGCGGTGCAACTGCCTCCGGACCAGGCCGTCATCACCATTCACGGCGTTTGCGATAAGTCGGCCGGCAAAAAAGGGGAATGCGCGACCACCATCACGCGGGCGCAATTCGACCGGCTGGTGTCGGCCGTGAACAATGGACGCCCGCCGCTGGCTGCCGCGCCCCGGCGCGCTCTGGCCCTGAAATATGTGGAGCTGCTGGCGCTGGTGCAGGCCGCTGCCGAGGCGGGCATCGAGAGCGACCCCATGTTTCAGGAGGCCGTGCGGCTCGACCGGCTGCAGAAGATGTCGGAATTTTTTCTTCGCACGCTCGACCAGAAAAGCCGCAACGTTTCCGACGAAGAGATCGCGGCTTACTACAAGCAGAATTCCATTCGCTACGAAGAGATGGTGCTGAGCCGGATCTTCCTGCCCAGGAACAATCCCTCGGCCAAAGACAAGGACGCCTGGGAGAGATCGGTGGCCAAAGCCGCCGAAGACGTCCGGGGCAAAGTGGCGCAGGGCGCCAATATGGAGACGCTGCAAAAAGAGACCTATACAGCGCTCGGCCTGACGATGGCTCCGCCTCCGGTTTCCATGGGTGCGCGGCGGAAAGGCATGATGCCCATTCAGGAAGAAGAGGCGGTCTTCCCTCTGAAGCCCGGCGAAGTCTCAGGGGTGATTGCGGGACCGACGTCGTTCGCGATTTATAAACTCGAGAGCCGGAAGGCGATACCGCCGGACCGGGTCAAAGAAGAGATCACCCGCGAGATACAGCACCAGAAACTTGAGGCCCTGACCAAGGCGGTCACCGGCGGCGCGCACGGGGATATGAACGATCAGTACTTCGGGCCGCCGCCACCGCCCGCGGTCGCACCCGGGACTTCGGTGACGAATCCGCACGCCCGACCGGTTTCTCCCAGGTAGCCATGGGTCGGAAGCCCGCAGTTCTCGTTACCGGTATCTCGGGAAACCTGGGAATGCGTCTCTCACGTTTTCTGCACGACTTTGAAGTCGTGGGCGTTGACATGCGCGAACCCGCGGACGCCTCGGGCCTGGTGGCCTTCGAGAAAGTCGACCTCTCGGAAGAACGCTCCTGCGACCAGTTGCTCGACCTGATGAACCGCTGGCGTCCGGAGGCGGTGGCCCATCTGGCGTTCGTCGTCGATCCTTTGCGCGCCGGAGTGATCGACCATCAGAAGATGTGGAACATCAACGTCGATGGCACCGGACGCGTGATCGAAGCCATCGCCGAATATAACCGCTCGCTTGGCGGCATTCACAAATTCATCTTCCCCAGCAGCGTGTCGGCCTACGGACCCGACCTGCAAAAGCCCGCCAGGGAAACCACGGTGCTGCGGGCCCATACCTTTCCTTACGCCCTGCACAAGCGCGAAACGGATATGGCGGTGCAGATCCGCGCGGCGAGCATGAAGTGCAGGACCTATATTCTGCGCCCCGCCATCTTCACCGGACCCACGGTACAAAACTTCCTGATGTCGGTGCTGCGCGGCCGGCCCGGCGGCCAGGGATGGATCGCCAGGAAACTCCGCGACCGCGACACGCGGCTGCCGCTGGTTCTGCCCCTGGGCAAAAAATATCCCGAGCACCGGTTCCAGTTCATCCATGTGGATGACGTGGCCCGCCTGATCGCCCATATCTTTCACCGGACCCAGGCGGACCCGCCGCTCACCATCCTCAATGTCGCCGGACGCGGCGATCTCGATCTCAAAACCTGCGCCGAGACAGCCAGAATCGGCATTCGAAGACTCCCCGGACGGGCCGCCTGCAGGCTGCTGCTCTCGTCGATGTGGAAGATGGGAATTTCGGACGTGCCGCCCGAGGCCCTGCCCTACTTGCTGGGAAGTTTCATCATGGATACTACGCGGTTAGTGAGTTTTTTGGGGAAGGATTATAAGAACGTGATTCAGTTCAGCAGCGCGGAGGCGCTGGCTGAGGGAGTGAAGTGCTGATCCCGTAGAGACGTACTTGCTACGTCTAAAAGCCGGTCGTCGAAAACATAGATGGAAGGAAGCCAAGAACCGCAGATTCGAAGGTGACTGATCCGAAAACGCTGTTAATCCTCAACCGGTATTCATATTTCCCGGCCTTTTAAACATAGTAAGCTGCGTCTCTGCGGGCACCTGGGATTCCCTACCCCACAATCCCAATCGTGTAAGGCATCTACCGCGCAAAATTACAAGAAGGGTTCGGAATAGTTTGCACGTTCTTATATGTGGGTCGCGGTTGAATAGCAAAGAACCAGCGCCTTAGAGTGGAGGCTTTATGGGTATTTCAGAGAACAACGTCTCATGGGAATCATTTTGCTCCGAGGAGGTGCTGCAATTTCGGGCCGCTTGCAACCAGGCCATCGAATCTTCTGTTCGCCCGATCAAGCGGCGGGTCATCCGACAAATTGTCGATTCTTCCGATGCTCGGAGACTGTTCCAAAGGACCTGGGAAACCGCGGGCCCGGAGCACTTTTTTCAGGCCCTTTCAACGGACCCGTCCTGGCACACGGTTGTCAATGAGGAACTGCATGACGAACGGGCCTGGAGCGACCTGCGCGATTGGGAATGGTTCAAAAAACAGTCCTTCGAATGGATAAAGTCTTTCCTACAGAAACTGGTACACCGTGACCACCCCGTCTCGCGCGCGGCTACGACCCTGGTCGTCGTTTTGATCACGCTGCTTGGCATCGACCAGATTCCGCCTATCCATCGAAAAATCGCCGTTGCGCTTCAACCTATCGTCACCGTTGACGGCAAAACTACGACTACCGACATCAAACTCCCGGTCAATATTTCTCTTGACCCAAAAAGCGGAAACCTTCCGGTCTTTTTAAATGTCAGCGCCGATGCTCGCCCGACGACTCTTCACTTTGTCAGCGATCCGAAAACCGAAGTGCCGCTCAGCTTCAAGGTAGTCCCCGCGGGAACTCCAATTCCGGGGACAAAGGACCAGCCACCCAACCCGCTGATCATTCCCGTGGCCAATCTGGACATGTGCGGCGTCAAGGAGACCTTAGGCGAGATTGCAACAAACCTCAAGTCAGCGGATTTGCCTTTGGGTGCATTGAGCAGTGCGTTTACCAAGTTGGCCGGGGTCGCAGGCACATATAAAGATCAGCAACTGAAAGCAGCGAATAATCTGATCCGAGCCAATTCGAACCGCATGCTGTCGATCGTCCTGCGCGAGAACACCCGTCAGGAGGTGATTTTGCCGTATTTCGACGACACAAGCGGCCTGTCATCCAACGTTGTCCATATAACGGCCCACAAAATTGTTCCCAGGAAAGCCGACAGCACCGTCAACGTAACCGTCAAAGGCGGTGCGGTGGCGGCAGGTTCGCCCGACACTCCTCTCCGGCAGGGCGATACTTTTCCCCTTACGCCCCTGCACTGGAGCCTGATCGTGAACTCCATCGAGAACCGCTGGCCCGGCAAGCACATGGTTCAGGTATTTCTTGTTCCGGAGTTACTAGAGGGATCCAACGCCCATCCCCCAAAGAAGGACGGCGCAACTGGGAACGGCACCGGTGCCGGCAGTAAATGATTTCAGTCTCATCGTCCGAGTGAATAAACATGAGGTGGAAGGAGGAGGTTTCTACCGCCAGGCTGTATGCGAAAAAAGAGAACCATCCCGATTGACCATCGGCGTTTGTGGTTCGGGGTTTGTGAACGGCCAAGCCGACCGCGGGTGCCCCTCTCCATCCTCACGACATCCAGCCTTTAGACGTAGCAACGTCTACGGTTTCGTTCCCCGATATAGCCCCGCGATCCCAAACGTGTAAGGCGTCCAGCTCACGTTCGTGAACCCCACCGCCTCCATCCTCTTGACCATCTCCTGGGGCGCGGGGAATTTCTGCACCGAGGCCGGCAGGTAGGCATACGGGCCTCGCACTCCTGAAATCAGCGTTCCGATGCGGGGCAGTACTTTGCGGAAGTAGAAGCCGTAGAGCGGGCCGAGCAGGCCTTGGGGTTCGCTGAAATCGAGGATGCCTACTTCCCCGCCCGGCTTCAGCACGCGGAGAATCTCGCGCAATCCGGCTTCGTAGTTGGCGAGGTTGCGGAAACCGAAGGCCGAGACCACGAGGTCCATACACGCGGGGCCGAGCGGCAGGTGCAGTGCGTCGGCTTCGATGGCCTGGATATTTTTGCGGCGATATTTTTCGAGGCCGTGATGGAGCATCTGGTGGGAGAAGTCGAGGGCGAAGATCCGTGCATCCGAGCCGACGGCGCGCAGGGCCACCGACATGTCTCCGGTGCCGGCGCACAGGTCGAGCACCCGGGCGTCTTTACGCCGCAGGATGTGGGTGAACAGCCGCGCGGTCCTGCGCCACCACAGGCGGTCGATGTTCATCGAGAGCGTGTGATTGAGAAGATCGTAACGCGGGGCGATCTCGTCGAACATCTGCTGCACGGCGCGGGCTGCCGACGCTTCGTCGGATGCGCCGGCCGGAGTTGCGCCGGCGGCTTTCACGGTTTCCGGGATGACTGTTTCAGGCATGATGGGTTGAGACCGGGCCGCGAAGCGATTCGATCGCCGCATACACGATCTCCGGCGGCACGTCACTGGTGATTTTCACTTTTCCTGGTTTCTGCGGCAGTATGAAGTGTACCGCGCCGGCAACGGTCTTCTTGTCGAAGCCCAGACGCGCCACCACCGATTGCGTGGCCACCGTCAAAGCGGGAAGCGGTCCGTAGCATCGAACGGTATCGCCGATCGCGTCGGCAAACTCGGGCCGGCAGGCGCGGACATCCCTGGCAATGGAGGCGGCGGCGATCATGCCCCAGCCCACGGCTTCTCCGTGCAGCAGTTCGGTGTATCCGGTAGCGGCTTCAAGAGCGTGCCCCACGGTGTGCCCGAAGTTCAGAATGCGGCGCAGGCCAGATTCGCGTTCATCCGCCGAGACCACCGCAGCCTTGACCCGCACGGAATCGACAATGATGCGCTGCAGCGCGGAGCGATTGCGGTCGAGGATTTTTTCGGCATTCTTCCGCATGAATTCAAAAAGACGCGCATCGCGAATCACGCCGCATTTGACCGCCTCGAAAAGTCCGGAGCGGAACTCCCGGTCGTCGAGCGTTTCCAGCACCGCGGGATCGACCAGTACCGCGTTTGGCTGATGGAAGGCCCCGATGAGGTTCTTCCCCGCCCTGAGGTTCACGCCGGTCTTGCCGCCGATACTGGCATCCAACTGCGCCACTACTGTCGTGGGAATCTGCACCAGGGGCAGGCCACGCATGAACATGGCCGCGAGAAATCCGGCACTGTCGCCGACCACGCCTCCGCCGAGGGCCACGACCAGGGATTTACGATCGGCTCCCGCTTCCGCCATCTGCTCGGCCAGACGTTCGACGGTGGCGAGCTTCTTGGCGGGCTCGCCGTCGTCCATTTCGAGCACCTGGAAGCTGAGCCGGGCTTTTTTGAACCCCGCTTCCAGCATCTCGCCCCAGTGACGCCGCACGCGCGGCGAGGTGACCACGAAGACGCGCGATTTTTCGGAAGGCATCACCCGCCGGACTTCCCGGCCGGCATGGCGCAGCAATCCGGCGCCGATCAGGACGCTGTAGGAGCGGGGTTTGAGTTTGACCTGGATTCGTTGCACGCAGCATTCATGATAAATCAGCGGTCAGCATCGCAACCGAAGCAAAGTCAAAACCATAAAACCTGAAACACGGAGGGAACGGAGGAATAAATCTGAGGATAAGATCTGAGGAAATCAGGGGGTCCTCAGATCTTATCCTCAGATTTATTCCTCCGTTCCCTCCGTGTTTCAGGTTTTATGGTTTTGGGTTTGGTTTTGACCTGGGTTGCGGGCTCACGCAGCTCCGCGCCTCGTGCTACCATTTTCACTTCATGAAAAAAACCCCGGGCGCTGTGGACTTCATTGTCGTTGGGGCCGGCATCGCCGGCCTGCGGGCGGCCATTGCTCTGGCTTCGCATGGAAAAGTTCTGGTCGTGACCAAGCAGGAGGTGACTGAATCCGCCACGCACTATGCGCAGGGCGGAATCGCGGTCGCGCTCAGCGATGAAGACGAGATCAGCCTTCACTTTCAGGATACGATCCAGGCAGGCGACGGCCTTGTGAATGCCGACGCAGCTCATGTTTTGGTTGAAGAAGGGCCTGTACGCATCCTGGAGCTGATCGAATGGGGCACCAAGTTCGACCGCAAGGGCACGAAGCTCACCTTTACGCGCGAGGCCGCGCACAGCCGCGACCGCATTCTTCACGCGCACGGCGATTCCACCGGACGGGAGATCGGACGCGCCCTGTATGCCACCGCCTCCGCCATGAAGAACATCGTCTTCTCGGAATTTGAATTTGCCACCGAACTGCTGACCGAGGCGGGCACAGTTCACGGCGTCCGGCTCATTTCGTCGAAGGGCGAACGCCGGCAGGTAATCGCCACGGCCGTGTTGCTGGCTACCGGCGGCGCGGGCCAGGTCTACAGCAATACCACCAACCCCGAGGTGGCGACCGCCGACGGAGTGGCCATGGCCTTCCACGCCGGGGCCGAGATCAGCGACATGGAGTTCGTCCAGTTTCATCCGACCGCGCTCTATCTGAAGAACTCGCCGCGCTTCCTGCTCTCGGAGGCGCTGCGGGGCGAAGGCGGGGTGTTGCGCAATTCCGAGCTGCACCGGTTCATGCCCAAATACCACGAGATGGGCGAACTGGCCCCGCGCGACGTTGTGGCCCGCGCCATTGCCCACGAGCTCGAGGTCTGCCGCCTTAAGGAGCCGGTGGTCTACCTCGATCTCACGCATCTGAAGGCCGACCACATCCGGTCCCGTTTTCCGCGCATCCATGACACATGCCTCGAATACAACGTGGATATCACCATTGATCTGATTCCGGTGCGACCGGCGGCCCACTATCTGATGGGAGGCGTCCGGACCGATCTGTATGGGCAGACCAGCCTGCCGGGGCTCTATGCGGCGGGCGAGGCCGCATGTACGGGCGTCCATGGCGCCAATCGGCTGGCCAGCAATTCGCTGCTGGAAGGGCTGGTCTTCGGCGCGCGGGCGGCCAAGGCGATGCTGAGCGTCGGCCAGTCCGGAGGAAGTTCGACCCCGGCGGCGGTTGCACCTTTGAATGAGCATGAAAAAACGGCGGCCACAGCCAGCCATGAGAGCCTAATCCAGGAAATCCAGAGTTTAATGTGGATTAAAGCGGGCATTGTCCGTTCGGGGCAGGGTCTGAGAGAGGCAGTTCAGCAGCTTGAAGCCCTTGCCAGCCGACTTCCGGAGCCAGTCTCGCGACGAGCGGCGGAGGTCCGCAACATCCACACCGCCGCGCAACTCATTGTCAGATCGGCGCTTGCCCGCCACGAGAGCCGGGGAGCCCACTACCGAACGGATTACCCGGCGCACGACGACGCGAAGTTCAGGAAGCACTCGCTCATCACCGGAGGGGGCGGGGAGAACCGAGCCGGAGTGCGCTTTTATTAGACGCGGCTCTAATCTTCGGAATGGTCGCGCGGCGGATGGGTGTCCCAATTTTTACATCTGCCCATTTTTTTACAAGAAAAATAAGGAATTTCACAGAAACACCTTGATCTTTCACAACTTGTTCCCTACTATCGGGTTACTCCCTCTGTTCGATTAAGTCAGCATTAAATAAAGATTAATCACACGCCTTCCGGGCCTATAACCAAAATAGGGGTGCAGGTTGTCACCAAGTTTGCAAGCTCGATGGTACGTCGCCAAGCTGATCGAAGAGATCGCGGTCGAGGACGATCCTCTCAAGGTCATTCATCGCACAGTGACGGTCCTCTACGCCAATTCCGAGCAGGAAGCGTATGAGAAGGCGCTCTCGCTCGGTAAGGAGCGCGAGATTACCTATCGCAACACCGCGGCCAAACTGGTGCGCACCACGTTCTGGGGACTGGGCGAATTGAATGTGATTCACGACAACCCCGTCCACGGCGTGGATTTCTTCAAGGAAGAGCCGGTCATCCATATCGGCGAGCGGCGCAAGAGAACTCCGCAGCAACGGCCACCCTTGAGCGCGTTTCAGCCGACATTCAAACCTGTGGAACCGAACCGGCACCATACGGAAAAGAAGCTGTTCTGGGAGTAGATCCGGACAAAACAAGACCTTTGCACCACGGAGCCACGGAGTCACGGAGAACAGCAAAAAATAAATGGGTTCTCCGCGGACCGCCGGATTCACGCGGCTTCATCGACAGCGGGACATCTATATTTCGAACTTGTGTCTGCATCAGAGAACCGAGGCCACGGACTCCGTATTACCACGCCCTAAATTCTTGTTTTTTTGCGCAAATTTGGGTCATTGTCCGGATGCCGCAAGCAGCGGCAAATTCAGAACTTCCGTGTCCTCAGCTTTCTGCTGGTGAGATGAAGTTTGAAACAGCGACACCGCGCCCTGGAAGAGACCGAGGGTGCGGAGGGGCCAAAACAATTCATCTATCTTTTGGGTTTCTCCGTGCCTCAGTGCCTCCGTGGTGCAAAGGTTTTGTTTTTGGTTGCGGCTACGTCGCGCCGTGGCTCCGTGGTGCAAAGGTCTTTGCCTGACTGAACTCATCCCTCTTCCTTTTTCGGGAAGATCTTCGACGCCAGCACCGAAACCGTCAGCACCGCGGCCACCACGATCAGCGCAATGCCGGTGGGGATTTCATATTTCAGCGACAGCAGCATCTTGAATCCGATGAAACTCAGCACCACGGCCAGACCGTAATTGAGGTAGTGGAAGAGCTTCATCATGCCCGAGAGCGCAAAGAACATCGAACGCAGCCCCAGAATCGCGAAGACATTCGAGGTGTAGACGATGAACGAATCGCGGCTGATGGCGAGGATGGCCGGAATCGAATCGGTGGCGAACAATATGTCGGTGGTCTCAATCACCAGCAGGACCACGAACAGCGGCGTGGCAAAGCGCAGGCCGTCCTTCAGCGTGAAAAACTTTCCGTTTTCGTAATCGTCGGTGATGCGCAGGAAGCGGCGCGCCATCCTGAGCACGTAGTTGCGGGAGGGATCGACCGGGTCGTCGTCGCCGTGAAACAGCAGCTGGATTCCGCTGTAGATCAGGAATGCTCCCAGCAGATACAGCAGCCAGTGAAGCCGCCGGACGAGGGCCACACCGGCAAAAATGAAAGCGCCCCGCATGATCAGAGCGCCCAGTATTCCCCAGAACAAGACGGTGCGCTCCTGCTCAGGCGGCACCTTAAAATAATTGAACAAAAGAATGAAAACAAACAGGTTATCGACGCTCAACGCCTCTTCAATCACATAGCCGGTAACAAACTCCAGGGACTTCACCGGACTCATCCAATGATGAATTCCAAGCGCGAAGACCAGTGCGAGAGAAACCCAGATCGCAGAGGTCAGAAGGGCCTGCCTGAACGATACGACTCGTCCATCCCGGTTGATCAGTGTGAGATCGGCCAGGAGCAGCAGGATGATGACGATATTGAAGAGGATCCAAAATGAAAGCATACGAAGAGCTATTGGCTACTGGCTGCCGGCTTAACCCTTGCTTCACCCTGCCAGCGTCTCCCATCCTCTTCTTTCCAGGTCCCAGAAAATGAACCAGGCGCACAGGCCTGCGGCGGCCAGCATTGCGAGGCCGATCAGGAGGTCGCCGAAGATGATGCGTCCTATGCCGAAGAGGGTGAGATAGATCATGGCACATCCGGCGAGCCAGTCGAGAGCGGACCAGCCGAGGCTCTGGCGGGAGCCGCCTTCTTTTGCGGCAATCGGTCCCCAGCCCAGGGCCGAAGGACGGACTTTGCGGTAGAACTCGCGCAGTTTTTCTTCGGGTTCGGCGGCGGTCAGCAGAGTCACGGTGATCCAGCAAAGGGTGGTAAATGAGGTAGTTAGAATCAGAAGCCAGGCAAAGCCATGAGGGTCGTCAGAGTTGAGCGGCCCCGCAGGCAGACGTGAATCGAACCTGCCCAGCCAGCCGGTGAATCCGGTGGCGGCCCTCGATTGCAGGAACAACGATGAGATACCGGCGGCGGTCATGGCACTGATTTCCGACCAGGCATTGATGCGCCACCAGTACCAGCGGAGCATAAAGACCAGCCCTGCGCCCGCGCCCAGGGCAATCAGGAACTTCCACGCCCCTTCAATGGTGTGCATGTAATAGGTGGCCACCGCCGCGATTATCGCCACGACAAACGTCGCGACCCGGGCAGCCAGCACGTAGTGCGACTCGGTGGCATTTTTTTGCAGGAAGCGCCGGTAGACATCATTAATCAGGTAGCTGGCGCCGAGGTTGATCTGCGTTCCCATCGTGGACATGTACGCGGCCGCGAAGCCGGCCAGCATCAGTCCGCGCAGGCTCGGGGGCAGATGATCGACCATCACGCGAATGTAGCCGCCTTCAGGATCGGCGGAATGAGGATACAGAACGAGCGCGGCCAGCGCCGTCAAAATCCAGGGCCACGGACGCACTGCATAATGCGCGATGTTGAACCACAGGGTCGCGCCCAGAGAATGCTTTTCGTTCTTCGCGCTGAAAATGCGCTGGGCCACGTAGCCTCCGCCGCCCGGCTCAGCGCCCGGATACCAGCTCGCCCACCAATTGATACTGAGGTACACCAGAAAAAGCGTGAACCAGCTTGAGGCCCAGTCGGGAGTGAAGGCCAGCGTGTGTCCGCCGGTAACGGCGTCGTGCAGCGCGACTTTGGCTTTCAGTGCGCCCATGCCGCCCACCGCCTGCACGGCAAAATACGCCAGAGCGATGACCATGCTCATCTTTAATACGAACTGCAGAAGGTCGGTCCACAGAACGCCCCACAGGCCGGAGATCGTGGTGTAAATCAACGTCAGCCCCAAACAGATCATGACCGCGTTGAGCTTGGTAATTCCGAGTGTCAGACCGAGGATCTTGGCCATGGCCAGATTGACCCATCCCATGATGATCGTGTTCACGGGCAGCGCAAGATACAGCGCGCGAAAGCCGCGCAGGAAGGCCGCGGGCCTGCCGGCGTAACGGATCTCGGCGAATCCACCACAGCCAGTTTCCGGCGATACCATTCTTGGCAACGATGCCGGTGACCAGCAGCGGCGTGTCAGCGGCAAAAGTCGTGGCCACCATCGAGGTGCCGGCCAGCCACCAGGGAACGTTGCCCCCGGAGACGAAGAACTCTCCGATGTTGGCGCTGGCGCGGCGGTAGTACCAGGCCCCGATGCCCAGGTTGATGGCGAAGTACAGGCCGATCACGATCAAGTCGGTGGATGAAAGTTGCATGGGGCTCCTGGCTGTTAGTTAGCTGCTGGCTACTGGCTGCTGGCGCTCATGCACGCGATTATATTTAGCAATTAGCAAATAGCAATTAGCAATTGGTAAAACCTGATCGGCCCGCAAAATCAGCGAGACAGAAGCAAAAATTGCTTTTGCTGATTGCCAATTGCTATTTGCTAATTGCTGACTCTCTTCCTGATATACACTGGCCCGGATGCGTCCCTTTATCTTTGTCCTTATCCTGACCGTCTGCCTGCCGGCATGTTCGGCACAAACCTGGTCGTTTGCCGTTTCCGGCGACTCTCGCAACTGTGGCGACGTCGTGGTGCCGGCCATCGCAAAGAAGGTCCTTGACGATCATGCCGCGTTCTACTGGCACCTGGGCGATTTTCGCGCCATGAACGGAATGGACCAGGACTGGCTTCAGACCGCGGGGCCCGAGCCGGGCATCCTCAAGTATGAGGCTGAGGCGTGGCCCGATTTTATTCAGAACCAGCTTGGGGCTTTCGGAAGCCTTCCTGTCTATCTCGGCAAGGGCAACCATGAGACCGGGGGGCACAAAACACCGGCCGATGCCCCGAACCTATTTCCACTGGATCCAGGGCGGCGTGGACTTTATCACTCTCGACAATTCCACTTCAAATCAGATCGATGCGGCGCAGATGGCCTGGCTTTCCGAAGTGCTGAAAAAGGCGGCCGCCAACAAGGAAATCAAAAGTCTGGTTCTCGGCATGCACGCTGCCCTGCCCGACAGCCTTTCCGCCGGACACAGCATGAATGACAGCACCCAGGGCACAAAAAGCGGACGTGAAGTCTATCAGGCGCTCGTCGATTTCCAGGAGCATACGAAGAAACACATTTATGTGCTGGCCAGCCATTCGCACTTCGTCCTGAGCAACATCTACGACACCGCCTGCCGGCGTCTGAAGAAGCAGACCGTGCTGCCGGGATGGATCGTCGGAACGGGAGGCGCCGTTCGCTATCGCCTGCCAAAAGACACCGGCAACGGAAAAGCCCAGACCGATGTTTATGGCTATCTGCTCGGAACCGTCTCCGCCGACGGAACGATCAGTTTCGATTTCAAAGAAGTCTCCCTCAGCGATGTGCCGCAAAGCGTCACCAACCGCTACACGGCGCCCTTCGTCAATCAGTGCTTCACCAATAACCGCAGCAACAACGTGATCGCGGGCCCGGCGAAGCCGCCGAAGTGTCCGTAGGGCAGCTTCTGGCTGCTAGCTGCTGGCTGCTGGTGTTTCGGTATCGGCGTTGTGGCGTTTGTGGCAGGTATTTGGTATTTGGTATTTTTGCCTGATCCCTGGTATTTGATTATTCGCCCCGGCACAGCCGTCAATCAGCCCCGTGAGGCAAGTACCAAATACCAAATACCGAATACCAAGTACCTGCCACCAACGCCACAACGCCGACACCAAAAAAACCAGCAGCCAGCAGCCAGCCGCCAGCAGCTCTCTATGCCGGCATACGATTCGCGGGCGCCGAGGCCGGCAGTTTGTCGCCATTGGCATTCAGCAGGCGGATCAACTCCAGAATCACATCGCCGGTAATTTGCAGGCTGCGCGGGCTGAGCTTGTCGAGGGTGTCGTCCGGGGTGTGGTGATAGGAATCGTGGTAGCCGTAATCCATGTCGATGATATCCACCGAGGGCACGTTCAACTGGACGAACGGGATGTGATCGTCTTCAATACTGATTTCCCGCCCGGAGAAATGCGACTGCTGGCCGAGCCGGGTGGCGGCCTTCATCAGCAACGAACTCAGCCAGGGCGTGGAGAACTGCTCCCGCTCGACATTCAGATCGGCGTCGCCGATCATATCGGCCAGCAGAAAGGCCCTGATCTTTCCGTTGGTGCCATCTTTCTGCCACTTCTCCGCCAGATGACGGCTGCCATAGATGCTGTCGGTTTTCGTCCATTTGTCGATGGCCTCTTCGCCGTCGAAAAATGCCAGCCAGACGCTGAACCCTTCGAGCTTTTTGCCGCGCAACTGGTCGGCGATGGCCAGAAGAAGGCCGGTGCTTGAAGCGCCGTCGTTGGCCCCGGCGTAGCTGGTCTTTCGCAGGGTGTAATTGGTGTCGATATGGGAGCCCAGCAAAATCACGCCTTCCTTCGTTCCCTGAAAGCGCACGATGAAGTTGCGCATGGGTTTTTTGCCGGCGGGTGTTTCCGCCTCAAACGCGTCTTCTTCCACGGTGTCGGCCTTCAGTTTGCCACGCAGCCAGGCGGCCATCTTCTGCTG
>WNFD01003587.1_pt1 | contig 15605 bp, 9 predicted proteins | sample 5400491 | NCBI WGS metagenome assembly WNFD01 (sample SAMN13153343, study PRJNA577476) | soil metagenome | isolation source: 120 cm saprolite under Douglas fir tree site 2 hole 2 replicate 2 | place: USA:California | collected 2015-04-18 | reverse complement strand
GTTTGGTCGCCGCGGGCCGATTGGCGGACATAAGAAAAAAAGAACTGGCGCTGCTTACTGGCTCCGACTCGCGCCGTGACATCCGTTTGACTGCTTTGCAGCGTGCCCGAGCTGCCGAGGGCCAGAGCGCTCCTGGCCGGCGTGATTTCAGGCGCAAGAGTGAGTTGATTTTGTCCATCCGCACGGATATAGCGGACCCTGAGCATGAGAGATTCATTCACCTCATGCTCGGCCTCCACATTCCAGGCCACGCTGTAGGGTGCAAAGTTTCCGCTCTTGATTGGCTGAAAGATCAATGGAAACCCGGAGTTTGATGCGGTGCTGGTGACGTTCCTGTAGAGTCGTGGCCCGTCGGTAACGTTGCCGCTACCGTCGTATGTCGTGACGATCTGCTCCGGGTAGCCGCTGAATGCATAAGTATTGAGTGGCAGGGTGTCATAAAAGACCCCGATACCGCCGCGAATGACGGTGGCGTTATTCGTGCGGGGCGTCCAGGTAAAGCCTGAGCGCGGCGCGAGCCGGCTTGTATGGGTAAGAGACTGAGTCTCCCAGCGCAACCCGGTGTCTGCGGCAACATGAGCATTGAGAATCCAATGGTCCTGAGCGTAGACGGCCGATTCAAAATCTGAGAGGCTGAAGGCGCCGTTGCCATCGTAAGTGATCGTACGGAGCAACTGGCCTGACGCACCTTCAATGCTTACATTGCGATCGATAACCTGCCCGTCATCCTCAGCATGGGCAAGCAGTGTTCCAATTTGAAGGGCATGTTGTCCGAGTAGATTGATGCTCGAGGGCTTCCATGTTTCCATCCATTGGAAGCGGGTAGCCTCGCGACTCTGCTCACCGAAATAGCTGCCAGAGTTGCCCACTGGCGAGAGGACCATCTCTCCCTGAGCTTGTGCGGTGACATTCGTAACAAACCGAGTACCCGCAAAAGTGGAGGTCAGCACCCCGCCACCAATACCAAAGTGTTCGCTGATGGTTCCCGTGTTTTCCTGATAGTCGGCGTTGGGCGTTACTGGCTGCGGATCAAAGTAATTCAAATTCGCATATTGTAAGGAGTGCGGTGCGAAATGGAGGGTAGCGGTGATGGTGTTGCGTGCGCCCAGAAGCGCATCGATCTGCGTGAACGAATTGAATGCATCTGAGCGAGTCACGTTCTCCGGGAATGGCAACGTGCGTACCTGAGCCTTACTCATGAGATATTCAAAGCCTTCAAGGAAGTAGAGGCGGTTCTTTATCAGCGGACCGCTTAGATTCAGACGGGGCGATGCGTCCTGAAACCCTACAATATGGCCGCTGCGGATTCGGGTGTCCGGTAGTGGATCGTTGAGGCTGTAGCGGAATTTGTCACCGCCGCGACGCGTCTCCGCACTCACAATCCCGGCGGTAAAGTTGCCATATTGGGCCAGGTAGGGCGACTGCATCACCTTAAGAATATCCACGCTGTCTATGGGGATACTTAGGCCGAAGCTGCCGGTGGCGGGATCATTCACATTGACCGAATTGACGAGCAGAGAGCTGTGTTCTTCGTCCTGGCCGGCGATCTGAACGCGGCCATCGGGCGTTCGTATAACGCCAGGTACAAGAGGAAGCGCATCGACCAATGTGTTGGGGCGCAGAGGGCTGGACGTGGCATTCTCTACAGGCAGCCTTGCCTCGCTGCTTGCGCTTTCCGTCAAAGCGCTCTGCGAATCGGCTTGGACCTCGACGGTCTGTTGTACGACCGTTTTCTTGGACAGTGTGATTTCAATGGACGCTCGATCCTGCAAGGGGACACCGGTAGCCACAGGGACGTAACCTGCAAGGTTCGCGGTAAGACGAAGCCCTGCCGCAGGACCGCAATCGCTGAGTGTGGCAAGACCATGAGCATCCGTGACGACCTTGCAGAGCAACGCCGAACCTGACCTGCCTTCGATCGTTACGCCTGCCAACGCATGCCGATCCTCATCCATCACGGAGATGAGAATCACAGTTGTAGCCGCTGACTGCGCCGACGACCTTTGAACGAATCCACCCAATACCGCACAGACCAGCAGCGCGTATCTCACACTCCAACCGAAGGCCCGGGCGCCGGATCGCATCGAACCAAGTGCTTGCGAGTTTGCAACCCTGAAACGAGTCATCGTACGTTTCCGTAAGGCAGGTAGCTAGAACAAGAAGACGTCAAGCTGACACCTGAGGATGGGCCCGCAAATCCTCCCTGATTAGACTAGACTCAGCTCAGTGGGATGCGCCATATTTTCACCCTATCAACAAAGGGCGTCAGCCGCCTTCTCAATTGCTCGCACAGCGTTATTCCCTGCTTTAGGCATCGTGAAAGTGGGACTCAGCTCGCGCTACGCTACACTAAGTAGGACTGTGTCTGATACCTAATGACAACCCTCCTAATGCGAGATGTGTTCCTCGGGATTGCCGCGATCCCCTTCATCTACTATGCTCTAGCGATCTTTAGTTCTTCACGGTTTTTTCTGACAACGCGAGCTAAAACGGATAAGGCGGGCGGATTCCTGCCGCCGGTGAGCAACCTCAAGCCGGTGCGGGGACTTGATCCGGAGGCTTATGAGAACTTCGCAAGCTTCTGCCGACAGGACTATCCCAACTACGAGATTCTATTCTGCATCGGCGACACGAGTGACCCAGTCTTTCCAGTGTTGCAGCGACTCGTCCGCGACTTTCCCAAATGCCAGATCCGCATTGTGATTGGATCGGGTCGCATTGCGACCAATGACAAAGTGGCCAAGCTGACACGACTTGTAGAGGAAGCCTCACATGAATACCTCGTGATCAGCGACAGCGATGTGCGGGTTGAGCCGGACTATTTACGTAAGGTGATTGCGCCATTGGCAAATCCGAAGACAGGGGCGACCACCTGTTTTTATGTACCCATCGCAGAATCGACCTGGGTGCAGCGCCTGCAGGATGTCGGTATGGTTTCAGACTTCTATCCTGGAATTCTTGTGGCGAAGCAATTGGATGGAGTGAAATTTGCACTAGGTCCGACGATTGCAACAACTCGCACCCGGCTTCAGGCCTTTGGCGGCTACGCCTCGATTGAGAACCGTCCAGCGGATGATCTCTTGGTCGGGCGATTGATAGCCGAGCAAGGCTACGAAGTTGATCTTCTTCCTTACACTATCTCCACAGTCGCGGATTATCAGTCACTCAATGAACTGTTTCATAAGCGCCTGCGCTGGATCACTGTAATGCGGCACATGCGCCCTTGGGGACATCTTGGCTTAATCTTTACGCTGGGGTTGCCTTGGGCACTCCTGGCAGTCGCAGTTCTTCCGACGCCCGGCATCGCCGCGAGTTATCTTGGTGGATATCTAATCGTCCGCGCCGTGTTGACCGTACTGGTTGGCTCTTGGGGGCTCAAGCAGCCCGGCATCTGGAAGAAACTGGCGCTGATACCTCTGTGGGACGGAATGGCCAGCCTGATCTGGTTGACGAGTTTTACGCGTAGGACAATTCGGTGGCGAGGACGGGACTATCTGATGCGTGATGGCAACCTTGTCCCGCTCCTCTGAGCGTGTCGGCGCAGAAAGTCGAGCCGAGAGAGCGCTTAGACGATACTTTTTGCTAGTAGCGGCTGTTTGCTCGTTTCGCTTCCGATACGCCGCTCGTTTTGCGCGCTCCGCCAATTGACTTGCGGTGCAAACAACGCCGGATCGATGCGATCGCGATAACGCAGCGCGATACTGATTAGCGAATCGACGAGCGAATCGGAGAGCAGGTGCGGCTTCAACCCGAGATCGGCCAGCCTGGAATGCCGCGCGTTGTAGTAGTGAGATTCCGCTTCGACGCGAGGGTCAGGAAGATGATCGATCTCCACTTTAAGGCCCATCTGCCCGGCGACCGCTTGAACGGTGACGGCTATATCCAAGACCGAGAACTGCTCGGTGAACTGATTGAAGACGCGGAATTCACCCGGTTTCGCAGGGTTCAGGCAGGCTAGTTCTACACAGCGGACGGTATCGCGAATATCGAGAAATCCGCGCGTCTGGCCGCCCCGCCCGTATACCGTGAGTGGATAGCCAATCGCCGCCTGGGCGCAGAAGCGGTTGAGAACCGTCCCGAAGACCTCGTCGTAATCAAAACGGTTGATCAAGGCTTCGTCCATCATGACCTCGTCGGTAACCGTTCCGTACACAACGCCTTGATTAAGGTCGGTGGCGCGCAGACCCCAGGCCTTGCAGGTGAACATGATATTGTGACTGTCGTGCACTTTTGAGAGGTGATAGAACGAACCCGGCTGTTTGGGGAACGGGACCGTATCTTTACGGCCGTTGTGCTCGATGGTGATGAACCCTTCCTCGATATCGATATTTGGCGTGCCATATTCCCCCATCGTGCCCAACTTGACGATATGACAGTCCGGTTGCAGCTCATGGATGGCGAAGAGCAGGTTCAGAGTCCCAACAACATTATTTGTCTGGGTATAAACCGCGTGCTTACGATCGATCATTGAATAAGGCGCGGACCTCTGCTCCGCAAAGTGGACGACTACCTCAGGCTCGAAGCTTTTGATCATCGAGGAGAGGAACTCGTAGTCCGAGACATCACCGACGAAAAGTTCGACGGGAATTCCTGTCAACTGGTTCCAGACGGCCAGGCGCTCAGAGAGAGGGCGGATCGGCGTCAACGTCTGTGCCCCGAGTTCATAGTCCCATTGCCGTCGAACAAAGTTATCGACGATCGCAACCGAGTGTCCCTTGGTTGCAAGATATAAAGCGGTAGCCCAGCCACAATAGCCATCACCACCAAGAACAGCAATCCGCATTTTCCCTCCGATTAGTTAGCGGGCTTACACACATATATCGACGCGCGATTGAAGGCTTAGGACTCAGTAATTTCGCATAAAAACGACAAAACTCGCCCCCGAGCGCTCGAGGCGAGGTAAAGCCCACCTACGGTGCATTAGGAAGCACTGTAGGTGAAATCGGATGATTCGTAAGCAAAACTTTACCGCCGCTTTCGCCGAGTGTATTCAATTGATCCTTACCTACCAGCGACTCAAGATGGCTGACCGTCGTGTCCTTAGCAAAGAGGTAATACCTTTCGGGGTCTTGCCAGAGTTCCCGGAATTGGCTGTCATCGATAAATACATTTGGGGCGTTTGGAGCGTACGACCCATAGACCAGATTGTTAAATCTCCCATTTAAGAGCAAGGCAGTCCTATCCGTATAAAAGAACACGGACGAAAACCAATAGTAGTGGTGGTCGACAATTAAATTTCCCTGGGGAGACTGTTGGAGTTTTTTGACCAATGGTCGGGATGAGAGGTAAGGGTCGAAACTGATCATTGCCAAACGGGCAGCGTGAAAGAAGACGACCATCATGATGGCCACCGTTATGTATACTGTCTTTCTTGCGGTTCGGACTGTGCCGATGGCTCCGATGAGAAATGAGGCCGCGGCTAGAGCAAGAGGTACCCGCAGGTAGGCAAATGACTTGAGAGTCAGGTCCTCCATGTGGCCTAGCGATAGTGTGTATGCTTCCGGGTTGGAACTAAGGGCCTGGGAGATGTCCCCAGGGGTTGGAACGTGGCGCACTGCAAAGAGGATGGCGATGGCAGCCACCGCTGCAATGGAGCAGATCACAGTCAGGAATCGCGTACCAAACTGAAGGATTTTACCGTTCGTTGCGATGCCCGAACCGATGAGGAGGGCGAACGCCGGATAGCACGGCATGGAGTAGTATTCCTGAGTCGTGGAGAAGGTGAAAAATACTAGGACGAAACCTATCCAGCACAGGGCGAGCAGCCTGGTCCTTCCCGCTCGATCAACCGATCGGTAGGAGAGCCTCGTCGCTGCTGGCAGGTATACGCTCCAGGGGAAGAGCCAGACCAGATTGAGCAGCCAGAAATAAAGCCGTGGCACCGTGTTGTAGTCACGCGGAGAACGCAGGTTGAGAAATCGAAGAAGTTGCTCGTTAATAAAAAAAAACCAGAAAAACCCGTGGTACTCACCAGGAACGCTCTTCATCGTGAAACTGAAGTAGGGCGGATTTCGAAGCGTGGCGAGGATATGCCATGGCGCAGCAATCAACAGGATGATGGCGAGGCCACTAAGCGGCCGAAGTCTTCTCCACACCCGCGCAGAGAAGATCTGACGAGTGCACAGCAAATAGATCATGATCGCCGCAATCGGGAAGACAACGGCAATAAGACTTTTCAGAAGCAACCCGACCCCGAGGCTTGCAGCGAAGACGGCCGCCCATGCCCGTGGATGCGGCTCCTCCTCCTCGAGGACTCGAAGAAACGCCCACAAGGCCAGCGCGATTACTAGAGTGAGCATCACGTCTGGCACGAGGATACGCGTGAAGAGAAAGAGCCCGATGCAGGTTGACATACAAAGACCGGCGTAGAGGCCGGCGCGGCGCCCGAAAGCCCAGGCTCCAAACGCGGCGGTAGTGAAGCAAAGGGCGATAGCGGAAAGTACGATGGGAATGCGCGCAGCCCAATCATGGACGCCGAATGCCTTATAGGAGATCGCGATCATCCAGTAGATGAGCGGAGGTTTTTCGAGATAGGCCACTCCATCCAGGCGCGCCGTCACCCAATCACCGGAGCTGAGCATGTTGCGAGCGATCTGCGCCTGCACCGCATCAACGTCGTCCATTAGCGACGGCGGAGATACAATGCACCCGAGATAGACTGCCGTTGCGAAAAGTATAACGATCCAAAAGAACTGGCTGCGGCTTACAACTCGGCCGTGAGCACCTGTCTCCTGACGGCCAATGACGGTGTTGACTGAATGTTCCATCGTTTCATCCAAAGAAATAACATGATCAGCCCCCACAAGTGATAGCCGATGTTTATGCGCCTGTTCAAGTGCAGTTGGGTGTAAGTACGGATCGTTTCGAAATCAAACAGCTCAGAGTGTTCTGCCTCTGCTGATGCCAGCGTCTCCATCAACATCGCTCGCAGCGGCCCCCGAAACCAATCGTGCGCCGGAATATCGAAGCCTATCTTCTTGCGCTGGACGATTGCGGCGGGCAGCTTAGATCTCATCACTTCCTTGAGGAGATATTTCTGGCTCGCACCGCGGATCTTGAGGTCTAAAGGCAAATTAGCGGCAAATTCTATGATGCGGTGGTCAAGGAACGGAGGCCGGACTTCGACGGCGTGGGCCATGCTCACGCGGTCCGATTTCACCAGGATGTCGTCCGGAAGGTAGTATTGCTGATCGAACTCAAGGAAAGGTGCGACCCCGTCACCCGGAAGATTTGCTCTCAGACGAACGAGGACATCGGTAAGAGCCCCAGGCAAGGGAATCCGCAGCAGAGTGGCCTTTTCCAGTTCAGCAAAGGTTCCGTTCCAGTACACATGAGCCCGTTCTGGCGGCATGAGGCTACCCTGGAGAAGGCGTTTAACCTTGTATTCAAGGCTGATCTTTTCGTTAGAAGCTGGCCACAAGCGTAAGGCGCGAAGAGAGAGAGCGATCGCTGCCAAAGGTAAATTTCTCAATGGGGCGGCAATACGATTTGCGCGATAGGTGAGGTAACCGCCGAAGATCTCATCGGCGCCTTCTCCACTAAAGGCTACCGTACATCGCTTCTTGCAGAGTTTGGAAAGAAACCAGACCGGCAACGCCCCGGAATCTGCGCTTGGCTCATCGGAATAATAGGCAATGTCTTCGATGGCTCCCTCTAAGTCGTCATTGGGACTCAGATTTATCTGCTCATGATCGGTCCCGTAATGTTCGACCACTTGGCGGATATATGGCGACTCGTCGAAACTGTGACCACTGAAAGAAATCGAAAAGGTCCGAAGGCGTGAGCTGGATGCCTGAGCGGCATAGTGGAGGACGGACGAGGAGTCCACCCCTCCGCTGAGCCAGACTCCGAGCGGCACATCCGACATAAGATGCTCGCGAACCGCATTGCCCAGGAGATAATCGAGCTCGGCTTTTGCATCTTCGAGCGACTTCAGTACGGGGGTGATTTCTGGAATACGCCAGTATGCATGCTTGCTCGTGCGGCCGTCTCGCCATTCGAGCCAGTGGCCGGGTGGCAGCTTTTCAATCCCATCTACCAGGGTCCACGGACATGGAACGTAGTTCATGGACAGATAACAGTCCAGCCCCTCGAGACTGAGCCGGCGTTCGATTTCGGGGTGAACGAGAATTCCTTTCAGCTCCGAAGCAAAGAAAAGATCCTCGCCTCGCTCGGCGATATAAAGCGGCTTAATGCCGATGCGGTCGCGCGCAAGCACTAAACGCTGCTTGGAATTGCTCCAAACGGCAATCGCAAACATGCCGCGTAACCGCTCGAAGCAGTCAGTGTCCCACTCAAGAAATGCCTGTAGAACCGTCTCCGTATCGCAGTGGGTTTGAAAGCTGCGACCGAGCGATTCGAGTTCGCGGCGGATCTCAAGGTGATTATAAATTTCACCGTTAAAAACGATCACGGAGTCGCGATCTTCGGAAAAAATAGGCTGATCCCCGGCCGATAGGTCAACAATCTTCAGGCGGGTTGCACCGAGGGAGCACATAGTCGATCGAAAGACTCCCTGCTGGTCTGGTCCGCGATGAATAAGGGTATTCGTTGCACTCCGTATGCGCTCTTGGTCCGGATGCCAGTCCTTCGTTGTGAATCCAACAATGCCGCACAAGTGTCTATGCCTCTTCCATGCACGCCGCTGTGGAAGTCTCGACATGCTGAATGGTTTGATGATCGAGCCCGTGACCGTATAGCTTGTTCCGAGAACCCATAACTACCATCCATGCTACACCTTCGACTAAGCCAATTCACTACGGAAGCGTATCTCCACTTGGGGGATTAATACAACAGCACCGAAGCGGATGCGAGATGGATCAAAAGAGAAGCAAGAGCTTTCTGACGTAGAGCGGCGATTTGACCAGACAGAGCCTATAGAATGGTAAGATGCCTGCCGAAGCGGCGGGTCATGAACCAAGCCAATGACGCTACAAAAACTTCTGCATCTTAAAACTTATCTGCTAATTGCAGTGATGGTGGTCGCCGGCCCGCTCGGCAACGTCCTGCTGGGCAAGGGAATGAAGCATATTGGTGAACCGGCCGTCTGGCCTCCTTTGCAACTGCTCCACACCGGGCTGACTGTCTTTACATCCGTGCCGATTTGGTTGGGAATTACCTCGCTGGTCACATTCTTCGTGGCTTATTTGCTGGTGCTGTCGTGGGCAGATTACAGCTTCGTGCAGCCTGCATCCTCCCTTGCTTACGGCGTCGTTGCGCTGCTCGGGTATCTGCTGTTGGGTGAAAGAGTCTCTCCCTTGCGATGGGCCGGTATAGCGGTTATTTGCTTAGGCGTTTTCGTGGTCGGCCGCACCAATCCTCGATCAACGGGGCAGGTTTAGATTGCCACATTTCGTTCTCTTCACTCTGATAGTTGTCGCTGGAACAGGCGGTGAGTTATGTGTCTCCCGCGCGATGAAGATTGTCGGAGAGGCCCCGAGTTTGCGTCCGACAGAGATCGCAAAGGTAATCCTGCGAGCACTACGCGTCCCTTGGATGTGGCTTGGGGGCGCAATGATGGCTGTAGCATTTTTTTCCCTACTGGGGGCCTTGTCCATCTACGACGTGAGTTTCGTCGTTCCCGTAACGGCGCTGAGCTACGTCGCGGGTGCTTTTGGGGGGGTTGTCTTTCTGCGCGAACATGTAACCTTTCAACGCTGGCTCGGAGTCTCGCTGGTTGCTATCGGTGTCGCACTGGTGTTTTTAGGCAAGAACTAACGCCCCCGGGTTGTCGCTTGAAGGGGGTCGCCCCCTAAGGCATCTATCCTCCGTTGCATATCCACGAAGAAGCAGCTTAGTTTGATACGTCATTTCTCAATCGAGAGCCGAATCACGACTCATTGTCGAGTGCTCGATTCAGTCGTGATCGAACTGCAACACTCTACGTTGCGCTCGGATTGCAATTCGATCCAGGAAAACAACCTTTGTGGACATCTTCATGCCCCTTTCCTCCCCCTTGGCGTAAGCGACCTCATCAAATAGGACTTCAAGCACTCTCTTTGATGTTGACCCTGTGAACGGCTAATTCAAAAGAGTTGGCCTTCGTTGATAGAATCTCAACAATGGAATTTAGCTCCCGACAGCTGAGGGCATTTCAACTGGTCGCGCAGCATCGCAGTTTCACGCGAGCGGCGGAAGCGCTCTTCATCACTACCTCGGGATTGAGCGTGCTGATACGAGAGCTCGAAACCCAGCTCGGATTCCGCTTGTTTGATCGCACCACTCGCCACGTCGTGACGACGGCTCACGGAAATGAATTACTCGCGGCAACGCAGCCGCATTTACAGGCACTCGATGCAGCGATGTCGCGGATTGGACAGACTGCGGAAGGAACCGGACAGGTGCTGTCTGTTGGAACAACGCCCCTGGTCGCGGCCAATATCTTGCCGCAGGCCATCGGCGAGTTCCGGAGTCAACGACCCGATCTGCGTATTAGATTGTTCGATGCGCATCTCGGTACGATCCTGAAGAGGGTCGAAGCCGGCAAGCTCGATGTGGGCCTGGGGATCTTCAAGAGCCGACCCGGGATCCGGCGCACACCATTTTTTCGGTTCTCTCTGGTCCTGATTCGCGCCGACAAGGATGGGGCAATTCATCCCGCATCGACGGCGTGGTCTACGTTGAACGGACAAACACTCATCTCACTGACTCGAAGCTATCCTCACCAGCAGCTCATCGATGAGCATTTGGCGAAAACAGGTGTCCGATGGCAACGCGGTGTCGTGGTCAATTTCATGGACACACAGATCGCGTTGGTAGAGGCGGCCGAGGGCATCGCCATTATTCCCTCGTTTGGACTGCCGGCCTGCAGCAATAGAAGGGTTGTAATGAGCCAGTTGATCGATCCCGTCGTCAACTTGGAATTCTATCAAATTAGCAACCGCGCAAAGAAACTCCCACCCGGCGCCGATGAATTCACCGCGTTCCTCAAGACCTATATTGCTAGATGGGCCGGCCGCACTGGAGTCTTTTAGTAGTTGCTTTGTGTTCAAGTACAGAAATCGTTCAGCCTTCAGCGCCGGTATCGGAGTGAATTCAATAAAAGAGTCGGCATTCGTGGGAAACAAAAGGCGCTGCCCCTAGTGCAGCACGAATCGTATTCAGCATACAGAGGGCCTGACGGACCTCTGAGTTTCGCTTCAATCTGCAGTAGAAGAGTAAGCGGGCGGGCACGCGAAGAGGATCAACACTGGTGCGGCTCCGCGCGCACATCCCGAATTTTGTCGGCGACAGGAGAGTGACGCGCTATTTGTCCCCGTGGAAGAAGTTAGTAGTCGGCGGTGTACGGCACGAGCGTTTGCTTACCCACATCCCTGAGCACGGAGCAACCTGTATCGGCGGCAGATCCTCCTTGGGTGTTCAAACGCTGGATGAACGTGGTTTGGGTCAAGAAGTTACCGCCAGCTGGTCCCACGTCCGACCCGATCGACCGCAATAAGAGGCAGGCAATTGCGCCAGCATTCGGGCAACTCTGGTCGGAGCCAGCGGGAATCGATTGCAGCGGTTGTCCCCACACCTTGCTGCTATCGAAGGAACTCCGCCACGTTGCGCTGCCGAAGGGTAGCGGGTTTTGGGGCGGACGCGTTTGGGTTGGTATCGGGGCTAAGGAGTGTGTGACTATACGCCCGGTGCTTTACTTCCTGCTTACGGTGCGTTTCCTAAGTGTGTGTAGGCGAATTGCTAAACTCCTGCAAATCGCATGAACTCCACTCGGGGACGTGTACCCGGTGCGCTCAGAAAGACACTCCGAAGTGCATGGCAAATGTGACGGGGTTAGCCTCCTACCGGCCGATTGAAACGGACTGGCAAGTCTGCCTCAACGAAGTAAGCTTTGAACAAGCCTTTGTTATGCTTGATGGGCCACCTTTTGTTAACCAGGGGCGTAAATCCCCACGACGGGAATTTACGTCGAACGCCAGTCGTCCTCCCGCGCCGAAGCCGTGGTCACATTCCACACAAGACCGGGATGAACGGTGAGAGTAGTTTGCCGTGGCTTTGTATTTATCGTTGGGACCAGTTCGAGGTCGAAGGCATGCGGCCGCTTCCCTTGACGGTGATTCCAACCGGAAGTCCAACTGAAAACTGATCCGTCAGATCGCTGATGGTCTGGCCTCCGGAGCGGGCCACCTTTGATTTCCCTCTGCCGCCAATGTGACTGCAAGAGCGCCACACTAGCGGAGGGTGGAAAGCCTAGGAGACGATCTAGCTATGTGAATAGCTGACCTGGCAGGCAGCCGGTCAGGCAACTTCCCTTTGTTCTCGCGGTTGATCCCTTTGTTCTCGCGACTGATCCTTTGAACTGAGCCGATGAACATCTTCAAGTTCGGCTGGATACAGTGCCTTGAAAGCGCCCGCCGCGACCGCCGCGCCGGCAAAATCGGCTACCAGGTAAATCCAGATATTCGCCCAGGACGATAGCCCGAGAACGGAGATGCCCGCCGCGACCGCTGGGTTGAACGCTCCACCGGAGATGTTGCCGACGGAAAACGCCCCCACCAGCACCGTGAATCCGATCGCCAGCCCATAAAAGGAATTGCCCGACGTGCCCTTGGCCGTAGCCACATTCAGCACGACGTAAACGAGCGCAAAGGTGAAAAGAAACTCCGCCAGAAGCGCGGGTACAGTCTCCGGTTGGAGCGGTACAACAGCGGCCCCTCCCTTTAAGAACTTGACGACCAAGGCTGCCAGCACCGCCCCCATGATCTGAAAAATCATGTACGGCGCTACATCTTTGGTCTCGCATTTCCCGCGCAGCCAGACGCCCAGCGTAACGGCCGGATTGAAGTGCCCTCCGGAAATATGCCCGCCCGCAAAGATCATCACCATGAGCGCGGAACCGATTGCCAGTGGGGCCAACGGACCGGCACCGTGGCCGATGACCGTGCACCCAATGGTCAGAACCAGGAAAAAGGTCCCGATAAATTCAGCGAAGTACTTGTTCATGACCTACCTCCTTCGACTCTCGATTGCGATGTCTCCAGCTGACAGCAATCTGTGGCTTTGGCTTGCGACACAGTCGTCGAATCTCCAAAGAACTCGCGTCTGGACATTTTCATGGTTCTCTCTCCCTTTTGGGTTTTACCCGCTGTCAGTTTCACTAAATTGGTCTTGCTCCACTTCAATGGATGGGAGAGGAATACAAAAGATTTTTTGAAAAAACCTGACAAGTGTTGATGGCTTATCAACAATGGAATATCGCACCGCTCGCCACGCCGTGCTGACCGCTCATGGAAACCAGTTGCCCGCGGTTATCCAGGAATTTTCAGGAACTCGATGCCGCGATGTCGCACATTGAACGAAATGCGAAAGAAACGGGTCAGTTGCGATCGGTCGGAACGACGGCCCTGGTCGCGGCCAATATTCTGCCGCAGGCCATCAGGGAGTTCCGGAGTCAACAACCGGACCAGCGTATTCGATTGTTCGATGCCAATCTCAACACGATCCTGAAGAAGGTTTGAAGCTGACAAGCTCGAACTAAGCTTAGGCAACTTCAAAAAAATGCGTCCAGAGTCTGCCGCTGAGGCCCGCAGCGATTCTTCCACTCGCTTGCTCTCGGTGATATCCGTCACTGCTCCCACGAATTCAAAATTGCCCGATTCATAGTTTGTTGAGGGATGACCCACAACTCGAACGTACTTCAACGAACCATGCTGCATGAGCAACAGATGTTCAAGCGGCGCCTTCCCCGAGTTCAGCCAGACGTTTAAACAGTTTGTGACATCGTCAAAAAGAATTGCGAATTTGCTCTTGACATCAAAACCTAATTTGGCGCATGATCCGTCGCGTGAAGCGCAAGCTGAATCCTCCCAGGGCCTAAGGGCGCTTTCAATGGTCGATCCTCCCCTTCCCACGCTGAGCTTTTCCGGCCATTATGCTTCCGTACGACAGACAAATCAGGTTACGGTTTCTATTACGTAAAACGCGGTTCGGTTGAATCTACAAGGCTGATGTGCGCGCTCGCGTGTACTCGTCTTCGCTGAGCGGGCCTATTCCCTGCAGCGCCGTAAATGCGCGGGAGGTCTCCGATGAAACAGACACATTTGGCGATAATAGCCGGGGTTAGCGTGACAGCTGCGCTCGCCATGGTACTCACAACCCACATCGTCCACGGACAAAGTCAGCCCCCGACAACGATCTACAACCCGTACCCCCCGGGCATTCTCCCTGCGGATATTGATACCGAGATAGCAAGGGTTCTGCGCGAAATAGATTTCATCGAAGCTGAAGCTATCGCGCAGTGGCAGGCAACGCCGCCTCCGATTCTGACAGGTAACCCGCCAATACTTCAGAACACCGGAGTTGCCTCAGTAGAAATACTCGGCAAGATGATGAACTACGACAAAAACATCTCGCCCAACAACAATAGCGCCTGCGCGTCTTGCCACATGCCATACGTCGGCTTTAGCGGACCGATTCCGTCGGTGAATCTGACGATGGTCGCATATCCCGGATCGGTTCACTTTCGGGCCGGCAAGCGTACAGCGCAGAGATACACGTATTCGAGCTACTTCCCTCCGCTCCAGTACGACGCGGAACAGGGCAATTTCGTAGGCGGAAATTTCTGGGATTCCCGCGCAACCGGATATAAGCTGAGGAGTGCCGACGCCGAGCAGTCACAGTTTCCTCCTGTCGATCCTGCCGAAATGGGCAACCCTGACACTGCGTGCATCACGTACAAGCTTTCACTGGCTGTGTACAGACCCCTCTTCGAGTTGGTATGGGGTGCTGGCTCATTCAACATCCGTTTCCCAACCGATATTGCGCAAATCTGCGCCACTCCTAATGGGGCCACGTCGCTCGGCGGGAGCGCTACACCAGTCCAGTTAACCCCGGCTGACCGCACCCTCTCGGATAACGTCTACGATCACTGGGCGCAGTCCATTAGCGCATTCGAGAAGAGCTTGTCTGTAAGCCCTTTCACATCGAAATTCGACGCCTTCATAGCGGGCAAGTACACCATGACGGCGGATGAAGCGGCCGGCTATAACCTCTTCCGGGGCAAAGGCAATTGCAACACATGCCATCTGGACGGCAGGTCAACCGCACCTACACCAGCCTTCGGGACCGCTCCGAACGGCGTAGACACCGGGGCAGTAGCAGATTTAACCCCTGTGTTCACCTGCTTCGGCTCGTCCAATCTCGGTCTTCCCAAGAACCCCAGGAACTCCTTTTATTACGAGAACACGCCCGATGCCTTCGGATTTACGCTCAATCCGGCAGGCTTTGCCTACACCGATTTCGGATTAGGAACCTTCCTCAGAAGCGGTTTCGGCTCCGCTCCCAACCCGAACGTGTCCTGGAGACAATTCGCGTCAACTACCGACGGCAAAATGCAGGTGTCTACGGCACGCGATGTGGCGCTCACGCCGCCGCAGTGTCCAACCACCGAGGCCCCAGGCCCTTACTTCCAGAAGGAGTTCTTCCATAATGGCTACATCAAGAGTCTGAAGCAACTCGTACATTTCTACAATACGCGCGACGATTTCAAGTTCCCTGTCGAGTCCGGAAACTGCCCTGCCGGAACCATCGAAAAGGTAACCTGCTGGCCTACGCCTGAGGTTACGCAAAATATGACCGGGACGATCGGTCATCTCGGCTTGTCGGAT